>JACCDR010994755.1_pt1 | contig 18310 bp, 17 predicted proteins | sample 7446431 | NCBI WGS metagenome assembly JACCDR01 (sample SAMN15323443, study PRJNA562643) | freshwater metagenome | isolation source: river surface water | place: USA:Blue River Watershed | collected 2017-08-17
CCGCGCCTGGTTCCCCGAGCTCGCCGGCAAGCCCTGGCTGCCCGCGCTGCACGAGGCCATGCGCAACTACACGGACGAGAGCTTCATCGGCCAGTACCTGAGCCCGAAGCTGATGCGCGAGCTGCGCCTCTTTGCCATCCGCGACGACGAGAAGGACGCCGAGTACGAGGTGGCCGCCATTCACGACGACCGCGGCTACCGCCAGGTGCGCGAGATGCTCAGCCGCCAGTACGACCTGGGCAGCCGCGAGCCCAACATCCAGGTCTGGAACGTCAACCTGCGCGGCGACCGCAGCCTCACGCTGCGGCACTTCCAGCACAACGACCGCCCGCTGCACGACACCGCGGCCGAGGTGCTGAAGCACGTGGCGCGCCTCTGGGGCTTTGGCGTGCAGCTGGAGAGCGTCAACGGCAAGGGCGACGTCACCAAGCGCTACAGCGTGCCCGCGCCGGCCGAGGCGCGCTGACGGCCGGTTTCGCCGGCCCAAGAACAAGGCCCGCTCGGGGCGGGCCTTGAAGTCGGCATCGGCCCGCAGGCCGGGTGATCAGCCGCGCTGGCGGCGCATGCCCAGGCCAAGCGCCAGCAGGCCCAGGCCGGCCAGCGCCAGCGAGCCCGGCGAGGCCACCGGCGCCACCGTGCCCAGCGTGAAGGCGTGCCAGTTCTCGCCGGGGTTGGTGGTGAAGGTCAGGCTGTTGATGCCACCGGTGAAGCGCAGCATGCCGTGGAACTCGCGCATCGTCAGCGTGTCGCCGGCGCCGGTGGAGTAGGTGCCGGGCACGCCCCCCGACCAGTAGCCGACACCGGCGCTGTCGACGGTGAACGAGCGGTTGAAGTCGTAGGTGACGGTGATGCCCGGCTGGCCCACGCTCAGCAGCGCCATGTACAGCGTGTCGACCGCCGACGTGAAGCTGATGGTGATCGTGGTGGCGGTGTTCAGGCCCACCTGCTCGCAGGCGGTCGGGCCGTTGGAGACGGTGCCGCCGGTGTAGGGGCGCTGCGTCGGGTTGGGCTCGGTCCAGTAGTTGATCGAGCCGGGGCCGCTGGCGCTGCAGCTGGCCTGTGACACGCCGTTGGTGGTGCCGTTCACGGTCACACCCACGCCGCCCATCGTGCCCGCGGCGCCGCTGGTCGACACCGTGGTCCAGTCGGTCCAGGTGACGGCGACCGCGCCGGCTTGGGCGGCGGCCAGGGTCAGGCCGACGGCGGCGGCGGTCTTCAGCATCGTGGTGCGCATGGAGCTTCCTATGAACGTGGGATGTGCAAATCCACAGCAACTTCGAGGCCCAGCGAGAAATCACAAATAGCGACAGACAGTTACGTTCGATCGGGGCGGCCGTCGCGTGCCAACCAGCCCGGAAGCGTCAAAAAAACCGTCACGGGCTGTCCGCGGCTGCCAGGGCCTCGGTGTCGGCCGGCTTGACGCGGCGGCACCCGCCTGGCGGCGCGAGCACAACCCAGGCGCGGCCTGGCATCCCCCGGCCAGTGATTTCTGATGACTCGGTTCAAGTTCTTGTCGGTCGCCTGACGACGGCTCGGGCTTGTCTGTGACGTATTCACGGCGGCCCTGTCGGACCCCCTGACAGAGGGAAATCCACCCCTAGATCAGGGGATTCGTAACTGCTTGATTCCGCAGCGTTCCCACCGACGGGCACGCGGCTTGCCCCGAGAGCGTCCAGACCCCAGGGAGGACCCATGACCCAGACGTCAGAAATCAGTCTCTCGATGCGCGTCGCCGCCGCGCTGCTGGTGGGCGCGGCAACGGTGGGCGCCCAGGCCGCGGTGGTCACGTTCGACGACCCCGTGGCCACCGGCGCCACGGCCGCGTCGGGCGTCTGGTACACCGACCGTTATGCGCCGGCCGGTTTCGGCAACGCCACGCTGGCGGGCGAGAACGTGCTCAAGCAGTCCATCTCGGCAGCCGACGGCGCCAGCAGCCGGCCCGGTGCCTTCAGCACGGCCTTCTACAACACCCAGGGCCGCAAGCTCGACGCGCCAGCGGCCACCACCAGCCTGTCGATCGACCTGTTCATCGACAGCAGCTGGACCGACACCTCGCGCCGCTACGCCGGCCTGTGGGGCACGGCCTTCAACGGCAGCGGCGGCATCAGCGCCTACCCCATCGTCGAGTACGGCATGGGCGAGCTGCGCGTCTACAACACGCTGACCGGCCTGTGGATCTCGTCAGGCGTGGCCGCGAGCTCGGGCGACTGGATGACGCTGGGCATCGACCTGGTCGGCAGCGACTGGGTCTACTCGATCGACGGCACCGCGGTCGCATCGATCGGCGCCAACGGCAGCACCCGCATCGGCAACGTGATCCTGCAGGGCCACAACACCACGGCCGGCGTGAGCTACGACATCCACTGGGACAACCTGCGCTTCGGCAGTGCCGCTGCCGTGCCGGCGCCCGGCAGCCTGGCGCTCGTCGGCCTTGCGCTGCTGGTAGCGGGCTCGCTGCGCCGCCGCCACTGATTCCTTCTTCCCCCACACGACCCACCACCCCGAGGAGAACGACCCATGACCATCACCCGCACCCTGGCTGCCGTGGCGCTGGCCGCGGCCTTCGTGCCGGCGCAAGCCGCCGTCGTGCACAGCAGCGACATCATCGGCAACGCCATCTTCGGCAGCGGCAACGGCGACGGCGGCTGGACCATCAACCAGGTCGCGAACATGGAGCTCGCGCTGCGCGCGAAGGTCCGCTACGACATCGCCACCGGCGGCCCGCTGAACGTGTTCAACGCCAACGGCGACGGCACCTTCAGCCACGCCGCGGGCAACCCGGGCGGCAGCAACGCCGGCCGCGCGCGCTGGAACTTCGAGTGGTCGGTGAACACCGACGCCAGTGGCACGGGCGGCGCCAAGCTGGCGGACTACGCGTTCACGCTGGGCGTGGACTCCAACGCCGGCGCGGGCACCACCTGGCACAGCTACAACCTGCTGGGCAACGCCTTCGACCACTCGTTCGGCACCAACAGCACGGCCGAGGGCGCCGGCGTCGAAGCCCCGGGCAACGCCGCGGCGTTTGCGGCGCTGGCGGCGTCCAACAACCTGATGCAGAACTCGGCCAACATGGAGTTCGTCGACGATGGCGTGCTGTTCGCCGGCGACTTCAACCCCAACATCGACGGCGAGTACTCGTTCTTCCTCGAGGCGCGCACGCTGACCGGCGCGCTGGTCGGCCGCACCGAGATCACCGTGATCGTCGGTGCCGGCGCGGCCCCGGTGTCCACCCCGGCCACGCTGGCGCTGGCCGGCCTGGGCCTGCTGGCGCTGAGCGCCACGCGCCGCCGCAAGGCCTGACCACGTCTCGCGGCGCGAGCCCCCAAAGGAAGAGCGGCCCGCGGGCCGCTCTTTGTGTTGGGGTGTGCGCCCTCAACCGCGCCGGCGCGCGGCGCCCGCCATCAGCAACGCCAGCGCGGCCAGGGCCAGCGTGGCCGGTGCCGGCACCGGCGTGGCCGAGATCTGCAGGTTGCGCAGCGCGAACGTGCCGTCGATCAGGTTCGGGCTGCCGGCCCCGAACGCCGCGTCGGCCATCATCAGCGTGGCGCCGAAACCGGCCCAGCTGAGGCCCGACTCGCTGAAGTTCACCGTCGCGCTGGTGCCGTCGGCGTTGAACACGCCGCTCACGCTGAGCGTGCCGGCTCCGGCTGGATCGACAAACGGAAACCCGAGCAGGGCCAGGGCGCTCATCACGGCCGGGCTGGCATGGCCGTCGTAGGCGATGTCGAACGCAAACGGGATCGCGAACGGCAACGCGCTCCCGAAGGTGAAGGCGTAGCTGCCGGGCGTCAGGCCGCTGGATCCCAGGAAGCCGGTAAAGAGCGGCGTGGCCGTGGGCACGTCGATGCTGAGCGTGCCGCCGGGGCCGGCGAAGGCCACGAACGTGGCGCTCCCCTGCGCACTGACCGTGTAGTAGCCGTCAGCCAACGCCGTGAGGTCGACCGACCCGGTCAGGCCACTGTAGCTGGCGCTGAACGTGGTGGGCGTGCCATCGGCAAAGCCGGTGATGGCGAAGCTGCCCGACATGCTCGTGCTGGACAGCACGACAGCCGCCGGAGCCGAGAGACTGATGGCAGCGAGCGCGAGGGCGCCTAGCGCGCGGTGTGCAAGATTCACGGTGCGTCCTGGGGTGGATGATGGAACCCCCGGAGTCACGCAAGTCACGGGCCAGTCGGCGCGATCGCCGGCTCGACAAGGAGTTGCCTTCTCTGCTCGGTTCGGAGCCGTTGGGCGCTGTCAATCCCATCGACAGCGGGTGCTGGACGCTGTGGTCAGCCGACGCCGGGCTCGGGCGGCGTCGAGGCCGATCCGATCGGAAGCCCCGCCTCGACGAGCCGCCGGGCCTCGTGGAGGCTGCCGACGATGTCGACGCCGGGCATCGCCGCCGGTGGCGGCTCGCCCGGCCCGACGAGTCGCACCAGGCGCGACAGGCCGGCCGCGCGGCCGGCGGCGATGTCGGAGTCGCGGTCACCGATCAGCCAGGAGGCCCGCAGGTCCAGCGCCAGCTCGCGGGCTGCGCGCATCAGCATGCCGGGCCCGGGCTTGCGGTCGTCACTCTCACGGCGCCACGGGCCGACACCTTCGGTCGGGTGGTAGGGGCAGTGGTAGACCCCCGCGATCGGCGCACCGGCTTGCGCAAAACGATCGCGCATCCACGCCATCAGCGCGTGGAAGTCGTCTTCGCCGTAGTAGCCGCGGGCGATTCCGGACTGGTTGGTGACGATCACCAGGGCCAGACCTCGACCGTGCGCCGCTCGCCCGAGCTCGAAGATGCCGTCGATCCACTGCACCTCGTCGATGCGGTGGACGTAGCCGTGGTCGACGTTGATCACGCCGTCGCGGTCGAGGAACAGCGCGGCACGCACGTTCGGGCCCGCGGCGCTTCGCTCAGTGGCCCGACGGGGCGGCCGTCATCGCCTTCTCGATCAGGCCACACAGGATGTGGCCCAGCATCAGGTGTCCTTCCTGGATCTTGGGCGTCTCGACGGAGGGCACCGCCAGCACGTGGTCGCACCAATCGGCCATCGCGCCGGCGCGGCCGCCGGTCAGGCCGATGGTGACCAGGCCGCGCCCTCGTGCCGTCTCGAGCGCACGCAGGATGTTGGGGCTTCGGCCCGACGTCGAGTACGCCAGCAGCACGTCGCCCTGGCGGCCCAGGGCCTCGACCTGCCGGGCGAACAGGCGCTCGTAGCCATAGTCGTTGCCGATCGCCGTCAGCACCGAGGTGTCGGTGGTGAGTGCGATCGCGGCGAGCCCGGGCCGTTCGACGAGGAAGCGCGCGACCAGTTCGCCCGCGATGTGCTGGGCATCGGCAGCGCTGCCGCCGTTGCCGGCGAGCAGCAGTTGCCCGCCGCGGCGGAGCGCGGCCACGCAGGCATCGGCCGCGGCGACCACGCGCCCGATCAGCTCGTCGTCGTCGTGCATGGCCTGAGCGACGCGTGCGGCCTCGCCCAGCTGTTGCTTCACGTGTGCAGCGGCGTGTTCCATGGTGTCCCGCTCATCCATGCGACGGTGTCTCGACCTTGCGCGCCACCGCCACACCCTTGTTGGCGTTGAAGAAGCGGCTGGCCAGGATCGGCCAGAACAGGGGTGCGAGCACCGGGGCGAGCGCTGCGGGCAGCTTCAGGCGCTTGAGCAGATAGACATGCACGTAGCGCGACAGCGGCCAGGACAGCTCGTTCACCACGCGCACCTCGACCTCGGCAAAACCGGCCTGCCGCAGCACCTGCTCCAGCGACGGCGCCGTGTAGTTCTGCAGGTGGAAGATCGAGGTCCTGCCCGCCTGCCACATCCGGCCCACGCGGTCGAGCAGCGGCAACTTCTGCAGCGCGTGCATGAAGCGGTCGGTGCGTGTCACCACGGGCGTGTGGATGTAGACCACGCCCCCCGTGCGGAGCACGCGGTGGGCCGTCTTCATCAGCACCAGGGGGTCGATCACGTGCTCGGCCACATCGAGCAGGGTGACCGTGTCGAAGGCGGCGTCGGGCAGGGTCGAGTAGTCATGATCCTGGTAGACCGCCTTCACCTGGTGGGCGATGCCCGAGAGGTCGGCGCCCTCGATCTCGTGGACGCTGACGTTGTCGAAGCCCGCGTTGCGAAGCAGCGGCACGAACATGCCATCGCCGGTGCCGATGTCCAGCAGCGCACCGCCACGGCAACCGAGGCGCACCAGATCGCCGATCGAGTCGTGCATCTTGCGCGTGTTCTCGGCGGTGATCTCCCGGTAGTAGGCGCTCGAGTCGAGGCTGGCGTAGGCGACGCCCAGTTCGGCATGGTCGACGGCCTGGCCCACGAACACGGAGCCGCAGTCACGGCACCGGAAGTGCGACAGCACCCGCGTCGCGCTGTGGCTGTTCGGGGTGTCGCAAAGCCAGTCGGCCTGGTGACTCTTGCAGACCCGACACGGCAGTTCGGGGGTCCTCACGGCGAACGTGTCGCGAGCGGTGCGCGGGTCGCTGGTGCGGGTGCTCATGGTTCCTGTGTCTTTCCTTGAGCGCTGGCGCGCTTGTGGCGTGGGGCGCCTTCGGCCAGCAGGGCCTGCAGCTCGGCCTCGTAGCGTTCGAACTGCACGCGCTGGTCGAGCTCGCGTTCCGCGCGGCGCCGGGCGGCGGCGCCCAGCTCGGCCGCCAGCGCGGGCGCATCCAGCAGCTGCTCGATGGCCCGGGCCATCGCAGCCGGATCCTCGGGTTCCACGGCCAGGCCGCAGCCTTCGACCATGTTGGCCAGTTCGGTGCCCGGCGCGGCACCGGCCACGGTCGGCCGGCCGCTGGCCAGCATGCCCCCGAGCTTGGACGGCATCACGAGGTCGGCCGCGGCCCGCCGCTGCGGCAGCAGGTGCAGGTCGGCCATCGCCAGCAGGTCCGCAAGCCGCTCGGCCGGCTGGATGGGGAGGAACCGCACCCGGGGAAGCGCGGCCGCGCGATGCTCCAGCGCCTCACGGCCCGCGCCGTCGCCGACGAAGACGAACCAGAGGTCGGTTCGATGCGCGAGCTGCGCTGCGGCGTCAACCACCGAGTCCAGGCCCTGCTTGGCCGACATGTTGCCCGCGTACAGCGCCACGCGCGCACCCGGCGGCAGCTGCAGCTCGTGGCGGTAGGCGTCGCCGTTGGCATCGGCGGGCATCGCGGCGAGATCGACGCCGTTGCGGAGCAGCACCAGCCGGTCCCACTCGACGCCCTTGTCATGCAGGCGCTCGGCCATGCGAACCGAAATCGTCGAGATGCGGTCACAGCCCCGCATCAGCAGACGCTCGAACGCCAGCGCCGCGCGCAGCAGCACGGCGCCGCGCAGGTGGGCCAGGCCAAAGGCGGCGTCGACCTCCAGGTCCTGCACGTGCAACACCAGCCGGGCGCCCGACAGGCGGGCTGCCAGCCGCGCGGCGACGAAGGCGAGCAAGGGCGGCTCCACGCCGATGACGACATCGGGCCGCCAGCGCGCCTGCAGGGCCATCGTCGGCAGGCTCCCGAGCGTGAGCGTCAGGCTGTACAGCAGGCGGCGCCATCCACCCGGACGCGAGGGGATGTAGGCGGGCGTGCGCCAGACCGGCACGCCATCCACCCGCTCCTGCGACCACCGCCAGGCGCTGTAGCCCGGGGCCACGCGCCAGGCCGGAAAGTGCGGCACCGTCGTCACCACGCGCACGTCGTGCCCCCGTGCCTGCAGCCAGCGCATCAGTTCGGCGTTGTACTTCGCGATGGCCGTCAACTCGGGCGCGTAGTAGCTGGAGTGCAGCAGCACCCGCATCAGGCCACCTCCTCGAGTGCCGGTTCACCCTGGTTGAGCCAGGCCACCGTCAGCGACACGGCCTCGTCGAGGCCGAACCGCGGCGGCCCCGTCAGCGCCACGAGCGGCGCAAGGTCGTGCACCATCGGCGTGACGAGGTTGTCGAGCCGGAAGCTGGTCAGGGGCACGGAGCGCCAGCCGGCCGCGGCCAGCACGTCGCCGGTCTTGGCCGCTGCCCTCAGCACCGCCATCGGCACCTGGCGGGGCGGGGGCACGCGCATGGCGCGGGCAATCATCGAGGCCCAGTCGTGCAGCTCGATCGGGGGCGCGTCCGCCAGGTAGAGCACCTGCTGGTGCACCGCATCCGCAGGGGCCTCCAGCAGCCGCTCGATCTGCACGACGCTGTTGCCCACGAAGCCAAAGGACTTCTTCACCTCGAGCCCACGCGGATGCAGGTACAGCCCGCGGCGCACGGTGTCGAAGAAGTTGCGATACGGCACGCGGAAGAAGGGGCCCCAGATCGAGGTCGGCCTGACGATCGTCCACGGGCAGCGCAGGCTGCGGTCGGCATGCAGCTGCCGCTCGCCCTCGACCTTGCTCTCGCCATAGGGGGTGGTCGGCAACCAGTCCTTCGGGCCCTGCGGCTGGTAGCCGATGCGGCAGACCAGGCGCGAGGACGCAAACAGCGCGCGTTCCAGCGTCGGTGTCGCCGCCGCCGCGGCGATCACGTTGGCTTGTCCGGTCGTGTTCGCCGCGTAGTCGGCCACGGTGCGCCCATCGAGATCGGTGCGGGCGGCCAGGTGCACGAGCTTCGTGGGCTCGAACGCGGCGAACGCCGCGAGCAAGCCGGCGCGATCCAGGATGTCGGTGCGTTGCCAGCACGCCTGGGCGCCGCGATCCATCGGCGGCACGCGGTCGAGGTTGAGCACCTCGTGGCCGCGCGCGCGCAGGTGCCGCACGAGGTTGGTGCCGATGAAGCCACTGCCGCCGGTGACCAGCACGCGGGCCATCAGTGGGCCTCCTGGCACACCGCGGTTTCCGGGCCCAGGGCACCGGCACGCTCGGCCAGCACCTCGCGGTAGACGGCCGTCAGCTGCTCGGCATGACGGGCGCCATGGGGTGGGTCGGCCCAGAATCGCTCCGCGGCGGCGGCGCCCAGGCGGCGTGCCAGTTCGGGATCGTGGCCAACGCGCCGGATGGCGTCGGTCAGCGGACCCAGCTCGCCCGCGGGCACCACCAGTCCGTCCACGCCGTCGCTCACCCACTCCGCGGCGCCGCATCGGTCGGAGACGATGGCGGGCACGCCCTCGGCTGCGGCCTCGGCCACCACCAGTCCCTGGGTCTCGTGCCACAGCGAGGGCAGCACCAGCGCCCGGGCCGAGCGCATCGCCGCCACGACGCCGGCCCGGTCGAGGGCGCCGGTGAAGCGCGCCTCGGGGAAGTCCCGGGCCAGCTCCTCGCGATCCGGGCCGTCACCCACACACAGCGCGGGCACCTGCGCGGCGCGACAGGCTTCGAGGAACAGGCGCCAGCCCTTGGGCGCGAACAGCCTCGCCACCATCACCACCGGGCGTTGCCGGGCCGGCTCGGCGGGCGGTGGCCGCGCGCCGACCTCGATCGGGTTTCGCACCAACGCGAACCGGGCATCCGGGTGCAGGTGAGGCGCGACCCGGTGCTGCGCGAGTCGGGAGATCACGATGTACCGGTCGATGCGCTCGGGCGGCATGCCCCAGCGCGCCTGGACGGCATGCCGCGCCACGCGGTAGAGCTTGTGTGCGTAGGCCCGTGCATCGCAGTGCGTGGCGATGCAGCGGGGCGACATGGGCTGCAGCTCGCAAGGCTGAAGCGTCTGGGCGTTGAACAGCAGGCCACTGGGGCAGACCGCAAAGTATTCGTGCAGCGTCAGCACCTGCGCAAAGCCGCTCCGGGCGGCGGCGGCGAAGACACTGCTCGACAGCGCCTTCGTCCAGCTGTGCACGTGCACCACTGTCTCGCCGGGATCGTGCCGCGACAGCAGCGCCTGCAGCGCCGTGGCCGCGGGGCGGTTCCACAGCCCGCGCCAGGCTGCCGGCAGGGCCGGCCCGCGGGCGAGGTCGCTCTGCCGCGTGGACACGACCTCGAACGGGAAGCGCTCGCCCGCCAGCGGCTCGTCGGCCGCGAACACCGTGACCTCATGGCCGGCTTCGGCCAGCGCCCGGGCACTGCCCAGCGCGGCGACGTCGGCGCCGCCATCCGGCCGCAGGTGATCGTTGACGACGACAACCTTCATCGTCTCAGGTGCCCGCTGGCTGGGGCCGCGCGCGCCGCGCGGGGTCGTAGCGGCGCAGCACCTTCAGCAGCGGCTTCTCGATGAACTCGTAGGCCAGCTTGCCCACGAGCAGGCCGAAGGCGATGGCGCCGGCCAGGAACAGCAGGTGCGCCGGCCAGCCCCCCGTGCCGATCTCCCGCCAGACGCGGCCCGCCAGCACGATGGACATCGTGTGCGTGAGGTAGATCGAGTACGCGGCATCGCCGACCCACACCAGCGGCCTGGCGAACACCACCTGGTGCTGCCGCTCCAGCGCAACGACGCCGTAGGTGATGAGAGCCGCCGGTATACCGAAGATGTAGACCTCGCTGAACACGTCCAGCCAGTCGTCCCCGGTGGCGCTGTAGTACGCCGCGTAGCCCACCACGATCCAGGCGATGCCGCCCAGCAGGCAGGCCCAGCCATGGCGCCGCGCGCCCTGCCGCACCAGCCATGCCACCACCATGCCGAACACGAAGTTGAAGTTGATCGGGTTGACGAGCACCTTCTCGAAGGCCCCCTGCTGCTCGCGCGGCACGTGCCAGCACCACACGGCCAGCAGCACGGTGATGACGAACCACGCGGCGATCGCCCGCGGCAGCAGCTCCTCGCGGAAGAACAGCAATGCGAAGAGCACCAGGTAGAAGTAGATCTCGTGGTGCAGCGTCCACGCGACGGGAATGAGCGGCAGCTGTTCGTCCGGCAGCAGCAGCAGCGTGCGCAGCAGGTCGACCTCGTGGCCAGCGCTGGCGTTGAACAGCTGCGGCGCCATCAGGTACACCGGAACCAGGGGGAGCGTGTACAGCAGGTAGACCGGGTACACCCGCGTGAACCGGGCATAGACATAGCTGCGGCGGTACTCGACGCTCTGGAAGTGCCCGAAGGCCAGGTACGTGAGCACGAAGCCGCTGACGACGAGGAAGATGTCCAGCCCCGAGTTCGCGCCGTGGATCCAGGCGTCGAACACGCGCGGGCCGTGCGTGAAGCGGCGCTCCACCTCGTACAGGTGCACCGAGAAGACCAGCAGCACCGCAAAGCCGCGCAGACCTTGGATGCCATACAGGCGCTCGGCAGACGGGGAGGTGGGCATGTTCATCGTATGCGACGGGTCCGGGCACGCCGAAGCGGTCGGGCGAGCCGGCGGGACTGCAAGCGAGAGCCGTGCCTGATGCTGCCAGAATTCGCCGCGTTCGCACTCCCTCGACTGGGGACAGCGTGATTCAGGGCGCCCCTCCATCCGCTGGCCCGGGCAGGCAGGATCCTTGCTCCGTTGCGGGGCAGAATTTGTAGGGCATCACGAAGGAGGCCGGCCTTGGGGCCTGACAACACGACCCGACAGTCCAGCGACACTGGCGGCCTGCCTGTCGCGCCTGCACCCCGCATCACCATCCCGGCACCCAACATCGACGGCCTGCTCGTCGTGATCGTCCGCCGCTGGCGGTGGATCCTCGCCACGACGTTGGCCTTCGGCATTGGCGTGCTCCTGGCGCTGCCCTTCCTGACCACCAGCTACCAGGTCAGCGCCAGCCTGCTCGTCAAGCTCGGGCGTGAACAGGTGGCCCCGCCGGTGGCCGGCGCCACCGTGCCGCTGTCGCCGCTCAAGCGCAGCGAGGACGTGACCTCCGAGATCGAGATCCTCAACAACCAGGCGCTGATCGAGCGGCTGGTCAACGAGCTGGGTGTGGACTACTTCACCCGGCGCCCGGAGCCGCAGACCCTGTTCCAGCACATCAAGGCGTTCGCCCGGGAGGCGTTCAGCGTGGTCCGCGACGCCTGGACCGAGGTGCTGATCTTCGCCGGGCTCGAGAAGCGGCTCACCCCCTTCCAGCGCATCGTGGCCACGCTGCAGGCCAGCGTCAGGACCGAGGTCGTCAGGCGCTCCGACGTGATCGAGGTCACGCTGCTCGCCACCGACCCGGAGGCAGGCAAGCACGTGCTCAAGCGGCTGCTCGACCTGTACCAGCAGGAGCACATCCGCGTCTTCCGCACGCCGGGCGCCACCGAGTTCCTGGAGGGGCGCGTGAAGGAGCTGGCCACCCAGCTGGCCTCGATCGAGGAGCGCCGGCGCGGCCTGGCCGCCACCGGCTCGGTGCACGACTTCGGCCAGCAGCAGCGCCAATTGCTGCAGCACCTGCACGACGCACGCTCGGTGCAGGCGCGGGCCGCCGAGGAGCTGGCCCAGCTGACCCGCGAGACCGAGCAGTTCGAGGCCGCGATGGCCACGCCCTTCGACGAGTGGCGCCAGCAGCGCATCGAGCAGGTGAACCCCTCGTTGCAGGCGCTGGAGGCCCGCCTGACGGAGCGCCGCGCGGCGCTGGCGACGCTGCGGCTCACGTTCGCCGACGACAGCGACCGCGTGAAGGACGAACGCGCAGCGATCCGCGAGCTCGAGGCGCTGGTGGCCGCGACGCCGTCGCGCAACGTGCAGAGCGAGACCTTCCAGCGCAGCCTGACCCGGCAGGACGTCGAGCGCGGGCTCATCGACCGCCGCAACCGCCGCGCCGGCAAGGAGGCGATGGTCGCGCAGGCGGCGCAGAGCGTGGCGCAGGCCGAGGCCGCGCTGCGCGCCTTCGAGGCCCAGGGCGAACAGGCGCGCGATCTCGCGCGCCAGGCCGAGGTGGCCGAGCAGAGCTACCGCCTGTTCGTGCAGCGGCTGGACGAAGCCCGCATCCTCGAGCAGCTCGACGAGGCGCGCATCTCGAACGTCGCGCTGATCGGCGAGCCCACGGCCAGCGTGCGGCCGGTGCGGCCGCGGGCGATGCTGATGTTCCTGGTTGCGCTGGGGGCCGGCCTGTTCGGCAGCATCGGGTTCTTCCTGCTCCGCGATGCGCTGCGCCCGGTCATCCACTCGCGTGACCGTGCCGCCGAGGTGCTCGGCGTCCCCGTTCTGGTGCGCTTGCCGGAGGTGAAGGCGTGACCCCGGTCGAACTCCTGGCCTCGCAGGCCCTCGCGGACGAGTTCATGCGGCTGCGGCACGACCTCGAGGCGCGGGTGCCGGCGCCGCGTCATGTGGTGGTGCTCGGCATGGACGGCGGCGAAGGCACCAGCACGGTGGCCGCGCAACTGGCCCTGGCCTTCGCGGTCGGCCGCAACGCCGCCGAGGGGCGCCCGGTGCTGCTGGTCGATGCCGACCTGCGCAGCGCACGGCCAACCGGACACCCGCTCGCCACCCTCGCAACCCGGTCGGATCCGGCACCGGGCGGCAACCTCTGGCAGTGGGACCTCGACTCCCCGCTGCCCGCGACGCCGCTGACGGCCCAACCCGCCGTGCACTGGCTGCCCGCAGGCCAGCCGCCGGCCGACCGGCTGGGGCTGGCGCCCGTGTCGGCGCGGCTGGTCGCGGCCATGGCCAGGGCCCGCCAGGACTACGCGGTCTCGGTGTGGGACCTGCCCCCGGTGCGGGTGCACGGCGATGGCCTGGACCTCGCCGCCGTGGCCGACGGTGCCCTGGTCGTCATCGAGATGGACGAGACCCGCGTCGACGCGCTGCGCTACCTGCGCCAGGCCCTGGAGCGACGCCGCGTGACGCTGCTCGGCTCGGTGCTCAACCGCTGCGGCCGCTGGTGGCCACCGGGCTCGCGCCGGTTGGGTGACTGACGCCGTGGCATCGCGCGGGCCGGACCTGCCTGCCGCCGGTGCCCGACGGCCCGACGGGGCCGTCCTCGCCGCGTGGTCGCTGGCCGCAACGCTGCTGGCCGCGCTGTTGACGGTGGCCGGAGGCGGCCAGCCCGCCCTGGTGCTGGTGCTGGTGCTGCTGTTCGTGGCCTGGTCGCTGCAGGAGCCGCTGGTCACGCTGCCGCTGATCATCGTCACGCAGGTGATCTGGCTCTTCGGCAGTTTCGCCCCCGGTGGCGTGAGCCTGCTGGCGCCGTCCAAGCTGGCGCTGCTGCTGGCGCTGGCCGTGTGGATCGTCTGGGCGTGGCGGCAGCGTGTGCTGCCCACCTGGGCCCCGCACATGGGCGCGCTGGCGGCGTTTGCCGCGGTCGTGGTGATGGGCCCGGTGCTGACGCCGGCGTTCGAAGACTCCATCACCGGCATCGGCAAGTACGCGGTGATGTTCCTGCCCTACCTGCTGGTGGCCAACCTGGCGATCCACCGCCGCGGTGTCGAGCTGGTCGTGCGGTCGCTGGTGCTCACCGCCACCGTGGCGGCCCTGCTCGCGCTGGTGGAGCGCTTCCTGCCCGGCGTGCGGCTCGAGTTCGATGGCGTGGGGCTGGGCGCGCACATCGACGACCAGTCGCTCGGAACGGCCATCAAGCGGGTGACCGGCGGCATCGGCGACGCGAACTGGTTCAGCTACACGATGGCCACGCTGCTGCCGCTGACGCTGTACCTGTACCGCAGCACGACCCACGGGTGGATGCGTGCCGCCGCCGTCGCGGCGGCGCTGCTGCAGTTCGCGGGCCTCGTGCTGTCGTACACGCGCACGCCGCTGCTGGGCCTGGCCGGTGCGCTGCTGCTGCTGCTGTGGACGCGGCGCGTCGCGGTCCTGCCGCTGGTGGCGGTGGGGGTGGTCGGCCTCGTCAGCGCGCCGTTGTGGTTGCCCGCCGGGGTGGTGGAGCGCGTCCTGTCGACGAAGTACGTGGCCGAAGGCAGCACGCCCGTGCGCCGCGAGATCTTCCAGATGGCCATCGAGCTGGTGCGCGACAAGCCGCTGCTGGGCCATGGCTACCAGCAGTACGGCCCCCAGTTCATCGAACGCTCGCGGACGGAAATGGGCTGGGAGTGGGACCGCCGCGACCGCACCGGCGAAGAGCCCGCGCACCTGCTGCGCGCCCACAACCTCTACCTCGACGTGTGGGTGCAGCACGGCCTGCTGGGCCTGATTCCGCTGCTGCTGATGTACGCGTGGCTGTTGCGCGAGCTGTGGCAGGTGGCACAGGCCCGTGCCAGCACGGGCCCGCCCGCGGGCCCCGGCGGCCGGGACGTCGAGCTGGCGCTGGCGCTGATGGCCTGCCTGGTGTCGTTCTACCTCTGTGGCCTGGGTGGCCACTCGCAGGAGCTGAAGGTGTTCTGGATCCTCGCGGGGCTCGTGGCCGCCTTCCGCCGGTCCGTCTTCAGCGCGGATGGCCGCTAGGCACTCCGCGCCGGGCCGCGGGGCGGCTCAGCCCGACTGGCGGATCCGCTGCACCAGCGAGGTGGTCGAGTAGCCCTGCACGAAGGCAATCGCCTCGGCGCGACCACCCCAGGATCGAACCAGGCGGGTCTCTTCCAGCGTGTCGATGTCGTAGTCGCCGCCCTTGACGTAGACATCCGGGCGGACACGCTCGATCAGCGCGCAGGGCGTCGACTCGTCGAACAGCACCACCGCGTCGACCGAGGCCAGCGCGGCGATCACCGCGGCCCGGTCTGCCTCGGCATTGAGCGGACGGTCCGGCCCCTTGCCCAGGCGCCGCGCCGAGGCATCGCTGTTCAGGCCGACCATCAGCGCAGCCCCGCGCTGGCGCGCCGCGGCCAGCACCGAGACGTGGCCGCGATGCACCACGTCGAACACGCCGTTCGTGAACACCAAGGGTCGGGGCAGGCCAGCGAGCCGCTCGGCCAGCACCGATGCCGGCCAGATCTTGTCCAGGAAGTCCAGTGGCGATCCGGGGGCCAGGCTCATCTGCGCAGCCGATCAGCGCGCCACGGCCAGCGGCGTGTCCGCGGCCGGTTGTTCGAGCAGCCAGTCGACGTAGCGCGCGACCCCGGTGGCCACATCCGCGAACGCGTGGTCGCAGCCGGCCTCGCGCAAGCGCGTCAGGTCGGCCTGGGTGTGGCACTGGTAGCGGCCGACCAGGCTGGCCGGGAACGGCACGTAGACGAGCGCGCGATCCTGCACCAGCTGCTGCAGGGTTCGGGGCCGCTGCCCGTCGCGCTCCGAGAGCCGGTTGAGCGTGGCCACCGCGATGTCGTTGAAGGGCTGCGCCCGCCCGCTGCCGAGATTGAAGATGCCGCTCACGCCCGGATGCGCCATGAACCACGCAACGACGGCGCAGACGTCCTCGACGAACACGAAGTCGCGGCGCTGCTCGCCGGGCGCGTAACCGGCGTACTCGCCGAACAACTCCACGCGGCCCTGGGTCCGCGCCTGGTGGAAGTGGTGCAGGGCCACCGAGGCCATGCGCCCCTTGTGCTGCTCGCGCGGGCCGTAGACGTTGAAGTACCGCAGCCCGACGACCTGCGGCCCCGCCTGCGAGGCCAGCGCGCGGCGCACGCGTTCGTCGAAGGTCCACTTCGAGAAGCCGTAGACATTGAGCGGCCGCTCGTGCTCGCGCTGTTCGACGAACACCGTGCTGTTGCCGTAGACCGCCGCCGACGACGCATAGATCAGCCGGCTGCCGGCCGAGGCACAGGCCTCGAGGAGCCGCACGGAGCACCGATGGTTGTTCTCCATCATGTAGCGCCCGTCGCGGTTCATCGTGTCGGAGCAGGCCCCCTGGTGCAGCACCACGTCCACCGGGCCGAACGCCCCCTTCTCGAAGAGGTCGTAGAAGGCGGCATGGTCCACGTAGTCGGCGAAGCGGGCGCCCAGCAGATTGGCGAACTTGCTGCCGTCACTCAGGTCGTCGGTCAGCAGCAGGTCGTCGTAGCCCGCGGCGTTCAGCGCGTGCACCAGGTTGCTGCCGATGAAGCCGGCAGCGCCGGTGACCACGATGCGGCTCATGGCCCAGTCTCCCTTGCGGCGATCAGTTCGCCACGCGTCACGCTCGCGGTGCCGAAGCGGCCGACCACGATGCCGCCGGCCCGGTTGGCCCACGGCAGCGCGTCTCGCAGCGCCCAGCCGGCACCCAGCAACGCGCCGAGCACCGCGATCACGGTGTCGCCCGCGCCCGTGACATCGAAGACCTCGCGGGCCTCGGCGCGAACGTGCAACGCACCTTCGCCATCAAACAGCGTCATGCCCTCCTCGGCGCGCGTCACGACCAGCGACTCCAGCCCCAGCTGGGTGCGCAGGTTCTGGGCCCGCTCGGCCAGGCCCTGCTCGTCCTGCCAGGCCCCCACCACCGCCTGCAGCTCCTGGCGGTTGGGCGTGATCACGCCGGCCCCGCGGTAGCGGGCCCAGTCCGTGCCCTTGGGATCGACCAGCACCGGCACGCCAGCCCCGCGCGCGCACTCGATCATCTCGGCCACGGCCGCCAGCGCACCCTTGCCATAGTCCGAGAACACGACACAGCGGTGCAGGGACACGAGGCGGCGGAACCCCATCACGATGTCGGCGACGGCCTCGGCCTGGGGCGGCTGCTCGAAGTCCAGGCGCAGCAGCTGCTGGGCACGCCCGATGATGCGCAGCTTCACCGTCGTCGGCGCGTTGGCTTGCAGGCTGAGCACGGGCTCGACCCCCGCCTCCCGCAGCAGTGCGGCCAGCTCGCGGCCCGCTTCGTCATCGCCCGCCAGGCCCATCAGCGTCGCCTGGGCCCCGATCGAGCGCACGTTGCGCGCCACGTTGGCCGCGCCGCCCGCGCGGCGTTCCTCGCGGCCCACCCGCACCACGGGCACGGGCGCCTCCGGAGAGATGCGGTCCACGGCCCCGAACCAGTAGCGGTCGAGCATCGAGTCGCCGACGACCAGCACACGGACGTCGCTCAACTCCGGCAGTTCGGGCGGCACCGGCAACGGCACGATGGAAGGGCTCTCGCTCATGCTGAAATGACTGTAGCAGGCACCCCCACCAGCAGCCTTCGTGCCCGGGCCGCGGTCGTCGCGGCACCGGACCCTCGATCATGGGGGCCGGCCGAGGGCTGTGGCCCACCCGCGACGCCGCGTGATCCAATCCTGCCCTGCCGCGAGCGTGCCGGCCAGGCCGGGCACGGGTCTTGAATGCGGTGGTCCCCGGGCCTGATCTCCTCACACCGCTTGCCGATGTCGTCCGAACCCGCCATCTCGCTCCCAGCGCCCGCCGGGCCTGCACGGCGGGGTGTGGCCGCCTGGGGTGACGAGCTGCTGCGGTGGATCGGCCACCAGCGCTGGCTGCGCTACGGGCTGCGCGACCGCCTGATCCGCGTCTGGCGCGAGCCCGAACGCTGCCCGGCCCAGCCGTTCGAAGCGCCCTTCGCGGGCTTCGTGTACCCCGGAGACCTGTCGCGCTGGATCGACTGGCTCGTCCACTACTTCGGCGGCTACGAACTCGATGAACTGCGCCTGGTGCAGCGTGTGCTCGCCGACCGGCAAGGGGCCGTCGCGCTCGACATCGGTGCCAACGTGGGCCACCACGCGCTGTTCTTCGCGTCGTTCTGCCGGCAGGTGCATGCCTTCGAGCCGTTTGACGGGGTCGCCGCGCTCATCCACGAGAAGATCGCACGCAACCGTCTCAGCTCCATC
>JACCDR010465341.1_pt1 | contig 18306 bp, 29 predicted proteins | sample 7446431 | NCBI WGS metagenome assembly JACCDR01 (sample SAMN15323443, study PRJNA562643) | freshwater metagenome | isolation source: river surface water | place: USA:Blue River Watershed | collected 2017-08-17
GAGGATACATACGGTGAATACGGAGGTTATGTTTACGTACCTTCATACCAAGGTGAGTCACTAATTGCTGCGCTGATTGATGTCTGGAAATGTAAGCGTGCTGGTGCGGGTTGCGTAAAGCTGGAAATCAGGTGAATGTAACAGCGATATATACGGACAGGGCCGCCTTTCCACAACAATCGCACCAACTTGAAACATTTGCACTAAGACTGAGCAGGGGTAAAACTATGTCATTCATATTCTACATATTAGAACTTTTGTATCCTGTTCAGTATTCAGCAAGGGGGCTGCAAGCTCCTATATTGCTGTATGAGCGATCTTACAATCAGCAAGTCCACATACAAGCTGAGAAGGTTTGCCTTGCTAGGATAGTGTTTAATGAAAGTCGTGGAGAGTCTGTATATGGTAAGAAGTTAGTAGCACAGACTACAATTAATCGTGTGAGGTCTGGTAAGTTCCAAGATAGTGTCTGCGAAGCTATGAAAGCTAAAGGGGCTTATTCATTCTATGACCCTAAGAGTAAAAAGAGTATTGACAAAGCAAGAAAGTATCCTATAGAATACACAAAGATTGCTGAAGATGCTCTTGCTGGTAAATACGAGAAATTAATTAGCAAGAAAGTAGTTTACTTTAAGAATTGTCAGCATTATAATAGCTTCTTTGAAACATTGGTGTTTGTTAAGAAAGAAAAACGTCATTGTTTTTTCAGGAATAGAGATATACAATTAGCTAGGAGATAAATATGAAGAAATATTGGACAATGATTACTCGTGACTATCTAAGTCATTGGACTGTGTGTAATGGTGTACGTGAATACGTAGAGGATAAAGGATGCCTGTAAGTAAGTTTAAGGTTAGGTTTGTTGTGACAGGTTACACCACAGTCTCTCAATATACTAAAGTTAAACGTGGGGAAGTTAGAGATCACTTTAAACCTTTTAAGTTTGGTGTGGGATATAAAGGTGAAATGGCTGGAAATACTCGCTCGGATGGCAAGCAAAAGAAAAGCTACGAGCTTTGGCATAATATGTTGCTCAGGTGTTACTATGAAAAGAATAAGAGTAATGGAAAACACAGAGCATACAATGGTGTGATAGTGTGTGATGAGTGGCACAACTATTCCAACTTTCATAAGTGGTTTGAAGAGAATTACATTGAAGGTTATCAACTAGATAAAGATATGCTTTCAGGTGAAACTAAGATATACTCACCAGCTACATGCTGCTTTATCTCAAGAGAAGCTAATGCGGATCTGATACCCAGAAGATCATGGCTAGTACGTGACCCAAAGGGTAATGAAGTTAGGATTGATAACATACGAAAGTTTTCACAAGAACAGGGGTTCAGTGCTGGCACATTTGCAATGATGTTACATGGTAAGCGAAACATTGCTTGGGGTTGGACTTTAATCAGAGAAATTATTTAATATAGGAGCTATCGTGAAAAAATACTGGACAAGCTTAACTCGGAATTACTGTGTAGACTGGACACCAGCTAATGCTGTTCGGGAAATAGTACAAAATGCACTTGATGGGTCAGCACCATTTGAGTACGACTTATCTGGAGACACCTTAGAGTTTACTTCTAAAGGTGTTACCATTCCACCAAGTACACTGTTGATGGGTGTTAGCACTAAACGTGAAGATTTAGACAGTGTTGGCGGCAAGGGGGAGGGTTTCAAACTATCAGCCGTAGTTCTCCTTCGTTATGGTTACGAACTTACAATTTACAACGGTGATCGTAAATGGACTCCTAGTTTCGAGTACCATGAAGACTATGAAACTGAGGTATTATGTTTTACAGAAACTCCATATTCAGGGAGTGATCTGACATTTGAAATCTCTGGTGCTGATGACTCTTTAATTGAAGAAGTTATCCATGATTGCCTCTACTTACAGAAAGACTTAGGTACTGTCTTTGAGGGTAAACGTGGTCGTGTACTAATGGATACACCTAATAAGCTTTATGTTGGGGGTTTGTTTGTCTGTGATATAAAAGGTCACAAGTACAGTTATGACTTCGCACCAGCCTACTTGCCACTGAATCGTGATCGAAAATCTGTGGACACTTGGTCTCTAGCCACCAATGTAACTGCACTACTTGAAGAGGTGCTGCCAGCCAAAGATATAGCTAAGTTGGTTTCGGATCGCACAGCAGATGCAGGGGGTTGGTATTCTACATTCACTTCTGATGAAGTGGCTGAAGAAGTTTATGCAAGAGTTAAAGAGTCTTATGGTAATACTGTAGTCGTTGTTGGTGATGGAGATGAGAAAGAAAAGTTAGAGAAAAGGGGTTACAAGAATGTTGAGGTTGTGTATAATGACCAAGAGCGTAAGTTAATCCAAAAAGCTCCAAGCTATCAAGAGTTCTTGGAAGAGTTGGAACAAGTTGTGGATGCAGGGGAACCCGAAGATGAACGTACCCCTATTGAGATACTGGAAGACTGGTTTGAGACTAATCATGGATCTAGAGATGATGCTGAGGCAGTGTTCTTAGAAATACTTGACATCTTTCGTGAACGTGGAGTCTCATTCGATGATTGACCCACCAAAAAGAACAGGGTATTGCTTGACTTATGATGCTGAGCTACTCTATGATAACTGGCGAGATATTGGAGGTTGTAGTTGTCACACAGGCTGTACTCCATGCAGCTCATGTCATAACGAGGGGCATCCAATATCATTAGAAGAGAATGATGAAGCTTGGGAATTAGATGAGGAGGTAGAAAATATGGCAAGAGATAATATTACGGATAAGTCAAGTCCACCAAAGAGTAAGTGGTTTAACGGTAAATACCGAGTAACCCCTGAGACAAGTAGACTGTTACAGGAAGCTGTGTTTAAAGATGGTGGTAAGTGGAGTAGTAGTGGGATCAAGTTCTTTGAGACTGATGATACTTATATCTTTGTGCAGGCTGATGGGAGTATGACCCTATCAAGTTGTTTTGGTGATTTTCAAGACGACTTTCTGCCAGAGAAACAGCCCCCACAACCACCTAAATATGAATCAGAGTATGATCCAGATACAGCTCAACCAGCAGGGTACACAGCTTATGTAGTGTTTAAGCAAGACTTTACTAAAGGGGCGCTAGAGAAAGGGGAGTACGGTGGTAAAGCGTATGCTTACATATGTTCTCGTGAAGATTACACACAATGGGTTGGGTATAGAGCCTTCGATGAGGATGTATTTGCAGAAGTAAATGTAAGTGGTGTAGGGAAGAAGGTAAAAGTATTGCGTATTGAAGCTAAGGTAGATCCAAAAGCTACAAAAAGCATTGTGAGAATATTACCGAAAGATGTTGACACCAATGTAAAAGAGAGTAAAATAGAGACTTCTGAAACTTACTACGATTCAACAGGTAAGTGGGTAGTTCCGAAGGAGTTTGCTGGTTGTGTTCTTAGCTCCACCATAGTGAATTTTAAACCAAACGATTTTTCAATAACGAAAGAGGATGTAAATATGAGTATTCAACGTAAAGTAGTAGAAGTACAATTGTTTGACGATGCAAAAGGCTTACCTGTTCAAGACAGCTTAGTAGTTAAGTTCGAGAATGTACTGACAGAGGATGATAATGACACAACTATTCGTGAAGTCATTATGAACAATGATATTAAGAAAGTGTTAGTTGCACACAATATGAAGCGTGCTAAAGTAATCAATCAAGATATTTTGGAACGCACTGGTAACTCTGTAGCACTTCAGCCAGTCTTGTTGAAAGACTTACGCTGGAAAGTTATTGGTTAAGAAGTAAACGTTTAGCTCTTTGAAATATAGGGGCTATTCTTAAGATAACTGTAGCTCAATGACATTGATCGCGTCTTGGTAGAGTGTGCCTTCCAGCATGTTGTGGGTTCAAGTCCCTCCAGTTATCTTTAGAATACGAAGAACGTGCTTACTAATCATAAGCTAGTACATCCCTGTATGATGAGAAGCAGACTGATACTCTGCATGGGAGGTCGCGTAATGTGGACTAAAAACACAATAGTGTACGCTAGGGCACTTAAAATGGGGTCTGTGGAGCTAACCGAGCTGAAGGTGGCGAGGAAGTGGGTTCTCAACACCTAGCAAGAATTTAAACAATATCCAATGGAGGTATCAATGGAAACCGCTTTAGCTTATACTTTTCTTACTTGTTGCGCATCTTTCATTGTCCTTCCTGTACTTGGATATTCATGGAGTAAACACAGATACCCACTCTACACACCAAGCTACCTTGAGTGCCTATTTTTTGGTAGTATCGTCCTCGGAGTGATGACAGTTGCACTGTTTTTCTTTTATGCCTTAATTTGGTCAATATCAACACTAGGAGCTTAATATGTTAGATTCTAATACTCACTACCTTAACGAATACGAAATTAATTCTGTGCTCTTAGAACAACAATGGGAACTCTCCCTCCCAGAGAAACAAGAAGCTGTTATAGAGTACGCCATTAAGATAATGGATGGTTTGGTTGACTTTGAAGAGTTTGCATGGGTATTCGCTGAATATTATGAAGACTCAGACTTTGATGGAAATATTTATGTTGATGTGTTTGAGGAAGCCTTAGGTAACTTGAATCTTGGGCATCCACCCTCGGATGAGATTGAGTGTGAGATGTTGTGGAAGATTGCACATTCAGCACTATCTGGGGCCTCGCAGATTCTATATGATATAGAGTTTGATGAGTTGTTTGACAATTTAGGGTCTACAATTAAGAAGGTAATAGCTAATGACTGATTGTAACAACCACGCAGACTACAGGATCTCTTGGGAAGAGTGTGATAAGATCACCACACATACTCTCAAGTATTACAAAAACTTAGTTGATGAGCAAGAGTTTACTCATGTTGATGATATTAAGTACAACAATAAGCTAAAGAAGAGTGTTGATTTTATTCTTAAGTATTTAGGGGAAAGTGATGACAATTGAGATAATTAACGGGGACTTACTTAAAGCTTTCGATAATGCTGAAGTTGACAGCATTGCTCACTGTGTCAACACTCGTGGAGTTATGGGGGCTGGTTTAGCATTACAGATTAAGAAGAAATACCCAAATGTGTTCAATGACTACTCTAAAGTGTGTACCCAAGAAAAAGATCGTGGGTTGTTATTAGGCAAAGCTCAGAAAGTTATCGGAAGCTATCTGCACCCAGATACAGCCATCTTTAATTTATTCGGGCAGTTAGATGTTGGATTGAGTCAACGACAAGTAAACTACGGAGCTATCGGATTGTGTTTACAAAACATGAGCCAACAGATACATGAGCGTGATACTGTGGTAGGATTTCCACACCTCATGTGCTGTGGGTTAGCTGGTGGGGATTGGGATATTATCCTTGAAATGATTGAGTTCTACTTGCGAGATTACAAAGTGAGAATTTATAAGCTATGATTATTTTCTAAATACTTCTTGACTTGCTTCCCGCACTAGAAGATAATAACAACACCTTAAACAAACAGGAGATTCAACATGACTACCACCAATAATGCCCCAATCCTTGCATACAAAGCTTTTAACAAGGATTGGACTTGCCGTGATTTTCAGTACGAGGTAGGTAAGATATTCAAACACGAGGGGGATGTAAAAGCTTGTAATTCAGGCTTCCATTCTTGTGAGTACCCACTTGATATTTTCAACTATTACAACCCTTGTATGAGTAAGTTTGCTCTAGTAGAGGCAAGTGGGGTTATCTCCAAAGAAGATTCGGACAGCAAGATTGCCTCTGAGATTCTTGAGTTGAAAATAGAATTGTCAATAATAGACTTAGTTAAAGCTGCTATTGATTACACTGTATCGAAAACAACCGAGAGTGGATCAGACCACACAACTGGTGACCAAGCTGCAAGCTCAGCTACTGGCTACCGAGCTGCAAGCTCAGCTACTGGTGACCAAGCTGCAAGCTCAGCTACTGGTGACCAAGCTGCAAGCTCAGCTACTGGTGACCAAGCTGCAAGCTCAGCTACTGGCTACCAAGCTGCAAGCTCAGCTACTGGCTACCAAGCTGCAAGCTCAGCTACTGGCTACCAAGCTGCAAGCTCAGCTACTGGTGACCAAGCTGCAAGCTCAGCTACTGGCTACCAAGCTGCAAGCTTGACCACAGGAAATTACTCCGTCTCAGAAGTTTTGGATAATGAGTTCACTAAAGGTAATGAGTCTGCAATCTCCACAGGATATGCAGGTAAAGTTAAAGCCCCCGTAGGTTGCGCACTGTTCCTAGTCGAGCGTGATGAAAATATGAATATCATCAATGTTTGGTCTGGAATTGTAGGTAAGAAAAATATTAAACCTAATACATGGTACACACTAAAAAATGGTAAACCCTCAATCGTAGGAGAAGATGAGTAATGAAAGAAGTTAAACTAGGTTTTGTAGACATATACCACGGTAAATCCTTTACACAAGGGAATACCAAAGCTCCAGCATTTGAGGGAACAGTCAAGCTTAATGACGGTAAACGCTTGAGATTTAAGGCTTGGCAGGAGTCAAATAATTCATATACAGGGGGGGAGCGATTCTCTGGGGCTATCTTTGATTTGGTAGAAGATGACGAAGTTTGAAGACTTTAAAGTGTTATGTGAAACATCTGAGAATTGCCCAGCAGAGTCCCTCACCACCCACCCATTAATCGTTTATGATTCTTTTTCAGAAGCTTATTCTGCCAATTTGGGTAAAGGTGCTTGGTGTGAAGTTTACAGGTTCAACAGGGCTAAACGGGCATTCGACCTTGCAGTTAGGTATGTGCAGCAACAAGTGTACGACAACCAAGAGTTGTTTCTGGCACAGATAATTAAGGTACATCCAGAGATTGACTTACTTAAGTACAGTGTCTGTTATCAACCCTTGCCGAATTTTTCTGGTAATAAGTTTTGGTTGGAGAAGCTATGAACAATAAACAGCGACTAGAGATACATGAGAAAGTATTTCATAAACTCTACACAGCTAGGCTATCGTTTAACCATGATAAGGTGTTGGATATACTTAGCTTGGTAGATGCTTACTGTTTTGCTGTGAATGGGAACAATGGGGAGCAACAGGAATATGAGATTCAAAAGGCTCAAGATTACTACTTAGAAAAGTTAGATAAATTGTAGATAGGGGATATATGAATAAATGGCAAGAATGGTTAGATTCTTTAAAGGTAGGTAAAAATCCTTGCTATCGTTGTCGTAAGAATGGACAAGATAAGTCAGGCAATAATTATCACCACTACGGAAAAACATTAGGAGGCTTCTGCCATGCTTGCGGAATGACTCAGCTTAGCGATGCAGAAAAAGAGAAACGTGGTATCGACCAAGTAGACGAGGAAGAGTTTGAGATTATGGGTAGAGAATTTAGTACAGAAATATTTGAAGAGTTAAAGAAAGTAACTTCCACAGACAGTAAGAACTTCCGAGGAATTAAGAAAGAGATTACAACATACTTCGGTGTACGCCACGAGTTCGATACGGAGACAGGTCAAGTAGTTAAACAGTTCTATCCAACAACAATTGATGCAGAACTCTCAGGACTGAAAGTAAGAAAGGTTCCAAAAGATTTTGATAGTTATGGTACAACAGGTAAAGAGTGTGATCCTTTTGGTTGGTTTCGATTTAAAGGTGTATCTGGCAAGTATTGCCTAATCTTAGCTGGTGAACTAGATTGTTTAAGTGGCTACCAAATGCTGAAAGAGTACACCGATGGTAAAGGACAATCAGAATATGGGTATATCCCTTGTGTTAGTAGCACACTTGGTGAATCTTCTGTAAGTCAATTACAAGAGAAATATGAATGGTTTAATGGATTTGAGCGCTGTATTATTTGCTATGATCCAGACAAGGCAGGCGATGCTGCTGTAGAGAAACTAGCTAAGGTGTTGCCGAGAGGTAAAGCCTACAAGATGGAGCTTACCCACGGAGATACAAATAAATATTTAGTAGATGGTAAGCAACGAGAGTGGATCAACCTATTCTTTAAAGCTAAGAAGATTATGATGACTGGTGTTACTGGTTCATCCAGTCTCTTAGACAAAATGAAAGAATATGTAAGTATTGCACGTATCACGTTACCAAAATTCTTGCACAAACTGGAAGAGAAGTTACGTGGTGGTTTCCCAATTGGGTACATCATTAACATTATGGCAGCCTCTGGTGCAGGCAAGAGTACGTACATTGATGCAATGATTTTACATTGGATTATGAATACAGAGTACAAGGTTGGTGTTGTATCTCTTGAGGCTAGTGAAGGTGAGTACGGAGTTAATATTGGTTCTGCTTTTATTGAATGTAAGATCAATTTGGGGATTACAGTAGAAGAACGTCTAGCGTCTATCACAAACAACGAAGAAGCCCTACAGACATTATTTACTGATGAGAATGGTAATGATCGTTTCTACATTGTTGATCCAGATATTGATACAATGAAGCAGAAGATTGAATACCTTATTGTTGCACTAGGTTGTAAGATTATTGTTATTGATCCAATCCAAGACATATTCGATGCTATGCCAGACGATCAGCAAGCAGCGTTTATGAAGTGGGAAAAAGATTTAGTAAAACGTGAACAAGTTACTATTGTCAATATCTCACACTCACGGAAAGCTCAAGGTGGGCAGAAGGCTGGCAGTAAGGGTGCTGATCTATCAGAAGAAGATATGATGGGGCACAGTTCAATCTATAAGTCTGGCGGTATTAACTTAATCGTTTCTCGTAACAAAGAAGATGAGGATGAGTTTGAACGTAACGTAAGCAGATTGAAAGTAACTAAGGCTCGTGGTATTGGCTTCACAGGTTTTGCTGGTGAATATTACTATGAGAACAGTACACATAAGATCTGGGATAAAGATGATTATCTTGCAGAACATCCAAGAGGATTTTAAGTTGAACTGGGATGATATATTTTATTATGATGAATCAAGCCCATCATGTTTAAGGTGGAATACAAATATCTATTTTAGCAGCCAACACGGACTTTCAGATGTTATTAAGATACACAAAGGAGAAGTGGCAGGCTCCCATAAGAAGGGTAAAGAAAATAGGTGGGCGGTTAAGTACAACCAACAGGTATACAAGGTTCATAGAATAGTTTATGAACTTTTGAATAGAGAGCTGAGCAGTGACCTCCTCATAGACCACCTGAATGGGGATTCTAGTGATAATAGGGGATTTAATTTAAGAGCCGTTCCTGCAAAGGTAAATTGCAGGAATTCATCAAAACTTAAATCTAATAAAACAGGTGTAACTGGGGTCGCTACATGTACCGTTAATGGATGTAAATATTACACCTCATTATGGACAGATATGCTTGGAAAGGGCAGGAATAAATATTTCTCTGTAAAGAAGCTTGGGGAAGAGTTAGCCTTCTTTGCTGCTTTTGAGTATAGAGAACAACAAATTAATTTGTTAAACCTACAAGGTGCTGGTTATACAGATAGGCACGGTATTTAATCAGGAGATTATTTTGGATTTATCACAAGCTTGGTGCTTTGACTTTGAAGCAAATGATTTATATTTAAAAGCAGACACAATCTGGTACGGTAGATTCAAAACTCTTGATGGTAAACGTACTTTGTCTGTATATCCATTTAAAGATGGTTATGAAGAATCTGCAAGAAAGATAAAAGAGTGGATACATAGTTTCGATGATGGTGCTTTAGTATTTGGGTTTAATTCACTTGGCTACGACCTGTGGCTCCAGTGGAAACTACTGGGGATTATCCCAAGAGTTGGTAAGGGTGGTAAAGACTGGCTAGATGGGAAGATAATTCAGAATGTTGACTGTTACATACTAAGTCAATACCTGAATCCAGACAATAAGGCTCACTCACTTGGCTACTTATCCTCTGGTAGTGAGAATGAAAAGATGGCTTATCGTCAGAAACTTATTGAGCTTGGTGTAATGACAGGTAAAGAGGATAGAGGCTATGAGTTTACTTTCTGGCATCCTTTAATGTCTGAATACTGTGATGATGACGTAGATGCTACAATTGGTGTTGCATTTAAGTTATGGAAACAAGCTGAAGATATATACAATAAGGGTAAGTGGATTCATCCAAGTTTTAAGCAACTTCAAAAGGATTTCTGGTTGTACTCAGCACAAGCCTATACTGGTAGTCCATTTAACCTTGAGAAAGCAAAGAAGTTAATTGAAGTAGCTGAGACTGAGATGGAGAAGATACGACTTGAAGTGGAGCCACACTTACCACCTCGACCGTTGAAAACAGCAGAGGAAAACTTTTATAGAATCCCTGCTAAACCTTGGAAAAAGGACGGTACGTTTAGTGCAACATTTGAGAAGTGGATGGAGAAGCATAGTGCTACAATTAATTTTGATGGTAAACTAGAGGCTTACGGATTTACAATACCAATATTAGCTGGTGAATTAATTCCAATTAAGATGCCACTTGAGATTGATGATAATATTGAGCTTAAACAATACTTTCTAGACAGTGGTTGGAAACCGCATGAGGACTTTTGGAACTTTAAGAAGGGTGAAGATGGTAAACCAATGCGAGATGGGAGCGGTAAAACAATTAAGACTACCCCAAAGATTGCACACCAAGGTAAGATATGCCCAAACCTTCTTACTATCAGTGGCGAGATTCCATCTAAGGTGGTTAAGTTCTTGTCATATAGGAACAGGCTTGGTATTGTTAAGGGATGGGTTAGTAATTGGAGGATTGAATTTGATGGTCAACTATCATCTGAGATAAGTGGCTATACCCCGACATTTAGGGTTAGGCACAAGACAGTTGTAAATTGTCCTAAAGCAGCTAAAGAGATTCTTCTTGGTGCTGAGATGCGAGATCTATTCTATGCTCCAGAAGGTTACAAGTACGTTGGTACAGATGCGGCAGCCTTAGAGAATAGAACTGTAGCATCCTATACAATGAAGTATGATGGTGGTAAGTTTGCTGACTTGGTTTTAAATGGTGATTCACATTCGTTTAACGCATTTGCTTTCTTCCCTGAATTGCAAAATAAGTTTGATATTAATGATCCAACTTTAAAAGATAATCCAGAGTTTAAACCTTGGAGGAATAAGAGTAAAACAGGTTCATACTTACTTGCATATGGTGGTGGTGTTCCTAAGTTAGCAAGTAGTTTAGGTTTAACTAAGCAACAAGCTCAGATAGCATATGACAACTATTTTAAGGCTAATATCGGCTTAGGTAAGTTAAAAGAGAATGTCGAGAAGTATTTTGATACAACTGGTAAAAAGAAATACCTGCCAGCTTGGGATGGTAGAATGTTATTAGCTCGTGGTAAGAATGTTCTTATTAACCTCGCTGGACAGAGTTGTGGTGCAATAGCGATGTCAATTGCAGCTTGCATCATGGATAGTAAGCTTGGTGATTTTTATCTTGATAAACTAGGTAGACCGTACTACTTGTATAAAGGTAAGATAGTAAAACGCACCAATTTAACTCATGATGAGTATTCTTGGATTGTTGAAGAAGGTGTTGAAAATGACTTGAAAGAGCTAAGTGTTAATGCTATTATTGAAGCTGGGAGATTTATGAAACTTCCACTAGAACTTGATGGTGAAGGTAAGATTGGAATGAGTTGGATGGAAGTTCACTAAGGGTTAATTAACAAAGTAGGAGAAACAAAATGGCAATTGTAACAACGTATGTCTGTGATGTAAGTGGGGTCACTGGACAAGATAAGAAAGATTTTGTAGAGATTCGTATTGATTGTGATCTGGGTAAAGCTTCCTATGACCGTACAACTATCAATAAACTTATACATCGTAATGTAGCACTTAAACTGAACTTAGTGAAACCTCAAAGCGGGGAAGAGAAACAACCTGAACCAACCTTTGAGAGTAAGCTAACAACTTTACTAACAGACTATATAAATGATTTAGTCTATGAAGAAGTTAGTACACAAATTAGTAATCGTAATTAATTTTAAACAAACCAAAGAGGAAACACAATGAGTAGTTTTTCAATGAAACCCCAGTTACCAACAGGTGGCTCAGAAGGCAGTGTAACAACAGAACAGTGGGCTGAGTGGGGGGAATATCTACACAATCTCATCAAAGCCGATGATGTTGCTGTATCTGGTAAGAGGGGGAAGACAACACGTACTAAGACACAAGTAGGTATTCTCAATTTCATTATGGATATGGGTTTCCAACCACAAGCTGATGGGCAGTATGATACTAAATGTGCAATACCCTTAGAGGGGGAGGAGTTCTCCACTGAAGAGTTGGCCCACATAGAGAAGTACCCCACTAATAGCTTCATTTGGGTAGAGGATGATAAAGGTAACACTAAACGCAAACAAACAGCACCGAAGCGACCTGAACAAGAATATGCATTCTTCTTCGATTTTCCAGAAGTCGTTGTTGATTGGACTAAACACCCAAACGAAGAGATGCATAAACTCGGTCAAAAACCTTTACGTGTCAGTTACAATGGTCGGTATGGTAAGACAGGGCAGTTAGTATTTAATCGCACCCTACCACTCACCCTAGACTTCAAGACTAACCTATTAGGTAATAAGAACCCAATCTACAAGATTGCAGACAAGATGGGGGTTGTTCAAGAATTCGAGTCTAGCGGTTATGATCTTGGTGTATTAGCTGGAAAGGCTTGTAAGTGGTCTGTAGTTAGTGAGAGGAATATTTCAGGGGATAAGACATTCTACAATGTCACAATTAAAGATGCCTCTAGGATTGAAGAGGTTGTAGCTGGTGACATTAAGATTACGGTAGAACAACAAATCCCTAAATGTAGTGTTAGCTTCATGGGAGTACATTTTAATGCAGATTCTTATGACCCTGAGGCTATTGAATATATTAAGAATCGTAAGGAATTGGTTGAGGTTGTTAAACGCGCTACGAGCTTTAAACCTAGCCCAGTAAAGTACCCAGATTTTATCATCGGTTGTGAGTTTAAGGACAGTGGGTTGGCTAAAGCTCTTGGCGAATTAACACAATCCGAAGCAGAAGAGGAAGCTGAGCCAGCTCAAGAGAAGCCTAAAGCTACTGCGAAGGGTAAGACACCACCAGTAGATGTACCTGATAATATTGGAGAGGACGGCCCGCCGTTCTAGGGGGTACTTTGATAGTATGTCCTAAGTGTCACGGGACTGAGCACAAAAGATTGAATGAGATTGGGCGTGACCCTGACTCCATTCTAATCTAACTAACACTTAACAATATGGGCTACTGTTATGTAGCCCCTTAATTTGGATAATTGGAGAAATACACATGGCGCGCCCTAAGAAATTCAAACAACCTAAACAAACATCACTTCCAGAATCAATCAATGACCGCAAGTTGCTAGACAGTTTATTGAATGAAGCTATTGAATATAAGAACAAGTCTAAATACTATGCAGACTTACTTAAGGGTGTTAAAGAGACACTAACAAGTGAAGATGGTAAACTTAATCTTGATCCAAAATATGCTAACTCACTTATCAAAACTAAGTATGACTTGTTCAAAGCTGAAACAGAAGCCGCTAAGTTGCAATCTTCTGTAGATGATGTGAAAGTATTAACTAATAAGTCGGAGTAGTTATGAACTACATTAAAGTGTGGTGTGAATACGACATCAGTGGTGATTTTGGTGGTAACAACAATGAAGATATATTCTCTGTAAGTGATAGCTTATCTTCTCAAGACATTGACCAAATCCTCACTGAACGGTTTGCAGACCTTGCAGATGATACAGAAGGTGAGGGCAGTTTATTAGATGAAGGTTTAATGGGTTGGGAATACATTAACATTATTGAACTTACTAAGGAGTGACTAATTATGGGATGGTCTGGTGGTACAGAAATATTTGATTGTGTTGCAAGTAATTTGATTCTTATCAAGAATTGTGATAATCACACAGTCCTTGACTGGCAACCTATTAATCTATTGTTGGTAGAACTTCGTAGAACATTAGAAGATCAAGACTGGGATACGCAAAATGAAAGTACATACTGGACACATCCAAAAATAGGTAGGGTTATTGGTAATACGTTTGAGGGGGAGTGATGGGAGTTTATCATCTAACATGTGACTATGACTTTAAAGGTGCTAATCTCTGTAGTAACAGTGGAGTGTACCTTAGCTACGAGAAATGTGAAGAAGTTATTGTCAATGGGTTGGATTGGAACTTAGTGGAAGATTGCGTCTTCTCTGAAGACTTACAACCAGAAGATAAAACATTGAGTACATTGTTGAGGTGGGGGTTGGCTGAAATTGAGGAATTGGAAATTGACTAACAACATCTTTTACAAAAAGTAAAGTAATGTTCTTTGGTATTGAAATGCCTTGTGAGCAATATACACTCCCTTACGAGAGCATTACACCAGAAACTGAGAAGCGTATTAAGCAAGACTTACGGTGGTTGTTTCGTAACTCAAGTTACGAAACTTGGGAGAAGATATGAGTAAACTAGAAGATGAAAGACAGTACGTGATAGTAGATAAGGTAACTAAAGATCTTTGGTGTGGGGAAGTCTATTTGAGCACTGCTGGAGCTAAGACTTCTTATTGGCACGCAGTTGGCCGTTGGGACGGGGAAAGGTTTGACGACCAAGATACATATGAAATTGTTAAGGTTAAACTGGTGCCTGTATATGACTGATAAAATAATTGCAGTAATTGATGGTGATGAGATTGCCTTTCAGATTGCAGCAGCATGTGACACAAGAACGATTAAAGTGACAAACAAACTAAATGGTGAAAGCTCGTCATTTAAACATCGTACAGAGTTGAAGAAGTTCCTACATGGTTTAGAAGTATCGGAAGATTTCTTTGAGATTGAAGATGTACAGACAGCAGACGATATTGCTAATTCACTCCACACAGTTAAGGTAGTGGTAGACAATATCAAAGCTGCATGTAAAGCTGACGAGATTGAGATGTACTTATCAGGCAAGGATAACTTCAGAGACTCTATACCACTACCAAGTAAATACAAGGGTGGTCGTGCGGATTCATTGAAGCCGATCTTACTACAAGATATACGAGCCTACCTTGTTAAGAAGTATGGGGCTGTGACAGTAGATGGCGAGGAAGTGGATGACGTATTGTGCCACCGTATGTGGGATGGGTATAAATCTAAGCAGAAGATCGTAGGGGTAACTGTAGATAAAGATGCTTGCGGTTCTATGGGTTGGCTCTATAACCGAGACAAGATGACTGAGCCAGCGTTTATTGATGGCCTAGGTAATCTCTACATTGATGGTAAGAATAAAGTCCGTGGTCAAGGTCGTAAGTTTGGCTACCTCCAGTGGATCATAGGCGACTCAACAGACTGCTACAACCCATCCGAAGTAGCTAAGATCAAGTATGGTGAGAAGTCTGGATACAAGCTCCTAGAGCCTCTACAGACAGACAAAGAATGTATCCAAGCTATCTATGACCTCTATAAGACTTGGTATCCTGCCGAAGTACGCTACACTGACTGGCAAGGTAATGAGGTTGTAACAGATGCTATCGGAATGATGCAAATGTACATGGACTGCTATAGAATGCGCAGGTCAAAAGATGACCTAGTGAAAGTGACTGATGTATTGACTAAATTGGAGATTAAAATTGACTAAGAGAAAGACACCACAGAAACCTAATGCGGCAATCAATTCTACGCCTCCTAAACAAGCCATAGAGAGCGATAAGGTTGAAAGTAATACCGTAGCAACCCCTAAACCTAAACGAGCTAATAGCAAGGCTCCAGCAAAGCCTAGAGGTCGTCCTAAGAAGGTAGTGGTTGAGAAGCCAACCCCACCAGAAGGCAGAGTAGGGCAAGAGTATCAAATGCCAGTACCAGTAATTAAAGCTATTGATGTAGATTCACGTACCATCACTTACGCTAGTACAGGCAAGCCACCATCTTTGTACAGTCGTTTTAAAGATTGGTTGGTGTTTAAGTTGTATTACTACACAAGCTATTTCAGAGGCTATTAATTATGATTAAATCAACACGAAATCAGTGTGGGAACGCAAAGAATCCATATCAAGGGGACACTAAGAAAGTGTTATGCGTGTGTAGCGCAGGACTATTGAGATCGCCCACAACGGCCAAATACTTAACCACTAAGTATGGCTATAACACTAGAGCTTGTGGTGTATCTGAAGAATACGCTTTAGTACCCATTAGTACGGCTCTTATTCTTTGGTCGGATGAGATTGTGTTTGCTGAAGAAGAACACTACCAAAAGGTTAAAGGATATCTTGGTGAATGTGGGTATGAGGGCAGACTAATTATCCTAAATATTCCAGATATGTACAGTTATGATGCTCCAGAGATACATGAGTTCTTAAATGATAAGTATAAGGTGGAAGTGTGAGTAATGAAAAATGGGAGCCTTGGGTAGATTATCCAGATATATGGCCTACTAAGTCTAAGTTCTTTACCTACTTACGTGGAGCTTTACGTGGAGCTGTTTGGAATAAGTTCAAGATTGTACGGTGATATGGTATGATAGGTAAAAAGCTTAATAGACTAACTGTTGTCTCTGAAACAGATAGGTACGTATCCCCACAGGGGATAAAGATTAAACGATGGTTATGTTTATGTGAATGCGGAAACTACTCTAAGGTGATAACATCTCAACTAGGTAAGATAAAAAGTTGCGGGTGCTTACAAAAAGAAATTTCCAGAGAAGTTTGTAAAAATAATTTCTCTAAAGAAGTATCGGAAGTCTTAGAAAATAAAGTAATGGCCGCCAGAGGATACAGTTCCGAATGTTGGGAGTGGTGTGGAAGTAAAAAAGGTGGCTATGGGGTCACTACAAGGGCAGGTCGTTATGCAGCAGTGCACAGATTATCTTACCTAGAGTATAAGGGAGACATTCCACCTAACATGGAAGTGTGTCATCTGTGTCACAACCCTTCATGTTTTAACCCAGACCACTTAACCTTGGGGACTCATCAGGAAAATATGAAGATGTCCTCTGATATTGGTAGGATGGGCACCCCAAAAAAGATAGACAGTGGAACGGCAAGTATGATAAAGGCTTTGTTATCTTCTGGGGAAAGTAGTAAGAGTATTTCGGAAAAACTTGAAGTGCCTTACACGATAATTACGGATATAAAAAGAGGGAAATCGTGGAAAAAGATATAAAACCTTGGCAAGTTAAGGGTGTTAGTTTTGATACAGAGAGTAAGTTCTGGTCTTTTGTTCGCTCAGGGCTACGGAAAGTTTGGTCACGACATCAGGTTAAACTGAAGTTCATAGAAACTTTCAGAATTAAAGTGTCAAACCCGAATCCAGATGGGCGAGTTGAGAAAGTGTGGGGTATGACTTGTGTAGAGTGTGGTAACGATTTTCCCCTGCCTACCAGCAAGGAGGTCAAGAAGAAGATCGAGACCCACACAGGTAAGCCTTTTAACTACATTGAGATTAACCACAAGACAGAAGCTGGAACTTTGAAGTGTAAAGAAGATCTGGGCAGGTTTGCTGCAAATCTCCTATATGTAACTTTTGATGACTTAGAGCCAATGTGTAAAGAGTGCCACGCAATTCTCACTTACATGCAAAAAGAAGGGGTTAATAAGAAGACCGCTATTGCGCAGAAAACCGCTATCTCTCTGTGTAAAGATAAAGCTGATATTGAATGGTTGGAATCTAAAGGTATTGTACCTGAGAAGAGTAACCTTAAACGTAGAAAACAAATTGTTCAGGAGTTATTAAAATGCTAACAGAAGTAGAGATTAGTCCAAGGTATTTAATAGACCAACTATTAGAGAACCATTCTGTAGAATACATCTTACAGACAATGGCTGATTTAATGTATCACCCACAACCCGAAGATTTTGGTAAGACGGTGAGTAAGATGTTCTATGATGGCACTACAGGAGAAGAAGTTTGACAAACAGCTTAAAGAATAACCCAGAACTAATTGATAAGTTATTAATGTTAGTTCGTGGGCAAGGGATGCGTGTAGCTACGGCAGCACGACAGTTGGGGTTGAAGCCTCGCACATGTCAGGAATTCTTTGCACGGGAGAAAGCTTGGATGCGTGATTGGTGGAAAGAACATTATGACGAGGTGGACAAATACTTTAATGAGCTTAGTGGTAACATGAATTCACAAGAGGAGATTGGTTGCTTGCTTGACAACCCTTACAAAGTGTCTTTAAACACGTTGCAGGGGTCTGGGGCTATCTTACCACAACAGTTTGAAGCGAAACCTTTGAAGATTCTGGTAATTGCAGACACACAATGTAAACCGGACGAACCCCTTGAGTACATGTCTTGGATTGGTAAGTACATTTGGGATAAGAAACCTGATGTGGTGGTACACATAGGAGATCACTACGATTTCCCAAGTCTGTCGAGTTATGATAAAGGTAAGAAATCCTTTGAAGGTCGCAGACTAAAAGCTGATATTGAAGCTGGTAA
>JACCDR010730495.1_pt1 | contig 18304 bp, 18 predicted proteins | sample 7446431 | NCBI WGS metagenome assembly JACCDR01 (sample SAMN15323443, study PRJNA562643) | freshwater metagenome | isolation source: river surface water | place: USA:Blue River Watershed | collected 2017-08-17
AGTCTGCCGAGGTGCTGTCCTTGCACGCGATGATGTTGTCGAGGTTGACGGTGATCGTGCCCGGGTCGAGGTCGCAGTAAAGCGCAATCGACGCAATCGAGGAGCCGAGCGCCGACCCGGTGTCTACGGTGATCGGAACCCATTGCCCAGTGGATGAGATGGCCGGGATTGCGATGGTGTTCACCGTCGTGATGCCCGCCGTGTCCGAGCACAGGCGCAACGACAGTGTCGATGCCGCGAGCGTCGCGCTGACCTTGACCCAGAAGCTCACCTGCTTATAGCCGGACAGGTTCAGCGTGCCCGTCGCGAAGTACGCGGCAAGCCCCGTAGTGAAAGCTGAAGCGATTACCAGATTGGCGCTCTTGGTGTTTTCCTTGTAGTCGCCGGTCGTCGCAGTGGCGGTGACATTGGCGCTCGCGGTCCAAGCCGTTTCGCAGTCGCTGATGTTCGCAGTCACCGCCGTGGTAAGAGTGACGGTCTTCGAATAGGCCGTCCATGTCGCGGTCTGCCCGAGGCTGGTTTCGGCCGGGCTGCCCATGATTCTGATGGTGTCGCCGGGCGCCGTCCGCGCGGCCGTAGCCCCCGAGGCAAACGTCTTCCATCGGTTGGCGAATGTCGTGCCGTCGTTGGCATCATTGCCGCCTTCAAAGTCGAGATAGAACGTTGTCATCAGCGCGTCCCAGCGAAACAGAAACCCGGATCGGCAAGCGTTGCGTCAGCCGATGCAGGCGCGATGATCGAAAGCACATCGCCCGCAGCGAATGCTTTGGACGTGCCACTCGTAGTCGTGAAGGTCGCCGTCGTGCCGCCTGCTGCGATCGATACCGATCCGATGCTCGAGCCGTTCTTCTGCACGTCGAAAACCGTCGTCCCTGTGGCATTGGCTGATGCTGAGAAGTACGACCCCGCGAAGTTCGCAGGGAACGTCACCGCACGGGCAATAGGCACGCGCAGCACCTTCGCGCTGGCTGTTGGAATGCCGGGGTAGAAGCCGCCCATGTCGAATGGCTGCGTGATGTCTGCGGTGCCGTCGAAGGACACGCCGCCGATCGTGCGCGCGGTCTGCAGCGCGGTCGCAGTGCCCGCATTGCCGCTGACGCTGGTCTGATCCCCGGTGTTGGCGCCGCTCAAGGTAAGCCCGCTATCCTTGATCAGCTTGCCGGTCGCGCCATCGAAGAGGGCCACGTGTCCATCAGTCGCAGCCGCAGGCCCCACAACCGCGCCATCAACGTTCACCTGCGAGATAACCCAATTGGCACCCACAGCGGCCTGCGTGCCTGCCGCGGACCCGTCCACGATGCAATAGATGGTGTCGCCTACTTCGACGTTCGCACCGGATGCGCCGCCGATCTTGCCCGCCACGCTGATCTTGTAGAGGTTGCCCGCGTCGGCCGCGGGATAGTTTGGATTGGTCGACGCGTTGATGAGCCCCTTGAAGATCATCACATCTGACGCGCCACCGGTCACGATGGCATCGACATAGGCTTTCACCGCCTTCTGCGTGGCAAGCCTCGCGTCGCTGTTAGCCGCAAGCGCCGTATCAGTGTCGAAGTCGAGCGTGGCGGCGGTTCCAAGCCCAAGGCCGCTGTCCGCGATCACCTTGCCAGTGGTGCCGCTGAAGACCGCGACATGGTTGTTTGTCGAACTGCCGGGGCCGACCACGTCACCGGTCCCCACACTGCCCAGCGCCGCGCCGATCTCCTGCAGCGCGGCCTCGACATCCGTGCCGGTGAAGTACGTCCCGGCATCGGTGATCGACACATCATCGGCTGCAACGCTCGCGGCGGATGACGACATGACCGAGCGCCAGTCGGTGTAGCCAGTGACGGCACCGCTCGCGACGACGATCTCGTACAGGCGCCGCTTGTCGGCGGTCCAACTCGTTGTGTTGAGGTCAACGCTGCCGTCGCTGGTGTCGAGTTCGAGATAGTTCGTCGCGTTGTTGGTCAGCGTCTTGGTGCCGTTCGCGATCTGCAGCGAGGTGCCGTCGTCGAGCACCGCCACGCCGCCGTAATAGCCCCAGGTCAGGCCTGCCGTGGTGCTCGCGCGCCGCCCGAGCAGCGTTGCAGGTGAGCCCGCGTCATAGAGGTCGTTCGCGGTCACCTCTTTAGACGACTGGCCCGAGGTGATGGTGTCGAGATTGGTAGTGCTGTCGGCCATTGTTGGGCTCGCTTCAGGTTGTAGCGTTGGCGGCGTGACCGCGTCCGACTGTCCCGCTCATCTGGTACGCGGCCCAGTACACCGTCGACTGCAACGAGCCGAAGTCGGTGGTCTGCTGCGCGGCGGTGTAGGTGGCCGACTGCGCGCTCAGGCCGGTGATGGTTCGCTTGACGGTCGTGCGCGCCGAGTTGGTGTAGATGTCGACCTCGTAGGCTTCGCTGCTCTCGCCGAGACTCGCGTCGACGCTGTCGCGCCATTCACCACCGACGCGGGTGCGACGGCGCCACTTCAGCAAGACGTCGCCCGCTGCGCTGCGCCCTCCCCCAGGCTGCACCGGGCTCAGGGGCTTCAAGCGCTCGGCCGTGATGGTCACGTCCTGCTTCGGCGTGCTCGCGAGGGTGTCGCCGATGCTGACCGCGCGATAGGGGCGCTCGATGCCGATCACCGAACTGTCGATGGTCATGTCGCGAACGGTCGAGGCAGAAAGCAGGACAACACGGGCACCTGCGGTGTGGCCACTCATCGCGTACTCGGTGCCGCGCCGCCCGCGCAGCAAGCCTGTCAAGGTCCATGTGCCGTTGTCTTCGAGCAGCGCATCGCGGTACTGCAACACCTCCCACCCGTGCGACCCTTCGATTGCGAGCGCATTGGCCCCATTGAGCACGCCGAGCCGTGTCGAGCTTTCGGCCGTGCCGTTGTAGAGCGAGACATTCAGCGAGTTGAACTCATCGAAGACATTCCCGCCCGCCCAATCGCCAAGCGCGTTCGTGGCTACGCCGATCGCACTGCCTGGGCGAGGCAAGGTCAGCGCGCGGGCCCAGGCGACGCCATCAGCGCTTGTGTAGAGCACTGCGCCGCGCCAGTTCGGCGCCGGGCCATAGGCCGCGACGTATGCGCCTGGGGCGTCGTCCGCGTCGCGCAACAGCGCGATGTCGAGCAGCAGCAAGGTCGTCGGCACCGTGACGGAGACGATTTGCCCGGGGAAGCTGCCCTGCACGCCGCTGACGGTTTGCACGACCACGTCCGCGTCATCGGTGACGCCCTCCCATCGGATCACGCTGCCTTCATCGCTGCGGCTGAGAACGCGCACCCGCTCGCCATCGAGCACGATGGGATCGCTAGGCACCAAGCGCGCCCATTTGCGCGTGGTCGCCCACGAGCGACGGCCGCGACTGGCCCATCGATCGAACAGCATCGCATCGGCAAGGCGGCGGCTTTCGTCCACGCTGAGCACGGTCGCAAGCTGGACTTGCTCATCGGCGCCCGCAAAGGCCGCTTGCCGCTCGCTGTACTGCGTGCCCGGCTGATGGTCGGTGTACGGGTCCGGCGCGGTTATGAACAGCTTCGCCGGAAGGTCAGCCTCTTGCGCTCGTGTCTTGAGGATTGGATTGTCGGCAGCGTGATCAACACCGGCCCCGCAATCATCGAGCGTCATGGTCGCCACGGTGGCACCACCACGGCGCCGGAAATACAGGATGTCGTCTTGCTCTGCGCACTCGAAGAGGTACGCATTCCCGAGCTGTTCGATCGCACTGCGCGCCGGCCCGAGCTGTGACACGAGATAGCCGCGCAGCGGTTGCCCGAGTTCGGTCACGTCGATGTCGGTCGGCGCGAGCCCCGATTGCACGCACAGGTTCTGCACGGTTGCCCCGACCGTCGTGCCGAAGAACGTCAGGTTGTACGGCTGATAGTTGCCGACGATGAAGGCGGTGCCGGGACGGTCGGGGGAAAGGAATATGCCCGAGAAGCCGTTTCTCGACGCCTCGGTGTCCTCGAACAATACCTCGAAGGTTTCGGCATCAATCACCGATGTGATGACGATGCCGACGACGCTGCAGTAAAGCACATAGGCATTCAACGCCGAAACGTATTGGATGACATCGACAGACGTGAACCACGTCCCGACAGGCACGTGCAGCGTGATGACTGGCGGGTTTGCATCGCTGATCGTCCACAGGCCTTGCCCGCTGGCTGCGACATAGCGCTGGTGCGCCGCATCCCAACAAGCCGCATTGCCGCTGCTGGGCGTGCTCTGAAGTTGCACAAGCGTCAGGTCTGCGACCGAGAACACCCCGAACTCATGCAACCCGCCAGTGGCCACGAAGACAGACGAGCCCCCGGTCACGGCATCAGCGGCGAAGAACATCCCCGGCTTTGGGTCTTCGGGAACGCCGTTCAGGTCAATGGCTGCAACTGTGTCCGAGCCCACCTGACTGGAAGCCCGCAAAGCAACGACACGACGCAAAGTCGGCTCATAGGCGCCAATCGTCCCATTCCAATTGTTCGCCGACAGGTCGACGCTGCCGACATGCGCAAGGGTCGTCGCGCTGTAGCGCTCGAAGCCTGCCCCTTGGGCAATCCAAACCTCCTCGATGGGAGACACGTAGACGAAGGTGCCCGGTGACCTCAAGCCGCTGCCTTGCAGGTCAATGGCTGTATCGGTCGACGTGGTCACACCGCCCGTAGCGGGATCAATGAGCGACAGGCGGGTCGTGCCCGTCGACGGCCGGCTGACCGCAATCACCTGACCGTCCAGGCGCTGCACTGCGCCGGCATAGGCGAAGGCCGACTCGCTGCCGACCTCCGTCTCAGTGGACTCCCATTCGCCATCGCCAAGCATCTCGACGCTGATACTCGGGATGCGGTTGCCGAACTTCTCAAGCGGCAAGCGGTTGAAAACGATGTAGGCGTACCCGCGATAGGCCGGCACGTTGCCCACGCCGAGCGCCGCTTCGATGGTCGGGTCCGGCAACTGGCTCTCGGTGCCGGGATACCACTGGAAGTTGACATCGAACGCTTCCGGGTCGTCCACAGTGCTGTCGTAGATCAACACTGCGTCGGCCCACATGCGACGGATGCCACGCGCGCGGTTCTTGCACAGCAGCACCGCGAACGTGCCGAAATACGTATAGACGATCTGAGTCTGCGAGGGGCCACCCTTCCCGCCGACTTCGTTCTCGGTCTCGACCTCCTCGATGTCCTTCGCCCAGATCACGTTGCCGGCCAAGCGCACCGCGCCGTAGGCCAGCGGCGCCGCCGCCCCGTAGGCGCTGACCTGCACCCGTCGGTCGTCCAGGCGCGGCCCGCGCTGCGTCGGCAGGTCGGGCTGAAACGCGAACCCGAGCCCTGCGCCGATCAGGCCGCCGATCTGAGCGCCTGCCGGCCCGCCGATGGCGTACCCAATGGCGTAGCCGGCAACGGTGAGGACGCTCGTCGTCATCGGTCGCCCCCGTACTGCACGCCCGGCAGTTCGTACAGCGCCACGATGCGCTGCGCCCACGTGGCATCGAGCCGGTGCTCGGTGACCTTGCGTTCGGCCATCAGCGCGTGCACGATGCCCAGCCCGTGCGGGTGATCGGCCACGATTGCGAGGTGCTGCGGCTCGGCGTCGAAGCGCATCAGCGCGACAAGGCCCAGCGAAGGGGCCGTGCCGGGCCTCAGTTCAACGCATTGGGTCTGCATGACCTCTCGCATGCGGTCGCCCTCTGGCAAGCGCCCATAGCCTCGCCAATCGAATTCGCTCAATCCGAGGTCTTGCGCCACGCGCACCACCAAGCCGGCGCAATCCAAACCGGCACGGCTGCGGCCTTGGTGCACGAAGCGCACGCCCAGGTAGCTGCGCGCCGTGGCAACGACATCGGCGGGCGTGACGGCAGCGAGTTCGATCATTGCCCGCCCACCCGCATGATCTTGTCGACGCCCGGCAGGTCGGGGAAACCGCGGAAGTTGACGATGTTCCCGAACTTCGTGACGCACACCTCGCGCGCCTTGAGGCACCCGGCTTTGACGGTGAACGTATCGCCCGGCGCGATGGCAGCGGCCATCTGAAGCTGAAGTTCCAGCCGCCCATCGGCGGCGCTGGTCTTGACCTCCATGCGCCGGCCTGCATTGGCGCCGGTGGCCCATGTCAGCAAGCCAGCATCGAAGTAACCAGCAGGCGGCACCCCGGTGCTCGTGGGCGTGAGGCGCACGGTCGCGCTCGCGAGGTCGGTGTCGAACTTGCGGTGCGTGTCGACGACCGACGTGACTTCGCCCGAGGTGGTGTAGTCGGTCAGGTCGACAGTGCAGCGCGCATCGCCCAGGATCGCCGTGCAGGCCGGGCCGACCACTTCGCCGACGCTCTTGTTCAACGCATCGGCAAGCCCGCGCAGTTCGGCCTTGTATCCGCCGCCTTCGACGGTGACCTCGCCGAGCCACCCGCGCAGTTGTTTGAGCACGCCCATGCTGAGGTCGGCCCGATTGACCTCGAAGACGCGCACCTCCGCGTGATCCCACATGCCGGCGCGCAGGTCTTCTTCGGTGATCGCTGCGGTATCGAGGAAGCCAATGATCTCGAGATTCGTGGCCTGCAGCTTGGTCGCCGCCTCCAGCGCGCTGCGCCCGATGCCGTGCGTTGCGACGTAAGTAACGCCGTCGATGGCGAGGTCGCTGTCATGGCTCGTGAAACCGAACACGTGCGCATCGGTTCGCGTGACCTTCCAGCACACGGCCATCGTTGTCGCGTTGCTGGCGATGTGGGCGGCGAGTGCGACGCTGGTCGTCCTCATAGCCGGATTTCCTCCAGCAGGATGGACGGCAGGCCTTGCAGCAATGAGGCCTCGATGCCGTCGAGTTCGATGCTCGCCAGGGCGTTGTCGTCCTCAAAGGTCACCGGCACATCGAAGCGCCCGGCCCATGTGTACGTGTCGCCGCTGACGTGCCCGCTGATCGTCACCCGGCCGGTGGTCGCATCGATCGTCGGCGCGATGGTCGTCGTGACTCCTGAGCGCGTGCGGTAGACCGCGACAGACCCGCTTTCAGGCTTCACGATGTCGCGCTTGAAGCTGACGCTGCCGCTCGTGTAAACCCGCTGCAGTTGCCACGTCGTGCCGCTGATCAGGGTCAGCGTTGAATTGCTCGGGCTCGCGGTGTAGTCGTTCCAGTCGCGCATGCGAAACCCTTCGTAGGGTGTGAACATCACGACGTAGAACAGCGCGCGGATTGCTTCGAAGTCGTCGGCGGTCTTGATGCCGAAGCTGATGTCATAGCGATGCAGCGCACGCGAGTAGTTGAATTGCTGTTGCAGCTGACCGTTCGGCACATAGGTCTTTGTGCGCGAGCCGATCGGCCCGCCACGCGAGCCTCGCGCGACACCGTCATGCAAGCGCTGCTCAAGAAAGGCCATTAGTCATTCCTCGCCAGTGCAGCGCGGGCAGCGCGGCCAGCGGCGGCGCCTTGCTGCGTCGCGGTCTGCTTGGTCATGCCTGGGGATGCCGACACGTTCACGTTCAGGTGAATGACCTTGCTGGGCTGCATGCCGCCGTTGTCGCGGTGCCTCGGGTCGCCTTGTGTCAATACCTCTTCGCCGCGATGCAAGACCGCGGGCACTTCGTCGGGCGCGAGGCCGGCAATGCCGCCAGTGCGGTAGCGCAATGCGCCAGCGAATGCGCCTGCGGGGACGTTGCGGAAGTTCCCGCCAGCACCGACCGTGCCGCCGCTGTGCGCGAACATCGCGAGAATCGACTCGGCGCCACTCGCCCCGGCCGCGGCCCCGCCAGTTGATGCAGTTGCTGCCAAAGCCACTGCCGCACTTGTCGCCGCATCTGCCAGCGCCAGCAGCGAGGCATCGACCGTGAACGCCGTAGAAGCCAGCGCGGTGAGCCCAGCGTCAGCCGTGGCAGTGGTGGCGGCCGTGGTCGCGGACGTTGCCGCGCCTACTGCAGCACCAGCCGCAGCGGTGCCGGCCGATGCGCCACTGCCGCCGCCCTTGATGAAATCAGTGATGGACGGCGCGAAGCCTTTGAGAAAGCCCTTCGCGGATTCCTTCAGCGGATCAATGAGCAGGGTCTGCACCACGAGCCGGTCAAGCGACTTCATCAAGCCCCTGAACACGTCATCGAGGCTGTGGAAGTTGAGCACCACGTCAGCGACTGCATCCCCGATCGCGTTCCCGAATTCGTCGGTCGCAGAGCGCACGCGTGCGAGCGTCGGGTCGAGGTTCTCTTTCGCCTTCGCGAGTGCGAGCCCGAGCTGCTCGGCCCACAACTTCATGCGCGGATCGTCACTGGACTTCGCGAGTGCTGCGGTCTTGTCGGCGAGGATTTGCAGTTGGTCGACCGACTTCTGTCGGATGGCCTGGACGCTGGCCTCTTGCTGCAGCAATCCATCGCCACGCGCACGCGCCGTGACGAGATAAGCCTCTTCCGCGACTGCTTGACGCTCGTTGAGCAGCGAGAACTTCTCTTGCAGGTCGTTGTATTGGGCTTGCCGCTTCAGCAGCGCGTCGAGGTCGGCGAGCCGCTGTGCGTTCTTCGGATCGCTGCCGCCTTGCTCGAGCAACTTCTTGGCCTCGACCATTTGCTGGGCATTGCGCAGCTGCTCGGCGCCGAGCTTGTCGCCGCTCAATTCCTTGATCTGAGCATCGAGATTGACGAGGCTTTTCCTGTATTCCTCGGTGCCTTTGACGCGGGCCTTTTCGTCCTTCTCCGCCGCTTGGCCGGACTCTCGCGAAGCCTTGCCCTGCTCGGCGATGAGCTTCGCGATGGCGTTGTCGGCTGCTTGCTTTTCCTGCGGCTTGGTGACAGCGACCTTGGCCCGGTATGCCTCCCATGCCTTGATCTCAGCATCGAAGCCGGCCTGCTGAGCGACGAGGAAGTCGAGCTGCGCCTTTTGCTTCGCGTCATAGAACTGGTCGATGCTCATCTCGCCATTGGCGAAGGCATCGGCGAGTTGCGTATTGGCATTCGCGAAGAGGTCGCGCTCTTTGTCGAGTCCTTCCTTCAGCGATTCAAGGCGACCGTCCAATTGCTTGCGCAACGTCTGCTCTTCGTCGCTGTTGGCGAATTTCTTGCGCGTCGCATCGTCGATGGCCTTTTGCTCGGCCTTGGAATAGGGCACGCCCGCATCGGCCGCGGCCTTGAAGTCGCGTGCGTTTTCCTTCAGGGCCTTCGATAGCGCCCCACGGGTTTTCGTCTCGTCCAGCAACGCGTCGAGGCGTGCTCGCGCAGCATCACCGGCTTTGTTCGTCGCGGCTCGATCCGCTTCAAGTGCGGCCTTATCTGCCTTTCGCAAAAGGTCCATATTGAGGCCCCGCAATCTGCCTTGCAGGGCCTGCTCGCCTTCGGAAGGAGGTGCCAACGCTTGTTCGCTGGGTGGCCTGATGCCTTCGTTTCTGCCGCTTCCACCGAACAAAAGCTCGTTGAAGTCTTTTCTTGAACGCCTGCGGTCTTCCAACGTAGCAAGGGCGAACCTGACCTTGGCTATCTGACTCTCGATCGTCTCGGGCTTGCCGACCCCTTTCGCGGCATCCCAAAAGTCATCCCATGCTTTTGCGGCCTTGTTGAGCGTCCGGTCGAGCGTACCGAGGTTGGCGTCCATCCCGCGCAGGCGCTCATTCAGAGCCTGATAGATGACGCCCTGCGCATCGGCCGCGCGACCCTGTTCCTGCAGCGTCTTGATCTGCTTGATCTGCGACGCGGTGAGGAAATTCAACGACTCGTTGTGGTCCCTTGCCCATTTGACAGCGTCGCGCCCCATCTGCGCAAAGTCCTGCGCGACCTGATCGGCGGTCTTGCCTGTGGCCTCGCCATAGCGCGCTGCCGCCTCGGTCGCGGCTTTGAAATTCTGCGGCCCGACTTGGCCTGTCGCGATAAGGGCTTGGCCGAACTCCTTCGAGGCGCCGATGGTCAGGCGGCTGCTGTCGGCGATGGATTTCGCCATGGCATCGAATGAGCCGGCCGTCTGTCCTGCGAAGTTCCCCGAGAGCTTCACGGCATCGGCGAACGCTTTGGCCTCTGCGGCGCCTTGGAAAAATGCAACGCCCAGGAGACCAACGCCTGCGGCCACGCCGCCAATCGCCAAACGCACGGGCGTAAGCAGACCCGTGAGCGCCTTTATCGTCTTGCCGAAGCCGCCATACGTCGACACCACGGCAGCGCCCTGCTGCGCGAAGGCGCGAACCGGCGAACCGCCTGCAAGGATTTGCTCGATGAAGTCCTTGACCTGAACGGCTGCAATCTGATGCTGCTGCGCAGTCTGCTTGGCGCTCTTGCCAAGAGCATCGAGATTGCGGCTCGCTGCCTCAAACGCGGGCGCTGTCTGGTCGACCGCCGACAGGATGATTTGAGCCTTGCCGTCATTCGCCACAGGTCATCCCTTCGATGGTGGACGCGCGAACATCGCCTTGAGTGCGGCGGCAGTTTCCTTGCGCGTCATTGCTGGCTTGGGCTGCTCGGCCTCGACCTTCCAGCGGTCGGCAGGCAAGAACTCGTCGGCCTGGAACAGGCGCTTGTCCTTGCGCGAGAGCGGCCCGTTGCACAGCGCGGCCATTTGCTGCGCCCACATCTGCGCGAGGCTCGCCGGGTCGCAGGGCTCTTGATCGAACCACGCGAGCCATAGGCCGAATTCCTCGGCCGACATGCGAGCGCCCAGCTCGTCCAGCGTGCAATGCAGATGAGCAGCGAGCCGGAAGGCGGCGCGGAGATCCGGCCGCCGCGCTAGTTTTTTCGGTTCTCCTCACGGTCGAACCCCCACAGGCGCATCGCTGCGTTGAACAGGTTGAGGTACGCCGCATAGTTGCTGCCGCCCCATTCGTCCCACTGCGCCTCGGTGAACAACGGCCGGTCGTCTGCATCGACCACCGACGAGGCTAGCAGCACAGGCGCCATCTTCTCGACGCTCGAATCAACGCTCGCCATGCGCTGCAAGGTGATGCGCGCTGACGCAAGCGGGCCGCGGAGGACAACATCGCCGCCCAGCTCAGGACACGGAACCGTCTCCTTCGGCAGCGTGGGCGGCTTGAGTGAATCGCGGCTGATGACCATCGGTGCGCGCCCCGATTACGCGAGCACGGTGGGCAGGCCTTGCATCGTGAAGGCGACATTCGTCTTCACAACGTCTTGCGCCGAGCCATTGGGCACGCCGACAGCGGACACGAAGGCATTGCCCAGCATCACGACGCCATTGCTGAAGCGGATGCGCATGACGCGCTCGGTCAGCTCCAGGGTCGCGGTGCGAAGCGCGATGTGCGCGGCATCGGTCATGTCCCACAAGCAACCGAATTGCAGGTTGAAGGCCGACACCACGGTCGGCACCTCGCGGCGGATCTGGTCGTGGATGGTGCTGATGTCCTTGTATTCGGGCTCGCCGCCCGAGCTGTTGACATCCTGCACGGTGGTCATCGACACGCCCAGCGTGATCGGCGTGGCGGTGCCCGAGATGAAGGTCGAATAGTTGGTCGAGTTCTCGTCTTCGATCTCGAAGGTATTCCCCCCGGCGTTGACGTTCGCGACCCGGCCCACGCGCTTGTGCAGCTGGGTCATGCCTGTGACGTCGAGCTTGACGACGTCGCCATTGGCCGGATCGGTGCCGGTGTAGCTGACGACTGCCGGGTTCGCCTTGGTGATCCCGGTGATGACGAGCGGGGTGCCGGCAGCGCTTTCGACATCAACGCCGACATTGGCCCAGAAGGAATAGGACATGGTGGTTCCTCTTTCAGACGATGGTTGCGGGCGCGTTGTTGAACGTCAGGAAACGCACTCGGAGAAGCAAAGTGATTCGACCGAGCGAGGCTTCGCCTTCGGTCACGAGATCGCGTTGAATGCCCGTGAGGCTCATCGCGCAGTTGAGGGGAGATAGCCTTGTGCTGGCTGCCGTCGCAAAGAGAGCGCCGAGCGCGCCTTCGGCCAGTGCATGCAGCGCGTCATCGAGTGACGCGGTTGCTCGGGCAAAGCCCTGCGCCGTGACCATCAGGTCGTGTTGTTCCTGCGCCGGAAAATTCGCACCGATGGTGTCGACGGATTCATCAGCAGCGATCACGCGCCAAGCCGGCAATTGAGCCCAGGCCAAAGGCCACATCCGGCTCGGGAAGACACGGCCCGACATGCCGGGGGCGCTGCTGATCAGCGCGACGACGGCATCGATGGCCTGGGCAGCAGCGAGCGCCATTGCGTCAGACTTTCGCCAAGGTGACGCGCTGCATGCCGCCTTCGGCCAGCGGCAGCACGCTGCGAACCTTGTACGTGCCCAGCGGCACGACGACATCGCTGATGGTGTGGGTCAACACGACCGTGTCGCCCTCGGCCGTGAGCGGCGCCGCATCGGGCGTCATCGTGACCTCGGGGCGGTTGGTGACCACACCGAGCGACTCGTCGACCACGGTGCGGGCCGAGTCGAACACCACGTCGCACTCCACCGGCGTGTCAACACCGGCATGCGTGAACGTCGCTTGTGCGTTGACGACCCGCCGAAAGATTGCGGCAGTCGCGCGGGCTTCGATGTCGGCGAATGTCATGGCCTGGGATCAGGTCGCGACAGGAACCGCCGACTCAATCAGCATCTTGACCGTCGCGGACGGGTTCGCTGCTGCTGCGACTGCGATGCCGACTTGCTGTTGTGCCGTGCTCGTCTTGTTGACGACGCTGTTGGTCGCGTCCCAAAAGAGCCGATCACCGACGCTGATCGCGAGTGCGCTCGTCTTGGCAATCTCGACGACGCCCTCGATAACGAAGGCGCTGGCAGTGCCGCTCACGGCATCGACCGCGGCCACACCGAAGAGAGCCGCGCCGAACAGATGGCCGGTGCCGCTCGCGACAGTGGCCCCAGGATCGAGGTCCAACACGTTGCCGTCTTGTACGAAATTACGCATGGTGTGATTCCTTCACGGGTGCAATGGGAGGAGTGGTGCTCGTGCTCATGACGCGACAGGGCCGAACAGCGGAAGGAGGTATGTGTCGTTGCCGACCTTGAACTTGATGCACTTGGTGGCCGAGTACGTAGCGGCCCCAACGACCAGTGGTACAGGGCGGCCACCTGACGACAACCCCTGCGCGTCGGACAACGTCACGTCCCTGACGATGAGCGCGTCTGCTGTCGCGGCAACCTTCGCAACGGGGAACTCGTGGCTCACAACACCCCCCACGATGTGCCGTTGGACTGGATCGTCATCGACTGGTATTGATCCGTCAGCACCTGCGTCGCGGCCCCGTCGATGGTCTCGGCACCGCTGCCGTCCACCGTCACGGTGTTGGCGCTGGCGTCGACCTTCTTCACGTTGTAGACACGGCCGATACCGCCGCTGAACGCACTCGCCGCAGTCGGCAACGTGATCACCACATTGCCAGCGGTCGCATCAACGAGCACGGTGTGATGCGCCGCACTGAGCGTGGTGTCGGTACTGATGCTGGCGATGTAGGAAGCCGCCGCTGCGGCAGCACCGCGCATCAGCATGCGCACGGTGGCGGACGGGTTCGCCGCGTCTGCAATGGCGATACCGACCTGCAGCTGTGCGGCGGCGGTCTTGTTGACGACGCTGTTCGTCGCGTCCCAGAACAGCAGGTCGCCAATCGAGATGGCGAGCGCGCTGGTCTTGGCGATGTCCACGACGCCGTCCATGACGAACGGGCTCGCCGTGCCGCTGACCGCATCCACGGCGGCGACACCGAACACCGAGCCGAACAGGTGCCCGGTGCCGGCTGGCACCGTTGCGCCTGGGTCAAGGTCCAGCACGTCGCCGGACTGCACGAAGCTGAGCATCAGGCTCCGCCGTTCTTCCAGAGGCCGCGGTAATCGATCGCCTTCGCAGCGAAGTCGAGGCGGCACTTGTAGGAGATGCCATCGACCTCGAAGCCCATCTCGGACTCGATGACCGGACCCGCCGCGCCCTGCAGGTAGCAGTACTCGACGGTGTCGACTTGGCCCGTGCTGGCAGCGAGATACCAAGCGGTCGTGCTGTTCGCATCGAGGATGGCCTCAACGATCGGCTCGACTGCCGTGCGCCCACCGGCACGGAACTCATTCACGTTGGCCGGCGTTGCCGGCACGTAGTTCGCGCTGGTGTACTGGTACGCGAGCGACTCTTGCGTGGCAGGCACGATGAGGAAAGCCGGCGCGAGGTTCAGCTCTTCGCTTTGCAGGCCCTTCTGCAAGCGCATCGCAGCGCGTCCAACGCCCAGCGAGGTCACGCTGATGGCTGCAGACGATCCCGCGAGGTTCGCGTGCGTGGCGTGAAATAGTGCGACGCCATCCGACAACGCAGCATTCGCGGTGAGGATGGAATACACCGTGCGGTTTTCCAGTCGCGCGGCGCTGTTTCCGAAGGCGCCGACCAGTCGGTCGAAGCCGCGCAGATCGTCATTGATCAGCGCTTGACGGGTGAGGCTGACAATGCGCCCATAGGTCAGCATCGAATAGACCTCTTTGCCGTCCGTCATGGCGCCGTATTTGAATTCGCCGTGCTCGTTGACCTGCAGGAGGTCAGGCGCGCCGGCGAGGTTCACCACGGACATCTGCTTGAAGTCAGGCGCATCGGGTGCGCGACGAGCCCAGCGCTGATAGCTCGGCACGTTCTCGTCATAGCCCTGCCGCAGTCGCTTATTGGCGACGTTGGCGAGCAGGTTCGAGAAGTCGCTCGTCGAGAGCATGCCGCCCGAGCGGAAGCTCAGGATTTGCGACGCCAGCGTCATGCGGGTCATGCCGCGCGTGTCGACGTTGCCGCGTTCGAGATGTTCGCGGCCCATCTCCATCAGCGTCATGCCTCGGTATTGGCGCCCGTTGTCGGTGAGCGTGGCCTTTGCATCGACACGATGCATGAAGGCCTCTTCTAGGCCGTCCAAGCGCGTCTTGGTCTCGTCGGTGACGGTGTGCACGCGCGTGACGTTGCGCGCCGTGCGGGTGGCCTCGTCTCGTGTGACCAGTTCGTCGAGGATGGCAGCGCGCACGGCTTCGACGGTCGTGCCTTCCGAGATGTAGCGGCCCATCGCTTCGGCAGCGACTTCATGACGCGTGCACAGGGCGGTGATGTCTGCAGCACGCTGGCGCTCGGCAGCGGCGGCAGTGGCGGCAGCTGCGTTCGCGGCGGCAGAGGCAGTCGCGGCGGCAACTTGCTCCGCGGCAGCGGCACGGGTGGCTGCTTCCTGTTCGCGTTGGGCTTGCAGTTCGGCTTCGTTCACGATGGTGTCCCTTGAAGGTTGGGCAGCAGCGGCCCGGATGAACTCGCACGGTTGACCGCGCGTCGGTTGAGTACGGGTGTGGGTGGCCTCGTCGGCGCGCGTGCCGGCATTGGCATCGGCACCGATCGCGCAGAAGGTCAGCTCCATGGGTGTCCAGCGGACAGCGCGGTAGAGCGGAAGATTGATGCCGTCGGTGCGGTCTTGCGCGCGAGTGATCTCGTAGCGCTGAACCGAGTAGCCGAAGCTCATGGCGCGGATGATTCCGGCCTTGATGTCGCCGACGACGCCCGCCTTCTCGGGGGCACGGCTAAGCATCATGGTCGCGCGGCCTTCGCCGTTGGCGATCGAGCCGCGCGTCGCGATGCCGAGAATGGCGCTCACGCCGCTATAGACATCGTGGCTATCAATCACCTGCACGGTGCCGGCCTCGAAGCGTGCCATGTCGACCGCCTCGGGCGAGACTTCCAGCTCTTCCTCGTAGACCTGATCGTTGAACCAGTCATAAGCGCGGCGGCGCGCCCCGGTGGTCCACACGCAATCAATGGTGTTGCTCGCCTCGTTGAAGCTGGCCGGAACGATCTGCGCTTCGCGCAACTGCATCGGCATGTCGGCGACTTGGCGCTCGGCGGCTTGCTGTTGCTGCTTGGTCGGCTTCCTCATGGGGCCGGACTCTGCGGACCTCGTCGTTCCATTTCCAGAAAAAGCGGGACGATTTGCGCCGAGCTATTTCTTCTTGCCCGTCACTTCCGCGTCGGCTTTCTGCTGGTCTGCATTCGCTTGGTCGGCAATGCGCACGGTGCCCTTTTGCAGGAAGAACAGGATGTCCAGCACACCGAGTTCACGCAGCTTCTCGAAGTCAGTCGCGATCTCGCCAAAGACCTTGTCGGGGTTCTCGCCGCGTGCGCGCAGCTTTGCACTCAGGCTCGATAGTCCCGTGGCCACTTGAAGCGCATCTGATTGGGCCTCCTGCTGCGGATTCACATAGTCCCACTTCGGGGTGTCGTACTCCAAGCCATAGACCGCACCTTGCCGAACCTTGCCGGCAAGCACTGCGGCAGAGACGAAGAGGTCGGCCAGCGGCCTGCAGTAGCGCGGAATCAGCAGGTGCCACTGCGTGCGCTCGAAGCCGCGGCGCACGTCGGTCTGCCGCACGCGCGCGCTGCTGAAATTGACCTCGGTCATGTCGCCTGTGGCCATCTCATACGTGACGCCCATGGTCGCGGTGATGAGGTGAAGCTGGTGCTTGACGTACTCGACATGCCCAGGCGCGGGCTTCGGTTCGATGGTGGTGATGTTGTTCCCGGCCGGCACCTCGATGATGCTGCCGCTTGCCAGCTCGCCCAGGTCGCCAGTGCGACGCGCGAGCGCTGGGTCCGCGGCGCCGCTGGCTGAGGTGGCGCCCTGCTGGTACTCGTTCGCCATCAGCGACGCGTCGCCGCTCACGAGCACCGACAAGCGCGTCTCCAAGTTCTTGCGCGCCAGCTCCGCGTCCTCATAGAGCTGCGTGTCGCGCGTGCGAGCGATGATGGGCGCCAAGCGGGTGATGCCGCGCGCTTGCCCCGGTCGCTTCGGGTCGAAAAGGTGAATGACGTTGGGCAAGCCGCCCGAGAATGCCGGCACGCGCTTCGAGAAGTTGCGAGTGCCTCGCAGCAGCGTCGCATCGCCCGGGTGCTGATCCCACAACCAGTAGGCCGCAACTCGCCCGATGGGGTCGTATTCGATACCCTGAATGACGACATTGTTCGCCGGCACGTCTGCCCCTGATCCGCCTATGAGCGAATTGCGCGTGCTGTCGAGCCAATCGATCTCAAGCAGCTGCAACTGCAGCGGGACAACGAAGCCATCCTCGGCGCGGCGCCAGCGTGCGCGCAACAAGACCTCGCCGTCTTGCTCCATCGCGCGATAGGCCGCGGCCTCCAGGCCGAAGAAGTCGAGTCGGCCGTCCGCGTCGCATGTGCCGGCCCATTTTTCGAAGAGCGGATTCAATAGCGCCGCCTGGGTGCCGGTGAAGCGGGGAACGATGCCCGTACCGATGACGTTGTCGACGAGCGCATCAAGGCTCGTCGCGATGTAGGGGACGTTTTGCACCAGCGCTCGCGCCTTTGTGCGCAGCACGGCGGCATCGGCAAAGTGGTCCGCCTGGGCACTCGCGCCACCTCGGCGCGGCTTCCAACTGTCACGCGGGCTCGCGGCCTCATAGGCGCGTTGCAAGCGCGTGCGCGCGGCGATGCGGCGCAGCGCGCGGGAAGGATCGACGTAGCCAATCAGGCGGTCAAGCGCATTCACCATCAATCGCCCCGCGATGTGGTGAAGCGAAAGCGGAATGCGCCACTGTTGCGCGAGCCCTCGGCCAATTGCGCGGCAATGAAGTCGCGCCGTGCCTTGAGCCCGTCGAAGTTGTCGAAGCGGACCTTTCGGCCTTCGAGTTCAACCTCCAGTTCGGAAGCCGCGATGGCGCGGTCGAGCGCCGCGAGGTCCGCAGTGGTGAATGCCATGGGGCCGGACTCTGCGGACGCCGCTGTTCCATTTCCAGAAAAAGCGGGACGGATTGCGACAGGCCTTCAGGTCTTGCCGGGCTGCTTGAGGATGCGATAGACCGTCGTGCGCCCGATGCCCAGGCGCCGCGCGACCTCGGTCGCATTGCGCCCGTCGAATAGCGCAAACACCTCGGCAATGAGGCGCTGCCGCTCAGTCGGCGGCCGTTTGGCAATCCACTGCTTCTCGCCCGCGAATTCCGCGCGCACCGCGGCCTTGAGCGCCTGCAAGCGTTGGCCGGGAATGTCGGGAAGCTCGGCCAGGACGTACTCGAATAGCCGGTCGATCATGTCAGGCTCGGCGGAGCGCTCGGCCGCGACGAGTTGCACCGCTGGCCGGGCGGGTTTGCTCGGCGGGGCTTCATCGGGCTTGTGCTTGCGGGTGTGCATGGAGATCACCATTCCCTGCCTTGTCGGTGGTGGATTGGAACTGCGGGCCGCGCGACTGCCGCCGACACAAACGCCGGTGGCGCGGGCGTAGGCGACGCCTTGTTGATGCTGGCCGACGAACCGATGCGCTCTTGCCACTTCGACCAGTCGCCCTCTTTCCATCGGTCAATGCCGACGAAGTGGGCCGCGGCGAGCGCATAGACCGCGCAGTCGAGCGCCTCATTGCGTTTGCCGGGCGGCTTGAGCCATTCGAGCTTTGCGTGTCCTTTGACGTAGCGCGTCACGAGCCGCTCG
>JACCDR011197738.1_pt1 | contig 18300 bp, 21 predicted proteins | sample 7446431 | NCBI WGS metagenome assembly JACCDR01 (sample SAMN15323443, study PRJNA562643) | freshwater metagenome | isolation source: river surface water | place: USA:Blue River Watershed | collected 2017-08-17
GCGGTGTTTGGCCGTGACCTGACCAAAACAAGCGGCATTCCAAAGCAGGAAGCCGAGAACAATGAAGAGGATATTTTTCATGGTAGTGTGGTGATGTGGACAAAGTCCAAGGAAGGGTTGTGTCGCGGCTTTCAGGAAGAAATCAACTCGGAAAATCCACAGGCTTTACGGAGCTTCCCCATGGGGAACGCAGGACCTGGATCATTTTTCCGGTTTGGAGCAATATCCTCGTGACCGATCACGTCGTCGAGATTGTAGCGTTCGACGAGCGCTTTTGAAAGCCTTTCACAAGCCTCCAACTGTGCGGCAGGGTAGGCTTCCCAATCTTTGATTCGAGTCTCGTTTTTGTGCTTGGCACGGACTCGTGGCAGTTTGCTGTGAGCTTGTGCCAAGGTCACGTCATCGCCTGCGTTTGCCAGCTCAATGCCAATGGTGCAGGAGTTTAAGCTCCTAAAGCCTTTCCAGCGAGAAACTCCAGCATGTCCGCACGTCCTATTGAACGGCCGACACTGATAAATAGTGCCGTCGCGGTCGATTACAATATGTGCGGATGCCCCATTGGCAGCCGTCGATTTCCAAAAATTAATTGAGCTTTTTGCACTGGCTCCGCTGGTAAAATGAATGACCAAAAAACGGCGCACTGGCATGGCGGAGCCACCGGGGACTACATCACGAACAGCCGTATCTAACCAATGCTCAGGAGTGATTTTCATAATTAAAAATTTTTACCTCGACCAAAACCGCAGTCGCCCCTTAGGGCCGAGCAGCGCCACGGCCTTTCCCCAGGCGTCTGCCTGGCTGGGGCGGGTGCCGTAAAGATGCAGTGACATGCGGAAATGCTCATGCACGACGTCCGCCGGTGGCACTCGTGGCAGCCCGTCGGGAAATTGAGTTTTGAGCCATTCAGATCCACCCGTCAGAAGGTCGCATAGGAAATCATGCTCCAGGGATGGCACCGTCGCTGTGCCGTCTGGCGTGTAATTGAAGGGCGGCCCCCAAAGCAGCGCCGGGGTGCTCGCCTTGTTGAATTGATACTTCAGGGGGATGCGATACTTGAGGTGCGTGTAACCGGGCACCAGCAAAGCGAACTCGTGGACCTCTTCCGTCTCCCAAAGCGGCCCTTTTGCCCAGGGAAGAAGACCATACCCAAGCTCCGCGTTACGAAGAGCGCGAAGCCGGGGATTCGGAAGAGGTGCCGAGATTTTCATCATTTACCGGGTGGAGGTGGCAACAAGGGATTCAGGGGCGGACTCGACTCCGGCACATTCAGAGGCACGACCTTGGCCTCCTTGACCGCTTCGGCCTGCTCTTTGGTGAGTTTGCCTTTTGCAACGGCATAGTCGAGAGCCGCCAGCTCGAGGCTTTTGGCATCGCCAGTTGTCACGAAAACGCCGACCTGCCGCGCAGCTTGAGCCTGCTTTTCATTCACCGCCCCGCCAAGCTCGGCGACGGTCAGGGCTGTATTTGCCCAAGATGAAAGGGTGGCAGTGTCAGGTGGGGCAGCCAGAGGGAAGGGGCCGGTAGATTTGCAAGCCACCAGTGAAGCGGTGACAGTCAAGAGTGGTAATAGGTGTTTCATGGATTTAGCAGTGGGGTGGGGTGTTGGTTGCTTTAGCTTTGGGCGAAACGCCCAAAAATTCATGGTTTCGGGTTGTAGCCTGGGTGCGTGGCTAGGCGGCCCTCGATGGTTGAAAGCTCCCGGCGCATCTGTCCGACATCGGCTTCCATTTTCGACACGGTCGTCAGTAAAACACCATGGACTTCGACCTTGGTAGAAATCTGCTGCACGGTGCGATTCAGCTCCGCGAGCTGCCCCGGCAGCGGCTGCACCGTGGCCCACCACGAGCCAATGCACATTGCCCCAAAGAGGAATTGCCACGGTGTGACTCCAAGAAATTTGAACGCGTTTTCGATTTGTCTGGGCATTTTAAGGGGAGGGTGGTGGGTTTACAAAATCACGGAGAGAGACTTTTGGCGGGGCGTCGGGGATAACCTTCAGAAGCTCCGCAGAAGCCGCGTTCATCGCCCACTGACTCAACAGAGGATTCCCAACCGTGGCCGCAGCGCAGCAGGCGGAAACGATCTCAGAAACAGCGGCTCGTTGTTCGGCAGGACTCATGGCGTCGTGACTTGGTCGCGGAGGTTGGCAATGAGAGTTTGGCGCGTTGCGTAGGGCAGGCTGCGGCACAGTTCGCCGAGCTCGACCACAGACGCATTGTAGCGACGCAGCACCTGCTCCTCGACGAAGTTGGTGCCGTTCTCTTCCAGTAGTTTTTCGGCAGTGGTGGAGCCACCTTTGGCGTTGATTTCTTCAACCGCAGCGTTCAACGCCGCTAATTGTTCAGGGTTGAGGTCTTGGACTGTTTTCATAATGGTTTTTAACCGAGAATTCCGACGGCTTTTAAGACGGCAACAATGCCGCCGATGGTGTAGGCTTGACTTCCAGATCCACCATCAAATTGTGTGTCGTCTAAGATGGCGGCACCACCTCCTGGACTCGCCACACCTGAAACAATGCTGGATGACGGCTGGGCTACTGGAGCGGCCCCCCAAAACCCAATTTTTTCGGTGGTGGACTCGCCAATCTTGCTGCCGGTGCTGGTGCCAAAACCGAGTGCAACGCCGTCCACGAAATCAATTCGAGTGCTGCGGTCGATGTAGAACACATCCGCCAGCGTGTGTGCCGTGCTGCCGCTTGAGCCTGGAGCGGAAGATTTGAACGCTAATCGGCCAGCGTTGCCGTTCCCAGTCCCAATGCCCGCCGCGATGGAGAGGTAGCCGCCGGAGATGTTGGTGCCCAGCCCGTCGCTTCCACGAAGCAACACGTTGGTTGGCGTGGCCGATGAGCCGTTGATGCGGATTTGATTGTTGGTAGGACTGTCAAACCAAGTATCCGCCGCGCTGTTTCCGCCACCCATGATTGTAGCGGTGCGATTGAACCCTATCCTGGCACCAGAGCACAGGGTAATGCCCCAAGTGCCGTTACCTTGGAAGCCCATGCTCACAATGTCCTTGTCGTCGCTGCGACGAATGATCAGTCCTCCTGCGCCATTGTCTTTGATGAGAGGATGCGCACCGTCAGTTCCGCCAAGCCTTAGCATGGTGCAGTTCTCTGACCCTCGTGGGATGAGAGCGAACTTTGTAACGCCATCGAGCTGCCAATCGGCCACTGTCGAAACATTTCCCCAGGTGGTAGAGTAAACTGGAAATGAGGTGCCGGTAAAGTTCCGCACTTCGCCACGGAAGCGGACGGCGGCATTGTTCCATGTCTGGGTGATGTTGATTAGAGGCGTTGACGCTGTGACGGTGCCGCCTGTGATCGTCTGCGCCCCCGTGTAGGTGTTTGCCGCCAGTCCGGCCTTTGCCGCCAAAGCGGAGTTCAGGTCTGTTTGATCCGCAAGGGTGCCGCCGATGGCTCCCCAGTTCACAGAACCAGAGCCGCCACCGTTGGGTTTAGAAATGATAGTAATACCCATAGGTCAGCCGATTTGAACTTGAACGTCGATAGTGCCGCTGCTGCTGCGTGCCCAGACACCGTGCATAAGCAGCGCGTTCGCTTCGTCCGGTGTCAGCGTGATGCGTTCGCCCGCATCCACCCACAGCGCTGCCGTAGCATTGGTGAATTCTTTGGAGCCGACCGAAAGAAACACTCGGCCCGATCCTGTGTCTTGGCGGCCGATAAGAGCGTAGCCTCGGCGGGTGCCTTTTGGAAGAGGTGCCACAAGCTGGGTGGAGCCAGTAGCAGAAACGGAGACGGTGATAGGTGCGCCCATGAAATTTATTTGGTAGGAGGTTGGTTGCTCTGAAGTTTGAGCGTGAACGAAATACTGAACTTTGGACGCTCCTGCGTCTTTTGACGGCTCGTGCTTGGTGCTTGGACGGACACGCTTTTGGAAGGCCCCGAAACCACTTTGCTCACCTGCTCACCCTGGAGCCGCTTGGACACGACCTTTTTAGGTCCAGTGACTTGCACGGATGCATCGCTGCCGCTCTGCCCTTGGGTGCTGGTGCTTGCTGCCATGTCGTTTAGTTGGTTTCAGTGACTTCTGTGACCGTTGAACGTCCGTAGTTTTGCGTCATGGTGTCCTCGGTCGCCTCGTGCTCCTGCGTTTCTTCGCTGGTGACGGGGAGCTGGATGGTTTCTTGCTCGCTAGCTTCTTGGCTTTGTGTCGTCACCATCTCAGGCTGCTCGTTGAGCGTTTCGCTCAGCTCGATGAAACCATGGCTATCATCGACGATCTCGATGTTGAAGACGATCTCAGGGGATGCCGTCGGGGTAGGCACATCGCCGCCGCTCTTTAACAGGTCAGCGCGGCCCGCCTCGATCTCGCGCACTGTGCGGACCAGCGTTTCTCGGAGATTGGAGAGTAAGACAGCCATGTCACCAGTTTGCAGGGGTTCCGACCTTGTGAGGAACACCCGAAGGATTCGGGTTGTGTCGCGTCATGAGTAAACTACGCGCCGCCGTGGCGGCAACAACAAAATCGTTTGCCGAAAGCCCTTCTCTCAGGCCGGTACACCCGAGAAGGTGAGGAGCCGCCAGACTGCTCACCAGCCCAGCCTCTTCCTCATCGACAGGGATTTCTCTTTTCGTGACCAGCATGTCCTCCAGCGTGATGCCCGCTGCGAATTGACGCACCGGCACCACGACGGCACCAATGACACTGGGAATAGGCCAGACACGCAGCAGTTGCCGGTTTTCCGTCGCATCTGCGCCGCCGATGGATTCCAGCCAGGCAAACCGTGGCGTGCCCAATGAAGGCGACTCCATATCCGTTTGCGGTGGCGTCTGCAGGTCCAGCTTCTTTTCTTCGCCTGCTTCAGGTTTCCAGCGCACCTCTCCCACGAGCTGCTCCATGCGGCGATTCAAAAGCGCCCCGTCAGCATAGACCATGCCCGTTTTCGAGCCCGAGCTGCCCAGCCATGGCATTGCCAGTTGAGTGCTGCTCACCAGCCGATTGAGCCCAGATCCAGCCATTTGCACCGTTTTCCCAGCCAGATCGAGCGCCGTGGCATACATGCCCAGCGGAAACGAATTGGTGAAAGCCACCGTCGCGCTTCCTCGCGTCACCGTGGCCTGCACCGCCTGCGGTTGCTCCATCACGAGATATAGCGGCTTTTCAGTCCGATGCGCGGGCAGCAGGCTTCCAAACTCAATGAGTGCCAGATTCAGCCCGTCACGAATAGCCTCTTGAGCATTCAGGTGGAGCTCGTTTAGCTCGCGTTCAAACAGTCGAAACGCCAGCCGTTGCGCGATTTGTGACAGCTTGATCATGATGAGCGGCCTCCTTCCTTCACACTCGCCGGCGGGATGTCTGCCAAGCCCAGCATTTGAGCAGCTTTGGCGTATTGATCCGCAATGTCTCCCGCCATCGCCTGCCGTCGATCATCAGGCATCAGGGCGTCAGCAAAGGCCCACTTGCGGACCAGCGGCATGAAAAGAGATTCCACCCATTTGTGCGGTAGCGGGACTATTGCGGATGCCAGCACATCATTTTCGCCCCATCGGGGAGGCTCCAAGGTGACATCGAGATCCACCTCGACCGTGTCCGCAGGCGGAGGAGCTAAGTGCAACGTGATCACCAGACTGTCGGAGGCCTCGCCCCGGAGACTTTCCACCAAGTAAGCCACCGGCACCGACGTCGTGCCGTAATTGGCCGTGAAATGCTGCACTTGCTGCCGAGTGCCCAAAGGCACAAGAGGACGACCCTCAATAGATGCCGTTCCGTGCACACGTTGCACCGTCATCGGCAGCTCAACCCGCCCCGACGCAGGCACCGGAACTTGCAATGCCGAGCGGTTAAAATACTCCAGCCTTGCCGACTGCGAGTAAATCTCCTGAATGGCGGCATTGCACCACTGGACGATGCGATCTCGGCCATAGGTGATGCCAGAGAGATCCGTGATGGGATAACCCCACATAGCATACACAGCTCGCGCCACAGCCGACAAGGTCATCGGTTTGTTACCATCGCTCACGACCGCCGTGACTCGGCTTCCAAATTGGCAAACTGTCGGGTATTCGGCCTCTTCACCCATTTCGATCACGGGAAGCCCCGAGGCCGTCATGGACGCAGGAATGACACCGCGGATGGTTAATTCGAGAACTCGAATCACCGCCTGCATACTGCCCCGCACCACCGTGGCAGGCATTAAAACGCTGTCGATGCGAAAAGACCGTGCCGACGCCACCAACGCGCCATCGACACGCCCAGCAATGCCCTCAACGTCAGTCCTCACCGACCGAACTCGGGGATTGAAACCCGTGGAAACTTCCACCGACGGTATCAGATCGGCAAAAACACTCACGCTGATAGCGTGGGCATCAAAGACACCGAAAACCGTGGTGGAAGGAAAACCCATCTTAGTTGTTGAGTTGGATGGTCAATCCATTGCCAGAGCCGCTAGCAAAGGTCAGGCCAATGCCGGATGTCGAAACCACGGCTCCAGGACTGGAAATAGCGCCATGAACCAGCACCGAGCCGCCCGTCAAAGCGGTCATAAGTGCAAAGCGAGGGATGAAGTTTCCACTTTCCCAGGCACCAGTGGACGTAGGCATGCAAAGATTTGTCGCATTGAAGCTCGCTCCATTCACCGCCGGGCTGAAGATGGTCGAGACGGCAAAACCATCATCCGCCGTCGCGGCCGTGTTGCTCGCTCCGCCACCGCGAGTGTAACCACCCGATGATCCAATCTCCGTAATGGAAGACGACGTTGTCGCCGTGGCCAAGGCCACCCAGACATTGCCCGTCAGCGCCCAGTTTTCGTTGCGGAAAAAATGATTCAGCCAGGCAAGGGCCAGCGTGTCGCCAATATTGGCGCTGTCGAATCCGATGTCGAGCCGATTGGCCTCAAAACGGAAACGCACTGCGGACGTGATCGACACGGCCCCGCCCGGGACTTCAAACCAGAATAAAGGCGTGCCTCCGGTCACCGCCGAAAAAATCGCCACATGCGTTACGGTTCCCCATGCTGCGAGCGAGCGATTCCAGACAATCTCCACCGCATTCGTGATGCGGTTTGTGTCGATGCCGTTGCCTCCGGCACCGGTGCCGACGACAAAATTGGTGTTGTTGTTCACCGCAATGCCGACTCGCGAGTAGCCTGTTCCGCTGCTGCTCACCTCCACCGCCCCCGTGCCTACACTGCTTGTAGGCGCGGAGGTAAGAAGGCCAAAGAAAATAGTCGTTGGCTTCGAGGGATACGCCGTATTCCGCAGCCAGCGGTTGAGGAGATTATTGGCAAAAAGATCAGAAGCAGGCATGGCGTTAGAGCGTGAGAGTTAAAGACACTGGGTCAATGGTGGGATGGGTGCGTCCAGCATACCCAGAGAAGCTAGACGTCACTTTAAAAAGAAAGCGGTGCGTGGTTACATTCTCAGGGTCAGTGAGATCATCGGGCGGAGGTGTGTCCGACTCAATGAGTTTGCATTGTCCGATGGTGTAATCCCCCGTGTAATAATAGACAGGGTCCAGTTCTTCACCGGGAGGTTGATACCAGAAAGACCGCTCGCGAGATACCTGACAGCTCAGATACCAAGACCGACCTTCTGACAACGTGATTTTCCCGGTGCCTTGGATTTCTTGGCCCTCGACCCAGCCGGGATTCATGATCCAATCATTACCCACTCGGTAAACCGCCAACATGCGTTGAGGGCGGGTTCCAAGCGCCGACCGCCCCAAGGTCATTCGACCTACAATAGGGGTGAAACCCAGCACGTCAGCCGCATCTTGGATGCGCCGATGTTTCATTCGCTGGAGGGTGGCATTCATAATTCTGCGTTCAGTATAGGCACGCCGAGCACGGCTAAAAATTCATCACGAAACCGCAGGTTTGACCCGCCCAAAATGTCACGGATGACTGGGCGGGCGTCTGATAATGCGGCTGTGACATGAGCGAGCGGATAAAACACCCGGCCTCGGCCCCATGTCGTAAACGAATCGCTGCCGATCTCGGGTTGAGTTCGCCGGGCGGGGTGCTGCTGGTAAGTGGTTACCCCTTCCAGGCCTTGAATGATGCTCGTCGGGTAACGCGCATTGCCTGCCTCTTCATCGTGCAGGGGCGAGTAGTCGCAGTAGAAGCCAATGAAGCCCTCCAAAAGATCAATCTCGGCATCCTCGACAATGGCAAATGTCTGAGTGCTAGGATTGTAAACCTGCCCTCCGCGACATTTCCAACGTGTGCCGCCCAAATAAGCGACTTGAAACGGATCCAGATCCACGCCGCCGGTCCAATGGCCCAGCGCATAGCTTTGTGTGAAAGCATCCAGACCGCTGCGGGCTCGCAGCGGCAGCAAAGGCGCATCATCCAGCGTGTGCTCCAGCCGGTTCATGAGCACCGGAATCAGTGACTCCGACATGCCGGCGGTAAACGTGGCCGGATAATCGCGCTCGTAGGGCTCGATCTCCGGCAAACCGCTCATTTTGGCACGGGAAACCATCGCTCGCCGGCGGGTCTGCTGGCACGTCAGCATTCTTGGCGAGGCCTGTCCGTAATTGCGGTCCAGATCCATCAAATTCGCCAGCATCTTCCGGGCTGCTGGGTCCGTGGATCCAGCAGCAAGCTCCGGTTCAAGATGCCTCAAAATAGACATATCAATCAGGCTTGTGGCTTCCGACCTGGTTTTTTCTTGGCAGGCTGCTGAGGCTGTTCCTCAGGCTGTTCCTCAGGCTGTTGCTGCATCTCGCGTTGCTCAATCTTTCGGATGGCTTCGTTCAACGTGCTGTTTTCAGCGGTCAGTTCGTCCACCTTCATTTGAAGCTCACGACATTGAGCCCGATGATCATCCAAGGTGCGAATCAGCGCCGCCGCTTCATCTTTGGAGATACCTTCAAACACTTGAATCGGCGCTTTTTCAGGCGTCGCTCCATCAGGCAAGACGCACAGATGCACCACCGGACGCACGACGAGCGTGTCGTCGAGCTGGTATTTTTGGACACGAGGAGAAAGGAACTCCTCGAGCGTCAAAAGACGCCCCTCGAAGAGGTGCATACCGCGCTCCCATTTGTGAACGCCATACTTGTCAAAGCTGCCGAATTTGTCGCTGTAAAGGAACACCCCGTTGATGCGGCTCGTGTTCCCGCGACTCTGAGGGGGCAGATGGAAGAGAATGCGGAGATTTTTCGGCAGGTCGAAGCTGAACGGCCTCACCACAGCAGGCGGAGGCGGTGGGACTTCTTCAGGCGGAAGCTCATCTTCAGGAGCCGTGTCGGACGAACCTTCAGGAGCCTGCGGACACCCCTCAAGGTTTTCGAGGGGTGTTTCTGGCGGCGTTGGTTCCACAGATGGAGTTTCAGAGGAGGAAGATTCGTCAGGCATGGCGTGTGTGTTTTAAGATGGCAGGGAAAAACCCGGTGATGCCATCATGGCACCACCGGGCTTGAGTTCAATTCAGAACGTTACGTTGGCTGCGGATGCGCCCAGCCTTTGTAACTGATGGCGTGGTTGATCACCATGACCGCAGGGAACTTGTCCTGCCGATTCTGGCGCGGCTTCTGGCCTAAGATGGACGCAATGTAGAGTTCCTTCACGGCTCCACCTTCTCGGCTATCGGTCATGCGTTTGTTGCGGAACGCACCATAGGCGCGGCGCATCGCACGGCGATACATGCCAATCGTTCGGCCCCAAGGCACACCAACCTCGTTGGAGAGGTAGATCAAGGCCCCAGGCACAAAGGTTTCCGTGTTCACGGAGGCGTCATAGGTGACACCGCCGACGACACGGTTGGCGATGCCGCTATCCGCAGCCGCCAGACGCTTCGACACCGTCAGCTCGTTGCCGAGCGCCTGGAAGTCGTTCGCGTCGATCTCGAAGATCCCCCACTTGTTGCGGATCACTTCAGAGCCTTCGTTCGGCGCATTGCGCGGGTTCACGATAGTGACGTAGAACTTGTTGGTGTTCGTCAAGAAATGAGTGCTTGCCGTGGTGGAAAGCGGGGTCGCACGTCCAACAAACGGGAAGGCGAATTTCGGGAAGAACCTGAAGAAGGCGATCTTCTTCTTGGCTGCTGCCGCCGGACTGCCGCCGCCCGTGATGCCACGACCGCCCGTGGGGGCCGTCATGCTGGCGGTGGTGCCTGCCACGATTTTCACGCCAAGGAAGGCTTTGGGGTTCAGAGGAGACCCGACCGCGCCGATGCCGTCATGGTCGATGACGTTCCAGGCTTTGATCATGTTGCCATCCACCATGGAGACGCCACCTTTGAAGATCAGGTTTTCGCCGCCACGGGTGCCCGCATCGCGCTGTGCCTGCTTGTAGTCAGGGTCCAGCTTCAAGCCGGTATTGATGCCGACCGTGGTGCTCAGGAAGCAGCCGCCGCGGATGGGATTGCCACTGCCATCTCGGCCCAGGTAGGCGGGAATGCCGCCCATGGGCTCCAACAGGCCGTTTGCCGTGGTGATGTCGTCCATGGACAACGTGTCACCAATGCGCAGACCGCTGGGACTGCCAGCGTCATTCGCGAAGTAGTGGTTTTCCGTGTCCACTTCGTGAATCAGGCTCATGAGGCCTTGGAAAGTCTTTTCACGACCCATCCACGCGCCCATTTGCTCGTTGATTTCACCTTCGATCTCTCCGCGCATCCCGAGCGCATCTTCCATGAGGAAGAAGTTCTCGATGCCGTTGCGGAGAAGATCCACGCGGACGCTGTGCGCCTGCATGTTCACCTCCTCCAGCAGCTCGCGGTCGCCGGCGAAGAGTTCTTCACCGATCAAACCTTGACCGTGGAAGCCACTCATCACGCGGAAGGTGACTTGGTGGCCTCGGCCTGCGCCGGTGCTGGTTTCTGTCTGAATGAGAGCGTCTGCGCCGCCCTCCATGGGTCCGAGGATGTCCTCGGTTTGCTCGAACATGTCGGCTCCGGCTTTCCAAAGCTGGGCCTCATTGGCGGAATCCTGAGTGATCAGGTTGCCGCCGGTATTGATGGCGTTTGTTGCGCCGTTTCCAGGGAATGTCATGATGCTTGGGGTGGGGTGGCACCCGCAAGCCGGTGAAGATCACGCGCTAAGAACTATGGATTCTTGCCAAGGTATTTGGCCTTCATCTCCTGATAGTTCTGCGTTGTTACCTGCACAGGCCCACGAGCTGGGATTGTGCGGGCATCTCCGCCGGCGATGACGTTCGGAGGACGGAAAGCAGGAGTTGGCGGTGGCGTGGAGACTTTAGCAGCGGGCGGTGCTGCACTGGCGGCAGGCTGCCCCAAAGCCGCTGCTGCCTCGGCATACAAAGCCGTGGCAGAATTAGCGACATGAGCGAGCGGATGGTTTTCAGCGATCCACTTTTGCCGGATCTCGATGGCTTTTGTTTCCAAGGCAGTGCCAGGGACTCCAGCATCGGCAAAAACGGTGCGTGCTTTCCCCAGATCCTCGTTCCACGCCTCCAGAAAAGCCGCGTGCTCGACTCGGTGAGCAGTCTCTTCGACTTCCACATATTGAGTCGCCAGCGCTTTCAGCTCTTCAGCTCGGCGCTTGAATCCACGGGCGGCCTTGGGATTGAAGGCTTCATGGGCATCATCCTCGGCATCTTCCAGTCTGCGAATTTCGGCTTGGATCTCCGCATACGACGTGAATGCCGTCTTTACCTCGGAACCATCCGGCAGCGTGGCAGGTGCCCGGCCTTCTTCAGGCGCAGGGGCTTTGGGTGCCATGCGTTCAAGGATGAATTGCCGGAGAGGTTGACCCGCTCCTTCCGTTTTCCAAGCCTGGATCAAATCCGCATCTTGCTGATCAGCGGGATGAATCCGCATCTTGGGCAGTTTGTCGGGGGCTGCCGCCGTCCCGTCTTGAGCCGCTTCGGGCAGGGGTGGCACCACTTCAGCGCCTGCTTGTGAGGCGGGCGGAGTCGAGGTGTCTTGTGGCTGGACAACTTCAGGAGCGGCAGGTGCCGGCTGTCCTTGGTTTGCCAAATAAGCCTTCTTCTTCGCTCGATAATCGGCGAAAACATCGTCGCTCTTTTTCTCCACGCCACCACCAGCTCCCCCTTCTGCCTCCGGCGCTGCCGCCGGTGGACTGCCCGCGTTTGCTTCTTGCGGTAGGGTATTGGTTTGGGACGACTGATTGACCGGCGCTACATCGGTCACGGGCGCGATTTGTCCAGACAACAGGGAAGTATCCTCTGCGGCTTGGGGTGGGGTGGGCTGGGAAGTATCCTCAGGCATGGGGCCATTCATTCACACAGCTTCCAGCCCTGCAAGCGGTTTTTGACGCGACACAACCCCGCCCTCAGATGGCGTGGGCTCCGCCACCGCTTGCCCACGATCTCGCCCTCTGCTCGATGTCGAGAAGCCTCTGCATTTCTCGCGGCAGTTGGCGCTGCCTTGCAGGTATAGGCATGATGTAGCCTCGTTTTCTCAGGTGATAGGCGAAGGTCAGCGCCATGACAAAGTCGTCGTGCTTTTGGGGCAGAGCCTCCGCCTTCCCAGTCTTGAGGTTGACGGCGAAAGTTTGCATTTCCTCCACGATGTGCAGGAAGGGAATCTCAATCCCCTCCTGCTGGTAATTCATCCGGCGCACCGCCGTTTGCAGGCTGTTCAGGAATTGACTGCGCATCCCTGCTCCGTCTCCGCTGTCACTCGTCCATATCCCCAGCTTGCCCGTGGAGGCTTGGTCATCGACATCAGTTGGCGGTTTGGGACGCTCAATGATTCGCACCCCCAGCTTTTTCATGGCAGCGATCAAGCCGCAGTCGTTGTTTGCCTCAGGAATGCAGAGGGCATCCCCATAGAACTTCGCCAGTTTGGAAATCTCTTCCGCCAGCATGTCGATCTCGCCGCGATACTTCGGCCTTAGACAGGCCACCACCCTCGCCGGTCGAAGCTGATTCGTCGTCTGGTTGTGATACTCCTCACGCATCACGACGACGGCATGGCAGTCAGGATCTTTCCCGGCTTCATCCACCGCCACCCCTCGGGCATTGTCGATTCCGATGGTGTAACGCAGGCCGACCGTCGGCATGTCATCGTCGTCAGGCCCGAACCACCACAGCGGCCGCTCCTCTTCCGTTCCGGGCATGAACGCCACTCCGGTGCGTTGTCGTTCATCATCCCAGCACAGCGAGCCCTTGCGGATCTTCGATGCCAGCATCTGCGCTTGGGCATGGAGCAGCCGGAGACTCGTTTTGTTGTAGAAACACGGAGCCGAGCTGTGAAAGCCGCTTTCCTCCGTGGTCGGCTCTTCTCGGTCCCGCTCCTCAGTGTCCCAGTCGCATTCCTTGAGCCGCATTCGGAAATACTTGATGTGCCCAGGTTTCAGCCGGTAGCGCGTCAGCAGCTCCATTTCGCGAATGCGCTCTTCTTCGTTGATGGCGCTGCTTCCATCCAAAATGCTCGCGGCTTCTTTGTCACTAACAGGCAGCTCCGAATCCGCGAAGACATACCACGGCATGAAGATTTTGATGAAATCGCCCCACTCGTAGTCTCCTGCCTTCAGTTGCTCGAAGGTCTTGGCCGTTTGCCACTGCTCATAAAACACCCCCGAGGCCCCGCGCACGGTGCTCTCGGCGATGACGAGCGTGTTCGGCTCCTTCGGAACACCTCCCATGAGGCCTGAAAACACCTTGCCTGCATCCCGGACCTTGCCCTGCCCAGCTTCCGCCCAGCGGGCGATCTCGGTGCAGACCATCGCCCCGATGGTGGCCGAGCGCCCAGACTCGGCATTTTTACTCGTGGCCCACTTGGCTCGTGCTCCGTTGCCGTAGTCTGCGACCTTCGTTTTGATGTCCACGGGGAAGCCCCAGTCGTAGCCATCGTTTTCGTTGTAGGTCCGCAGGATGCCCCACAGATTGTCGCAGTTGTCCAGCTCGTTCCCCACTAGGTAGCCGTTGTGCTGGAAGCGTTTGATGAACCAGTCCATGCAGGCCATCGACATCGTGCTCGATCCCTTTTGACGCGGCTTGTAGATCAGGAGACGCACCGGCAGCTTGTGCTCCAGCATGTAGCGGATGATCGTCCCGACCCGGCGCTGGAGCGGATTCGGCTCGATCTTGACCAAGCTCTTGTTCTTCAGCCGAATATGCCCGTAGCGATTCAGCCAAAACATGGGGTTCGCCTCAATGAGCAGGCGCTCCATGCTATCGCTGAATTCATCCTTTCGGCTGCGCTGGAGAGGCACGCTCATAGCTTCAGGGGGGCCGCCGTCGGCTGGGTTTTAGCCTGCGCCTGCTTGATCTTGGCACGCTTTAAGACTTCCTCCATGTATTCCACCGCGTCCTCATTGCCTTCCAGCCAGGCGATCAGCTCGTCATGGCTCAGACGCTTCTTTTCCTCCGGCGGCTTCTCTTTCTCCCCAGGCCTGCCCACCCGCCACTCCGTCAGTGCCTTGAGGCATTGAAACTGCACCTGATATGCCGGGCGCTTGAACGTGTTCCCCGCCTTGTCCATGCCCTCCTCCTCAGCTTTGAGCAGTCTTTCCCATTCTTTGGTTAGGCGTCCCACCGGAAAAACGTGGTCCATGGCCGCATCGAATTTCATGTCACCGGGCACAGGTGTAAAACCTTCATCCTCAGGAGGTTGATTCTCTTTTTCACCCTGTCCATCGACCGGTGACGGGCTCGCGGGCGCGTGCGCGACCTTTGAAACCCGCTTTTGAGTCCTCTTTTGAGGCAGTAAATTATGGCTGTTCTTGCCTTCTCTGATTTCTTTCAGCAAAGCCCGCCAGTCTTTCTCATTTTTCAGCAAAACCCAGCGCCGGGAAGGAAAATGCACCGCCGCCCATTTCATGCTTTTGAGCAGCCCTTCCGGCGGTGGATCTACCACCACGGGCATCCCCTGCTTTTTTAAATCATAAACCGACACCCGCCCCTCGCCGAGCGACTTCGGCACCTTGGCATAGCTCGTGTGTTGCGGCGCAGTGACGGGCGCAGATGGTTTCTTGGGCTGCTTGGCAGGCATGTTTGCCACTCCAGCACAGCCTCGTTAAAAGTCCAGTGACGCGACACAACCCGCTTGCCTCGCACCCTTCGTTATGCCTCAATGAGGTTATGCCAACGTCCCAGGCTCAGCAACTCTCCGAAGCTCTCACGCCGCTTGGCGCTGCGAATGAGCCCTCCACCGGTGCCAAGGTCATCATCCCCTCAGCTCTCCAGCTCACCGCCGAGCAGGAGGAGCGGATGCTCCAACACTTCAAAAACCGCATCAACACGCTGGAGCATGATCTAGGCCGCGTCGATTTTGAAAACAACGATTGGCTGCAAAGCCCCGTGCTGGATGTGAATAAGGTGGCCTCTAGTTTCATGGGCCGCCGCCACCTCGCGCATCTCGTGGCCCAGCAGCGCATGGAATGGCGTCAATACCTGCTTGGCGGCCTCTACCGTGAGAGCAACCTGCACCTGCCCATCACCTCGCGCATCATCACACAGCAGTCCGCTCGCGCTCAAAAAGCCTTTTTTGGCACGAAGCCCTACTTCGCCGTTGCAGGTCATTCCAATGTCGAAGGCACCTTTGCCCAGGACTTGCAGGCATGGGCCTCTCATGAGCTGGAAACCGTCTCCGGCATCCATTCCGACCTCGAAACCGCCATCGACCTCGCCTTCATTCAGGGAGAAAGCGTGGTCAAGACGCGCAAAAACAAGGTGCTCAGCCACTTCGAGAGCTACCGAACGATTGCCATCGACCCTCAGTCTGGCGAGCCTTTCATCGCGGAAGACGGGGATTACATCTACCAGACCGACATTTTCGAGGAGCAACTGGTGCCACAGATCGACGCCAACACCCAACAGCCTCTCGTCGATGAAGCCACCGGCCAGCCCGCCATGATCGGCACGGGGAAAATGGTGCTGAAGCGCGATGGCAAAACCTTGCAGCCCTACCCGGACATGGCGTCCACGATGCAGACGCACAAAATCAACCTCACCAAGGTGCTGCGTGATCGTGTCGAAGCCCGCCCCATCTACTACCTCGACTTCCTTTGCCCGCTGGATGCCTCCGACATCCAAGAAGCCGATGTCTGCGTCCACCTCTACAATGCGCCGGTCATCGAGCTAGCCACCCGCTTCCTCACGGATGAAAGTTTCGGTGACCAATCGCCCGAGGATCAGCTTCTCCGCCTGAAACGCCTCACCGAGTCGCTCATGCCGGGCACTGCCGAGTCCACCCAGGCCGCCGGTGATCGTTCTCGTGGCGAGATGGGCGAGCAACAGCAGACCACAGGCCGCTCCCGTGACGAACCCATGACCGCCATGGCGGAAAGCTGGGGCCACTACGATCCTTTCGGCGATGGCGTTCAGCGGTCCATCATGGTGCTCATGGACAAAGAGGGCCGCGTCCCCATCTACTACGACTACGTCGCCAATTTGACCGACGACGGCCTCCGCCCGCTCGACTGCGTGCGGATCAATCGTCCCGCTGGCCGCTGGCACGGCCAGGGTAATGTGGAACGGTTCTGGAACCTCCAAGTCCATGCCGATCTCCTGATCAATCGCTCCCTTTTTGCGGAGTCCAAGGCCGCTCGCGTCGATTTCTGGAATCCGCACCTCACCGTGGAGGGCCGCGCCAACCCTGACTTGGCTCTCAACTGGGGCGGCACCTACACCGTCGCAGATGCCAACACCGACCCCAAAAAGATTCTCCAGCCGGTTTATCTGGAAAACATCAAAAGCCAGAATCTCGGGCAGATGTTGCAGACCATCCTCCAGATGGCTCAAAACATGAGCGCCATCTCCAACGTGAACGATGGAGCCATGGCAGGCCTGGACACCGCCAAGCTCGCCACCGGTATTAAAAACCTCGAAGCCAGCGGCGAAGAGATGTTCCACATCTACATGGCACAGCTCCGCGCCCCTCTGGAGTCCATCCTCCGCCGCGCCCTGCGTTTGGTGGTCAAAGACATTCAGGAAAACCGCCCCAAAATCATCCGCTTCCTCGACCGCGAGTCCCGCCTCATCGAGCTGGACCCTCTGCGCCTCATTGACCTTGATCTTAATGTCACCCTCACCCTCTCCACCTATCGCGGTCAGCAGGAGATGCAGCAGGGCCAGACCGCTTACACCACCCTCTCCAGCTACTTCAAAGAACATCCCATCGTTCAAACTCGACTTTTCCCAGCCGTCACCCAGATCATTCGCGCTCTGGAGATGAAAGACGCGGAGAAGATCGCGGCACCTCTCACGATGCAGGAATGGGCCATCATGTTCCCGCCTCAGCTCCCCGCCGCCCCAGCCGCCAGCCCTATTTGACCCATGCCCGCCCCCACCGCCACCACTCTAAAGACTCGGCTCTACGCCAAGAGCCTCGCTGAATGCCCAGGCTGGCAGGAATGGGCCTTGCCTCTCCTCAGAAAGCTCATCGCTCAAAAACGGCGGAATCTGTGTGAAGACACCGACTTCCCGGAAGACCTCCTGCCTGCGGAAAAGCACGCTCTCCGCGCCCTGTCCCACGACTTCCTCGGGCTGCTCCACACCCAGACACGCGGCGCTTTTGATACCGCGCTGCCGCTCATTCACACGCAGGAGATCGACTCCACCCTGCCCGATCCCGTCACCATTGAAAAGACCCTCGCGGCTTTCAGTGAGGACCCCACCGGTCAATCCCGCCAGATCGTGCCCGAGCCCGCGCCCCCATCGACTCCACCCGCCCCCACCGACTTCAATCCCTTCGCCGGTCAACCTCAGCCACTACCCCGCCAGCCATGACTCCCCAGGAAGCTCTCAATCAAGAAATCCGCCTTCGTCGCCAAGCTGGGGAGCCCCCCATGACGGAAGCGGAGAAAACCACTTACCTGCGCGACTACCAGCAAAACGCCGCAGACACGATGGGCCGGGAAGTGCGTGAGGCTGGCCGTGGCACCGTCAAAAGCTCCATGAGAGGCACAAAAGTGCTGGATGGCCCCTACAAAGGCATGAGCAAGCCCCAGATGGAGCAGGCCATCCTCACCGGGGCCGCCCCCACCACGGGAAAAAGCGGCTACGTGCGCGGGGGCGAGCTTTCCCCTCGTGTCGGGCAGCTTTCCGCAGCGCCTCGCGTCGCCAGCGCCGCGCCTCAGATCCCCGCCGGCGGCCGTGTGGTCCCAGGCCGCAGCACCGGCAGCCAGGTTTACGTCGCCCCCGGTGAACAGGCATGGTTTGAGAAGACCGCCGCCGCGCCCGCTCCAGCTTCATCACCCGCTCCCCAGCCTCAGCCTGCCCCCAGCGCTGGAGCCCGCGTCATGAACTCCCTCGGGATGCCCGGTGTTCCCTCCGCCGCTCCCTCCCCACGCCCTCAGGGGAAGATCGATGGCATCCCCGCCGGCGATTGGCTCCAGCAAGCTGCGAACCGCCAAGGGATTCCAAACAGCTACGGCACCATCAAGCCACAGACACCCGCCGCCGCCC
>JACCDR011281296.1_pt1 | contig 18297 bp, 39 predicted proteins | sample 7446431 | NCBI WGS metagenome assembly JACCDR01 (sample SAMN15323443, study PRJNA562643) | freshwater metagenome | isolation source: river surface water | place: USA:Blue River Watershed | collected 2017-08-17
CCATGCTGATGTTGGGCGGCCTCGCCATCGGCGCCGTGCTGCTGTCGAAGAGGGGCTGAGCGTGTTCGGGCTGCTTACCGACACCCCCGAAGCCGAAGTCGGCTGGGGGCGCTTGTCTCGCCGGCGCGTGTCGTTTCGCGACGTCGACTGGGTCGGCCTGACTACCGGCGTGCTGGGGCTCGGCACCGCGGTGGTGAATGCGGTCGGCAACGCGACTCGCACGGGCACGACCGGCGGAGCGCCGATGGTGCAGCAGTTCAACTGCCCGGCTGGGTACGTCATGAACTACCAGACCGGCATGTGTCAGCAGGTGCAGCCGGCCGGCGGCGGTTTCGATTCGATGGACAAGACGGCCCTGATGATGCTCGGCGGGGGCGCGCTGCTGCTCGTTCTTCTCTCGAGGAAGTGACCCGATGGCCGACCCGACTACAGCGCTCGTAGCCGGCGCTGGCTTTCTCTGGCTGCTGAACAAGACGATGGGCGGGCCCCGGCAGGTGCCGCCGCAGGACAACAGGGGTGGGGCTCAGCCCGATGGGCTTGCGACAACGCCGCAGGGGCCCAGCGCGACCGACACCGTCATCAAGGTGGGCGGTAGCCTGCTCGGCGCTGGCGGGGCCATCGTCGGGGCCGTCACCAAGATTGGGACGGCCGTGAGCGCGGTAGGTACGGCGACCGCTACCGGGGCGACCGCCGGCACCGTCGCGACCGCGACGAGCCTGGCGGCCGGCATCACAACGAGCGTGGTCGTCCTGTCGGTGTTCGCCGCCATCGTGGTGCTCATCGTGTTCAACGCCATCGCCAACGCGGTGGCGGCCTACAAGCAGAAGGCCGACTACGCACAGGCTACGGTGGCCTACAACGACTACCGAGCGGTGGCGCGCGAGTTTTTCTCGAGCATCACCAAGGAAGTCACTACGTGGAACACGACTGCGGCGCAGGGCTCGAAAGCGACGGTGAGCCTCTCGCCGAGCGAGATTCGCACCGCGGCGATTGCGTGCCTCTACCTTGCGGCTGAGCTGCTGCGCTCACGCAACGACACCCTGGTTCGCTACTACCAGCTCATCGGGTGGACGCCGGAGCAGATGAAGGCCTCGCCGATTGCGAACGGCACTGCGAAGGCAGACCCCAACCGGCCCGAGCTGTTCGGAGGCGTCAACTACCTCGGCAACGTCGTGACGATTTCGCCGAACGCTGTGGCGGAAGTCGTCTATCAGGTCGGCCTGAGCAGTGACCAGTACAAAGCGGTGACCGCGCCGCTCGATGGGACGTTCGCCGAGCTACAGAAGGCGGCCGTGTACGCGCTGGGTGAGAAGTACGGCCCCGTGGTGGAGCAGGTGCGGCTGCTCGGGCAGCTGTCGGCGCTCTTCGTCGCGTCGGTGCAAGGCATCTCGTCGTTCTGGCCGGGCGACCAGCAATTCACTGCTGGCCTTGCGAATCTCGTCGGCTGGTCCATCACGAAGGGCGTCTACTGGGCCACCAACAGCCAACCCTACTCGCCGTACGACGCCTGGTGGATGGTGGATCCCGTGACTGGTACGCGCTTCGCTCCGATTCTGAGCCGAGACAGGCTTCGCATGATTGTGTCGACGCCGGGCGTCGGCATCGCCCCGCAGGTGTTCTCCGGCGCCTACGGGGCGTACGGCGTGACGCTGCCGGCTGGTCGACACACCATCGCCCCGGCGCCGAGCCAGATGATGACTGCAGTGCCGCAGGCGTTGCCGCCCAGCGGCCTGTCCAAGCTGCTCTTGCCGGCGGCCGTGCTCGGCGCCGGCTTCCTGTGGCTGCGTCGCAAGCGCACCAGCGCTGCCCCAGCCCCAGCCCTGTCGGGCTATCGGCGGAGGCGCCGCCGTGGCTGAGCAGATTTCTGTGCCGCCGGACCCGCCCGTGCCCGGCGTGCCTGGGCCCTCGCGCGGCCTGTTGCTCTTCGTCGGGCTCGCAGCGGGGCTCACCTACTGGTTCACGCATCGCGACCGCGCTGCGGGCTTCGGCGAAGACGACGAAGACGAAGATGACTTCGAAGACGACGACGAAGACTTCGACGACGAAGACGACGACTTCGAGCCGCCGGCGGCCCGCTTCCGCGATGCGACTACCGACAGCCTGCTCGACGAGCCGGCGGTTGTGGCCGAGAGCGGCCGCCCTGCCGACTGCAAGAAGGCCGCGATGCTGTTGCTGCGTCGACAGGCGCTGGTGAACACGGAGCGCGAGCGCGGGCTGTTCAACAAGGTGGTCCGCAAGGTGGCTTCGGACTGCCGTGGCGCCGAAGAGGCCGTGCAAGAGGCCATCGACGACGCCGCCGCTCGCCGCGAAGAGGCCGAGCAGGCCGTAGGCATGAAGCTCATTCGTAGCCCCTACGACACGAGCCGCCTGCCGGCCGAGTCAGGCTTTCGGAAGAGCAAGCGCACGCTGAAGCGCACCACCACCACCGAGCACGGTGACGCGCGCAGCAAGGGCCGCGGCCGGTCCGGTCGGCCGGGGCAAAGCCCCATGCGCGTCAAGAAGGCCTCGGGCGAGCGATTCAAGCTGCGCAAAGAGAAGGCGAAGACGAAGCGCGGCTACACCTGGCGCCGGGAGGACGACGAATGAAATGGCTCGTGCTGGGTGGCCTGGCGATGTGGCTCTTCGGCCGCCGGCGGGCGCCGACGGAGCAGGCGCCGTACGGGCCGGAGTATCGCCCTGACGAGCTGTGGCCGGGCGTCGATGACAGCTACACGCAGGGCGCGCCCTACAGCCCCTGCCCCTGTCCGAACGGCTTCACGCCGGTGGTCGGTCAAGACGGCGACTGCGCGTGCATTCCGGTGAGTGTCGAAGTGATTCCGAACTGGTGAAAGGAAAGACGACGATGGCCAACGGTAGCCTGAAGCGCATGAAGGTGTACCTCACCATTCGGCAGAAGAATAAGGGCGCGACGTACGGTCGCGAGTTTCAGTCGTGCGCGCGCATGCTGAAGCCCGGCCGCGGCGCGAGCAGCGTGATGGGGGAAGACATCACCAAGCGGCAGGCGGCCGTTTGCGTGACTGCGCCGAGCCCGCGCGCGGCGGTTCGCGGGGCGCTGGAGAAGCTGGCCGGGCGCATGGGCAAGAACGTCCGACGCGGCCACAAGCGGTTCGGTCGCAAGTAGTCCACGCAGTACCAACCACGAAGGAGCAGTCACATGGCGAACGTCAGTGCGGCACTGAGGAAGTTGAAGAAGCGGAAGTTCAAGACCCAGGCGAACGCCTGTAAGGTGGTCGTCATCTCGTTCAAGATGAAGAACGGGCGGGTGAAGAAGTTTCAGGGCCGTCGCGGCGGCGCTGGCAAGAACGGCATCTGCGGCGCGCCTCCGGCCGCCGTGCGCGCCAATCGGGCCCGCTTCCGCAAGGCGGTGAAGAGCTGCCCGAAGCGCGGCGCGTCGAAGCTGAACTGCATCAAGAAGAAGATGCGCAGCTAAGAGGCGGCACTGCGTGGACTTTGGGCCAAAGGAGCTGACGTGGTTGGTGGGCGCAAGCACCGCCTTCGCCGGCTTCTTGGCCCATTGGGCCTGGGACAGGTGGTGGCATAGGAAAGACCACCACGACGACGCGCACAGCAAGGCCGTCGCCGCGCAGTTTAAGGATCACGGAGACCGGCTCACCGTAGTCGAACGCAATCAGATTGCGAACGACGCGCGCGAGATGGAGCGCCAGCGCGCGTTGGGTCGGCTCGAGGGTGAGCAGCACCGGTTGGACGGCAAGATTGACGCGCTCCAATCGTTCTGGCGCACGGAATTCACGAAGCTCGTCGAGAAGTTCGGCAGCTTCGAAGAGAAGATTGACGGTCGCCTCGATGCCTTCCGCTTGGAGCTGCGCGAGGACCAGAACACGCACGAAGACCGCCTGACGCAGATGCTCAACGCGCACCAGACGCGCGTGCACGACCGGCTGAACGCCATCTCTGCCGAGCAGGCCAAGATGCTCAACGAGGTGGTCGACATGCTGGTCGAGCGCGCCGGCGAGCCGCGGCCGAGCCCCACGATTCCCAAGGTGACCTGATGGCCAGACGACGACGCAGGAAGCGCTTCGGCGCCGGTGTGGTGCCGTTGCCGTACCGGAGCACGGAGTGGGCTGAGGTGATGGCCAAGCTGCGTGCCGTGAAGCCGTCGCCGTTGGCTCGCGCTTGCGGCAAGAACCAAGATCCCGAATGCGTCGCGAAGTGGAAGGCGTACTCGAAAGACTGGAACGCCGCCTATCGCTTCGCGAGCAAGGCGCAGAAGAAGGCGCTGCCGCGCGACAACGCTGACTATGTCGCCGGCAAGTACAGTGGGCTCGGCGCCTCACGCTACCCGCTCGTGAGCACCATCAAGCGAGTCGCCCTGCGAAAGGGCCGTCGGTGAAGAACTGCGGGAACGCCATTCCCGAGGTGACGCTGCGGCTCGCGAAGGAGCGCTGCATCAAGGGTACTGGCACTGTGGTGCGCACGCCTGCGGCCGTGGTCGAAGTGCTTCGCAAGGTGGTTGGGCGCGATGCAGCGCAAGAGAGTTTCGTCGCAGTGTACCTCTCGGCGAGCAACGAGGTGCTGGCGACGCAGCGCATCGTATTGGGTGGGCTCGACCAAGTCGCGGTCGACCCCAAGGTGCTCTTCGCCGGCGCGCTGCTGGCCGGCGCGCGAGCGATGATTGTGGGCCACAACCATCCGAGCGGAGACACGCAGCCTTCGGCGGCCGACGACTCGATGACACAGTCCCTCATCGAGAGCGGCAAGCTGCTCACCATTCGGCTGCTGGATCACATCATCTTCAGCGACAACGCCGAGTTTTCGTACGTTCAGCACGGGCGGCTGAAGTTTTCCTGAGAAGGAGCACACACATGAAGACGACGACGCTGTGGGCGCTGCTGTTCTGGGCCATGCTGATGCAGACGGTGTTCTCGGTGGCGTACGCGCTGGACTTGCACCCCGTGCTGCCGGGGACCGACGCCGACGCAGCGAAGCTCGCTGAGACGGTGTGGAACTTCATCGTCACCAAGCAGTACGGCGCCGCGGTGGGTCCGGCGCTGATGCTCTCGGTGTGGGGCCTCAAGAAGTGGGACCTGGCCATCTTCAATTTCATCAAGCTGCCGAAGGCCGGCGAGGCCGTCGACAAGTTCCTCGACCGCCCGTTCGTCAGCTGGCTCTTGCCCACGGCGATTTCGGCCGTGGCGGCCTTCGTGACCGCCCTGCTCTCTGGGCACTCGTTTGCGGCCGCCTTCGGTGCCGTGTGGGCCGCGAGCAGCACGGCCATCGCCGCGTACGTCGGCATCAAGAAGTTCGATGAGCAGTTCCTCGCCGGCGAGAAGGCCGCTGCCGCGGTCGACTCGAAGGCCGCCGCCGTCGATGAGCTGAAGAGGCCGCCGGATCTCTGATGCTGGCCGCCATTCTCGCCGCCGCGCTCACCGTCGACGGAGGCACTCCCGAGCTGTTCTCGCCGGTGGTGCTCGACGTGCACCATGCCGAGCTGTGGCTCACCAAGCCCGACGGCGGCGCCAGTGATGCCCCGCTCGCCGTCCAAGGCGGGGTCTGGGAAGACACGCCCACGGCCGTCTGGGTGGCTCAGAACAAGGCCAGGTGCTGTGCACGTGCCGAAGAGGCTGAGCGTCAGGCCAAGAGCGGCGAAGTCGACGTGCGGGGCTACCTCTTGGTCGGCGGGGTGATGTTGAGCGTAGGGGCGATTCTTGGCGCTGTGCTGGCGGTTGCTGCTCTCGGGGAGCGTTGATGCACTGGGGGACGTGGGTACTTCTAGGCGTGGTCGCCGCCGGCATTCTCGGCGGCTTTGGGCACCTGTTCTATCGCTGGCTGAAGACTCGGGTGCCCTGGAAGCGGCTCTCGTCTTCGTGGCCCGACGTGCGCTACCACGGCGTGAATCACGAACCCAACGGGCAGCTCATCGCGATGTGTCTGGTGAAGACCATCGAGCTGATGGGCGCCTATATGACGTGGCCGACCGCTGCGGTCCGCAACGCGCTCGGCGATGCGCACTTCTACATTCGGGAGACCGACACTTGGGTCGACGAGTGGAGCCGATGGGTGGCCGGCGCGCAGAGCGGGCACTTCATCCACCTGGGGCGCAACCTGGCCGCCTTCTTCCACGAATGCGCCCACCGTTGTGAGGACGTCATCGAGGGCAAAGTCGACGGCGGGCACGTGGGCTGGGCCGGCAACGGGCTGCGTGGTGCTGAGGCCGAATTCGAGGTGTGGCTGTCGGCTCAGCGCCTAGCGATGGGTGGCGGCGCCTGAGCTGGGCGCTGTAGTCACCCGCGGGCCCCGAGTAACTCGTAGATGGCGAAGACGCCCATTGCGAAACCGCCAGCCTCTTCGTCGGAACGCCAGCCGCCCTTGTCGTCTTCAGTCCACCCGCCGGTGGCCTTCCACAGGTCTTCGGCGTCGTCTGGCTTCATGCCGGCCTTCACGAAGCGCCGCACGAATTCGGCGTGTGTCGGCCTGCCCGAAGTGGCGAGCGCGGTCAGTCGGTCGTATGCCGCTGGGTAGCTCACCCGCGGGCCCACCAACCAAGCGCGAAGCCGGCGCCCACCACCACCACGAGCGCGCCCAGACTCGGGCCCCAGCCGCCGGCCGCCTCACCGTAGGGGGCGATGACGTCGGTGCCCGCGCGCCCATGCAGGATGATGGTGGGCTTCAGGAACTTGGTGACAGGCGACGGCGGGCTGTCGTCGTGGGCGAGGCCGTACAGATCGATGACCGCTGGCGGGGTGACCGATGTCCGTATCTCGATGCGGTCGTAGACCGTCGCCAGACCCTTCAGAAAGCTGCCCTGCTGAGCGGCGACTGCGCCGCCGGCGATGACGTCGAGAATGCTGGCGCCGAAACGACGGCGCGCCAGGGGCAGTCGGTGCAACACGTTGGCTCGAGTCTCTCTGCTCCGCACGCGCATCGCGGCTTCAACCCTACCTCGAAACCGTCCCTCTGGTCGACAGGGCTTGCAGCGCTGGCGAGCGCTGACGTCTCACCGACCTTCCCGTCTCGCCACATCACGTTGAACACGAACGGCTTCACAGATTCACGTACTCCTTCGCTGGGTCACCACCTGGACGTCGGCGGCCGCTGTCGGGGTGGCGTATCCACCCTTCGGGCTCACCCTCACCGTTCCACTTCTCTAAGGCCGCGACCGCGGCCTCGGGGGTGTCGTATCACCAGACGTCGTCGTACCAGCTCGCGTCGACCGGCCCGATGCCGATGCGGGCTCGCCCGAAGGTGAGCAAGTGCACGCCTACGAGCTTCGAGCCGCTGACCTTCTCTGCGATGTGACCTTCGACCATTGGGCCCTCACAAAAAGACGACGGCCGCTGCCGAGTGAGAGGAGCACGGTGAGGCCAGATCCATAGTCTGGTGCCCTGGAGGGGCGTGCGTGTGGGCTCCGCTCGGCCGGTAGCGGCCGTGCGTCACTGTCTACCGCACTCTCTTGAACCTGACAAGGACTTGTGTCAGAAAAGTGGAACACCGACGGAGGGCACCGACGTGACGATGAGTCTCTATACGCAAGGCCTGATGGCTGAGCAGAGCAAGCTTCGAGCGGCCGAGCACGAAACACTGCGCGCTCGCGCGCTCGCGATGCGAGCCGAAGGGCTGACGTTCAGCATCATCGCTACTCGACTCGGGTGCGGCGAGACGCGCGTCAAGCGTCTGTTGCAGCCGCGCGCGTGGCGTGAGGCCGGAGCGCGGCCATGAGCGAGAACCGCTTCTGGCTGGGCTTCTGGGCCATCGTCGCTGCGGTGATTCTTGGCGGCTCCGTCATTGCGCTCTTCGAGCCCGGCCATGCAGAGCGCTGCCGTAGCGCGTGCCCAAACGGCATGCAGTCGTGGACGGAAGCCCGCGGCGGTGTGCCTGAGCGCTGCGAGTGTCGGCCGTGAACGCGCCGGTCGCCTCGCCCCCGCGGCAAGACACCCGGAAGACCAGCGCCGAGAAGCTCGAGAAGCTGCGCGAGCTGGCCAACGAGATGACGCGCGTCGCAGCGCGCGAGCCACAGAACGAAGCGTTTCAGAAGCTGGCGTGGTTCAGCGAGCGCATGCATCGCGCTCTTGATGGAGAGTGGTGATGGGCACCAACTACTACTTGATGTACCCCGAGAAGCGCTGTGACCACTGTGGGCAGCTGACAATGCACGAGCGCAGCCGCGAGCACATCGGCAAGAGCAGCGCCGGCTGGCATTTCGGCTTCAACGCGACGACGTACAAGACGACCGACGCGTGGAAGAAGGCCATCGACGAGTGCATCGCCGGCGGCGGCTGGATTTGTGACGAGTACAACGCCGACGGCAAGGTATCGCCCGAACTGTTCTGGTCGATGGTGCGTGGCAAGCGCGATGCGCCGTGCTGCATGACAAACCCCGACAAGGTCGGCCCCTGGTATCGCCGCGACGACGTGCGCTGCGTCGACGGCGTGGACTTCTGTAACTACACCTTCTCGTGAGAGACATGACCATCAAGACTTGGGCCGAGCTGAAACGCGAGAAGTACGCTGGGCAGCCGGAGAAGCTGAGGCAGCTCGAGGCGCAGGTACGTGCCATCGCCCAGCTGCAGAGCGTCGTTGACAGGTTCATCGCTGAAGCTGTCGCTGAAGGGCCGACGCATCGCATGAAGATGCTGGAAGTCAGCATCGAGGTGCAGCCAGCGATGGAGGCGGTGGTAAAAGCCGTGACGGGCGCCAAATGAGCCGACACAAAGACTGGGACGAGCTGTCGCCGAGATCTCGCGCTCGCTACGAGCGGGTACTCGAGCGAGTCTACGGGCGCAAAGCCCCGACGTTCGTCCCCGACTACTCGAAGCTGCCGGAGTCGATGCGGCTCACCTTGCGCGCCGCGCTGCAGGCGTACTGGGCCGCCAAGGGCGACGAAGGCAAGGGCGTCAACCTCGCTCGGCAAATCAAGAAGACGCGCGCTGTGCGGCGCATGTCGACTTGGCCGACTCGAGAAGAGGCCGACCGGTGGCTGACCTTCGCCGAGCGCGCAGAGCCGCGCGCCGCCTTTCTCATCGCCAAGGTGTGCTTCAAGCGCGGGCTGCGCTCCGAAGAAGTCTTGGGCACGCCGCGCGAGGCGTGGGAAAGCGCCGTGCGCTACGGCCGTCTCAAGTTCGTGGGCAAGGGCAACAAAGAGCGCGTGCTGGACGTCGCGAGCATTCGCACCACGATTCGGGAGATGTTGGACACGCCAGGCGCGCTGCCTCACGACAAGAGCGCGGCCACCCGCATCGGAACGGCGCCGCGCTGGTCTGTGCCGGGCGAACTGCTGGCGAAACCCGGCAGCACGCTGGGGACGCAGCGAAACCTGTTCGCGCGCTACCTGAAGAAGGTGGCGGCGGCGGCGGGGCTGGATCCAGCGCAGTGGAAGCCGCACGCGCTGCGCCACGTGTTCGCCGACCGCTACCGCGGCAGCCCTTACGAGCTGCAGCAAGCGCTGGGGCACGCCAGCATCGAGACGACGATGGTCTACAAGCACCCGACCGCCGAGGATGTCGGCCGACACTTCGAAGGGGAGTAGTGCTCGTCGCCGCGGAGGAAAAGCACATGACCCGCTTCACGCAGAAGAGCTTCTCGGTCGGCGCGCCCAGCACGAAGACGTACGCCGACAACTGGGAGCGCATCTTCGGGCCGAAGACCTGCCCCGTACACCCGGGCGATAGTGAGCGGAAGTCGATTGGCTTGTCTCTGCAGCCTGGGCAAACAGAGGACGAAGCCTACGCGCAGTGGGCGCTCGCGCGCGGTTCGGTGTGCATCTGCGTGCACGCACGGGCGTCGCGCTGCGTAGAGTGCGACGAGCTGAAGTCCGACCCTGAAGACTTCGGCGATGGGCTGCGCTGCAAGACGTGCGTGGATAAGGCGCTGTGAGCTGCGAGCGCTGCAAAGGCCGGCTCGTCATCACCCGGTATGAAGTGCGTGGGCCTGTGTACGATCACCCGCCGCTGCCCATTCGCATTCCTTGCCCACTGTGCGGCGGTAGAGAACCGGGTGCGCGACCGCTCGACTTGAGCGCGCCGCTTCGACCGTTCCCCATGCGCCCGGTCACCGACCGCAACTAGCCCGCCGCAGCTGCACACCGCTTCCCTTCACGCGCACGCGCACGCGTAGCACTCACCGTACCCACACCGCGGCGCGGTTGCTGCATTGTGTGAATAATCCATATTTTTAACACTTTAGCTAAGCCCTTGAAATTACTAAGGAATATGGTCGAGCTAACCCCCCGAAACCTCGCCTTTGGGGAAACCCCGCGCCAGCTGCCGATGGGTGTAGAGGCGCAAGCGGTCGCGCTCCGAGGGCCCAGCGGCCCTTTGGGGAAACCCCGCGGTGGGCGCCGAGTAGTGAAGCAGCACGGTGGTGGCGCTGAGAGGCGTCACACCGCGTGGGGCCGTAGTGCGGTGCGCTACACAGCGTGATTAGGGTCGGGAGGAATCCCCAAGCCCAGCGCTGGTAGAGAGGCTTTCGAATAGCTCGCGGTGCGCATCGAGGAAACGGCTCTCGCGTAGAAGCCCGTATGGGCTGCAACCTAGTAGCGCGAAGCGGTGTGGTGCTCGCGCGGGGGGTTGCGGTCGGGCGAAAGTGTGAGGCGAGCAACGCGCTACCATCGGTAAGGCTGTAGGGCTAGGGGGCGCGTTGTTTCGGTGCGGTGGGCTTGAGAGCAAACACAGTGCGCGAGTCGGCGCGCTGTAGTGTTGCCGGTCTACCGCGCACCCGAGCACATGGGCGGGCGCTGCATAAGCACGGTGTGAATAACGGATGCGTGCGAGGCGGCGACAGGGCGAACGGGCCGGTATCTAGCGCGGTGGCGCGCTAATCTGGGCTGGTCCGGAATGCATCCCACGCAATGGGGCGTGGATAGAGTCTGAAGCGGTCGCGAGCAATACGCCGCGACGAACCTTCGGACTCCCGATTGAACACGTGAGCTTGTAGCTTTAGCCACGCACGAAACGGCGCTTGAAGCGCGGTTGCCTGTCGAAGGCGCTGCGCATGAACTAGTGCGCGCCGGTGCCTGGCACAAGGGTCCAAGGGATCCGCTCGCTCGCGTGCTCAGTCGGGAGGTAGCACATGACGAAGAAACACTTCGTTGCACTCGCCGCGGGCATTCGCGGCATCGGCGACCCTAAGGCGCGCGCTGAGGCGGCGGCGGTTGTCGCGCGCGTCGCGCTCGACAGCAACCCTCGGTTCGACTCGGCGCGCTTCTACAGCGCGTGCGATCTCGCGGCCGTCTCGAGCGTCTGCGGTGTCACCCTTCCCAAGGCGGCCTAACCGTGCCCTACCGCTACGTGCTCAAGCAGCGCCTCGCCGATGGCACGGTGTGGACGTCGAGCGAAGTCTTCGAGGGCGAAATCCGTCACGTGCGGCAAGCTGTCATCGCTGGCTTTCTGGACGGTCAAGCGCGCTGGGCTGAAACGAGCGCCGACAGCGAGAACCCGGGCTTTCTTCTCTACGGCCTGAACCGTTTCGGTCGTGAGAGCAACGGCGACCCCGATTTCTCCGAGTGAGGCCCCCATGGCGACCAAACGCACTAAGCCGCTGTCACGGCGCACGCTCAGCCAACGGCTCAAGGCCGTGGCTATCGCGCACGCAATCTTCGGCGGCCCGAAGCTGACGCACGCCGGGGCGCTCTACATCTTCGATGCTCAGATGTACTTCGGGGTCGACGTAGTCGAGTCGGCGCTCGACGGCCGCAACCTCTTCGAGAAGGAATAGCCATGGCTCCAATCCTCTCTTTCTCTCTCAACGGCGCGCCGATGCACTACTCGGCCAACGGGTCGACCGCGTTCGTCCCCCTGCCGCCCGAGCTGTGGGTCGAGATTCCCGAAGGCTGCAAGTGCACGGTGTGCACGGCGAATCAGGCCGCGGTCGACGCGCTCGATCCCACCCTGCCGCGCCTCAAGGCCTATTGGGACACCATGGCAATCGCCACGGCGCCCGAGAAGGGCCGCAAGACTGGCACGACGTGGCTTGTGCACATGCCGGAGGCCCGACGATGAGCGTGCGTCACGAGAAGAAGCGCGGCTTTCGCCCGGCCTGCCTCATCTTCAACTGCGGGTGCGGCGAAACCCGCCTGAACGTCCGGTGGCGCGGGTCGACTCCGCCGGGCGGCGTGTTCTGCCCGACCCGTCAACATCTGCTGGGCTTCAACGGCTCAATCACCCTCTATCCGAAAGGCTAGCCGTGGATCCAAACGCGAACCTTGAAGAGCTGCGTCGCCTCGTGGCGCGCATTCAAGCGGCACAAGACCGTGACGACGGCGGTGCGGCGCTCGACAACCACGATGCGTGGCGCATGGCGGAGCTTGTCGAAGCGCTCGATGGGTGGCTGTCCAAGGGCGGCTTTCTGCCCAAAGCGTGGGAGCGCAAGTCATGAAGGTCGACCAAATCACCGTCGGCGGTGTGTACCTGACTCGCATCGGTGGGGCGCTGGCCGCAGTCAAGGTCACGGGAGAGGCGCGCCGCCGCTTTGACTACTCGAGCGCGCGCGAGACTGGCCCCCGGCGCTTCTACGTGGCCAGGGTGGGCGAGGCCTCGAACCTGCCCAAGTCGCGCAACGCAGCCGCTTTGCGGCCCGTTCCCGCGGCAATCTTCCACATGAAGGGTCAGCCCTGGCCAGTCGAAGTGACCCGAGACTTCGCGCTGCCCGAACGCGAGCCGCTGCGCGCCTACGTAGTCAAGGTGCCCGCGTTTGCCTTCGAGACTGCTGTCGCGGCAACCTCAGCGGCCGAAGCCGCGGTGCTCGCCTCGCGCGGCATGGTGGCGACCGCTGTCTTTGGCTGGCGCACGGCCCCACCGGTGGCGCTTGCCGCCGACCTTGGGTAAACCCCGCCCTCGGCACCGACGTACGAAGCAACCCTCACAACGAAAGGCACCACCATGAGCTACGAGACCGCTCCCGCTACGCGCATGCTCGCGACCCACTGCGCCGTCTGCCGTCGGCCGTTGGTCGACGCGGCCAGCGTCGAGGCCGGCATCGGGCCCGACTGCCGCGAGAAACACGGCTACGACATCGACGTCAACGAAGACGCTCGGCGCGAGGCGAACAAGCTCGTGCACGAAATCGCCGTGGGCGCTGACCCCAGCATGCTGCCGATGCAGCTGTGCGCGCTGCGCGTGTACGGTTTCGATCGGCTCGCGGACGTCATCATCGACCGGCAGGCCAAGGTCAAGGTCACGGTCGCGGCTCAAACCCACCACGGCGCCGAGTTGCTCGCGCTCGAGACCCCTTACAACCCCGAGTTCACCGAAGCACTCAAGCACGCGGTGGTCTGGCGCAAATGGGATCGCGAGGCAAAGGTGTGGTTGGTCCCCGCGGGCGCTCGAAACGCCGTGTGGGCGGTGCTCAAGCGTTTCTTCAAGGGCACCCTCGGCGTGGGCCCCCGCGGCCCCTTCATGGTGGCGCTGTGAAGCGCCCCCGGGTGACGGCGCGCGCCTCGAAGTTGCGCCCTGCTGAGACGGTGGTCGAATTCACGTTCCCCGACGGCACCGGCGGCTTGATGAGCTTCATCGACGGTCGCATCGAGCTGTATCGCACCGACGCGGGTGTCATCGTCGAAGTCACGAAGGACGGCAAGCTCGTGCTCCACGTCGTGACGCCATGAAGTGGACCAGCCCCCACCACGGCGTTCAGCATCTGAAGCCGGTCAAGCAAGGCTTCCAAGTGACCGCAGAGCATCACGAGCGACACGAATGGAGCGCGGCCTACGTGCTGCAGGGCTTCACTCAGCTGGCGGGCGAGCGCTTCGAAGGGCCGACCCACCCCGCCGATGCCCGCGCGTGGGCCGAACACAAGGCGCGCGAGCTGGGGCTCGTGCCGTGAACGCGCCCAAGCTCAAGCGGCGCTTGGCGCTGCTCACCGACGCGCTCGAAGGTCTGCAGCGTGTTGGGTGTCAGTTTTGGGCCTGCCCTGGGCCGCTGGCACCGTTCAAGCACATGGCTACGTGCCACGTGTGCGCCACGCTGGGGCGCGCTCACCGAATGAAGCTCATCAACCTGAAGCAAGGAGACACCAACTATGGATCAGAAACTTGAGCTGTCGGCTGACACCGTTCTCGTGAAGCTGTATGGCGGCGTCACCGGCATCACCCGGCGCACCAACAAAGAGGACGAGCAACGCGAGGGCAAGGCCGTGCTCACGACTCGCGAGGTGACCACGCGCCAGGCCGATGCCGCTGAGGCGGAGCGGGCGCGCAAGCTGCTCAATCAGCTGCGCTCGACGGTCGACAAGTACACCACCACGGTACTCAACCTCACGGTCACCACGACCGACAAGCTCGCCGCGATGCGCGCCGAAATCGCGCCGATTCAGGGCGAGATTGACACCCACAACCGCGGCGCGAAGCACCACACCATCGACCGCTCGCTCATCTGCGCGCCCATCAGCCTCAAGGCCGACCCCGCGGCCATCGTCGAAGTCTGCCGGCAGGTCTCTGACGAGCTGAAGGTGGCCCGCGGCTTCTTCAACGTCGAGGCCCACGGCATTCTCGGCGCCGACGTCGCCACGTCCGACGTCACGCTCGACTCGTGGCTCCCGCCCGTCGACAACTGGATCAAGCGCACCAAGGGCCTGGGCTCGCTGTTCCCCACGGTGACCGGGCAGGTCATCGGCGAGGCTATCGACAGCGTGCGCGATTTGCGCAAGAAGGTGGCCGACAGCTGCCGTGCGTTCGCCAAGGCTGGCCAGGGTGACGAGAGCGCCCTTCGGTCGGCGCTGCAGGCCGTCAACGGCGTGGAGGGCGCGCTGGGCCTCTTGGACACCGCCATCGGCCTGACGGCGGTGGTTGACTCCGACGCGAAGCAGGCGAGCGAGGCGGCCCGCGCCGAGGGCGCCGCGGTCGAGGTGCACTGACATGGCGGCACCCCACTGTTTGAAGTGTGGCGAGCTGCACCTGTTTACTGACGACAAGTGCATCCCTAGCGCCGAGCGCATAGCGCGCCTCAAGCGCCACGTGTCGACTCTCTGCGCCCTGCTGTCTGGCGTGGCCGTCAACGCGGCGCTTGATGACCGGGCCCGTGAGATTCGCGACACCATCAGAAAGGAGCTGGGCGAATGACGACGCACTTCTCGACCATGCTGCGCCGCGCAGTATGCAGTAGCAGCATCACCAAAGACCTGACCGGCGAAGCCACACGCGTCACGTGCATGCGTTGTCGAATCATCGTGCACGAAGAGAGCGCGACCGGCGCTGATCTATGGGCGCTGGAAGCCCAGGCCGAGCGGCAGCGCCACGGCAACCTCAGCGAGGCCCACGTGCAAGCGCTCTACGTGCTGGCGCTCTTGAAGCGTGAGGCCGAGCTGCAGCGCGCCAAAGAGCACGTCGAGTACACGGCCGACCGACTCGCCGAGACGGCACAACGCGCGGTCGATGCTGGGGTACGCCGATGAACCTCCCACGAAAGCACATGTACAGCCCCGTGTTGTCGTCCGACGAGACGAAGCACTTCGCGAAGTGGTCGCGCGCCGAGCTGATTGCGCACCTGCTGTACTACTACAGCGACGACAGGCTGGGCCGCGAAGATCTGCGCAACACGTACACCAGCAAGGGTGCGTGCGATCTCGCCGCTCGCCAGCTGACCACGACGTTCCTGCACTACTGCATGGCGTCGCGCTCGACACTCTTCGCACGGTGCATCGATCTCGAAGTGCAGCGCGACTCAACCATCGAGAAAAGCAACCCCACCAGCACGGCCGACAAGCAACGGCTCGAAGACGTCACCGCACACCGTGACGACCTGAAAGAGCGGTTGGGCAAGGCGCTCGACGCGAACACCGAGCTGCAAGACGCAATCGTCGCGCTCGGACTCATGTTGGGGTCGCTGCACAAGCGCATCAAAGGCGAGTAGCCGGAGCTAGCACCCTCCCCCAGTGTAGCGAACGCTACGAAGGAGCCTCATACCATGACGGTCGTTTGGATCAAGCTCGAAATCGAAGGGCCCGACGCCAAGGAACACGCGCTTGAGATTGTCGAAGTGCTGTTGGACCAGGGCACGCCGCAAGACAGCATCAACGACTCTGGTCACGACATGACGGTCGTCAACGCGACCGCCTACGAGCGCGACTAGTAGCCCTGCGTCGCTTGTGTTAACAAACCCGCCGCACCGACTCACCCAACCTCGAAGCCAGGAGTACGCCCCATGTCCGCTGACGCCGACACCACCAATCCGAACTACTTCAACCTCAACATCGCTCAGGCCAAAGAGCTGGCCGTCGCCGTGTGGCGTGCCCGCCGCGCGAGCGGCGCGAAGGTGGCCCCGCTCTTCATCGGCGCGCCCGGCACTGGCAAGACCGAGCTGGGCAAGATTCTGGCGCGCGCTACGGCCCGCACCTTCATTCCGCTCGAGATGCAGGGGGCGGCCGACGAGGACATCAACGGCATTCCCACACGAGATCCGGCTACCGGGCAGGTGGTGCGCCTGCCCATCGGCCCGATTCGCGCGGCGCAAGCGGGGCCCGCGGTGTTCATGCTCGACGAAATCGACCGCTCCGGCGCTCAGAAACAGGGCGCACTGCTGGCCGGGCTGCGCGAGCGTCGTTTCGGTGATGCGTTCCTGCACCCTGAGACTGACCTGTTGCTGGCGGCCAACGGCGCGAGCAGCGGCGGCACTCACTCGCTCATCTCGGCCTTCCTCAACCGCTGCCTGCCCGTCAACTTCGTGCAGAGTGCGAAGGAAGTGCAGGACTACCTCGCGGGCGGCTGGCGCAAGGCCGAGCAGCCGGATCCCATCTCGCTCGACGTCCCCGGCTGGGACGCGGCGCGCATCAACACCGCGCTGGCCGAGCTGATGCTCGACTACGCGGCGACCGCCGAGAAAGCGGCCGGGCTGATTCAGACTGAGGCCCCGGCCGGCTCCGAAGAGAACGGCGCCCCGTGGGCGAGCGGTCGGGCTGTGGTTGAAGGGCTCAAGGTGCTCAACGTGGGCCTGGCGTCGGGCCTCACCGGCGACACGTTGGTGGCGTGCCTGGCGGGCTGCATTGGCAAAGAGGGCGCTGGCGCGTACTTCAGCGTGCGTAAGGTGCGCGACCGCCTGCCGTCGCCCGACGACATCGCGAACACGCCGGTGCAGGCGCTCGTGCCGCACACCGACGACGTCGAAGCGAACGTGGGCGTGCTCGGCCTCACCGCCATCGCGGCCAGCCGCAACCCCAACAACGCGTGGCTGTACGCCGGGCGGCTCACCAACAAAGAGTGCGGCGTCGCTCTCTGCCGTGGCCTGCTCAAGTTCCCGGCCACCAGCACCGAAGCGCTCAAAGTCAAGATGACCATGCTCGGCCGCGTGGGCATGGCCAACGAAGCGTAGGGCGTGCCGTGAGCGACGATATGGGTTGGACACTCAACTCGGCAGGGTGGTGGGTGCGCACCATCGACGGAACGTTCGTCGCTCTGATGCGCGCCGGCCAGAGCTGGATATGGGTCGGCTACGCCAACGGCAAGTCACTGGGTCAGTTTCAAGGCCTGCAAGATGCAAAGCGAAGGGCACCCGGAATCGTGAGGGCACTCAATGACAACCCCGAATGAAGCACGCGAGGCGCAGCGCAATCTGCAGAAGGCCGGCGAGGCGCTCAGCTGGACGGCCGGCTTCATCGCGCTGCCGTGGCTTAAGGTGCGCGCCAAGGCCGTCGCGACCGACAAGGTCGAGACGTACGCGATTGCCGCCGATGGCAGCCTCGCCATCAACCCGAAGTGGTGGGCGACTCAGCGCCCCGAAGAGCGAGTGTTCGAGCTGGCGGCCTCGATGATGACGTTCCTGATGCGTCACCACGACCGCGGCGTGGCGCTCGGGGTGGTTGACCCAGTCACGGGCGGCCCGGTGCCTGGGCAAGAGCACAACCACCAGTTGTGGAACAAGGCGCGGGCCATGGTGGTGAACGCGCCGCTGCAGGCCGATGCGATTGGCCGCGCGCCGGCCGACGCGATTTTCCCGCCCGCCGACTACAAGGGCAGCCCCGACGCCGAGAGCCTCTACTATCACCTGCTCAAGGTGACGCCTCCGCCGCCGCCCGGCGGTGGTGGCGGGCAGGGTGAGGGCGAAGGCCAGGGCCAACCGCCGCCGCACGCTGGCGGGCAGACTCAGCCCCCGCCGCCCGGCCAGCCTCAAGACGGCCAGGGGCAAGGGCAGGGCGTGCCGCAAGCGCCGCAGCTGTCGGCCGACGACATCGACCAAATGCGCCGAGACGTGGAAGCGCTGGCGCGGCAGGCCGGGCGCGGCACCAACGTGTGCAACGCGCTCAAGCCGAAGACGGTGCGCACCAACTATCGCTCGGTCATCGGCGCGGGGCTCGACGTCGCGAACACCGAGGCCAGCGAGCGCACGCAGCAGACTTACGCTCGCGCCAGCCGGC
>JACCDR011765643.1_pt1 | contig 18297 bp, 17 predicted proteins | sample 7446431 | NCBI WGS metagenome assembly JACCDR01 (sample SAMN15323443, study PRJNA562643) | freshwater metagenome | isolation source: river surface water | place: USA:Blue River Watershed | collected 2017-08-17
CGCTGCTCGCTTTCGCGCTGACCGCCTGCGGGCGAGCAGACGCGAGAGAAACCAACACGCCGTCGCTGACGGTAGAATACATGCAGGGCGACTCCGCACGCGTCATCGCGCGATGGTCGCGCCCGTGCGATGCGAAGGGCTGTGCCGACAGCTACGAGGTCTCGTGGTGGCGAGGAGCAGGTACTTTCGCCCCGATTCGCACGCTGACGAGAACGACAGATACGCTGCGGCTCGCTCGCCCAGCAATCGGGGACTCTGCGATCGTAGAAGTCATTGTCACGTCTGTGCGTCGCAAGCTCGCGGGGCAGACTCGTAGCGCACGCGTCGTAGTACGAAACCCAGATGCGCCGCCGCCTCCAGTGGACTCGCTGCGAGCGGATACGACGGACACAGCGTACGAAGCGGCGATGCTCGACTCGTTTCCGACCATCGTGATTCGTGACTCGCTGGGCCGCACCGGCTACAACGGCTACCGGGTAGGGGACACGCTCGTGCTCTGTGCGATGGCGCGAAACCGCTACACCGGGGAGGTGCGATCGCTTATACAAGCCGATGCACCGCCTGACGCGGACGCTATGACGGATGAGGTATGTGCGCACGCTCGCGCGCTGTATGCGACTGAGCGATCGGGATGACAGCGCTCCACGTACTAACAAAGAAGGAACAGGCACTCCATCACACCGACCAAGCTCGCGTCGGAGTGTGGTGGAGTGCTGGTGCATGGGAGCGTGTGGCACCGGTACTGAGAGTCTGGGCGTTGGCCGCGGTTCCTTCGACGTACGGGATGAGTCTCGATGACCGAGAGGACATTGCCAGCATACTGTGCTTCCGTGCGTGGCGGCTCGGGTTTGTCCCGGAACACCCGCAAGCGTGGGTAACTTTTGTAACGAAGAATTTGGCGCGCGACTGGCGAAAGCGGGCAAGCAACCAGCATGAGCGATTTGACGCTTACGCGGTACTAGATGATTACGAGTCGCCAGCACCTCTTCCGGACGCGTGTATCGCAAGGGACGAGCAGGTACGCCTTATTCGACGGGCGGTAAGATTGTTGGCGACGCTCGATCCGATCACGCGAACCTGCGTGGTCGAGATGAGCGCGTACGACGTGTCGAGCAAAGTGCTAGGGCCTGCCCTCAAGCTCGAACCCAGTGCCGTACGGATGCGCGCGACCCGCGGGCGTGCAGAGCTAAGGCGCGCGATGCAGCGGTTAGAGCGACGATGAGTGAAGGCGACGAGAAGCGCTTTGTGCCGATGCGGGTGCGGCTCAAGGTGCAGAGCAAACCTAAAGAGCGAGTGCGTGTCTCGGTGTTTGTGCCGACCTTTACCGGAGAGTGGCACCTCGCCGGCGCACTACAGATGTCCGAGTTGGTGTGGCGAGTCTTGATTCTTCCGACGCTACATGCGGGAGCTGTTCGTCGGAGTGTAACCCTTGAACTAACCCCGTAAAGGTCTTCTCACACCATGGCTATTACCACGTTTGACCATTTGGTAGACGCACTCGCGAACAGTGCAAGTCGCATCGTGCTGGATAAGGCGAGTTTGGCGAACCAGACCGCGGGACGGTTCTGTTCCCTGTGGCGAGCCACAGGCCAGCCAGCGCAAGGCGCAATCCCCACGACGGCGGCGGTCTGCACCAACGCTACGCTTGGGGCAGTGCAGTTCACGCAGCAGGTTGATCCGGCGACATCGTATCTTGGTGAACTGAGCGCGACGGGCGGAAACAGCGCATTTACGCTGGAGGTACACGACCGTCTCGCTCACATGGGCGGTCTGGTGTTGAACTCGACGGCGCTTCAGCCGCCCAGCGGTTCGTTGTTGGACCTTGAAGCTCTCGCGCCAGCCGCCGCCCGTATCGGCGACCCCACTTACGGTGATGTGCAAACGTGGCTGGAGGTGTATGGCGACGGTGGCGCTACAGCCTCCAACGCCACGATCAACGTCACGTTCGACGACAACACCTCCGGCAACCTGAGCACTCTTGCTGTAGGCGGCACTATCCGCATCGGCAATATGTTCAGCGTCGATGCACTGCGGACCACGGCGCAGCAGGGGAAGAACATCAAGCGTATCAACTCGGTGCAGTTGTCGGCATCGACCGGAACGGCGGGCAACTTCGGCTTCACGTTTACGCGCCCTCGCGCCTACTTGCCGATGACGCTCGCCAACCTGACCAACAAGGGTGATTGGGCATCGCTTGGTCTTCCGACGATCCCCAATGAGTCGTGCCTGTTCTTCATGGTCATCCCATCCACGACCAGCAGCGGTACACTGCGTGGCGGTGGCAAGATTATCCACGGGTAACGCATGCAGCTCCGAAACGGGTACACCAGCATACCGCGAGGCGGTAGTCACCAGTGGGTGCAGGGCCCCGCTGGCGCGCTCCTCCGGGACGAGTTTTTTGGTGTCGCGCCGAGCGGAGGTACGACGTTTTTTCAGCCCGTAGGGGCCACGCTGACTCCGACTACTCTCGTGCGTATGGCGGCGGTGCGAGCCGTCAGCGGGGTCGTGACCGGTGCGACCGTAGTTCGGCGCGACATCAGCCGAGCGGTTGCTGCGTCGATGACGATGATGGCAACGGGGGTAAAACAAGGGCGTCGGACGCTCACCGCCTCGCTCACGGTTTCGACCACGCTACGCGAGCAGATCGCGCGGACGCTCACGGCGAGTGTACTGCAGGCTGCGACAGTGCAACGGCAGGCGCGCACCACCGAGAGTGCGGCGCTCACCGCCTCGACGATCGTCGCAGAACGTACCGGCAAGCTCCTCTCGGCCGCGCACACCCCGGCGGCAGCGCTCGCGCGGACGAACATTGTCGCCCTCACGCCCGATGGCGTGGCGTCGAACGCAGGTTGGAGTGCGGTCGGTGCGGCGACGCTCAATCAGGCGTTGCTCACCGGCGATAGCGACTACATCCAGTCGAGCAGCGCCGGGTCGGTGGTGGACATTACCTTCAGTAATCCGGCGACGGGGCTCACGCTCACCGACGGCCAACTCACGCTTCGCATTCGTCTCGGGTAACTCGATGCCACAACTCTTTACGAACAACGCGACGTCTACCCTCGCGGCCGGGATCACGAACGTCGCGACGACGCTCACCGTTGCGACCGGACACGGCGCTCGGTTTCCTGCCCCGATCCTTGCGTCGGATTTCTTCTTGGTCACGCTGGAGAAGAGCGACGGCACGCGGGAGATCGTGAAGGTCACGGGGCGCACAGGCGATGTACTGAGCGGCATCACGCGCGCACAGGAAGGCACGACGGCGGTGGCGTTCAGTATGGGCGATACGGTGGAGCTGCGCGCGACGGCGGGCACGCTCGATGCGGCGTTGCGGACCTCGACGAACCACGGGGCGGCGGATATCGCGACGGGCGAGGCTACGTCCTCTACGACGTACGTGGATCTGGCGACGGTTGGGCCGTCGGTGACGTTGGAGACGGGTACGGAAGCGATCATCGATCTCGGGGCCACAGCGAACCGCCCGGGGATCGGGTTTAGTGGGTTTGTGTCTGTAGGGGTGTCAGGGGCGACAACCATCGCAGCGACTGATGCGATGTCGGCGGTCGCCTCTAGCCCGAACAGCGGGTATAACGTCAACCTTGCACGTACTGTCCGCGTCACCGGCCTGACACCGGGGCTCAACACGTTCACGCTGAAGTACCGGTGCGATGGGGGCGGCCCGTGGACGTTCCAAAATCGTAGCATCGCCGTACGCGCACCGAACACGTTCGCCTCTGGGAGCACCGTGTTTGCAAATGGTGCAATGCGCGAGATCGCCACGGTCACGACGAGCGGCGGGCAGAGCAGCGTCACGTTCGCGGGAATTCCTTCGACGTATCGGGATCTTCGGGTGGTGATTAGCGCCCGAAGTACCGTTGCAGCGACAGGCGTGTCCTTGCGTGCGCGGTTTAACGGAGATAGCGGGAATAACTACGACTGGATGCGTGAGGGCCGGTTCGGTGTCGCCAGCGGATTTGCTCAATCAGGAGCAGAAAGTCTCGCGATCGTAGGGGCGACTTCTCCGGCAAGTAACTTCACCCACGCAGAAATAGATATCCCGTCGTACGCGTCCACGGACCGACACAAAGCGTTCACCACGCGCGGCCCTATCCGTCAGGCTGCTGCGGTCGGGAACGTGTTCAACGAGTCCGGACAAGGATGGTGGCTCAGCCAGAACGCGATCACTCAGATCGAACTCGCTCCGACGTCGGGCGCGTTCGTCGATGGCTCGGTCATCACGCTCTACGGCGTTGGCGGGGCGGGGGCGAGCGTCAGTGCTGTTGAGAATCAGGTACGTAGTGCGACTGTTAGTACAGAGCAATCAACGTCCTCCACGACGTTCACGGATCTCGCCACGGTGGGGCCGAGCGTTTCATTGGTAACTGGGACTGAAGTGCTGGTGACGCTGGGGGCGTACTGCTACACCAACTCGGCAGGACCGTATGCGTACCTCGGGGTCGCGGTCAGCGGCGCCACAACGATTGCCCCTACGGATACTGTCTCGACACGAGCCCCCGGCGACGCGTACGTGATCCCACTGAGTCGCACGTTTAAGATCAGTGGCCTCACCCCGGGGCTAAACACGTTCACCTTGAAGTACCGCGTTAGCAACAGCTTTCACAACTTCGGTAACCGCGATCTCACTGTGCAAGCGCTGTAAGCGATGCTCAACAGCTCGTCACTCAACACGCGCGCAATCAACGCGAGCGCTGCCGGTACCCCGTCGCTTCTTGTGGAGATTCTGCAAGGGGCGACGGTGGTGGCGACGCGTACGCTCACGGGCTTCACGAGCACGGTGACGCCGACCAACATCGTGCTGACGAGTGGGGAGCTGGCGCTGGTGACAGACCCGAACACCCTTACCGTGCGCTTCACACATCAGGGTGGCGGTATCATCCAGATCACGTCGGCGGCGATCACGCTCACTGGTACGGTCTCCGGTACGTTCTTCTATCAAGCGCTCGCGGCCACGCTGGCGATCACGGCCGCGCTGACCGACCAGATCCGACGCGCGCTTGCGGCGTCGGTGACCGGTGCAGGGAGTCTCATCAAGCAGCCGCGTCGCACCCTGAGTGCGGCGCTGACGGCGGCCGGTACCGTAGTGGAGCAGACCCGGCGGACACTCACAGCATCGATGACGCTGACGACGACACTAGGCGCTATCAAGGCGATTCTGCGGACCCTCGCCGCAGCGAGCACGCTGACCGGCGCGCTGGCGCGGCAGACGCGGCGGACCTTCGCGGCGGCCGTCACGGCGACCACAACGGTGATCCGTCAGAGTACCCGCACACTGAGCGCCACCCTCACTGGCACGGCGACGATCACCCGGCGCACGGCACGGAGTGTTGCGGCGACGTTAACCCTGACGGCGGCGGTGAGTACGCTGCGGGCGCTCGCGCGCACGGTGGGCGGGAGCCTGACGGCGACGACCGGGCTGCTCGCGACCAAGAGCTTCCTGCGGACCCTCAGTGCGGCGGTCACGGCGACGGCCACGCTGACCCCGCTCAAGAGCTTGCTCCGGGCCGTCACGGCGACCCTAACACCTACTACCGCGGTGCAGGAGCAGGTACACGCGCGTCGCGCCGCTGAGGTGACCCTGATGGCCGGGCTGGTGCAGCGCCTCGCACGCACGGTGAGCCGCTCGATGGCGGCAGCCGGGAGCCTCGTCAAGCAGCCACGTCGTGCCCTGAGCGCCGCGCTGATCCTGACGGCCACCGTGCTGCGGCAGAAAGTGGTACTGCGGGCCGTGAGTGCGGCACTGACCCTGACGGCGACGGTGCAGGGCCGGGCACAGACTCTTCGGGCAGCCAGTAGCGCCCTTGCGACGAGCCTGTGGCAGCGGACGGCTCACGGGGTAGGAGCGACCCTGCCGGTGAGTGGGGCCCGCTTCGTGGAGGTGCCTCGACGCCTTGCCGGGAGCCTCACGGTCAGTGCGGTGACGCTCGCGCAGAAGGCGGCGCAGGTGACTATGGAGGCCGCCCTGCTGGTGACGGCAGGGGTGTCGCGTCTCCCGCAGCTGCTCCGGCAGGCGACGATCGCGATTCTGGGCGTGCTCGATCTGCTCAACGAGTGGAGCGGGCTGATCCGGGCGACGGCGACGGTCAGCCAACGGTACGACGGCACCGTGAGCCTTGTGATTCGCCCGGCGACGTCACAGCTTCGACAGCAGGCGGCCACTGTGCAGGCGCAGCTGCTTCCCGGGACGGCGCAGGTGCAGCCGCTCCCCAGCACCGGGCAGGCGACCCCGCTCCCCGGCACCGGTACCCTTCAGTCCTGATCGTCATGGCGACCACGCTCTACTTCGACAACGACGCGAACCTCGTCTTCAAGAAGATCCCGGCGAACGCGACCGTGAACTGGGCCGTGGTCCCCATGGCGGACATCGCCGTGCGCCCGGTGGTGCCCATCAATCTGGCTCTTTCCGGGGTGGCGACCTACAACGCGGCGAAGCGGCAGTTCGAGGATGTCATCGAGGGAGACGACATTACTCAGTACCTGCCTCCGACGAACGAAGGGACCAACACCCCGCTGTACGCGATCGTGTATTGGTGGGGTGCGAACCTCCGGAAGGTGATTCGTGATGTAGTCGTCAAGGCGGTTCGCGAGTAAGTTACCGCTGAGCCTGTAGGTTCCCCTCTCCCCGGAGCGTGCTATGCTGAAGGGTTATCGGACGTACATCGTGGCGGCGATCATCGCGGCGATTGGTGTGTTGGCGGAAATGTCCCCGGAGCAGTGGACGAAGCTCATCGATGACCCGTCGGGTGGGCTCGGGCTGATCGTCAGCAGCATCATCTTCGCAATCATGCGCAAGATTACGACCACTCCTCCGGGCAAGTCGGATGCAAGTTCCGATCCCCAGTAACAGCATGGACGCGATCGATCCCGTTCAGTACGGGAAGTTGCTGGCCTCCGTCGAGCATCTGGAGAAGAACCAGACGGAGATGAAGGCCTCTATGGCAGCTATGGCAGGGCAGATTGAGAAGCTCCTTGAACTCGCCAACAAGTCGAAAGGCGGGCTCTGGGTCGGAATGTCGTTGGCTGCCGGGATGGGGAGCTTCGCGACATGGTTTCTCAAGGAGTTGTTCGGGGGCAAGCCGTGAACCCCCTGACGTCGATGCGCACCGTGCTGGTGGGCGTGGCCCTTGGCGGGGCGCTCGGCGTTGGGCTGTACTTCAAGGGGCGTGCCGATGGGCAGGCCGCGACTGCGCTGCAGTACGAGCTGCGGTTGGCGAAGGCAGCGACCGCCGCCGTCACGCAGCGGGCGACCGTCGAAGCCCAGAACGTCGTGCTGCAGGATCGAGTCGCTTCACTGATTGAGGAACAGACGCATGCGCAGCGCGCTACTGATCGCCTCTCTCGCGCTCTCCTTGAGCGCTTGTCACAGCGGGACACCCGTCCCGCCACCGACACCGGCCAAGCTGGAAGCGCCCAAGCTGGACACCCTCCCGACCGCGGTACGGGAGCCCAGCTTTACCGAGAGGATAGCGAGTTTCTTATCCGGGAGGCTGCCCGCGCCGACCGACTCCGCCTCGCGTATGGTACCTGTGTCGCGCAGTACCACGCCCTTCGTACGGCCTTGCTGGCCGCGGGCTACGCGGACTCCACGCGACTGTCACCCTCCGTAGATACGCTGCCATGACGGCTCCGACCCCTCCGACCGATGGCGCTGTGGCGCTCCAGCAGTTCAAGGGCCTCAATAACGTCGTGGCGCCTGAGCGTCTCGAGCCCGGAGAGCTACAGCGCGCGGTCAACATCGACATCGATGATACCGGTCATGTCCGCCGCCGGCGAGGCGCGACCAAGCTCGCCTCCGGGGCGTTTCACAGCCTGTTCGAAGCGGACGACACCACGCTCTACGTGGTCAAGGACGGCGTGCTGTGCCGCCTCCTCCCCAATAACGCGACGGTCTCACTAGGCACCACGATCGGCGCGCGACGCGTCGCCTACGTGCAGGTCGCGAGCCAGATCTATTTTTCCTCCGGGGCGATGTCCGGGGTGATCTACCCGGATGATCAGGTGGGGCCGTGGGGCGCGTCGAACGGCCAGAACGTCTGGATCTCTCCGGTCGTACGCCCGACCGAAACGCTTCCGGATACGCGTGGCCGGTTGTTGGGCCCGCCCCCCATGGCGGAGCACCTCGCGTACTTCAACGGCCGGATCTATCTCGCCAACGGCTCGACGCTCTGGGCAACCGAGCTGTACCTGTACCACTACGTAGACAAGACCCGAAACTTTCAGCAGTACGAGTCCCCCATCACGATGGTGGCAGCGGTCGGGAACGGGATCTACGTGGGGACGGAGACGGCCGTGTACTTCCTCTCCGGCACGTTTACCGAGATGCGGCGGGAGACGGTGCTTCGCGTCGGGGCGCTGCCCGGGTCGGTCGTGCGCCTTCCGGCAGAAGCAGCCAGTCCGCCGCAGCTGCGGGAGAACGGGATCTCCCAGACCCGCCCCGCGATCGCCTTCATGACGCCGGATGGGCTCTGTCTGGGCCTTGACAGCGGACAGTGCTATAATCTCACAGAGAGCCGCATGGTCTTCCCTGAAGCCCAGCAGGTGGCGGCCATGTACCGGCAGCAAGATGGGATGGGGCAGTACGTCGCAGTTTCTTCGACCGGCGGATCTCCGGTGTCCTCCGCACGGATTGGTGACTTCGTGGACGCCGAGATACGACGCTTTACAGGAGCCTGAGATGCAGCATCAGAGTGAGATGGTTCAGACCGAGAGCGGCCTGCTGGTGCCCGAAGGTCTTGTGCGCGTTGGTGGGCACTTCATCGGCGAGATCCGCCGTCGCGGCGAGATCATCGACCGCTTTGCCGTGCACAATCTCGCGACCAACGAGGGCCTCAACCACCTGCTGAACGTCGGGTTCAACGGGGCCACGCCGGTCACGCCGTGGTATGTCGGCATCTTCGAAGGGAACTACACCCCGGTCGCAACGGTGACCGCCGCGACGATCACGGCTGCTTCAACGGAGTGCACTACGTATGCCAGTGCAACCCGCCCGGAGTATGTCGAGGCGGCGTCCACGGCCAAGCTCATCACCAACGCGGCCAACCGCGCGAGCTTCGTGTTTACGTCGGCCAAGACGATCTACGGCGCCTTCCTCGTGTCGAACAGCGCGAAGAGTGCCACGACGGGCGTACTGTTTGCCGCGGCGCGCTTCGCCTCGCCCAAGGGCGTCGCGGTGGACGACGAGCTGTTGCTCACTTACGCGTTTTCGGCTGCCTCGACCTGATCGTTCGGGCTGGTAGCGTAGGACTGAAGCGAGACGTTCATTACGGGCGTCTCGCTTTCCTCTACTTAGGGATCGACTGGTGACTCTTCGACTATTTCCGATCGGCGCGGATGACCTGTCCGGCTATGCGTCGTACGAAGCGTTTCACGCCTCGAACGCGGCGGTGCGTGGGAATGTGTTCTTCGATAAGTATTTCCCGTCGGTATCGGATAGTCGGTCGCAGTTCGACCCCGTGCGGTCCTTTAACGGGAACCCTGCGCTCAAGGGCACGTATCGTGTCAGCCCGAACACGACGTTCGGGTATCGCAGCTACGGGATCCTGTCGATCCCGCTGTCCCCGTTTTTTCAGTACGCGCCGGAAGGTGTGTACTCGCGGACTCGCTTCGAGCTGGCCTCGACGTTTCTCCCCAGCGTCCCCTTGTTCCCGGGAGACGGACTGGTGATCTCGCTGCTCAAGCTCGGGAACCCGTCGTACAGCATCGGCGTGTGGGATAACTCTCGCCTCGTGCTGAATGGGGATACGGTGCGGCTCGTGTACTACCACGAGCAGAGCAACACCAACGTGGACGTCTTCGATGTGGGACCGTCCAGTGAGTGGGTAGGGGCGCCGTATCAGATCGTGCATGCGTTGGTGAAGACGGCGACGCCCAACGTGTACGAGTCGCGGGTGTACAAGGGGGCGATGACCGATGCGTTCGAAGATCTCACGCTGATCGCCAGCCGGACCAACACCAGTAGCGGTGTGGCGCGCGGGTTTCTCTACACGGGACGGCAAGAAGTTGAGAACTTCGACTGGTGGTTTACGCGTCCGTCGTCGGACGACTTTCAGATGTGGTTGTACACAGCGGAGTTCGGGTACACGCTCGATACAGACAATTACGAGGCCGTGAGTGTCAGCGACTCCGCCGTGGGGCGCCTTTCGACCGAGCCTGCGTACACGATCTTCGAGGAGACGCTTTCGCAGGGCGTTACCCACGCCGATAGCTTGATTCGAGCGACCGGGGCCACGGCGATCGAGAGCCTGACGACCACGGACGGGCTGACCTACGCGTATCGCGTGCTCAGCACGTTACTCGAGCAGCTCGGAGTCACGCGGGTGCTGGGGGTGCGACACACGAGTGGCGCCGTGGCGCAGGACGGGGTGGATGTCGCGCCGCAGCTGCGTCCGGCGTTCTCACAGACTAGCACGGAAAGTGTCGCAGTCACGCCGGCGATGGTCGGTGCGCTCGCCAGCCAGCTACGGGAGCAGCTGCAGCTGCTCGATCCGCTCGCCCCGGTCACCCGCAGTGCGCAGCTCGTGCTGGATACGCTGCAGGCGCTCGACACGGCGCACGCAGCCGCAGGCGCCGCGGTGCAAGATGCTACGACGTGGAGCGAGAGCTTCGCGATGCAGTGGGCGACGGTCGGCGCGGTGCTCGATGCCGTGACGTTGACGGAGAGCCTTGGGCCGCATCTCGTGGTGCGTGCCCTCGTTGCCGACGAGATCGCGCTCGATCCGACGTTACTGGTGCAGGTGCTGCTGGGGATCGCGGTGCAGGACGTGGTGCAGCTCGATGTCGGGGTGCTTCTCCCTCAAGGCACACTGACGTGGGCGACGAACCTGCGCACCGGAGCGACTACGCAGTACACGCAGTACCCCTACACGAGCTTCGCGCGGAGGGGCACACGCTACCTCGCTACGGCGGAGGATGGGCTGTACGTGCTGGACGGAGATACGGACAACGGGGCGCCGATCATCGCCGAGATGCAGAGCGGCTTTCTGCAGTTCGCCGGCAGCCGGTTCACGTCGTTCAAAGCGATCTATCTCGGCATGCACGCGAGCGGCGCGGTGCTGTTCAAGCTCGAAACGGGTGACGGCAAGCAGTACACGTATCAGGTCGTCGTGCAGAACATGGAGACCACGAAGGTGCGTGTCGGGAAGGGCCTCCGCGCCCGGTACTTCGCGTTTGAGCTGGTGACAACCGGCCAAGACTTCGATCTCGATACGGTCGAGTTCCTCCCGATCGGAGCGCAGCGTCGTGTCTGAGTTCGCTCCTTTTGGGTCGTTCACCGAGAGCATGGGGTTCGTGCGAGACGCGATCGTGCTCCCACCTCCCACGGTGCGTGTCGTAGGCCCGTGGGCAGGCACCGCCGAAGGGCGGGCGATCCTTGACGGGAAGGCCGCAGAGATCCGGCACACGGTCACAGGGCTCCGGCAGCAGTACCACGTGGGGGTGGTCCCGAGTATCCGTAAGCGCATCCAGACACCGACCTACACGATGGAGTACCTCGTACAGGACGGCAAAGAGATCATTACGCTGGAGCCGTTTCCGGTACGGCCGTCTCCGAAGCCCAAGGAGATCCCTACAAGCCCTCCGGATGCACTGGTACTGGAGTTCCTCTGGGACTTCGAGCCGGTAGGCGAGCCGATCCCTTACTGGTACCCGTCAGGAAACCACTGGATCACCGGAGTGAAGATCGGGGACACGGTGCCGTTCCCATGGGGGTTCGTGTGCGGCCCAACCTCCGCCACGATTAACGGGTACCCCTTTTTCGGACCGGGGACAGGCAACATCCCCCCGTTCACGTGCGACACGCCTCCGTACCCTGCACAGCACACGGCGGTAGGATTCAGCGCTCCCTATGAGTTCATTTGGAAGAATACGTCAGTGGACCCATGGTACTCTGGCGGGGGTGCTGGAGGGTCAGGCGGAGGCTCTGTCGCGGTAGAAATCACGGCCGCAGGGCCGGACGCGTGCAACGGGGTGCAAACAGGCGTCATCCCGGTCCCCCCGGGCACCCCGTACACAGAGCCGTGGAGCAGCCCGATGCTCGACGATAACGGGAACATGCTTACCCGCGAGCTACTGACTCGATGGAAAGGATCCAAAGATGTGGACCCTCACCGGCTTCTCGTGCGCGCACAGGTCGTCGGTGGGCCCAAGGCCGGAGAGTACGTCGGAGCCAACGGGGGCGTCAGCTCGAACTACCCGGAGAACCCCGCCAACTGGGATTCGTACGACGGGTACGCGCTGATTCCTCCCGGCTCCCCGATCTGGGATGGCCGTCTGTCGTATGGTGATGGGCTGTTTCCGGGATCGGATGTCGCGCAGGTGTGGTGGGATGCTTTGCCGTGGACACGCAGCAACGCGCACAACGTCATTCTCGACGCCCGTTACTACCGGCGAGAAGTCGTGACCCAGCAGGTAGCGCTCGACCTGTTCGGGTTTTGGCGGAACCCCCGGCACTTCCGGAACATGCGTAACGACCCATATCGCTCAGGGCAGAAGTTCTGGTCTGCCCCGGATGGACGTGGCCCGATGCCGACTGTGGGGTTCTCTGGACCGACACCTGCGGCAGCATACGTGAACGCGCTATTCGATACCGCATGGTACACAGAGCCCACTCCACCGATCACCCCGCGAAATATCAAGCTCGTGGCGACGTGGGTCTGGGGGATTGCAGAAACGGATAGCGTGATCTCAGAAGCCGCCGGAAACCTGTCGTCCTACGCCCAGCAGTCGTTCGAGTTTGATGCGCGCAGTGATGGTTCCCCGCTCTCGATTACCGCGTACCAGACTGGCGCGAACGACCCAGCTGCACCTACCGAACTTCCGTGGGGCACCCTGATCGGGCGCCTGTATGCTAATTTCGAGACACGTGCAATCTCGCTCACTCTTCCGGCAGAGGGGTAACCGGTGCCCATTCCACGCAACTTCACGGCACAACAGGCGGCGGATGTTTCGACGATTGCGGAGGCGCAAGTCGCCGCGGCGGCTACCTACCTCGCACGCCTGACGGATGCCGTAACAGGGATCCTCCCGGGACCGATCGACCCGCAGTTTCCGGTCCCGCCAGAAGCTCCGGTGCTGGAGACCCTTACACCGCCCTCCCTGCTGGAGATCGTGCCGGGAGCGTTGCCGATCCCCCGAGATGTACGGGGCTCGCTGGAACTCCCGACGTTCCCCGTGTTCGCTGTCGATGTCCCGGCGCTGCAGATCGGGGCCGCGCCGACACCTAACTTTGGGGAAGCCCCGGCTTCGCCGGGCATCGCGGTTCCTGCGCTGCCGGAGGCCCCCACGATTACGCTTCCGGCCGCGCCGACCCTGCTGTCCCTCAACGTCGTAGGGTTCAACGGGATCACGATCCCGGCGTTCGATGGCGGAGATCTTCCGGTGCTCAACATCGTCGAGCCGTCGGTGGCGACGTACGTGCCGGGGAGCCAGTACACGTCGGCCTTGCTTGATGCCCTCAAGACCGAGCTGACGCGGCGCGTGACCACCGGAGGCTCTGGCCTCAACCCTGACGTCGAGCAGGCGATCTACGACCGGGCGCGGGAGCGCGAAATCAAGACGGTGGAAGAAGCGATTCTCGGGCTGGAGCGCATGGAAGCCATGGGCTTCGCCATGCCGCCCGGTGTGTATCTCGACGGCCGGATCAAGATCGAGACAGAGTACGGCAAGGTGCAGGCCGGGCTTTCGCGCGACATCATGATCAAGCAGGCCGAGCTAGAGCTAGCGAACGTGCAGGAGGCGCTCAAGACGGCGACGCAGCTGGAGGCGCAGCTCCTCGACTACTCCAACAAGGTCGAGCAGCGATTGTTCGAGACGGCCAAGTACACCACGGAAGCCGGGATTCAGGTGTACAACGCGAAGGTCGAAGCGTACAAGTCGTTGCTGGATGCGTACCGCACGAAGGTCACGATCTACGAGGCGGTGATCCGGGGAGAGATCGCGAAGGTCGAAGCGTATCGCGCGCAGATCGCGGCAGAGCAGGCGAAGGCGGAGATCAACAACGCGCTCGTCCAGCAGTACAAGGTGGCCGCTGACGTCGCGCTGACCAACGTGGAGATTTACAAGGCGCGCGTGCAGGCCGTGCAGGTGGCAGCGCAGATCGAGCAGACCAAGGTGGCGATGTACGGTGAGCAGGTACGCGCCTACGCGACCAAGGCCAACGCTTTCACCGCAGAAGTCGAGGGGTTCAAAGCGTTGATGCAGGCGGAGGCCACCAAGCAGGAAGCCTACCGCTCACAGGTGCAGGCCTTCGAGTCGCAAGTCAACGCGGTCGCGAAGCAGGCGGACGCCCTCATCGAGGAGTACAAGGGCCGCATCGCCGTGTACACGGCGGAGTGGGATGGGTACCGGTCGGCCGCACAGGCGGAAGCGGCGCGCGTGCAGGCAGCCTCGACGGTCAACACGAGCCGGGCGGAAGTGTACAAGGCGCAGTCGCAGGTGGCGGCCAGTTATAACGAGACACTAACCAAGCAGTGGCAGGTGGCGCTGGAGCAGTCGCAGCGGGCCGCCGAGATCGCGATCGCTGCCTCGAAGGCCACAGGCGATTTGACGATGACGGCCCGCGGGCTGATCTTGGATGGGACCAAGGTGACGGCGCAGGTGGCGGCGCAGCTGGGTGCGGCGGCGCTCAATGCCTTCAACTTCAGCAACAGCCTCTCATTCGCGGAGTCGGAGTCGTCCAGCTTCTCGTCGAGCATCAGCACGAGCACCAGCACGAGCACCAACACCAACTACAACCTCTGAGGCCGCTATGGTCGATATGTTCACGCGCGGACTGCTGGAGCGAAAGTACGCGAACGAAGAAGCGCAGACCCAGATCCAGCGACAGGCTGCGACCAATCTGGGCTTGCTGCAGGGTGCACAGGCGAACGATCTCACCACTCGCACGGGATTGCTGCCGGCGGCGGCGCAGTCGGAGAACGCGTTCCGCGACGCCAACACGGCCACGGTGCGCGCCGGCCTCCCATTCATCGCGCCGCGCGCACAGGCCGAGATCGGAGGTATCATCGCCAACACCGGTTTGACCAACCGGCGCGCCGTGACCGAGACCTTCCAGCCTCGCCTCATCATGTCTACGGTGGGGCTCAACAACGCCAACACCCGGGCGACGAACCTCATGTCCGCCGACACCGGGTTGGAGCGCGACGACGTGCTCACGGGGATGGGGCTCTCGAGCTTCTTGGGGCCGCGACGGTCGCTGGTGCAGCCCCAGTTCGGTGCAGGAATCTTCCGGTAACTCAGCCGGTCAGCTTCAGGATTTTCGGGGTCGCGCTCACCAGCTTGGGGATCGCGGCCCCACTCACTTCCGGGTGATCCATGTTGATGGCGAAGCACCACGACTGCGCCTTGGCATACTCCGTGCCAGCACCGAGTACCTTCTTGACGTTTTTGCTGGAGAGGATACGGGAGGTGCGCCCACTCTCGTCGGTGACGGGCGCGGCCAGCTCATCAAGGATCTTGAGGAAGTTCGCGCCGGTGCGTACGCAGTAGTCCTTGAAGCCTTTCTTGAGTACCCACATGACGCGCTCCTCGGTGTCGTAGTGAGCGAGCAGCTGGCCACGTGGCGCCTTGACGACGTTCGTCAGGTTGGCACCGCTCTGCATGCGTGAGGCGACGAGGATCTCGCCGTTGATCTGTTCAAGGTATTCGGCCAGCAGGGCGAGCGGCGAGGCGTACTGCTCACTCACGACGCCGCGCATGTAGGGGATCTGCACCGTGAGCGCCCAGCGCTTGAGCGCCTCCGGCTCGAACGCCAGCAGCCCACAGGACTGGGCGATCTCTCCCGCAACAAGAATCGCCGCAATGGCGGCCGACCAAAACCGCTCGCTGGACTGGATGTTGGCTTCCGTATCGATCTCGTGCATGACGGCGCGCACGCGCGCTTCAACGGTCGCACGGTTGCGGATGACGTGCGCGAGGAAGGCTTCCCCGATGTGGCCGTAGTTCTGCTTGAGCCCGAGCAGGTACTGATCGGCTTCGACTTTGCGATGCACCCGGGGTGCGCGGAACAGTAGTTCGACCACGCGCATCGACCCGGCCGTGCCGGCGGCGTTGTCGATCGAGAGGATCCCGTGCAGGGAGTTGTTCGCGGTCGCGAGCATCATGGTGGCTTTGTGCCCGCCGCTCGCGGCACGCTCGATCCCAGCCGTGTCGAGGCGGATGCGATGCCCCGGCTGCGTAATGCTCATGGCGAGATCGATCGCGTCTCGCGCAGGCATGTGGGTGATCTCGTCCACACAGACGGGGAGGTTGGCGAGCGTCGTCACGCGTTCTGCTCGGCCGCGCGTGGTCGCCCCGTTATTGGTCCCGTTGATTGGGTAGAGCTCGGGCTGCCCCCAGAACGAGGCCGCGGTGTAGAGCGACGTGGACTTCGAGGCGCCAGCTTCGCCGCTCGCATTGATAACAACCCCGTGGTGGCCGGTCGCGTAAAACAGCGGCGCGGCGAGTCCGCCCAAGATGTAGAACTGGTTGGCGAGGTAGCCCGGCTGTGCGTAGAAGCGCAGCAGCTGCACCTGCTCCTGCAGCGTGCCTTTCTTGTGCACCTGTGCCGAGGCCCGAGCCGCGCCAACGCTGAGCGTCGCGGGCTTCGCCGTCCCGTCATCGCACAGGATCTTATCTGGGAGAATGAACCGCGTGTATTCGTCAGTCCACCCGAGATGCGTGCACTGCGTCTCCGCATCGGTCAGACGCTGCAGTTCGGCGATGTACGCGATCATATAGTCTTGGAGATAGGGCAGGTTTCCGGAGTGCGGGAACAAGCCGTGGTTGGCGATGGTCGTGACGAACTTGCGCCGATCATACAGCGCGTCAGCGTCGAGGATGAACTCTTTCTTCCCTTCGCGCGGCAGGACGACACACCAGACGTGCTGCTCAGTCGCCGCACCGCTGTTGACGAGGCGGCGCACCGGGTACAGATCGTGCGGGAAGATGGTGGTGTGCACCTCCTCACCATCCTTCGATGTCCCTTCGTACGCGACGCCGCCGCCCTTCATGCGGATGTACGGGTGCGGTGGCGACGGGATCGTCGTCTCGATCACTGTGAGCCCCACGTCTTGTACCACCACCGGTGCGGGGGCGGCGTCCTTGTATCGCGCGGCCACAATAGGAGACTTCACTTTCCCCATGAACGGGCAACCGATGCAATGCTCCTCCCCACACACTTCGGCCAGCTTCGCGCATGAGGTGGGCTTGATTCCTTTCTGTTCGAGCTGGGCGATCTTGGCGTCGGTCGCACTGGGATCGTACTCTGGGTGCCCTTCCGAGAGCTTGTGGACGTACTTGCTGCCCTGCTCGGTGAACCGGGCCAAATTGATCGAGTGATACCACTCGGGCTCGCTCACGTTGCCGCGCGCTACGACGAGGCGCTGCATCTGCTTGCAGGCGGTCACCACCGCGCGAAAGCTGACCGGGGGGCCGTCGTACTCCAACTCCATGTTTGAACCCAATCCGTCGGGCTCGGTGGAAAAGATCGGGAGCTGGGTTGGCGTGACGCCAGCGCGCGTGACCGCCTCTTGGAGGAGTCGGAGAAACACCCCGTTCGGGGTGACCGTGCCGGGGGTCAAGGCTTTCACCGGGCGCGGAGCGGTCGGTGTCTTCCGGTTGAAGGTGCCAGCCACGCGCAGCACACTGGCCGAGTCGGAGGTGCGCGCCGGGTCGGCCTTGAGCCCGTGGTGCCGGGCGAGCTGCTTGAGTACATGGGCGTGCGACTTCCACTCCGGAGAGGGAATGGCGTCGGTCAGCACCCAGTACACATGCAGCCCGCCGCCGGACGAGGTGATGAGGGGCTTAGGAAACCGCGTCGCGACACAGAAGGCTTTCAGCGCAGCCAGCGCATCGGTCTGCGACGCGTACTTCTGAGGGTGATTCGGGGCGACATCCAGATCGAAGAAGAACGCCTTGGCCGCCGCCATGTTTGACTGCACGCGCGTTTCGAACGCGCCGAGCGCGCCGGTCTTCCGATCCACCTTGGCAGGGTTCCACACCTTCGGCTCTTTCACCGAGTGCACGGCGAAGAACAGATCGGTGCGGTGCTTCCACGCCTCAGCGTACTGGGCTGCGGCAGCGATCGTGTCGAACACCTTATGACCGTAGACGCGCTGGGTCGAGCCGGGAGGGGTGAAGGGCGTGGCGAGCACGTAGGGGCCCTCAGACGGCCATACCGCCGCAAGGAACTCCGCCGGGGTCATACAGGCTGCACCGGTGAAAAAACGGTCACAGGACGCTCACGAGCGAGAGAAGAGAGGAGACGCCTGTGCCCCGCTGGAGGGCGGGGCACAGGGAGAGTGTACG
>JACCDR011986185.1_pt1 | contig 18293 bp, 17 predicted proteins | sample 7446431 | NCBI WGS metagenome assembly JACCDR01 (sample SAMN15323443, study PRJNA562643) | freshwater metagenome | isolation source: river surface water | place: USA:Blue River Watershed | collected 2017-08-17
AAAAACACTGCTCTACGTGCAACGACATTCGTTGGTATGCCAGCTTATATGGGTCGTACGCCTGTGCTCGAAGTTGCGTCTATGCAAACATCCACTCAGGAGGATACTACGTTGGATGAATTAGAAACTTTAAAGTCTCGCGTTGCTGAATTGGAAGCCTCGCTTGCTGATAAGGACGCGGAGTTGGTACAGCTTAAGTCTGACAACGAAGGTCTGTCTCAGTTCAAAGCTTCTATCGAAGAAGCTCAGGTAGCGGCTGAAAAATTTGATGCAATCAAAAGTAAATTCAAAGAAGCAGGTTTAGAGAAACCGGAAGACTATTTTGAATCCAATAAAGAAAAACTGATGTCTCTCGAAGAGTCGGCCTTGGATTTCATGGTTCAGGAATTTGTATCGTTTGCGAAAACGGCAACCGCCTCCACCGAAGTCATTACTGTTCCGGCTGTAACTGCTACGAACGACAAATTAGATCCAAAAGAATTGGGTCGCAAACTTCGCAACTCAAAGTAAATAAGAGGTTACAAGACGATGGAAATTAATAAGGTCAATGGCGATATTCTTGGTGTAGTTACTTCCGCCGATACTGTTGAAGGTCGGATGGTTTGCCTCACCAGTCACTCGTTTGACAATGATTTTGGGTCGCAGACAGACTTACCTGCGGCTAAAGTGCCCTCTACGCTCGATGAAGCTAGACGCGCACGATTTATCTTGACTTGGCAGGTGGACAATCGCACACCCCCGTACTACGTTCCTCAGCCCGCTTATGCGTTCTCTCTGCGGAATGGTTTCGGTAGTGCCGCAAATGTTCCTTTCTCTGCTACGGTACATCTGACTTACCCAGGCTATAAGAACAGCGTGACTATTCCCTCCGGCACTTCGGCTTTGGCCTTTGGCGCGGGAACTTTCACTGTTCCGTCTGGTCAGTATATTTACAGTACAGGACTGCGTACTCCTGGGGCGTTGGTTTCGGTTTCGTACTCTGGTGCGGATGCTGGAAAACTGCAAGAACAGGCCACTTACGATGCGGACTTGGTTGTCGGTATGGTTGAGAACTTTGATTCTACGACCTTCGATCTCCGGGTCGTGACTAAGGAATTCTAATATTAAGTGGAGGTCTACAAACCAATGAACGATGAATTAAAACAGGCTGCTGCTTCTTTGATGGCTGATACCAAAAATCGAGAAGCGTTTGCTGAAATGATTGTTGAATATATTAATCCCGGCCATATCACGACTGACTTTGTGGGTATGCTCCTGAATACGCGCTCTATGAAACCTGGGGATTCCCTCGTCAAGAAAGTGCGCAAGGGCGTGAAAGTCCATACGTTAGTCCCTGGCTCAATCCCTCTGGCTAGCGAGATTACCTTGACAGAACGTATGAACTACATTCTGGACGGGTCGATTGTTTCCGTTACCTTCAATGAATGGGAACTTCAAGCTGGTGAGATCGGAACCGTTGAGTTCATCCGCAGTGAGATGCAAGCTAAACTTCGTGATCACATCATGAACAAAGTTTTCACCGCCCTGACTACAGTGTGGACTACAACCAATACTCCTGACAACTTCACTGATGTTGGTGGTGTTGTTACTAAGACCGCCTTGGATAACATGATCGAACAGATCAATGAAACCACAGGCTCGGCCAAAGCCATTGTTGGGACTCGTGCGGCTTTACAGCCCATTATGTCCTTCATCGGTTGGGATACCTTTAGCTCAACTGACGCAATGTTGCAGGATGTTTCTAACGAACTCCGCCGGACTGGTTGGGTTGGTCAGTACTTGGGTACGCCATTGGTCGTGATTCGTCAGGACTATGACAACCCCGAAGATTACAACGCTCTTATTCCTACCGACAAGATTCTTGTTGTGGGCGAGAACGTAGGTGAATTCGTTAACTTCGGTACTCCGCAGGTTAGCGATTGGATTGATCAGAAACCAGTTCCCCCGCAGTGGTATCTCCGTCTGTTCATGCAGTACGGTATGATTATCGACAATGCTCAGGGTATCGGCGTTCTGAAAGTCGCCTAATTTCATATAAAGGTTTGATTAGATGGGGCGGGATTCTCGTCCCGCCCCATTTCATTTTAAATATTGAAAGGATATTCCATGAATAAACAGTACGATCCTGCGGTATTTGCCGCAATGCAGACCGGAGATCCAGTAGCAACTTACCAGAAAACAGTTGTAGCTAAGGTAGTTGTACGGATCTTGAACTCATTCAGTGGGGAGCCAGCCGAACTCATCTTAGAAGGAATGCCCGGTACTGACTCTAGTCAGGTTTCCACATGGTCAGTACCAGAAGATGTGTTCTTCAAACGTATGAACAGGATACACTTCGATAGGGGTGTAATCATCCGCATAGATAATAAACGGGCAGAAGTCGTAGGTGACTTGCCGATTGAACAGTCTTCCGATGAGGAAGTTACTAAGATCGTCAACAATCGCTTCGCCACTCTGCAAAACATCTTACAGAAAACCGAGTCAGAGGCTTTTGTACATCGCTTGCTCGAAGCCGCAAGACTAGAAGACAAGAGCGAGAAAGTTGTCAAAGCCATAGAGACTCGTCTTTCTGAAATTCAAACACAAGACTATACCAGAGAAAGTTAATGGCAACTACACTCGATTACCTAATCTCAGATGTGCGCGTAAAGGTTGGTGATTTCATTGAACCTTATCGCTATATTGATACTTGGATTTTAAGCGCACTGAATCTGGCCGCCAAACAGTTTTTGCGATACAGCAAGTCCAAGTACGAAGTCAGTCCTTATAACGTGATCTCCCGCAACCCGGCAATGACGTTTGCGACAGACGAGACAAGTGAGGGCACAATCGAGCGTAAAGATGAACCTATTTTGATTGTGCTGGCGGCAATTAATATGCTGGAAGGTAGCTTAGAAAACTCCGCTTGGTCAACGGCTTCTTGGAAAGACGCAGAGATCTCCTACTCAAATATTGAAGGGGGAAGGATGCGAACAAGTAACTTACAGCGTTTACAGAACGAACTCAACGACTTAATACTTGCTCCTACTAAGAGGCTGGCGACTGCGGATAAACAGTCCCTTCCGGGTTATAAAGGCAACCAATACGAACGAGAGGGTGAACTCTAACGCTCTCGATTGGAGGAATGTGGCAAAGGTATCTATAATCATTCCCTCGCGGAATGAGATCTTCTTAGAAAAAACAGTACGAGATATTCTCAGTAAGGCTACAGGAGATATCGAAGTATTTGCTGTACTGGATGGGTATGATCGTATCCCCCATCCAACCCTGCCGGATGATGATCGTCTGCACATTGTTGTGCACGATAGTCCAAAGGGTATGCGAACTTCAATCAATGATGCCGCTAATCAGGCTACCGGAAAGTATCTGCTTAAGTCAGATGCTCACTGCCTGTTTGCAGAAGGCTTTGATGAAGTCTTACAAGCTGATTGTGAAGATAATGAAATCATTATTCCCCGCAGATATAGCCTTGATGCGGAGAATTGGAAGCTGTTCGACAAAGGCCCAGTTGATTCAATGTACTACTTCTACCCGTTTACAGAAGGTCACGAACCCGGACTACACGGACGAACTTGGTACGAGAGACGTGTAACACACGCAAGCCAAGATATCTACGAGGATATGACCTTTCAAGGTAGCTTGTGGTTTATGTGGAAAGACCACTTCATAAATCGTATCGGTGGAATGAGCAACGAAGGTTATGAGACATTCATGGGGGAACCTCAAGAAATAGGTTTCAAAACTCAGCTTGGCCCATGGCATGGACGTATCATGATCAACAAGAAAACCTACTATGCTCACCTTCACAAAGGTAAACAGTACGGACGAATGTACTATATGAGCGAGTCCGAGCGCAGACGCGGTAACGCCTACTCTTTTGATTTCTGGTGGAACAATCGCTGGACAGAGCGCGTTCATGATATTGAATGGCTAATCGACAAGTTCTGGCCGTTACCCAACTGGCCCTCGGACTGGAAAGAGAGAAAGAATGTATGACTTGTCCATTCTTATTCCGGCTAGAAATGAAATCTTCTTGCGCAAAACAATTGAAGACATTCTAGAAAACAAACGCGGTAATACACAAGTTATCGCTATCTTAGATGGCTACTGGCCTGAGCCACCGATTGTTGATCATCAGGATGTTATTCTTATACACAATTCCGTATCCGTTGGTCAACGTGCCGCAACAAATCAAGGTGCTAGAGTATCCCATCCTTCTACAAAATATCTTATGAAGGTAGATGCTCACTGCGCTTTTGCCCCCGGTTTTGATACTATAATGTTAGAAGATATGCAGGACGACATTACAATGGTTCCTGTAATGAGAAATCTACATGCGTTCAATTGGGTTTGTCCCAATGGACACTCTAGGTATCAAGGGCCAAGCGGCCCCTGTAAAGTATGCGGAGAAGAGACAAAGATGGATGTGGTATGGATTGCAAAGTCCAACCCCCAATCTACTGCTTACCGCTTTGACAGAGATTTACATTTCCAGTATTGGAATGAATACGGAAAGAAACAGAAAGGTAACTTGACCGAGACATTATCTCTACAGGGAAGCTGTTTTCTGCTCACCAAAGATAAATACTGGGAATTAGATATATCCTCAGAAGATTTTAATTCTTGGGGTCAACAAGGAGTTGAGGTAGCCTGTAAGACGTGGCTATCTGGTGGAAGAGTTCTTGTCAATCGCAGAACTTGGTACGCCCACATGTTCCGTACGCAAGGAGGGGATTTTTCATTTCCTTATCCTAACCCGCAGAAAGATGTGGACTCTAACCGCAAGAAATCTAAAGAGTTATTTGAACAGGATGGTTGGTTTAGAGCTATCTATCCTTTCAAGTGGCTACTGGAAAAATTCAATCCTCCCGATTGGCAACACGTATTACCAAAAAAGAAAGCAATTACTTATTATACCTGTAACACCCACAAAGAAGATATTGAGCTGGCTTGCCGCGAACAACTAAAGAAATCTGGACTACCGATTATCTCTATATCTCTAAATAAAGATATTGAGTTCGGGGATATCAGAATTCGTGTGGACGGTACGCGAGGCGCAGAAATGATGCACACCCAAATCCTGAAAGGGCTAGAGGCGTGTGAAGCAGACTACGCCTTCCTCTGTGAATCGGATGTTTTATATCACCCGACTCATTTTGATTTTACGCCCAAGCGGGATGATGTTTTTTATTACAACACAAATGTTTGGAAAGCTCGCTATCCAGATGGTCATGCTGTTTGGACAGATGATCTACAACAGGTTTCTGGACTATGTGCTTCAAAGGAACTGTTGCTAGATTTCTATACTAAACGGCTAGCGCAAATAAGAGAACAAGGATTTAACGGACATTATGAGCCCGGCGTGAAACAAACCATATACCCACATATTAGTGGGGGGAAGTACGGTACGGAGAATTATTTATCCGAACACCCAAACGTTTGTATCCGACACGATGCCAATCTGACGAAAAGCAAATGGAACGCAAACGATTTCCGAAACAAAAAGTACGCAAAAGGATGGAAAGAGGCAGACCAGATCACCCCGTGGGGAAACCCGATGGAGATCCTATGGCACAAACAGTACGCACCAACCGACTAATGCACCGGATATGCCAAGACTACGAAGAAGATTTGTATTTTTTAAATATCCCTCTAGAAGTATTTGTCTCTGCAAATGATCTGATTCTGCATGGCAAATACACTGCGGCACAAGCGGCTAATATGTTCAATTTCTCGCAAGGGGAACTGGATGACTGGAACCTCTTAGTAGGTCGAGTAGCCGCCTATTCAAACACTATCAATACCAATGGTAGAGATAGAGCCGTTGGAGCAATTCGCTCTATGCTTGTTCTATACGAATGTAAGGATGACTACCCCGTTTCCGGTTACACAACTCCTGACGAGGTTTGGACAAATCTATTAACTATCTAGTCTAAGGCTTTCAACTATGTCATTGAATATACGAACAACTCGCGTAGCGATGAATACCAGTGCCAACACAAACTGGGATGTAACTATCTCAGGGTTTGGTACACCAGTAGCCGCGATGTTCTTTTGGTCGCGGAATACTGCTGATGGTACAACAGCTATTAGACAATTTGGAGTTGGAGCCGCAACCGGATCTAGTAATCAATGGGCTAGCTGTACCTACTCAGATGACAATGTCAGTTCTACTGCTGTACAAAGCAGTCGAAGTACTTCTAACTGTATCTTTTCTCTAAACGGTGCTGGTTCGATTGTCATGCAGGTGGACTTCGTCTCGTTTATTACAGACGGAGTTAGGTTACACAGTAATTCACTACAGCCCCCGCCGGGTGCTTACCTTCTGACAGTTGTCCTTATTGGGGGCACTGATGTACAAGCCTCGGCTGGATCGCTATCCCCTTCCACCACGTTAAACGGAACAGCTAGTGTAACTGGTCTGAGCTTCCAACCTACAGAACTGATCATGGCTCATAGCGCGACACCGAACTTCTCGTTTGGTTTTGCGAAATCGGGCATTACTCAGTACTCGACTCGTGCGGCAGATCGAAACTCTGTTGCTACAACACAAGCGGCATCTTCTGTGGAAGATTCCTATGCGGTTCTACACGGTACTCATGCCGCGAACCAATTCTCAGGTGAGGTCACTGCTTTCAACTCAGATGGCTTTACTCTTACCACAAGAAGTAGTACATCTGGAACAACCACAGCCGTTGGCTACTTAGCATTACGCATTACCAATTACTCGACCTATATTGGTCGTTTGACAACTCCGGCAGGAACAGGTGACTTCGCAGTTACTTCCCCCGGATTCAAACCTCAATTTTTACTGCAAGTATTAACTAGTGCCGATGCAGACGCAACGGTATTTACAGATAATAAAGGTGGCTCTATGGGGTTTTCTCTTGCGGATGCTACCGCACAGTACACTCATTCAGTGTACTCAGAGGACACCCTAGCGACATCAAATACTAATTCTGTAGCAGACGATTCACTAGCAATTCTTTATGATGATGATGCCTCTACAGCAAGATTTCAATCGACACTAACATCATTTGATACTAACGGTTTTACTCAAAACTTTTCATCCGCTACTTCGGGTGCTCTCTGGTCGTATCTAGTTGTTGAAGAAGATGCGGCACAAAGTTCTTCTGTATCTCCTTCCGTAAGTCCATCAGCTAGTGTTAGTCCGTCTTCATCACCTTCTGCATCGACTTCGTCCAGCCCGTCACCATCTGTTAGCCCTTCTTCAAGCGTTAGTCCATCAGTAAGTCCTAGCGTCTCTTCTTCGGTAAGCCCGTCAGTTAGCCCGTCATCTTCGGCTAGTGCTTCACCCAGTCCTTCTCCCGGCTATTTAGTTTATACAGATGGCCCCGGTGGAGATGTTACCACAAATCAAGATACTATGCTTGTCAATGTGGCTGGTGGTGGCGTAGATGATAACTACGGTCAGCACGATGCAATGCGCTTTTCTACTAGCCAGTATGTTAGTTTATTGCGTTTTGATCTATCTGCACTCAATCCTAATGCTATTGTACACAGTGCAACACTATATCTCTATAAACGGGATTTAGATTATAACGGCACAGCCCGTATCAAGATCCACAGCGTCTCTGGCGCAAATGGAGACTGGGTAGCAGGAACCAAAGATGGCACTCTAGCCGGATCTGGCGAACCTACTTGGAACTCTCAGAAAGCGAATGGATCAGGTGGTACCACTCAAGCATGGGCTGGTTCAGTCGGTTGTATGACCTCTGGAACTGACTATGAGTCAACCGAGATAGGTTTCTTTACTTCCGATGCCGGAGATGCTATAGGTCATGAGTACGTAATTGACCTTGACCCGGATCGCGTGGCCGGATGGTTAGGATCAAGTAATACTAATTACGGTCTGCGCCTAGAAAGAGAATCTGGTACTGGCCCCCGCGTGTGTGCAAGCACATACCCAACGACAGCTTACAGACCAAAACTAGTAGTTGTTATGGACGCGGGAGTGGACAGCAGTTCACCCTCCGCTAGTGCAAGCCCTTCGGTTAGCCCTTCCGCATCTTTATCTCCTTCATCATCGGTTAGCCCTAGTGTTAGCCCCTCAGCTAGTGTATCTCCTTCTAGCTCCGCATCTGCAAGTGTTTCGCCCTCAAGCTCCGTTTCGCCCTCATCGAGTGTTTCTCCCTCGTTGTCACCATCCTCAAGCCTGAGTCCATCTTCAAGCGAGAGTCCTTCGGTTAGCCCATCAGCAAGTGTTTCACCGTCTTCTAGTGCAAGCTCTTCTGTCTCACCTTCTGCTAGCATTTCGCCCAGTTCAAGTGTGAGTCCTAGTGTTAGCCCAAGTAGTTCTGTCTCGCCATCATCTAGCGAATCACCCTCAGTTAGTCCTTCGAGTTCAGTATCTCAGTCTAGCAGTGTTTCACCGTCCGTCTCACCATCGGCTAGTGTATCTCCTTCAAGCAGTGCGTCACCTTCGGTATCTCCATCTGCTAGCGTAAGTCCTAGTTCCAGTGAAAGCTCTTCACCTTCGGCTGGATCACCTTCAAGCTCACTGTCTCCATCGGCAAGTTTGTCTCCCTCGGCGAGTGAAAGCTCTAGCCCATCGGCTAGCGGAAGTGCCTCACTAAGCCCTTCCTCTTCTCCGAGTACCTCAGCCAGTGCCAGTGATAGCCCCTCACTATCCCCATCTTCTTCACCTTCGGTTAGTGAAAGTTCCTCCCCCTCATCCAGTTTATCACCGAGTTCTTCTCCGAGCAGTAGTACAAGCCCGTCAGAAAGTTCTTCGGCCAGTGCAAGTCTATCTCCTAGCTCATCGGAGAGTCCTAGCCCCAGTTCATCTGAGTCTAGATCTCAATCCCCTAGCAGTAGTGCTTCTGGCAGTGTCTCGCCTTCTTCTTCGGCATCTAGATCTGCATCAGCAAGCTTATCTCCTTCCCATTCTCCGAGTGCAAGCGCAAGCCCTAGTATCGCTACTGACGTAGTTTGGGCTGACTTTGAAATGCGAAGTTACAGCATTGGTTTTTCAATGAGTGGGCGTACAACAACGTTTCAATAAGTAAACGAATCTTTCTCGGAGCAGTTATCACATGGTTAATGAAAATTCGACATCATATCTAACAGTTACATTTTACGATGAGTCAAGTGAACCTGTTACCCCGGATTCGATTACATGGAAAGTACACGATAAATCGACAGGAACAGAGTTACAACCAGCAACCTCTGTTCCTGTCGGAACTTCGGTTGAGTTAGTTATCTCTCCAACCATTAATCGTATCTTAAATTCAATTCATAAAGAAGAAACCCGTGTTGTGACAGTGGAAACAACCTATGGTTCGACACAACAGTTCAACGCGGACTACGAATACAGCGTAAAAAATCTAAGGCATTTATAAAAAGGAAAAAGGTTTATGCAGGACAAAAAGGTTAAGATTTTATTTTGGGCCGATCAGGTCACCCCTACTGGTTTTTCTAGAGTAGCCCATTCTATTATTGAGCACTTACCTGAGTATTACGATGTTTGTGCTATCGGTGTAAATTATATGGGTGACCCTCATCCTTATAAACATAGGATATATCCGGCCTCGGCTGGTGGGGATATTTATGGTCTGCAAAGATTTGAGGGGATTTATCAGCATGAAAAACCTGATATGATATTCATGGTCAATGATGCTTGGGTTCTCAACCCTATCTTGAATGTCATTCGAAAAACATGTGGCGACAAACTTCCTAAGATCTTCTGCTACGTACCTGTGGATGCAAAAGACCATGATCCAGATTGGTATAAGAATTTCGATATAGTACATAAGATCATTGCTTATACTCAGTTCGGTAAGAATGAGATTTTGAAAGCGGCCCCGGAGTTAGAACCTAAAATAAGCGTTCTTCCTCATGGTGTGGATACTTCTAGGTTCCATAGAATGCCCCTTACAAAACGGCAAGTCAAAGCGAAGTTATATCCTAATCAGGAAGACTTCTTAGATAGTTTTGTTGTTCTAAATGCAGGTCGTAATCAGCCCCGCAAAAAGATGGACATTACTATGGAAGCTTTCAAACTGTTCGCAGAAGGCAAGCCTAACAACGTCAAGCTATATATGCACACAGGTATGACGGATGCTCATATCAATGTTCCTCGTCTAGCAAAGAGATTGGGTATTGATACGCGACTTATTATGACCAACTCTGGTACAGGAGTACAAGCTGTCCCGATCTCGCATCTAAACTTTATCTACAACGCAACTGATGTAGGAATAAACACTAGTAGCGGAGAAGGTTTCAGTCTACCCAGTATTGAGCATTCTGTTACTGGTGCGCCACAGGTAGTTCCAAATCATAGTGCTATGACCGAACTATACTACGATTGTGGTTTACTAGTTCCTGCTAACACTAAACTTGTGTTGGACAACATCATGACTACTGGATACATTTGTAAGCCAGAAGACGTAGCCGAAAAGTTAGAAGCTCTTTATACAGACAAAGATCTATACACTTCTCTTTCTCAAAATTCAATTGAAAAGTTTTCTGCCCTAGAGTACAGTTGGAAAGACATTACGAGGCGGTGGGTACAGCTTTTTGAAGAGGATTAAATGCTAATTACTTTTCCTAGCGATACAAAAGACACCATAGATGCCATCCGCAATGCCATTGGTAGACCTGTCACTTTCTACACTGAGAACAGAGCCGTATGCACTGGTTGTTCTATAGATCCTATCACGGATACTTCGACCAACTCATTTTGTACGGTATGTAGTGGGGTAGGATATGTAATCACCTTTTCTGGTGTGGTCATCTCCGGGCATATTACCCACGCTCCCTCCGAACTTATGCAGTGGCAGACTGGTGGCAAACTAGTAGACGGGGATTGCCGAGTACAGATAGAATATACTGAGGCCAATCTAGCCCTTCTACCTAGCGTGTCTTATGCTAATGTTGATGGGAACACATTTGATGTGCGTAAATGGATGCTACGCGGTGTTCCAGAAGTGAACCGCATCCTTATAGACTTTATCCAAAGGATTTAAAAAGGAATACATAATGGACGCAAAGGTTGTTCAGAACGTTGAAGCAATCGACTTGATTAGCTTCATTAATCGAAAGAAAAAACTACACCAAAAAATCTTACTAGATCAAATCGAGCAGGTTTTGGATGTAACTTCGGACGAATATAAAATTATCCGCAAAGCTATATTGGATAACACAAATGATTATTCTCGTTCGGTAGTAAGAGTTATCTTTGGTGATGCTTTTGAGGGATACATAAAATAAAATGTTTCGTAAAGAATACATAGATGACGTTCGCCAGAACCTACAGACTCTAAACGATAACAAGAAGAAGGTTATTTTTCTTCAAAAACGTTTAGCGGATCTGGAAAAGCGTAAGGCAGAAATTGACAAATTTCTGGAACTCGCCCAACGCGCTTATATGAGTAGTGGTGAGGATCGGGACGCAACTATGTTTACGAAAGGAATGGCGGCGAAGATCCTCGCAGAAGAGGCTATGATTGCCATTAGTGGTACAGAGTTTGATTTACCCGAATTTCGTACGGGACTACTTACCGCTATATTTCTGCCTCAGACTATTACATTCGGTTTGAGAAAAAGTAATGAAGTACTGGATGCGAATGCAATCCAAATAAATCTCAAACAAACTGCTGGACGGATAAGCGATTATGCCAGTGCAGTAAGAAGGGCGAGAAAGATTTTAGGAGTAGGACAATCCAGAAGAGTTGGAAAAGGAAGGTTCAGTAGAGGTGGTGTCAGCATGGCTACATGGTTCTGGCGGGAAAAGTATTATGGCCCTGCCAGAGAGGGGAAAACAATTCCCCAACCAATCTACAAAGAGAAGAAGACACCTACAGGCAGAACCCGCAAGAAAAGGAACTATAACACTGAGCAGTATAAAGAGAACTATTTCAAGACCATAGCAACTCGTATAAGTCTGTTCGGTGATAACTTAGCCCCGTGGTGGCAACTTCTAGATAGAGGAAACCCTGCTGGATTTACAGGAGCTAAAGAAGGGGAACACGATCTTTATCCTCAAAATAAAGCCACGAATTTCGTTCAAAAAGCCCTCACCCGAATGCGTAGAGAAGCCCAAAAGAATAGGGGTGTTAACTACGCTGATCTAAATGAAAGCGATCAGCTTAAAGCAATCAATGACTTATTTACAGCTAGAAGTGCTATTGAAAGTGCTATAGAATATATTCAAAGCATTCTCGATAATATTGACCGCGCCCCTCTCAAACGAGAAACAGTTCTCGAAGAGATAGAACGCAGACTTGGTCTTCGTCTTGCGAAAGCTGACAAGACTAAAGTAGAACGCATTATTGCTGACTTTGAGCTACAGGCTAAAGTACCTGAACGTATTCGGCTAGGTGGTGGTGTACGTATCCGAACCATCGAGATCCAAAGAATTTTACGCGCTAGGGGAGGACGATAGGTGTACCAAGAGCGATTAGAAGATTTATCTGTTGTTTACTGGTTGAAAGATAAATTTAGTTCGGCTGGATTTGTTACCATTGTGGATGCTTTTCCAGATGAACTTCTAACCTTACCGACCATTTCTGTTGAGTGGGACACAATTGAAGGGTTCGAGTGGGAGTTAGGCAACCGTAAAGTGATGAAAGAGCGAGTTTACTACGTAGATATATTCGCAAAGAATAAATCACAGCGAGACGAATTCGCGTACAAAATATTCAACGATTTAGATGATGGTATCACGATCTATGATTACAATGAGGGGTTTCCAGAGCAGGGAGCCACTCCAAGTGAACTAGGTTGTTTTATCATAAAAAATCGAAAAGCTAAAAACATAGAAGTCGATTCAGACTTAGTTGACGAACTATATTATCGGGCGGCAGTGATCTTTACTGCTACTTACGATAAGCTATAGGAGAGTAAATAAAATAACATGGCAAAACGCTTATCCATTCCTTCTAAGGAAATTCAGCTAGTCATCGTTGGGCCGTTGGATACCTTGAAAGTTCCTCGCGTACAGCGAATGTCTATCACGACTGACATTCCCTCCACGACCATTTATGAGATCGGTAACGCTTCTCAGGTGGGCGATGCGAAAGATACTCCTAACGTGACTGTGAATTTCTCTGCGTTCGATGTTGGAACCAAGCTGTTTTCTGTTCTTACCGGAACTGACCTTTCCACTGCTTACCCCAGTGCTGGCGTAGACATCATTGAAATTGCAGAAGTAGATGTCGTTATGTACGTCAAGAGTGATTCAGTATCCGATTACGTTAAGTCCATTCACGGAAAACGGCTAAAGGTACGCGATTTCAGTTACAGCTACTCCACTGATGGGGAGTCTACCGAAGACTACAACCTCGTTGGTAGCGAGAAACGTATCTTCGCATACGATGTTGTGGTTGATAAGTTTACGACTGGAACGACATCATTCACCCTCACCCAAACCCCGATTCAGTTGCGTAATGGTAACTACGGTTTATCTGTCATCTTGGATGGCGGGTATCTGGAAGAGACTAGTGACGCTCCGACAACGGGCGAGTATCGAATTGTGGGTACGACCTTGACGACTGGCGACACGCGCACAGCGCAGGTTATGGTGGTATATCACGCTAATCCGGCAGGTAACAACTGGGCCGATGTTAGTGAACCTGGTATGCCAGCCGCTATCCGTGGCCGGGATGTAAAAGTCCTAATCGCCGCAAATGATATCCCGCGTGTACAGTCCATTACCATCAACGGCTCCCTCAATACTACCCCAGTACGGGAAATGGGAACTCGTTCAGTGGTTGGTTATCAGACTCAGGTTCCTACAGTTGAAGGTACTATCACGGTACTTGATACTGACACCGAGTTGATCAACCTGCTCCTGTACGGTGAACTCACGACCTCTGGTGTGGTTGAGTGGACTCCGGGCGAGGGTTGTGTGACCAGTGGTATCCCGATCTCAATTCAGCTACTTGACCCATGCGACAATGAATCTCCGTTCACTGTGGTGAAGGAAGTCTACCTTGATAACATTACCATCGTTGGTGATGCGACTTCGGTCAATGTCAATGGTGACACTCAGCTTCAATTGAACTGGAAATCGCTCACGGCTCACTGCGTAATCTACAGTGGTGCACGAAGCTAACAACTGAATACAATTCAGGCTTTGAATTAAGGTTTTCATTTTCAAAAGGTACGCCGAGAATCTTTCTATTTACCTGAAATGATTCTCGGCGTATTTTTATTTACAAAGGAAAAAGGAATGAATCCAGAAAAGAACGATATTAGTATAGAAAAATTGTTTCACTGGGGAAAAGAGTTTGAACTCTTTGATCGGTATAACAATATCACCGAGAAGGTGTGGATGCGTCTTGTAGGAGATGCGGAAATAAATCGGGCCAGAGTATTCGCTATTCGCAAGAGTGCGGATCTTCGTAAACAACTCAAAGATCCCGATAGTGATTATAGGATTGCATTTGTTTCTGCTATCTATGATATTGTAGATCAGGAGCATCTTATTAAGCTTATTGGCTACTTACAGACTAAAAAGTTTTCTCAGGATGCTGTCAGGGATATCAGATTCCCTAGCATCAAGGAACCCAAGTCTACCGCCACTCTAGAAGAACAAGAGCAGTACCAAGCACAGGTAGATGCTTATGAACAGAAACGGCAAGAAAAACTTACTCAGTATGTTGTAGCTCGGTTAGAAGAATCAGAGCAAGAACTAAAGGGTAAGGATTTATCTGTACTACAAAAACAATACGAAAAGCTGATGATTGACGAGCTTTGCGAAAATGAAATGGTAGAAAAGTTCCGCGATTGTTGCGTGTATTTTGGAACCTACAGAGACGAAGCATTCCGAGAAAGGTACTTCAAAGAGTTTGATGAGTTCGCTAATCTACCTACTGAGTTCAAAGATCAGCTAGTAGAGAACTACACCGGACTAGAAGTAAACGTGCAAGAACTAAAAAAATTGCTAGAAGCAACGCCATAGGAAGTCTATGGGAAATCTGCAAGGCGTTGCGCATACCATTCGACAAGCAGTTTACCCAACTTACAGATATACCCTATACGATTTCCTTTGTAATTCGCAAGAGGTTGCAGGTAGATAACCTGATGGAAATTCCTAAAGAGAAACGCCCTGATGATGAAATGATTTGGGACGGGACTAGTGAGGAATTAGAGGACTTCTTGGATAAAGTTTTCAAAGGTAAACAGAGTAATTCTGTAGACATTATGTTCACGGATTCTGAAATAGAGAGATGAACAACGAAACATTAATTAGACAAATAGAACTTATTATCAAAGCCCTGACTGAGGAACAAGCAAAACTCAATCAGGGTTCAGCCGCATTTAATCGGAATCAAACTCTGATTAACAACTTCTCTCAATCTCTTGTTGGGTTGAGAGGACAATTGGGTTTAACAGAGAAACAGATTGAACGCTTTGTCTTAGCCTTAGATAAGGTGGGAAGAGGGGGATCAGGTAAAGTTTCCTTCTTGGGAGGTACTCGTCAGAGAGTAGCTTCATTACGCCCCTTACTGCAAACTACCAAGTCACAGGCAATGATCGACACTCAGTTGGAAGATCCAGATTCCAGTGGCATTGGACGAATGGATATATCTGACGAGCAGGTCAACAGAGTTATTTCTTCCACCAAAGCTTCTTGGGAAAAGTTATCTCGCGCTGAACAGGAAGCTATAGCTAAGAACCAGAATACAACTGTAGCCGCGATTAACAGAAACCTAGCCGCAAAAGAACGGGCTAGAGAACGTGTTCGCAGGTCAGATGAGAAACGGCTAGAGGAAGTTCGTCAGCAAGAGTATCTAGCCAGTATACCTACAGAAGAAGAACGACTCGCCTCTGTAGGTAGTCAGGTTTCGGATGAACGTCTCTTTGGTGCTATACACAATAGACAAACTGATCTAAGTCCCGAAGAAAGGGATATCCAGAGACGCAGAGAGAACAATGAGAAGCTGGAAGCTGAAATCAAACGACAGCAGAGGTTGGAGGCAGAAGCCCCAACTGTTGAAGAAAGAGTCGCTAATGTAGGTTCAACTACAGACCGTTTTGATGATGCAATCAATAACCGAGCCGCACAGGTTAGCAAGGAAGAAGAAATACTTGGTCGGCAAAACGCTGTTCGCCGAGAACAAATAGCTAGTGATAGGTTATATGCACAGCAGAAAGCTATCTCTGATGAGGTTGAAGCTGATGCAATCAGACGGTTCCAAGCTAAAATCGCCGCAAGAGAGCGACAGCTAAGGGAAGAGCAGAGGATTAATGAACAACGCGCTAGAATGCAGAAGCTTGAACAGTCTCTTCCGGGCGGAGCAGTTGCCGCGAGAAATCTGGATGAGAGGGCAACAAGGATTGATCCAAACTTCACGCGAGATACAATCAAGTCTGCTAATACCGAAGGCTCTACTAACATTACCAAAGTTAAGTATCAATACACAACCGCAGAAGGGGTTATCAAATCAGCAACCTTTACTGTAGATCGGTTTGGTAAGGTACTTGTTGATACCCAACGGCGTTTTCGTTCTTTCTTTGAGAACGTTGGTAGAGATGCTCAAGAGGCTTTGAAGTGGACAATCGCTATTGGCTTGATATACGGGCCGCTTCGGGCATTGGACTCCCTTGTCCAAACAGCAATCAAAAATCAAACTGCTCTTGCAGAAGTACAAGTTACCTTAGCCAATGCTACTCAAACTACGGCTGAGGTATTTAAGGCCGCCTCGGAAATTGCACAGCAGACCGGAGAAAGTTTAGATGGTGTTATCGAGGCATACAACCTAGCTTATCGGGCTACTGGTACGATTACAGATTCAACACTCCGTTTTGCTACCGCTAATGTACTGCTCAAAGACGCTATTACCTTATCTAAACTCTCTACACTAGATCAAGCAGAGGCAATTGATACACTGGCCGCCGCACTTCGCCAGATCAATAAACCAATGGACGAGGGTCAAAAACTCTTGGACAAATGGGTACGTGTTACCAAAGTAGCTAACGTAGACTTAACTACACTGGCTACCTCTTTCGCGGTAGTAGGCGACGCGGCAGAAGCAGTAGGCATCAAAGAAGATCAACTCAACGGAATTATTGCGACCATTGCAGAAACTTCCATTTCTTCGGGAAGAGAGGTAGCTAATGCCGCTAGAGCAATGGTTTCTGGTTTCCAGTCCGATCAAGCTAGAAAAGAACTAACTCTTCTAGGTATTGCCGTAGAAGATTCAACAGGCAAGATTCGGCCCTTCCTAGATATCATAGGAGACATTCGTGCCGCACAAAAAGGCGGGATAATTGACGATACTCAGTTCGCTCGTCTTACGCTAGCTTTGGGTGGGGGTTCTCGTAGACAGGCAGTATGGTCTTCCTTCATCTCTAACTTCGATAAAGTTTCTAAGGTAGCGGACGAATCATCTAAAGCTTCCGGCGATGCCGCAGAAGCGTTGGGAATTACTTTGGAAACGGTTGCCACTTCGGTTACTCGATTAGGTAATGCGTTCCAGAGTCTCGCTCAGTCCGTAGGAACTTCTGGAGGAATCTTACAGGTATTTACATCTCTGGCAGACGTACTGACTATTCTTGTTGAAGGTATGTCTGACTTGATGAACGTTGCTGGACGAGCAGGGCCAGTTTTAGTAACCGCTTTAGCGGCTATGGCCTACCTGAATAATGCGGTTGGTTCTTCGAACAAAGCCCGTCTAGCAGAAAATATCGGAATGGCGGGTATGAGGTTTGGGGATTACGTAGGTAGAATTACTAAACAAACTCCACAAGGTCAGCAACAATTCGCCAATCGTGGTGCTACAGCTTTCCAGCAAAGCATACCTTACGTTGCTGGTGCTGCGGCTGTAGGATTTTCCGCGATACAGAATATTGCCGCAGGTAGAAAAGAACAAGCCGCCGCGAACGTCATTGGTGGTACTATCGGTACTGCTATCGGAACAGCACTAGGCAACCCACTCATAGGAGCAGTTGTTGGATCTGCTATCGGAGAAGGTTTTGTAGATTACGTACAAAGCTATAAGACTGAATTTGCAGATCTATTCGTTGTCTCATTTGAGTATCCTACAACTCCTACGCCTACTCCGCAACCTGGCTCTCTAAAGGGACGTGAAGAAGCACTATTAGCTAGACTCGAAGAAGTGGCTGGATTCAACACAGGTTCAGAGGCCGTAGACCAATTCCTTAATAAGCTAGCCAGTACATTTACCAACGCTATTACTGGGGCACAAACTGTACTAGGAAACGTAGGAAAACCAGAGGGTCAACGAACTACATTCAAAGGCTACACCGACACACAAAGTTTAAAAATACAATTGGACGCAAAAAGGGAACTTGGAGAAATTACC
>JACCDR012375457.1_pt1 | contig 18288 bp, 12 predicted proteins | sample 7446431 | NCBI WGS metagenome assembly JACCDR01 (sample SAMN15323443, study PRJNA562643) | freshwater metagenome | isolation source: river surface water | place: USA:Blue River Watershed | collected 2017-08-17
GTTTGGTGCAATGAATCCTTCCAAAATAAACTCTGCCGATGCGGGCACGTGTAAATCACTGCCGACACATTTCACTACTTCGGTTTTATCGCCGCGCAACAAACCGGCAAATGCGTATTCAGAAAGTGTATCGGGTACAGGTGTTACTGCACCTAGAATGGTTGCGGGGTCTGCACCTAAAGCAACAGCAACTGGAAAATGCTTTCCTGGGTTTTGCAATTGAAATTCACGAAAATCTAACGCGCCACCACGATGGGAAAGCCAACGCATAATCAAACGATTTTTACCGATTTTTTGCATGCGATAAATACCGAGATTTTGTCGCTCTTTGTGCGGCCCGCGTGTGACGACTAAAGGCCAAGTGACTAACGGCCCAGCATCTCCAGGCCAGCAGGTTTGAATAGGTAATTTATCTAAGTCAACGTCATTGCCTTCAAGTGTTATCTCTTGGCAGGAAGCCTTACTCAGCACCTTCGGCTGCATATTTAACACTTGTTTGAAAATAGGCAATTTATCCCAGGCATCTTTAAAGCCTTTCGGTGGCTCAGGCTCCTTTAAAAAGGCGAGTAACTTACCTACTTCGCGCAAGGCAGAAACAGATTCTTGCCCCATACCCAGGGCAACGCGCTCTGGTGTGCCGAATAAATTGGCTAACACAGGAATTTTATATCCTTTCGGATGTTCAAATAACAATGCGGGGCCGCCTGCGCGCAACGTGCGATCGCAAATTTCGGTCATTTCTAGATAAGGGTCAATTTCTTGCGTGATGCGTTTGAGCTGGCCACGCGTTTCTAGCAGTGCGATAAAATCGCGGAGATCTTTATATTTCATACACTAAAACTCTAGGGTCTGTTGACCTTTGCCCCTAAGCTAAAAAAACAAAACGCCTTCCGCCATTTTTACAAGCGGAAGGCGTTTGGGATTCCGCCTCAGTACAAAACGCGAGTGCTGCTATTTGCGTTTCATCGACATAAAAAATTCGTCGTTGGTTTTGAAGTCTTTTAATTTATCAATAAGAAATTCCGTTGCGGCAACATCTTCCATGTCGTTTAACAAACGACGTAAAATCCATGCGCGCTGCAACTCATCTTCTTTCATTAATAAATCTTCACGGCGGGTACCGGAGCGACGCACATTGATTGCGGGATAAATACGTTTTTCCGCAATTTTGCGATCGAGATGCAACTCTAGGTTGCCAGTGCCTTTAAATTCTTCGTAAATAACTTCATCCATTTTTGACCCGGTATCCACCAATGCAGTAGCGATGATACTGAGGCTACCGCCTTCTTCGATATTTCGCGCTGCACCGAAGAAACGCTTGGGACGCTCAAGCGCATGAGCGTCCACACCACCGGTTAATACTTTGCCCGATGAAGGGATTACGGTGTTGTAAGCCCGCGCTAAACGGGTTACTGAATCAAGGAGGATGATGACATCTTTTTTATGCTCAACTAAACGCTTAGCACGTTCGATAACCATATCCGCCACTTGCACGTGACGTGATGGCGGCTCATCAAAGGTAGATGCAACGACTTCGCCACGGACTGAGCGCTGCATCTCGGTAACTTCTTCTGGGCGCTCATCGATCAGCAACACAATGAGATGACATTCAGGATTATTGCGCGCAATGGCCTGCGCAATATTTTGCATCATGATTGTCTTACCCGCTTTTGGAGGTGCCACAATCAAGCCGCGCTGGCCTTTACCTATAGGTGCAATCAAATCGATGATACGGCCGGTTAAATCTTCAGTAGAACCGTTACCTGCTTCAAGTATTAAACGTTCATCCGGAAATAATGGCGTGAGGTTTTCAAATAAAATTTTGTTGCGTGAACTTTCAGGCTTATCAAAATTAATTTCATTCACTTTCAACAACGCAAAGTAACGCTCACCTTCTTTTGGCGGGCGAATTTTGCCGGAGATGGTGTCCCCTGTACGCAAATTGAAGCGACGAATTTGACTCGGCGAGACATAAATATCATCCGGGCCAGCCAGATAGGATGAATCGGCGGAACGCAAAAAGCCAAAACCGTCGACCAAAATTTCTAATACGCCATCGCCGTAAATATCCTCACCGCCCTTTGCGTGACGCTTGAGAATGTTAAAGATGATGTCTTGTTTACGAGAGCGCGCTAGGCTTTCAAGGCCCATTTCACGTGCTATGTCGATGAGTTCTTCAATGGGTTTTAGTTTTAAGTCGGTAAGATTCATAAGTAAGGCTTTATGGATGGTTGTTGCGGGAAAATAAGCCGGATGGCCGAATTGTTTTGGGTTGAAAACGAAAACTGTTGCGTATTTTTCTGTTATGTGTCGCTAGCCAAAAGCTATTGATTGCTCGAAACTCGACTGGTTGTGTTCTGTAATGAAGTAAGAAACAGCAGGGAGTTAGATCTTATCCAGTGGGGCCGAAACCTTAAAAAGTTTAACGCGGGATAAGCGGATGAGCTGAGTATAGCGACTAAATCCAACAAGTGCAAAAACAAATAGAAAAAAAAGGGCCGCAGATGACGGCCCTAGCAATTTATAGTGAACTATTGATGAATTCAACTAATTGAGCTTTGGAGAGTGCACCCACTTTAGTAGCAGCTGGCGCGCCATTTTTGAAAATAATCAATGTTGGAATACCGCGAATTCCAAATTTACCTGGAATTTCTTTGTTTGTGTCCACATCAATTTTCGCAATTTTTAATTTGCCGGCGAATTGATCTGCCAAATCATCCAATATAGGGGCGATCATTTTACAAGGGCCGCACCAAGTTGCCCAAAAATCCACCAAAACAGGGATATTTGCACTTAATACATCTTGCGCAAAACTAGCATCTGTTACATGTATAACCGCGTCACTACTCATAATATCGCTCCACATTTAGGCATTTATATAATACGTATTTCATAATAGGGATTGCTCCAAGCTCCCGCAAGGAGAAAAATTTGATCGGCTCGATAGTGTGAATCAATACCTCAGTTTTTTTGCAAAATGCGATCAAACACGCCAACCAAGTTATCCAGTGTAACCGGTTTGGAGAGGTAATGATTCATACCAGCCGCAAAAACCGCATCGCGATGCTCTTGCAGTGCATGAGCAGTTAATGCAACTATGGGGGTTTCGGGTAAACGGCGGCTTTTTTCAAACTCTCTAATGTTCACAGTCGCTTGAATGCCGTCCATTTCTGGCATTTCACAATCCATTAAAATCACATCGTAAGGCGTGTCTGTTTTACGCACCGCATCAAATGCAATGAGCCCATTTTCTGCTAACTCCGGTTGAATTTTTAACTTCCCTAATAATCCCTTGATAACCATGCGATTGACCGCGTTATCCTCGGCAACTAAAACGCGCAGGTGCATAAATTTCTCTTGCTGAGGCACAGAGGATTTTGCAACGGGTACAGTTTTTTCTTCGTAACCTAGCAATGCTGCCAATTCGTATTTCAGCGCTTCACCAGAAATGGGTTTTCTCAGCACTTTGTGAATCGATAGACTGCGTAAAACTTCGGGGTCTTGAAACATTTCACTAGAGGTGAACATAAAGGTTGAAATAGCTGTGTATTCTGAATCACCGCGAATATGCCTTACGAGATCAATGCCAGTCATATCAGGCAAACTGGTATCTAAACCTAAAAAATCAAATGGTTCACCGCTGTGAGCGGCCTGCAAAAGTGTCGACTGTGCCAATTTGCCGCTATTCGCATGCTCTATTGCAAGCCCCCATATGCGCCCATACTCACGCAGAAACTCAAACATTTTTGCATTAGCACTTACTAGCAATAATTTTTTACTCTCAAGAAGGCGAGTTAACTCTAACTCGTGCTTGGTCTCGGTAATGATAATATCTGAAGGTAAAAAATTAGCGGTGAACCAAAAGGTGGACCCCTGCCCCTTAACGCTATCAACGCCAATTTGGCCGCCCATTAACTCAGCCAAACTTTTGCAAATCGCAAGACCTAAGCCTGTTCCACCGTACTTTCGTGTCGTTGACGCATCTGCTTGATTGAACGAATCGAATAAATTAGCGCTGGTTTTCAAGTCTATGCCGATACCACTATCCTGAATCGAAAAGCGCAACCTCGGCTTTTCCGGTGTGGATCCAATATCAGCACCCACTTCAAAACACACAAAACCTTCTGAGGTGAATTTAAACGCATTTCCCAGTAAATTGATGATAACTTGACGTAAACGAGTTGGATCGCCTTTTAGTAGCAAGGGGGTATTGGGTTTTACCCCCCCCACCAGTTCAATATGTCGCTTATTGGCGGTTGCGCCAAACAACTGCAAACAATCTCCAATCAAATCGTTGAGTGAAAATACCGCCTGTTCAAGCTGCATTTTCCCGGCTTCGATTTTCGAGTAATCAAGAATGTCATTGATGATGGCAAGCAAACTTTCGCCGGAGCGATGTATAACGTCAATGTAATGTTTCTGATTTTCATTTAAAGGCGTATCGCGAAGCATCTCCAGCATACCAATAACACCATTCATCGGCGTGCGAATTTCATGGCTCATGGTTGCTAAAAATTGACTCTTCGCTCGACTAGCATCTTCAGCGACATTTTTTTGTCGAAGCGTTTCTAATTTTGCTTCCTTTTCTGCAAGCAAGGCGACTTCTACAGCGTGGCGCTGCTCAATATCTGCAAGCAGAGTTTCACGCATATGGTTGATTGCGTTGACCACATTGTCTAACTCATCGTCGGCGTGTCCTGATATATTGCGTTTGCGTTTCAGCTTTAGGGGATTAGTCAGGTTTTCCAACTTTAAATTATTCGCATAGCGAGCAATGGTCTCCATGTGCCGAGTTAACAAGGCGTATACAAGCCATAACGTAAAGGTCGATATAAATATGGTTTTCACGCCCTGCAAAATCGTAAAAAATGCAGCGCGCTCCCAGAGCTTATCGTAAATGCTGATGAGTGATGCCGTGACAAACAAAGTGCCCAAACGCTGAGCGGGAGTGCTCGCATCCTGATAGATGAGTGGATACTCTTTCACCAAAAACTGGCTTCTTTTTGTATCAATTTCCGTTTGAGTGTAAAGGTTATTGCTGGCGACCAAGTTTTGTTCTGTATTGTTCCAGTCCCGCCAGACAACGCGCACCTGAACCACATCCTGCACATCGAGCACGCTGTGAATTTGTATATTGAGCTGTTCTTGATCAAAGCCCCAGAGACTCTTAGTGATACTCGCCAGAGTACTAACGCGAACTTGATCTAAACGCTTATCGAGAGAAGCTACATCGTCATGAAAATTGGCATAGAGTTGCAACAAAATAGCCAGCATAGTCACTAAAGAGCTGCTCACTACAATCAGCCCCAGTAAACGAAATGCTATTGGGTTTTTACGCGCGTAGTTTCTAATATTTCGCATGGAGTGGTCGAATTAGTCCCGTATTGTCAATTGATCATCTTCAGATCAGCATTCTGTCGACATCGAAAAGTGTAGCAGCAGAAAAAGATTACGTGTTCAAAAACAAGTGGCTGGCGCGATAATCACCATTCATCCTTTAGCTCAACGGCTGTTTCAGTTTTTCATTCGCGCTTAGCTAGCGTGCACCATTCCCACCTTTGCAGCCAGACGCCAACTAATCCGCTAAAATAACTGCAGTGAGAACCCAAAGTGAAAAATATTTAACAACACCTTGTTTTTACACCTATATTTGTCAACGAATGTATTACAATGCGGCGGCTTTGAAAATGGCCGTTGTTCATACTCCTTTCTTCAAAGCCAAGAGCAAACCATGTGCTTCGACTTTTTGTCTAAACAGCCTTGTGTTGAACGTCATGCCTGACCAATCCTGTACGGAGAAAAGCGGATGAGTAAATTACTCACAAGTGCCACGCGCGCCATTTCTGGCTGGAAAAATCCCCTGTCCAGCCCTCAAAAATCATCGTATAAATCCGTGATATTTGCTGCGGGTTGTTTTTTGGCGCTTTGTTCCGCCAGCAATGTATTCAGTGCTCAACCTACCATTGTGCCCACCTCTGCTGCCGAAGCTTCTCAACCGGCACTGTTTGACGCCATTACCTCCCGAGCAAAAATTTTAGCCAAAGGTGATTACAAGCCACTGGTTACACATATCCCTGAAGCACTCGCCAAAATGGACTACGACCAGTATAGATCTATTCGCTTTCGCCCAGACGCCTCCCTCTGGCGTAATGAAGCACAATTTGAAGTACAGCTTTTCCATGCAGGGTTTCTTTTCAAAGAACCCGTCGTTTTACACATGGCGACCAACGGTGGCGACTCCACCCTGCAGTTTAAACAAGAGTTTTTTAACTACGATGGGAAGGCAGCGCCTTTAGCGGGAATAGCACCCAAAGATATCGGCTTCGCAGGGTTCCGCCTGCATTACCCCTTGAACAATAGCAAATACAAAGATGAATTTGCCGTGTTTCAAGGCTCCTCTTACTTTCGTATTGTTGGCCCAGTTCAAGCTTATGGCTTGTCTGCACGCGGCTTAGCGATTGATACGGCAGAACCCAAGGGCGAAGAATTTCCGGTGTTTCGCGAATTCTGGATGCTGAAGCCCACACCCAATGAAAAGCACTTGGTGATTTATGCCTTGCTCGATAGCCCCTCCGTCACAGGCGCCTATCGCTTTGACGCCTCACCCGGTTCGCCTACAGAAGTAAAAATCACTGCTCGCATCTTTGCGCGTAAAGACATTCAAAAGTTGGGGGTAGCGCCACTCACCAGTATGTTTATGTTCGGCGAACACAGCGTTCGTCACTTCGATGACTTTCGCCCTGAAGTTCACGATTCCGATGGCTTGTTAATGCATACCTCAAACGGCGAGTGGGTCTGGCGCGCACTGACAAATCATCGAGGATTGCATGTGTCCTCACTGGGGGATGCCAACCCGAAAGGCTTTGGTCTTTTACAACGTGATCGTGATTTCAACAACTACTTGGATACCGAAGCCAAGTATGAGCTGCGCCCAAGCCTTTGGGTAAAGCCGGAGAATACCTGGGGCAAAGGCCGAGTAGAACTGGTTGAGATTCCCTCTGACAGCGAAGCGAACGACAATATTGTGGCTTATTGGGTTCCAGAACAGCCCATGAAAGCCGGCGACGCACGTGAGTATATTTACCGCCTCACCAGTTTTAATGCTGAACTTCCTGAGCAGAACTTAGCAAAAGTATTCCGCACACGCACGGGCTGGGGCGCTGTTGCTGCACAGGGTAGCCCTCCACCTAAAAGCAAACGTCAATTTGCAATTGATTTCCAAGGCGGCGAGCTAGATAAACTGCCTGCTGATGCTAATGTCGAAGCTGATCTAGGCAAAAACTCCGGCACATTCACTGACCTTCATGTCAGCAGATTACCGGACGGTAAAACCTTCAGAGCATCATTCAAGCTCGAACCGGACGGTAACAATGTTGTGGATATGCGTGTGTTTTTAAAACTAAAAACCAAGCGCCTGAGTGAGGTTTGGAGTTATGTCTGGTATCCAGATGACATCCAATAACACTATGACCAACGAGCCAACAGGGAAAACCTCTGCAGTGAACGAGCCTGCCATTGAACTGCCACAACTAAGCAAACCGATCAACCGCGATTTGCTACCAGAGAATGCCATTAGACTGCCGGGTGAGTCGCTGCGACGTGGCTTTTATAGCCTTCTCACTCTCATAACGGCAGTAACTGGCGTTTATATGATGTACGACATTCTCAGCGCAAATGGGATCACCATGCTAGAGGCTGTCATTCTGATCCTGTTTGCCATTTCTTTTTGCTGGATTTCAACGGCGTTCTGGAGCGCGGTTTTTGGTTTCGTCTTATTGATGTTGCGCAGAGACCCACTCACGCTGAAGTCCATGGACGGCATTTACCAAGATGACCTCCCTATTGTTGGCCGCACGGCTGTCGTGATGCCAATTTACAATGAGGATACGCATAGAGTCATTGCTGGGTTCGAAGCAACACTCAACTCTTTGGTTGCGACCGGCGAAATCGCGCACTTTGATTTTTTCATGTTGAGCGATACAACCAACCCAACGATTGCACAAAACGAACGCGATGCTTGGCAGCAGTTTACCAGCCGTATCGGTGAGCTCAGCAAGCAAACCTTTTACCGTCGTCGCGAGAAAAACCTTCATCGCAAGGTGGGTAATATTGCCGAGTTTTTACAACGTTGGGGTAAAAACTACGAACATATGATTGTGCTAGATGCAGACAGCGTCATGAGTGGCACTTGTTTATTGCGTATGGTTCGCACTATGCAGGGCAACCCCCGCTCAGGGCTCATCCAAACCGTACCCATACCGGTTCGCCAAACCACTTTTTTTGGGCGCTTCGTACAATTTGCCGCCGTTCTCTATAGCCCCATGTTGGCGACCGGTATTGCCTTTTGGCAAACAGGTGCTGCGAACTATTGGGGCCACAATGCCATCATTCGAGTTAAGGCTTTCGTTGATCATTGCGGCTTGCCGACTTTGCCAGGAAAGGCCCCTTTCGGTGGCGATATCCTCAGCCATGACTTCGTAGAAGCCGCCATGCTTCGCCGTGCTGGTTGGGATGTATTTCTATTAGCTGATTTGGAGGGCTCTTATGAGGAAGTGCCTTGCAACATCATTGATTATGCCACCCGCGACCGCCGCTGGGTGCAGGGTAATATCCAACATCTAGGCATTTTGGACGCGGCTGGTTTACACCCGATAAGCCGCTTACATTTCTTGCTCGGTGCGACCGCGTACATCTCGTCTCTCATTTGGTTGTTGATGCTGGTATTGAGCACCGCAGACGCAGTAGTCCGCGCGCTGAATAGTAACGTCTATTTCGCACCGGCTGCGGCATCGGCATTCGATTTCCATCAGTACGCCAACTGGCCAATTGCCAAGACAGGATTGATCATTTCCCTCATTATACTAACCACCATTTTGCTACTGTTCCCAAAAGTCATGGGCATTATTTCTACCCTCGCCCACAGGCGTAAACAATTTGGCGGAACCACGGCAATTCTGCGCGGGACCCTAGTTGAAACCGCGTTTGCAGTATTGATTGCTCCCATCATGATGGCGTTTCACGCCTACTTCGTGGTATCGGTGCTTTTAGGATTCAAGGTGAATTGGGATGCTCAAGACCGCGAAGGCCGGTTGCTCACCTGGGGGGAAAGTTTTGCTAGAACCTCGCGCACTACCATAGTCGCCTTGGCTTGGGGTTATATGACCTTCACCTATGCTCCTGTCTTCTTTTGGTGGCTGATGCCCATTCTCACCGGCTTAGTGCTCGCAGCGCCCATTGTGCGCTACTCCAGCAGTTTGGAGTTGGGCGCGTTTTGTCAGAAGCATCGCATTTTTCTCAGTCCAGACGAAGTGAATGAAGACCCAGTGCTAACAGACTTAAAACGCCTTTTAGCGGTCGAGCACCCAAAACTTGCCACTCCTGCACCCATACCGCCCTTACCTGAAAACAATTGGAGTGAGATGCCAGAACAAAATATGGACGAATACCCGCCAAAAGACTATCACTGGCAGTAAGCAAAAAAGCGCTCACCTAAAAATGAGCGCTTTTTATTAGTAAAGAATTACATCAAAACAAATCGACATCATTGGACTTACCTTCCCGCTCATTTATTTCCGCCAAAATCATTTCTCTCAATTCATATAAATCATCCGAAGCCATATCTTTAATATGAATGGAGCCAAATACTCGCCGGTCAAATAAATCCCGCTCTGCACAAAAGGTGTGGGCTACACCGCGCCCAGGCAAAGTGATTGGCAAACCAAGTGCTCGATCCTGTTTAACTAATGGTTTATCACAAAACATACAACGCATAAAACGCCTCCCGTCTATAAGGTCAAAATAGCACACTCCTAGCACCTAACCCCTGTGGAGAGTCGAGGGGAGCGTTATATTGAAGACTATTTACTGCTTCATCCTTTCTCTGATCTCAAAAGACCGCTCGGTGATTGCTTGCTAAGCATCTCGCATCTAGACTTAAATCCACACAGCATCATTTCGCAATCACACGAAGGAAAAATGAGGTCATCGATGAGTTTGCAGCTTCGCGATCTGCAGGTAGTGATAGCCTCCAAAAACATCCTACCTATATTTTTCATAGGCATACTTTTAGGGCAAGCATTATCGGCGCAGGAAGCTGTTACTGAAATAACTCCGAACCCGCCAAGCAACGCTGTAGGCTCAAATACCTTGTCGTCAGAACCCATGAAATTCAGCTTTCGCCCAACCAGCCGCTCACACTACCAAGATGCGGTATTGAGGTTGAGTTTAGATAAAACCCGAATCGATTATGGTGATTACACAATCAGCCCAATCAACAGAATAAGCCTATCTCGTGCAACATACACTTACGCGAATTTGATCACTGTCCTAAGCTACAGCAAGACCCCGCGAATATCCGGTGAGCAGATTTATATACCTATTCCTATCGATTTTGGCTTAACAGGTTATCGCATTTGCATGGCTAACAGCGCTAATAAAAAACGCATTAGCAAGGTCTCATCATTAGAGAGCCTTAAGGAGTTTTCAATCGTTCAAGGAACTAACTGGCCAGATGTGCGCCCTCTCAAAGCAAACGGATTCAGAGTTCTGGAGACCCTAGATTTGAAAAACGAAAATCTACTAAAAATGACAGCAGCAGGGCGAGCTGACATCTACTGCCAAAGCTTAAGCCAATACCTAGAAGATTACCAAGAGTACAAGGGCAACTTGGATATTGAGATAGTCGAATCTTTTGCTCTTTACTATCCAATGCCGCGCTTTTTTTATCTTAACGCCGATAAAACCAAAGAAGCTAAACGCATAGAATTAGGCTTGCAGCGCTCAATCGCAGACGGCTCGTTGAAACAACTGTGGTTGAGTTACTTCAAAGTCGCGTTTGAAACTGCTCATCTCGAGCAGAGACATATTTTTAAGCTTCACAACCCCGATGTAGACGAACTAAACAACAGTTATGAAGCCTATTTTATTGACCCGCTCGATTTAACAACCGCGCCATCCAACTCGGACCATAGGTGATGACATTGAGCCATTGCACGCTCGACCAAGTGTTTCCAAAAGTTGATTTGCTCGACATGATCGAAATTTCTATAGTGGCTGGTTAGGCTGGCGCCTAGCTAGATAAATACTCAGGCAAACGACGAACAAAACGTTTGCTAAAATGTGGCCGCGATTTACCTATATCCGGTAACCCCATTAAAAAAATGGCGCCGCCGTCCGGCTCAACACCACAATAAGCTTGAAATAAAAACTCTAACCAGTAGCAGTGCGAGCAACCGTATTTCACCAAGGAATCTGCGGTCAATTTTTTGTGTTGCTGCCAAGAACGGCGCGCAAAAAAAGATTGCCAATGAGCGACCGCCATTTTTGAAATGTAGGGCGTGGTAAACATCAATGCATCGATTGTCGGGTTAGCTGATGTAGGTGCAATACCGAAAGGCATGGGAAACAAACGCACCAACCACACCTGTCCTATTTCTCCCTCATATGTTGATAGGTTGATTGCGCGATACTCCTGTTGAGTCACTAAATCACGCAAACAAATAACGCCTCCATCAACACCGCAGTGTTCATAGATCCCCATCCGAGAATCGCGCATATGCTCTAATAAATGCACTATCTCGGTGGACAGTTTTAGATGGTTTTTAAGTGACAAAATTATCGACAAAATAGTTTCTTTGTGAGGACCGAGCGCAACATCAGCGGCAAACCATACACTGAAATAGGATTTTGTGATGGGGCTCATTGGCGGCGCACTGGGTGTGTATTCATCATCAGCATCAGATAGGATTGCTGCGAATCGAGCCATTTCTGGCAGAATGAGCAGCCACTCAGCAATAACGGACAGCAAATTTTGTGCATGTATATAACAGGCATGAACGGGATGGTAACCTTCTTGTACCAATTGCGCGGGGTCTCGAATGGTTTGAATTGCACCCTGTGCAGCCACTTTTGCTTGTTTTATTGCGTCAAAGGAAACGACGCGCCGTGTACTTTCTTTTTGCAGTCGCTTAACAACACTAGCGGCTATTTTATGCATAGGTTTCTCGTACAATGGAAGGACGGATGACGATAGCGTGAAAAAGTGCCGCTATCATAGCCGTTCAAATGCGATCATTCTATTGATGAATGTCTATGAATTATTCAAAAGGATTGGGCGAGTAGGAGGCCAATGATGGGCTCAAAGGAGCAAATTGCGAATATTTTCTCTGCTCGGAAGCGAAAAATGAATTGTTGTCATTAACCCCCTCTGGAAGTCTTACACACAAAGGGCTTCATCGGTGGTGTGAATTTTTTTGCCGGAATAAGCTGTCGCTATTGCACATACTGGGCGTAGTCGCTTTCCGCACTGAGCAGGTTTCAATAATGACCTGGGGAGACCACTTTACTCTGGAGCCGAAAAATTCCACCCTTCCGCTTCTGCTAGGGTTTGGGAAGGGCAATCCATCCATTCCCCTCATACAATACCCTTGGCAAGGTTTAAACAATAATCGCTTTAGCCACATCTAATCCTTACTCAAATTTCGTATGCTTCAGCATGATGGATTCTTCACTGTTATACACACGCACTTGTGAGGTGGCTCTTGGTTCGCGGGGTTCGATTTCAATGTTCACGCGCTCGCCCTTGGCTCCCAATTTTTCAAAAGCTTCCATGAGTTCGAATTCTTCGAATTCGAGTTGGTACAAATAGCTGTTAATTTCGGGAGCTCTGAAATATCACTGGCGTGGTAATGGCCTAGGTGTGTTAGCTAGTTCCTCACTGAATTGCATGGGCATTTTTGGCTTTTCTCACCGTTTAAAAACCAGATCGTTCTTGGTTTATCAGTAGGCACCAATCCATCTTTATAGACAGGTGCCCATTTATACAGCTTGCGGTAACGTGCCCAGGTGCCAATGGGCTAATCTCAACAGACGCTAGTATTGGATAAAACGAAATGCCTATGTGGTTTAGCCTAGACGATTAACGTCTTCACGGCATTTTTTTGAAGGCAACAACCGTGTCGTCGATAGCCCTTAAACATAACCGATTCTTATTTAACGTTCGCCCATAAACCTAACATGCGCCCTATTAAAAGCCGCTTTTTGCAGCTTAGCGCCCACTATGCCAAGTTGCAGTGGTTACGTTATCTGAGGAAAGTATCGGCAACCTCCTTGTTTTATCGACACACTGGGCTGAGCGCCCTTGCGCGACTACTCAAACTGGGTTGCCATACTTAATGGTGCAAATTCTTACTGCCTTATTTATTTTGAAGAAAAGTTTTTTCTAAACGCAAATAATATCCCGAAAATGATGATAAGCACTGCGGGGAAAAGTGCGAGATTGGACAAGGTGGCTTGACCTGCTGCTAATTCTACTGCATCGCCGGTTAAGCCTTTAGTCACCGCTTCGGCTTTTGCAGCATCTAACCAACCACCAATAATGGGATTCCAAATGCTGACACCAAACATGCCTGCGCCTCCGATTAAGGACATACCTAGCGCACCGGTTTTCGGTAAATTTTCACTCACAAAACCGATCATGGTTGGCCAAAAATACATTACACCTAAGGCAAACATAATTGCCGCAACATACACTAATCCGCCGGATGCAATACTCATTAAATAAATCCCCGCCGTTGCCACTACCGCAGACACCAGCAGCACGCCAATAGGATTAAGCGCATGCACAACAGGGCCGGCAAAATAGCGACCTACGGCCATCAAGCCTGTAACCATGGCCAAAATCAACATGGGGTGCGCGCCAGACGAACCGAGAATTCGCTGCACCCACTGTTGCGTGCCTAATTCCGTGGTGGCGGTTAGCGTCATGCAGAATGCGATGAGTAAAAACAGTGGAGAAATGAGCGCAAAAATATTTTTTGTGGTTGAGGTTTCGGAATTGACCGGCTCCGGAAAGGTTTGACCAAAAATCATAAAACCATAAATTGCCGTGGGCACCAACATAACCGCAATTTGCAATTGCCAACTCATCGAGGCTTGTGTCATGAAAGTAGAAATCAGCGCACCTATCACAATGCCACCTGGAAACCACATGTGGAATTTGTTGAGCATTGTCGTTTTGTTGTTGTGGTAAATATCGGCGATAAGCGGGTTACACGCGGCTTCCACTGAACCATTTGCAAAACCGATAAAAAAGGTTGATATCAACAAGCCCCAAAATCCGCCAGCGGTAATGGTCAATATCAACCCCAACAAATGCGAGGCAAAAGCCAAATACATAAGCGTACGTGCACCGACTAGGTTATAAATCAAGCCGCCTAGCATCATGGCGACGGGGAAGCCTATAAACGCCATGCTGTTAATCCAACCTAATTCGGTATCGCTAAAATGAAAACTTTTACTGAGCTCGTTAAGAATTCCCGCACGAATCGCAAATGTCATGGCGGTAACGATTAACGCCATGCAGCATGCCGCAAACAAACGGTTAGGGTTTATGGTGTTCGCATTCATTTTATTTTCCTTCTTATTCTGATGTTGTGTTATTGGAACTTTGGTTTACGTTTGAATCGGCCAATCGAGTACATTGGCCCTGAGGTCAATTGCTGCTCATTAACTTTTCAGATTGATCCATTGACTATTGGCTTGCGAGGATTCAACAACACCGGTGATAAAGCGCATGCCTTCTACACCCGTTTCAATGTTAGGAACCCAATCTTCCATAGGATGGCGCTCACCCAATTTGCGTGACAACAAAATATCGGCGATATCTTGATAGAGATTGGCAAAGCCTTCGAGATAACCTTCAGGGTGACCGCCGGGAATGCGAATACCTCGGGTAGCAATCTCGCTGTCTAAATCCCCACGGCGAGTGATGCGCTGACGCGGTTCATTTAATTCGCAAAACCACAATTCATTAGGCGATTCTTGGGCCCATTCAATGCCCGCTTTCTCGCCATAGATGCGAATGCGTAAACCATTCTCGCAACCGGGCGCCACTTGGCTGGACCAAAGCATGCCTTTGGCACCCTCCGCGAAACGCAGCATTACGTGAACGTTATCATCAACAGGCCGCCCTTCCACAAAGCTGGTGAGATCGGCACAGACTGCAGTCACTTTTTGTTGGGTCACAAACTGCGCGAGTTGGAAGGCATGAGTACCTATATCGCCCAAGCAGCCGCCCATGCCCGAACGAGCAGGGTCTGTGCGCCAGGAGGCTTGTTTGTTGTCGGCACTGGCCGCTTGGGTGAGCCACTCTTGTGGATACTCCACTTGCACCACACGCAATTTGCCCAAAGCACCGCGAGCAACTAACTCGCGCGCATAACGCACCAAGGGGTAACCGCTGTAATTGTGAGTAAGCCCAAAGAAGCAGCCGGTTTTTGCAACCAACGCTTGGAGTTCCAGAGCTTCTTCCAAGGTGCGCGTAACCGGTTTATCGCAAATCACATCCAAGCCTGCCTCAAGACAAGCTTTGGCGACAGGAAAGTGCATGTGATTTGGTGTCACTATTACTACCACCTGCACCGCATCCTGGCGGGATTTCTCTACGCGGATCATTTCCTCGAAAGAGCCGTATGCGCGATCTGGTGCAATGTGCAAATCGGCAGCTGATAATTTTGCGTTTTCAGGATTGGACGATAGCGCGCCGGCGACCAGTTCATAGCGGTCGTCCATACGTGCTGCGATCCGGTGAACGGCACCAATAAACGCACCGCGGCCGCCACCGACCATGGCGTAACGAATTTTTGGAGTAGACATAGGAAAGTTCTCTTAGCGAGTTAAACCCAAAATACGACGGTTAGCCGCATCATCCGTACCGCCCGATGCAAAATCATCGAAGGCTTTTTCGGTCACGCGAATAATGTGTTCTTGAATAAATTTTGCGCCTTCGCGCGCGCCATCTTCAGGGTGTTTTAAGCAACACTCCCACTCAAGCACTGCCCAGCCGGTAAAGTTGTAGGCCGTGAACTTGGAAAAAATTTGTTTGAAATCCACCTGGCCATCGCCCAAAGAGCGGAAGCGCCCCGCGCGATCCACCCAGTTTTCATAGCCGCCATAAACACCTTGTTGGGCGCTGGAGTTGAACTCGGCATCTTTTACGTGGAACATTTTGATGCGATCGTGATAACGGTCAATAAATCCTAAATAGTCCAACTGTTGCAGCACAAAATGGCTAGGATCGAAAAGAATATTGCAACGACGATGATTATCGACCGCTTTCAAGAAGCGCTCGAAAGTTGCGCCATCATGGAGATCTTCACCAGGATGAATCTCATAACAGAGATCCACACCCGCTGCATCAAAGGCATTCAATATGGGCAGCCAGCGTTTTGCTAACTCGGCAAAACCGGTATCCACCAATCCTGCGGGGCGCTGCGGCCAGGGGTATAAATAAGGCCACAATAAAGCGCCGGAAAAGGTAACATGAGCGGTCAAGCCGAGATTTTTACTGGCCCGCGCAGCCAATAATAATTGCTCCACCGCCCAAGCTTGCCGAGCCGACGGATTTTTGCGCACCGATTCGGGTGCAAAACCATCAAACATTTCATCGTAAGCGGGGTGAACCGCCACCAACTGGCCCTGTAAATGGGTGGATAACTCGGTTACCACCAAATTGTGTTTGGCAAGCGTAGCCTGGATTTGCTTGCAGTAGTCTTGGCTGCTTGCTGCTTGTTCAAGATCGAATACTCGCTTATCCCATGTAGGGATTTGCACACCTTTGAAACCGAGGCTCGAAGCCCAGCCAGCAATGGCATCAAGTGAGTTAAAAGGTGCTGTATCGCCACAGAACTGCGCCAAAAAAATTGCGGGCCCTTTGAGGGTATTCATGGTGGACTCCGTTTTATCGTTATGGTGATTGAAGATATTGTTATGATGAAAGACGGCAAGATTATGGCGATGAGCTGAGAAGATTACAAGTTATAGTCACATCAACAAGAACGCTAAACATAAAAGCACACGCGGCCAAAAAAGAATTGCGCGCACCTAAGCGCAGAGTTTTCCGCTGGTGCTGATGATAAAAAGACAGCTAAACTTAAAAAATCTCACTGATAGATAACCGTTTATGAAACACACGCTTTGTTTTCTAATTGTATTTGGCTTTTGCATTATCTCTTGCTGCAACGCGGCCGATAAAGAAACGCACTTTACTTACCGAGGTACTGCAGTAAGAAGCAACAACTATATTCTTGAGCTCATCAATTTAAGCTTAGAGAAAACCAGCGCTCGATATGGCCCCTATAAAATTGATGTTGCACCAGAGGACAGCTTTACGCAAAAAAGAGCGTTGAGTGTGATGAACCAACATCCTGAACTCAACATGATTTTTATGAAAGCCTACGACGATATGTTTAAGGAATTTCAGAGGATTAAGTATATTCCCTTTCCCACCGACCTCAATGTTGCCGGTTACCGAGTGTGCCTCACCACTCCGCAGAAAAGCGCGCAGATGAAAGACATTAAATCGATCAAGGATCTCTCTAAACTGCGAGTTGTACAAAGCAAGACTTGGTCCGATGCGCAGATTTTATCCGCAAATGGATTAAAAGTGGTGATCGCTGAAGAAGAACAAATTTACAAATTTGTTGCCTTTAATCGCGGCGATATTTTATGCATCGCTATCAACCACATCGAAAAGGCTATGGAAAACGGTAAATTTAAAGAAGGGCTAGTGCTCGACGAAAACTTCGCCCTTTATTACCCCATGCCCCGCTTTCTTTATATGAATGCCGACAACAAAGAGTCCATCCAACGGATCACTCAAGGGCTCACAGAAGCCTACGCGGACGGCTCTATACAAGCGCTATGGAGTAAATTCTTTCTATCTAATATTGCCCTAGCGCAAATGAAAAAGCGCACCATCATCCAGCTACACAACCCTTATTTAACTGCGCTGCCACGCGACTATGAAAAATATGTTTATGACCCCAAAAAATAGGCATAAAAAGACGACTAATTTACCGTCTTTTTATGCCTTCCGATGATGCTACTTCGCTAGGGCTTGTTGACATGGGTACCAAAAGGCAACTATCAACAGCCGTTGTATCAATCATTAAAAAACTTTTTCACGCCGTCTAACCAACTGGTTTGCTTGGGAGAGAATTTCCCACCACGCATACTGGCCTGGAAATCTTGCAGCATCTCTTTTTGTTTACTGGTGAGATTAACTGGAGTTTCTACCACAACTCGGCAAAGCAAGTCGCCCTGGGTTCCACCGCGCACTGGCGTTACGCCTTTACCGCGCAACTTAAATAATTTACCGGTTTGTGTTTCTGGCGGTACTTTTAATTTAACGCGGCCTTCAAGGGTTGGGACTTCAAGCTCGCCGCCCAAAGCTGCATCCACAAAATCAATAGGGACTTCGCAATATAAATCGGCACCTTCGCGTTTAAA
>JACCDR011778161.1_pt1 | contig 18283 bp, 42 predicted proteins | sample 7446431 | NCBI WGS metagenome assembly JACCDR01 (sample SAMN15323443, study PRJNA562643) | freshwater metagenome | isolation source: river surface water | place: USA:Blue River Watershed | collected 2017-08-17
CTCACGCTCGATCATTTGCTGCAACTCGGCCCGCGAGAGTGATAGGCGGTCGCTATCTTCTGCGTCAGATTGGTTTGTATCACTAATCGCGGAAGGTTGCAACCTTTGTTCTAACTGCCGGGCACGCTCCCGCGCTTCTTGGCGTTGCGCCCACAGCAGATTGATTCGCTTTTCCTGCTTTTCCAGCTTCTTGCGAAGTTTCTCGGCTTCTTTCGCCTCTTCCGCCTCAGGATCAGGCTTTTCTACCTCACCGCCTGTTTCCGGGTCGCGCTCTTGGTCTGCGACTGCGGAATCGCCGGGCTTGAGCACCGGGGCATCGGTTACAGGTGCCGGGGTTGCCGCGTCAATCACTGGAACGTCACTCATTGAATTCCTCTATTGGCTGCGAAAAAAAAGGCCCGCGCGGTTAGGCGCAGGCCAGATCAGGGAGAGTTAAAGCATGAAACCGGAATATATCACAGCTTCAGATACACACGCGCAGCAGCTAGACCGCCCATTTTCTGCACCCTTTGAACAACCTCGTCCAGTTCTGCCGGGCTAATGGCTCCCTTGCAGTACAGGCCACAGACGAACACGCGCAGCACGTAATCTGCCCGCGATTCTCCTGGGCGCTGGTTTATGTGCTGGCTCATAGCTTCATTCCTACGGCTGCGGATTTGGCGAAGTCGTATTGCTTGGCCTGTTTGCCATTCACGAACTGCAAACCACGCCCATACAGCCCGCACACATCAACGGCATCGTCATTCTTGCCGGCAGGGAATCGCAGCAGTTGCCCCTGTACGTGAGCCTTCCACGAGGCATATTTAGGCCAGAACACGCGGCCCATACTGCAAAGCGCTTGGAATCCCCGGCTTCTGGTCGGTTTGTCTGCAATGCTTGGCAACCACTCAATCCGGGCCATTGCCTGCCGCTCGATCATTCTCCGCTTCAGGAATGGCTCTACAGCCTTTCGGATGACTCCCGACTCGCCAAAGACGCAGGACGGCTCGTGCAGGTTTACAAGGTCGCAGAAACTGTCGATCCACACATCAGATTCGGTCTGCCCGTACCACCAATCTAGGACGAAGTGATTGCCGACAGAATCAACCCCGAACACTCCATGCTCGGTGTAATCCCCCGCCCCACCTGTCACCGCGTAGTCGCTGGCGATGTACTTTCTCAGTCCACCAGGGATAGCGCTGTACTCGTTATCCAGCCATTCGCGTTTGAAGTAATCCCCGTCCTCCGTGGCCGGCTGCTGCTGATACAGGGCATTCCAACTACGCACATCCAGTTTTGCCGCCGCGATCATGTCGGCTGTAAACCACTCAGGCCACAGCATTTCGCCCACCTTCCGGCCCAGCGGGTCGTTTGGCAAGGCTTCCATTGCGAGTTCGATGACGGTCCATTTGTCCCGCTCGCGCTCTAGGATTCGCCCGCCTAAGTCATCCTCATGCCATCGGGTCATCACGACAATCTGCCGCGCTCCGGGCTTGAGACGAGTAAGCCAGTCGTTTACATACCAATCCCACGCACGCTCCCTCATGCGCTCGGAATCGGCATCTTCCCGGCTCTTTACGGGGTCGTCTATGACACCAAGGTCTGCGCGTCTGCCGGTGATCGAGCCGCCGACACCCGCCGCGAAGTATTCCCCGCCTTCCCTTGTGTCCCAACGTCCAGCGCTGGCGCTGTCCTCTGCCACACCTCCACCGAACACCGCCGCGAAGGGTTCGCTCGCCACGATGTTTCGCACCCTGCGGCCGAATCGCTCTGCAAGCTCTTGAGTGTGACTTGCAGCGATAACGCTGTTCTTCGGGTTCCTGCCGAGATACCAAGCGGGGAACTCTACGCTTGTGTAAGTGCTTTTTGCCGATCCTGGCGGCATGCAGACCATTAAGCGCTGTATCTCGCCGCGCTCGACTCTCTCTAGCGCCTCGATCAGCACCTTGTGATGTTTTGCAGGGCTGTAGCCCGCCTGCCGATGGTCAATGAACCGGGCTAGACTTCTCTGCGCCTGTAGCCTGCTGTCCAGTTCCTGCAAGCAGTTCTGCAACACGGTTGCGGAGTTCATCTAGGCTCAACTCCTGCAAGCCCTTTTCCCGCTTCACTTCCACGGATTGCTGGGGCTTGCCGTCCAATCTGTCTGCAAGCATTTGCAGCGCCCACGGAACACCCGATGCTGCGTTTGTCAGCAATGCATCTGCTGCTTGGCGTAATTGTTCCCCGCCACCTTGGGCAATGGCTCGCCGCAGTGCAGCATCGAATAACTTTTGGCTCATAACCCATTAACCAAACGGTACATTTTACGTTAGCGAGCGCTAACCTTGCCTTTGTACGGAACAGGGCGGCGAATGGTGATAGGTCGCTGCGCTATCCACGTTTTGTCTATAAGCGCCGGATATGACAGCGCGATCCGTTGCGGGTCAGAAATCCAGCAGGCAATACGATACATAAACGCAAGGTCTGATTCGCCTTCGCGCTGTTCCGGTCTATTCATTGTCCACCAAGCATCTTAGTAGCCAGAAACTTGAATAAACCTATGCCATTGGCTTTGCGGTTTGTGTCTACGCTCCGGCCGTTTAGGATCAATTGACCCCTGCGCCCAATCATGCAGCCAGCAACGGTGAACGTGTCGCCCGGCTTTAGCGTCTGCTTTTGCTTACTCATGGTGCGCATTCTGCCGATCCTGCCACGCAATCACGGCTAGCCTTACCCCCAGCAGCAGGGGAACGCTTACTGCGTAGGCAATAGACATGCCAGCTAGTTTCAGGGCCTGCGTTATCACTTAGCCACCCTGCGTCACGATGCCGTCATCGCGGAGCAATTGGAAATATTCGTCCTTCGCGGCCAATCCTGCGGCGGTTGCCTCTTGGCGCAGTTGCTTGACTGCCGCGTCCAGAATGTTTCCGGCTCTTGACGCTACCAAGGCGTGTACTGCCGCCTTCATTGCAAACGGCATTGGCGTCGATTGCCCGGCGCGCGTGATGACGAAATCGCACTCGGACGAGACCACCCCGCTTTGCAGTAGGAATAGGAAAGCTTCGGCATCAATCACCGCCTGCTTCTTTGCTTTGTATGTCTCTAGTGCGCTCATTCTGCGATTATGCCTGCTTTGTGGCGTTGATGCGAAGTATTAGGCTGCGATCCTCGTTATTTGTGCGGCCCATGCCTTCGCCCCAATAGCTCGTTTGGCGCGTCCAACCGCCCCGGCAATCATAGAAAGCGCCCGAGAAAATCTGTACCTCTGCGGGCTTGCCTTCAAACGATCCAATCGCTGACTTCTCGAAGTCGCTTTCTGGCGTCAGCACTAACTGCACAACGCCGTCCTCTATGTAGATTGCCGTTTTCATTTTACCTCCCAAAAAGCGCCATTGACGCAATCATGGCAATCCATACAACCCATGCAAACGCATACATGATGTACTCGCCATTTGACACGCGGTTAATCTGCGATGGCGAATCAACGATCATGCGAATTGACCAGAAAATCAGCAGCCCACCCAGCACCGCAAAAGCGCAAAACAACCAGATCATTTCACCGCCTCCTCAATTGCCGGCCGAAACTGCCGCCATCTTAGCCACATTGCCCGAAGTTGCGCCCTGTGCCGCTCTGGTGCGACCTTTAGCCATTCTCGGATCGACTCGGGGTTGTTTAGGTCTAGGGTCATAGTCCACAAGCCTTAGATTCCACGCATCGCGGCGAAATGACTGCGCTAATGCAGGCCACGGGTACAGTGCATCGCATATGTCCGCAGCCCGCTCTAGTGCCTCTGCCCTTGCTTTGCGGTTGCTTGGCGTCTGCGCCATTCTCCGCAGGCATTCGCGGGTGATGTGGGGACTTGATATGCTCATTTCCGCATCTCCCGAAGTTTTGCCCGGTATGTGTCCCGAATATCACGCAGTTCCTCTACCGTGTATTTCTGCGGTTCGTGCGGGCCTTCCAGTTTCTCAACCTCGGAAAGCCCTATTTTAGCAACTAATGCCGCACGATATAACACTAGATTGCCGTGCATGTGGTTATTGCAAACGGAACACTGTTTATGGATATTCAGCAGGTTGAATCTCAACTCCGGCCTAGCCCCCGTGCTTAGATAATGCCCCGCATGCCATTGCCCATCGTGCCACCGTCCGCAGGATATGCAGGCTAGGTCTTTGTCCCGCTCACGGACATAGGCATTGACGCTGGCTTGGGCTTCCCTTAGCCATTGGCTTCGGGGCTTAAGGCTTTCCCTGCGCTTTGCCAGTGCCCTGCGCTGGGCTTTATCCGCCTCCTGGCGCGATTTCTTGGCCGTGGTGGCTACCTTGGTAGCGCAACGCACCCCGCAGACGCTTTGAAGGCTGTTCCTGCGTATGTAGGGCTTTCCGCAGATTGCGCAGTCTGCGAGGGGATCGGATTTCATGGCCGCAGCACCTCAACTCGCAGCGGGCCGAAGTAATGCGCCGCCCTGTGCCCGTAGCGCTCCGAAAACAACGGAACATGCCCGGCGCGCAGCTTGACATGCAACCCATAGCCAAACACGCGGAACCAGAAACCGCGCGGCCAGAAGCAAAACAAAAACGGACGGCGCTTCACTTCCGCGCCCTGATAGCTACTGCCGCGCATTGGGCGAAGTTATCCACACCCTGCCGCTTTTCATGCTCTTCATCGAACATTTGTGCGATTTCCTCGCTCTCGGCCAATCGACCGGCCATATAAGCGTGCTCTGAAATCTCTTTGTATTTCTCCGCTTCCCTTTCGTATCCATCTTCCGCGAGAGCAGCGACAACATGAGCCCACCAGTTATTGAATGTCTGATTCATTCCGCCCCCATAGCAGCAAACTCCCAAACCGATGCAGCCGGGCGCTTTTGCACCCTTACTTTCCGCTTAGGCTCAGGTGGCGGCAATCCCGCTCGCTTTGCTGCCGTGATTTCCCTGCGTCGCTTTGCCTTCGCTGCGTTATGCCGCTTCCGCCGTTCCGTTGCCCGCTGCGCTTGATACGCTTTGGCGGTGGATTCGTGCTCCGGCAGATACCAGCGAGATAACACACTGACTCCGATGTTTCTGATTCCGCCGTCTGCACGCATTATCTGCTGCGTGTAGTCATAGGATAGATTCAGCATCCCGGCAATCTCGGAGATATGCGCGCCCTGCGGTTTGGTTTTCAGCAGTTCGCGGATTCTTGCTTGGTGTTCGATCATGTCTTGCTGCGCTCCGGCCATGATGCGGGGCGGTGTTGCCACTTAATAAGCGGTTGGATTGAATATGGCGCCTCATGGATTGCGCACATTTCAGCTTGCCGGGCCGTATCCCACTGCGTAGCCCAAACACTCCAAGCCTTGCCGTTCCACCAACGAATACAACCGGAACCCCCCAAGTGATCCGCAATCCACCATCCAACGCTAGGCGGCGGTCCTGAATGCCATTTCTTGCTCATGCTGCCAACTCCCAAACAGACGCAGGCCCCGTCTTCTGAATAGGCGGCGCGGTTCTGGCGTCGACCCTCACTTGCTGCGGAATCCAATCTGGCACGGGTTCGCGCTTAATCGGCGCTATCCGCTTAGGCGTTTTGCCGGTCATGTGGTGCTTCCTATTCCAGCGCGCGTAATACTCCACCCGTTTCTGATACTGCCATTCCTTCGCTGCAGTAAGTTGGTGACGTAAACACCAGCGGGTGTTTTGCGCAGCGGGCAGGCAGAATATCTCCTCCGATGTGCGCATGTATTTGCGGCAGGTTTCTGCACTCAATCCAACCACGCGGGCGCATGCCTTGGTATCTGCGCCGGTCGGCTGCGTTTTCAGAAACGCGATTAGCTTGCGTAGGCTTTCGCGGGGGGCTGGTTTCATGCGCTGATCCTTTTCACTGCGCCTAGCGCGCGAATCCTGGCCTCATTGGCTGCGGCCTTTTCCTCTGGCGTCATCGGTGGCGGTCCTTTCCACACTTCGACGGGTGGCGCGGCAATCTCTGCCGTTATCGGGGCCTCCCATCGCTCTTGGTTCAACCAAGCCAGCGGGGCGGGGATGTAGGCGCCGCCGTCCTTCGTCCACTCCGCAGACCGCTTGGCAGCGTTCACCGCCGAGACGATCCGGTCAGCGATGGCTTCGCAGCCCTTGCCCTGCCATTTCCGCAGGCATTGGGGCTTCCCTGCCTTGCGATGGTGTTGAGGCCATGCGTTCCAAAAGGCCACAAAGCCCCCCGGCAGGGGGGAAGGGGGGTTATTTGGTGTTGGTGTTGGTGTTGGTAGCAATGCCTCCGCTCTGCGTTCGCTCTGCGTTCGCTCTGCGTTCGCATAACGAGCGCTTGCCGAAGCCCTTGCCTTCGCTTGTTTCTCGCGCATGCGGGCCAATTCAGCCTCGCACCGCTCATGGCACCACCCCTCCGACCATTGAGTGAAGAACTCCGTCAACACTGCTTGCACCGCAGCAACTTCGCTGCGCAGCCGGATTAACCTAGCCACTTCTGAGGCGTCATGCGGGAGCGATTTCTCCGTCCTGTAGTACAGGTCCAGCATGCGCCGATAGGCTAGGTCTTCCATTGGCTCTAGGTGTGCCGTGTCGGCGGTGTAATCGCCTAAGTGGAAGGGGTAGTAGTTCAAGCGACGGCCTTCCTTTCGCGCTTGATATTCATGTATTTGGCATAGGCTTCGCTCTTGGGCTGCTGCATACCCAAACCCTTGCACCACCAGTCATTCCTGAGCAGTACCTTGCAAAGCCTGCGGTATGAAGGCGCCCAGTATTTCTTCTCAAGCTCGCGCGGCGCTTCGTCTGGTATCTTCACATACCCGCGCTTTTTCCATCCCTTTATCCATGTATTGAATCGAGTGATGTAGTGATTTCGGGTAACTGCCGGCATGGTGGACAGCAGCAGATTGCAAAAAGACTTCCACGTATGCCCTGGCGGAAGGGCTATCTTGTTGTATCCGGTAACGTTGCCCTTTTCCTCAATGTAGAGAGCCCCGCTGTTCGCCCCATTGACGCGCGCAACCACCCTTCCCCATGTCTGCGGCTCAATCAGGTGATACAGCCACAATCCGCGCTTCTGGTCGTCGCCGTAAGGCTGGCAAAGGCGCATCTGATGCGGAGATAAGCCCGCTAGGTGCATGCGGTCATACACCTCGTTATGCAGCCTGTCAGGATACTTGGCATGGAACTTCCAAATGTCAGAAACGTGCCAGTCGTAAATCGGATAGACATTGAACACGCCCGGCACTACTTCGGTTGTCCACCGCTTACCGAAGTGCATGCCCTTGTCGAAAACCGCAATAGTGCGATAACGATTCAGGCTTTCGTCTGTGCGGATTCCGATAAATGCTGCCGTTGATCGGCCTTTAGAGTACCAAGCGGCAAACAGTTCAATGAACTCCTCAAACTCCATTCTCGGCTCGAAGAAATCAAAGAATGATGTATCGGAAATGACGCCCAATCCTTCCGGCATGGGACGAACCCAGTCATCGCGTTTTTCAGGGTCCCAGGCGCACCAGACTGGCTCATAGTTACTAACGGAGTTTCGGAGTTTGATTGGTAGGCATACCCAATACGGGTCTATATGCTCTGCGTACCTGGCGAACATTTGCCGCGCATGGTCAATCGTCAGCGCGTATTGGGCTTCAAGGTCTATGAACAAAACACCGACACGGCGATTGCGCTTTATCGCCTCTTCCATGACCAAATGCAGCATGACGGAAGAATCCTTGCCTGCGCTGAAGCTGACGTATATCGCCTCAAACTGGTCAAAGACATAACTTACGCGCTGCCGGGCTGCGGTCAATACGTCCACACCAATGCGGCGCTTCATCAGTACAGCTCCACTTCAGTGCGGCCGCAGGCATCGGCCAGCATGGCGTGCGGTCTGCCGTGCTTTTCTAGCCACTCGTTTAGGTGCTTCAGCGCCAATTGGTCGGCGGCGTATTTCTGTTCGCTGGTGAGTTTGTGATAACCACCACGGCACATAGACGGAATGCCGATGGCTTGTGCGACTGAGGCTTGACCTAGCCACGCTATGCGGTTCATCCGGTCGTTTGTCAGGTAATGCTCGCAGGAGTATTTCCATTCCCCGCAGACAGCCGACAAAGCGGAACCGAAGCGCTCAAGGTCTGACAGAAACTCTCTGTATTTCTCTTCGCCGTCCTCTTGCGTCATGCCATCGGGGCACCGCTCGGCGTAGAACCCGTGCCGGTAGCATTCCCACTTATCCCAGGTGTGCAGGATGCGCGAGCCCTTTTGCGCGTATTCCTCTCCATCCCCAAACAGTTCGGCGCCCTGCTCGTCGTCGCCAACTTCCCACGCTTCGGAGAATTGCTCATCCCTAAAGGCTTCTGCCAGTCCGGTGATCTGGCACAGCCGCAGAACCTCGTCGGCATCCATGCCCAATTCGCGGGCGATCTTTTCGTCCGACCAATTGCGCCGCTTCAGTTCGATCACAATGTCCGACATGGCATCGACCTTGTGCTTGCCGCGCGCCCGGTTATGGCGAATCGTCGCGGCCATGCGGTCGGCCTTGTCGGTGCGGTCACTGCGGATCTGCACAATCGGCAGATAGCCACGGACACGGGCGGCAACGTCTTTAAACTCTTTGCCTACCCGGTGGCGGTGGAATCCGTCGATCACCTCGTAAGAGGTGGCGTCATCCAGCATCGCCACAATCGGCTGCGTGTAGCCATCCTCGCCAATCGACCGTCGCAGCAGCTCCATTTCGGGCGGCGCCACGCTATTCGGGTTGTAGTCATTAGCATGCACTAGGTCAGACTTCACCCAGCGCACAAAGTCAACCGGCTCCGATGCAAAAGGGCTGTGCAAGTGGATTGCCTCGCGCAGCTTGTTTATCGCCTCAATCCGCTCGTCACCGTCAAGCCCCGCCAGCGCGTCGCCAATGGCGCGGGTCAAGTCACCAACATCAAACCCGAAAAGATCGCTCACATTCCGCTCCTCTCAATAGGCCACCCGTCGCGCAGGTCGCGCGCCAGTCGCAGCAGTACAGCGGCTAAGTCTAGGCACTCATGCTCCACCGCCGCCGCGTCGTTCTCTCGGATGGCATCGCGGAATTCGTCCCACTCTTCCACCGCCACGCCCAGGGCTTCGTGCGTCGATGCAAAGGTGCCGTAGCGCTCGTCTGCGGTCTTGATGCGGGCCTCTAGCAGCGAGTCAAGGCTAGGCACTACCACTGCCCCACCACCGAAAACCGCTTGATCGTGTGCAGGTTGTCCACCGACAGGCTGAAGCCGTCATCCGCCTCGCGCTCACCCTCGCGGCTCTGGTAAACGATGTGATAAGGCGCCTCAGGCTGGTCAGGGTGTCGCGGCAGCACTTTGCAGACGCGGCCCAATGGGCTGATGTACGTTTTGCGGTGGTCGAGCACTGTTTGCATTTCAAGCGTCCTTGGTTGTCCAGAAAAGTTCCATCCGGCTGATTGCCGAAGAAAGCTCATTGACTGAGCTACGCGAATTGCCGGCAACCTTGGCGCAGTCGCCGCGCGCCCTCTTGTATTCGCGCACCTTGCCAATCGTGTCGATGTTCCTTGCGGGCGGCGCCTTGTTGATAAGCTCACCAAGACGAAGGGAAAGCTCCGCCTTTTTCTCGGCCACGCTGTCGCGCTGATTGCGGGTATCGACAAAGCCGGCGCGGGGCTGCTCGCTGAACATGTCTGTCTGCCGCATTTCAAGCGTCCTTTCGTGCATTGCACGGCGATGCCGGGCATTGCTTGGTGGATTGGTCGGGGTCCGGCAAGATGACCCCATGAACAGCGAGGTACTCCCTAACCGCTTCCCGCACGATGTAGCCGACCGAACGGTCTACACCGGGGGCCGATGCGAACTGAGTCAGCGCCAGATACAAGGGCTGGTCAACTCGGACGGGCGGGAGGGAAAAGATCAGCTTTTCAGCCATTGCACAGGTACATCTGTAAGGCATGCTGGGTTTGTTTCTTTGCTTTGTTGCCCCGCAGCGGGGTTGCTCGGTGAATGCTCAAACAGCCGTCTTGTCGGACGCAGGAACCGCAAATTCGGCGGCCATGTCCTCGACGGTCAGCTTCTCGTCAGCCTGCGCCAGCCGAACCATCAGCGCGATAGATGGCTTGCGCCCGTTCCAGCGATTGGCGATTTGCCACAGGTATCCGGCATCACAACCGGCCGCCTTAGCCAACGCCTGCCGCTCGGGCTGGGTCATTTCTTCGTATCGGTTCTTCAGTCGCATGCCTCGATCCTAGCAGGCTGCTAATGATGCCGCAAGCCCCCGCGCTGCAAATTGTTAGCAGCGGGTTTACCCATCCCACTTTTGAGGGGGTAGCGTGCTGTATGCCCACCAATCAGGACATAAGACGCGCTAACCTAGCGGCGCTCCTAGAAGAGTGCGCTCAGGAGCTAGGCGATACGCGCGGGGCGGCGGCTGAACTGGCGAGGCGCACGGGGGTAGCAGCCCCCATGATTTCGCAGACGCTCAACCAGAAGCCGCATCAGGGAGGCGCAGCACGCAAGATCGGCGATAAAACAGCGCGCAGGCTTGAGCGTGGAATGAACAAAGAATCCGGCTGGATGGACATTGACCACAGCCCCGCAGTCCTCTCCGCTGCCGAACACGTCATGCTGGCGACTTATCGAGCCTTGACGGCCGAGCAGCGCGAAGTGTTGCTTATGACGGCCAGCGAATACGCTAGGCTTAACCGTGGTGCTTCTCAGGAAGCGGCGCCGGCTTTCCCGGAGCCCGTTACTAGGCAATAGTTCCCCAAGGGTGACAGCAGACTGTCACACCTCGCCCGGCTGTAGCCCAGCGCACCCATGAGGCAGCGATTCCCTCCGCTCGCCTGCTTGTCGTCACCCATGGACAGGCGTGCATCTGCGGTCCCTCGCTGACAGGCCGCACGGCGCGCACCGGGGTTAACGGCGGCCGGTCTTTGTCTGGTGCCCCGATTCAAGGGCATGCCCGCTTGTGCCGAACCCGCGCGCCAGTCTGCGGCGGAATGCAAAAAGCCTACAAGGCCATGCAGTTCCGTGTGTGACGCCACGGCCCCTTTCGGGCTTGACTGCATGAGCTTGTAGGCTCTCGCATTGTCCGCCATGGCGTCACCCATCGGCTAGGTGTGATTATATACAGTAGGGAAGTCCCTAACCACAAGCGACAACTTTATTAGCCGGCTGCTATTGCAATGTGCTTAGCATCCTGCTATCGTTTGGCCGTCGCATCGCAATCGCGGTGCAGGAGTGGCAGAGATGAAAAGCAACCCCGCAGGCAAGACGCTCACCAGCACGATCTATCTCGCGCTAGGCGCGTCGCACATTGGCTACCTCACCAACGAACCCGAGCAGCGCATGCTTTCCGTGTTCACGCACGACCCGCGAAAGCACAGCCCCGATTGGATCGTGCTGGAAACGCGCGAGGTGTCCTACACCCTGCCGGCTGACTTCGACCCGATAGCCCCGCAGGTCGCCGCGTTGCAAGCCAAGAAGGCGCAAATCACCGCCGAGTTTTCCAAGGCTGTTGCAGACCTGAACCGGCAATTGTCGGAACTGCAAGCCATCGAGTACAGCGGGGAGGCGCAATGAGTGAGCTTTACTGCTGCTACTGCGGCCAGCCCAAAGGAGAGCGTATCTCCTGCTGCCGGGAAGTTCACTTTCTTAACGCTCAAGAGTACTTCGACTACACGGGCGAATACCCCGATGACGGACAAGAAGAGTCCGATTGGTACGAAGAGCTAAACCGTGGCTATGCAAAGGATCGCATATGAACCCCCGCGAACACGCCGCGCTGCAACGCGCACAAGAGGCATACGACAACCGCGCTCCCATCGAGCCCGACGAAGACGCGGTTCTGCTGAGTGATTGGGCGCTTGAACTGACGATCACCGCCGAGCGTGCGCTAGACGAAATCCGGCGCGCGGAGAAGGAAGCGGCTTACGGCAACTTTTCGGTGGCGCGTGCGCTGCTGGGAAACGCAGCCAACACGATGAAGGATGCGGAATGAAGCTGCCGACCGAATTTGAGTTCTACGCAGACGACGACACCCCGTTTCGTGTCCGGTTTGATTATGACCGTGGCGAAGAACAGTGGTTCGACGCGCGGGCCGGTGTCGGGTCTCCGGGCTATGACCCGTCCGTTGAGGTGACCGAAGTCAACTTCGGCTCGGGATGGGAACTGCCGGACGTTTACCCGCAGTTGAACCTGCCTGCCATTGAGGCGGAAATCATGGAACGGCTGGCGGACATTGAGGAAGCGGAGCAAGCCGAACGCGCCGAGCGTGAGAGGGACTACTCATGAAGCCAAGCCACATCAGCACCCCGCGCACTCTGTCTGCCTGCACGTTTGAGACTGGCTATCAGTGCGCCGAGTTCAAGGGCGGCAACGGGCCGGCATGGCGGTTTGTCAAAGCCGCGATTGTTTGGGGCGGATTCGCTGCCCTCGGTGTTTGGGCTTTTGTTCATTGGAGTGCATAAATGGACTACGACTGGCACGAAGAATCCGCAGGCCGGGCAGTAGCTCGGGACGAAGCCGCGCGAATCCTGCGACGGCCTTACATCGCAAAGGGGCTGGATCAGCAGGGGCGAATCGAAGCCGCGCACGCTGCAACGGAAGTTGGCGCCGATGACGATCTGTCCTGCGCACATGGGATCGTTTACGCCTTTATCGCTTCAATGGCGATCTGGGCATTCGCGGCTGCTGTTTGGCTTGCGCTGCGATGAGCAAGCATGCGGAAGCTCTGCAATTGGCCGCAATTGTGGATAGGCAAGGGTTCTTTGACGACAACGCCAGCTTCGCGGCTGCCGAAAAGCTGAAAGAGCAACACGCGCTAATTGTGGAAATGCTGGCAGCGCTCAACGAAGCCGACTATGCACTAGAACTTGAGGGCTACAAGCGGCACGGCGCTACCAGAAAAGAATTGCGCGCTGCCATTGCCAAGGCGGAGAGTCACACATGACCACGCTTCGCAACTTCGCCGCCGTTTATGCGCTGTACAGGTCAGGCGGGCATAGCGTCCGCTATTCGGTACGGGTGGCTTACGAAATCGCCGTGCTCGGCGCTTCTTTCTAGGGGATGACATGGAAACAAAGAACGTCTGTGCTGCGTTGGTCAAGGCACAGCGGGGGTTTGCTCCCGCACTCAAGACAAGCACGAATCCGCACTTCCGCTCGCGCTATGCCGACCTTTCCGCCTGCGTCGAGGCGGTGGTTGACTCGTTGAACGCTGCGGGAATCATGCTCATGCAGAAGCAGCACCCGTGCGATGGTGGTGTCTCGGTGGAAACCATCTTTGTGCATGAGTCTGGCGAGTGCCTGTCTGCAGGCATCCTCAGTGTCCCCGCTGCCAAGCAAGACCCGCAGGGCTATGGATCAGCCCTCACCTATGCGCGTCGCTATTCCCTGATGGCTGCATGCGGGATTGCACCTGAGGACGATGACGGAAACGCCGCAGTCAAGGCCAAGCAGACGCGGGGGGCATCGGAGGATCAGGAAACCGGCGACCCGATGACGGCACTAGCACCGCAGGTTCAGGCGAAGGTCCGCGCCACCGTGGCGGCTGCGTTGGAAGCTTTCAACGTAGGCAACGAATGGGGCGCCTTTGAGGAAGCCTCTGGCCTTTGGAACAAGTACCCCGAAGGCGCGGAACGGAACAAAATCAAGCTGGCAATCTCGCATTGCCTGAAGAACCATTCAGCGTTACGCGCGTCGCTGAAGGCATCCGCTGAACAGGAACGCGCAAAGGAAACCGCAAATGCTTAACAAGGCAATGATTATTGGCAACTTGGGCCGCGATCCCGAGGTCCGCTATTCCGCCAACGGTTCTGCCGTCTGCAATCTGACGATTGCCACATCGGAAAAGTGGACCGACAAGACCAGCGGGGAGAAGAAAGAGGCGACGGAATGGCACCGCGTTGTGCTGTTCGACAAGCAAGCCGAAGTCGCCGGGCAGTACCTCAAGAAAGGCCGACCCGTCTACATCGAAGGCAAGATCAAAACCCGGGAATGGACCGACAAAGACGGGGTGAAGAAGTACACCACCGAGATTCACGCTAGCAGCATGACGCTGCTGCCGTCCGGTGACCGGGGCGACGACGCGCCGCCACAAGCCCCCAAGCAGCGCCCGAAGGACGAACAGTGGCGCGCGGGTGCGGCTGACGATTCGGACGTACCCTTTTAGGATCAACGGCAGACGAAAGCTCGTGAGACGCGGCAACTTTGGAAGATCAACGCACGCCGCTGCGTCAAGAGCCGGATTTGCGCCCGGTATGCCACCAACACACAGGAAGCAATGATGCAATTCAAGCAATACCGCCGCGCACAGATTGCCGAAATGGCCGATTGGCAAGAGGGCTTTGATATGACTGGCGTATCTGTCAGCGACGCAGACAAAGCCGCAGGCAGTCCGAAGGCGGGCGACAAGATCGCGCGCAACCCAAAGAACCACGCCGACAAATGGCTAGTTGCTGCTGCCTACGCTGCGGACAATTTCATCCCGCTGGAATGAGCCAAGACCTAGAAGCCCGCTTTGCCGAGCTTGAGCAACTAGCCGACGCCTATGCCGAGGCGCAGGCCGATGCCGACCACTTGAGCGAGTTTAAGAAGTCAAAGAAAGCGCTTCTGATGAAGGAGTCGGAAGTGAAAGGCCAGAAGACGGCAGCGATACAGGAGCGGGACGCATACGCGCATCCTGACTATGTGGCGTTGTTGCATGGCCTGAAAGCCGCGACGGAGCGGGCGCTGTCCTGCAAGTGGCGCCTGGAACTGGCGAAGATGCGCTTTGAGGCGTGGCGCACCCGTGCTGCGAACAAGCGCGCAGAAATGAATCTGAGGTGATGCGATGAATGACCATGCAGACCTGATCGCGCGTCTGCGCGACGGTGTAACGCTTGAGGGCTTCGGCTGCGCTTGCGAGCCGGCTTTTAAGTGCGGCGCATGCAAGGCGCGCGACACGATCCGCAAAGCGTTTGGCACCAGCATTGAAGATGCCGCCGACACATTAGAGGCGCAAGCGTTAGACCTCGCTGTCTGTTGCAACGCCATCGAAGAATGCCTAGACATCGTGGGCGCGCTTGACTGCGTTACCGATGCCGACGCCGCATGCCAGCGGGTGACGTTGCGCCGGCTGAATGAAGCTATCGGGAAAGCCGCACCGCGCCTGCTGTACGAACGGCCGGAAGGTCAAAAGCTGTACGGGCTGAACTACAAGGCGCAAGCCGCCGAGCTTGAGCGGCTGCGTGCAGCCCTTGCAGCGCAGCCGGCAGAGCCGCCCGGCGATTTCTGGAAGATGACCGACAAAGAGGCATGCTCCATGCTCGCCGCAGCAGCGCAGCCACCAGCGCAGCCGGCAGCGGATGTTGTGAGCTACGTTGCCCGATGGGGCGGCAACTGCCGAGATTGCGCCGATGAAAACGGCGTGTGCCCCAATAGCGGCTTGCCCTGCGGCGGGGCGCGGAAGGCAATTGAGCATGTCTTGGCAGCCCTGCAGTACGGTGTGCAGCATGGCTACATCACCGACCCGCTTGGGAGGCCACCAGCGCAGCCACCGCAGGCCGGGGACGATGCACGCGACGAATGGCAAAGCGTTGTGTTCACGCTCATGGGCCACGCCTCAGGGCTGTATGCCAGCGGTCAGCACGACATGCCGTCATGGTTCTACGAACTGGCGGAAAAGATCGCCCGCGCGCATTTGGACGATGAGCACGCCGCCAGGGTTCGCGCGGTTGGTGTCCAGCAGAAAGCCATGCACGCCATCGACGCAGCCGCCAAGGGGCAAGCATGAGAAACGCAGGACTGATAGCCGCCGCGCTGTTGCTTGCCACTGCCGCACAAGACATTCCCGCGCCCCGTCAATCACTGCGCGACGCTGGCGAAGGGCCAGGACGCCGCCGCACGCCGCCGCGCACAGACACAGCACTCGCCCGCGAGATTGCTGAATGGAACGCAGCAGTCGATGCCCGCAAAGCGGAGCGCAAGGCAAAGCGGGGCAAGCGAGGAGCCGCCGCGCACGACACCGCAGGGACAAGAGGCAAGAGGCTGCGGAACTACAGCGCACCGGATTGGCGCTGGTTGAGTACAACCCCCTCACCGCGTCATTTGACACCAGCGACGGCACCAGCGTTGCCGCCGAGGTTGTTTACAGCGCGGACAGCGCATCGGGCGTATTCCGCATCGCGCAGATACGCGAGCAGCAGCGCGCAGCTATGCGGCTGGCCGACGAACCATCGCAGGAGAAAGCCGATGAAAACTAAGCCCCGCGTCGAGGTAAAACCCGTCATGGTCTCGCATGACGTAGCCGCCGCTATGCTGGCAGGAATCAGCCCGCGCACGCTAGACAAGTTCCGCGCGGAGGGATTGATAGCAGCGCGCAGATTGTCGGACGGCAGAGTGGGCTATCTTGTGCGAGAGTTGGAGCAATTTGCAGAGGCGCTGCCGGTGGTGGTGCCGGGGGTGGAGTGATGCCGGATTTTGAAAGACTAACTGACAGCTTGCGGATTGACTTTGCGCCGGATGCGGACAAGCGGGGATGGGCAAAAGGCTACGCTGCGGGGAAAACGCGCGCACGCATAGAGGTCGCTGTGATTGCTGCGGTGCTGTATTTCGGCATTGCGCTAATAGGCCGCTGTTACGGCTCATAGCCCGCCAGCGCCTCCAACCGCTCCGCTAACCGCGTAAGCCACTCCCGCCGCTCGGCATCAAATGAAAGGATAGTTATGTGGCTTTTGATACTTACGATTGTCGGCTCAGGCGGCAATGTTCGCCCATCAATTGAACACCTGCCCGGCTTTGTGACGCAGCAGGCTTGCGAAATTGCTGCGGCGAAATGGGTTGAACAGGTCAGCAAGCAAGAGCACAAGCACCTTTCTATCAGCGCTTTCACGGTGTGCGTGCACTCGTACCCGCCAGGGCATCCAACCGTTCTGAAAGCAAAGTGAGCCATTCCATCCGCTCGGCATCAAACGTGTGCCGGTTGTAGACCCCCACAATGCCCGGCTGCGCATGTCCTAGCACCGCCTCTGCCACCTCTGAGGGGCAACCAAGCGAAGCAAGCAGCGTGCGCCCCGTGCGCCTTAAATCGTGCGGCGCGAAGCCCTGCACCGGCAGGCGCGGCCGCACCCATTCTGGCCTTGACTCGCAGCCCGGCATGTGCGCCCACACTGCCACGCCTAAAGCCTTTTGCTGCAAATGACCAGCCTTACTTTTCGATGGGAACAAGTACCCGATAGGGTGCTGCGCAATGCGCCGGTTAACTATCTCTGCTGCCCGGCCGACGAGTGGCACGCGCAAGTCCGTAATGCCGTCGATGCGCCTCATCTTCAACTTGTCGCGCGGGATGGTCCACCATCCGGCTGCTACTTCCTCTGCACGCATGGCGCAAATTTCCACGCCGCGACAACAAGTCCACAGCATGAGTGTTAGGGCATCGCGGATGTCTATAGGGAAGTTAGGCGGTTTATCGCGCGGCCATAAGAAGGCTAAGAGTTGTCTAAGTTCCGCTTCCGACAATGCCCGCTTGATGACGCCTTGGTGCGTCCCGTTGACTATCTTCCCTTTGCTGCGCAGCTTCCCTCTTAAGATCATGCGCCACCAGTTAGGCACATCCGGCGGCAGTCTGCCGGCATCTAGGGCACGGTCCCAAACTGCCCCCAAGACGCGGCGCAGGTTGCCCGCATTCACTGGCGTAGCGCTAACCGATTCGATGCAGTCGAAGGCATCGGCGCGGGTGATTGACGCGGCAGCGCGCTTCTCGATCTTCTGCACGGCAGGCCCGGCAAGCAGCTTAGAAGCCTCTAGGAACGTCTTAGGCGCGACGGTGCCACGGTACGCTGCCAGCCAGTCATCGCAGGCCCTACGCACGGTGTACACGGCAACAGGGACGCGGGAAGCCTTGCGCTCTAGCGCGGGGTCTCCGCCCGAGTCGCGGCGGTCTTTGATCGCTTGCCACGCCACCAGGGCAGACGGCAGCGACATTGCGGGCCAGCGGCCGAGCTTGACTTGCCGCATCCTTCCATCGACGGGGGAGCGGAAGCGGTACACCCATGCGCGCGTTGCCTGCGCAGCCTCTAGCCGCAGGCCCGGTGCGCCTTCGATGACGATATGCTCGCCGGGCTTGAGTGCCCTTGCCTGCTTTGGATCGAACATGCCCCGCCAAGAAAGTTACGCCAGAAGTAGCGCAGCCTACCGTGTTTCGATGCGCCTTCCTGCGGTTCCCTGCGGTATTTATCGCGTAGATTCATAGGTGAGCGAGCAGTCTAGCCCCGTGCAAACACCTATGATGGCTAGGCGTAAGACCTAGGGAGAATCGGCCCGAAAGCAAAAAGGTACGCAAAAAGTTGACTTAACGTGTAGGACATTGCTTGACTGTTGCGCGCAACCAGATAA
>JACCDR010724947.1_pt1 | contig 18277 bp, 16 predicted proteins | sample 7446431 | NCBI WGS metagenome assembly JACCDR01 (sample SAMN15323443, study PRJNA562643) | freshwater metagenome | isolation source: river surface water | place: USA:Blue River Watershed | collected 2017-08-17
ATGTTACTGTTTATTCACTCGGCAAAGAAGCAGGGAAGGGGCGACTGGTCTACCTTTGGCGTTTCTATCGTACAATCATTCAACTCCGCCATCAGTACGACAGCGTCTTCGTCCACATGAATCAAATCTACGTGATCCTCGGTGGCGCATTGTGGCGTGCGTGGGGCAAGCGGATCGGATTATGGTATATGCACGGTACGGTCTCAACGAGTCTTAAGGTAGCAGAAAAATTCGCACATATAGTATTTAGCGGCTCTGCTGAAAGTTTTCGGTTGCCTTCTCCCAAACTCATAGTAACCGGTCATGGTATTGATGTTGATCTTTTTAAACCATCCCCCGACACACAAAAAGATATTGAATTCATTACAGTTGGCCGTATTAGTCCTGCCAAAAATCTGGAAGTCCAACTACGATTTTTGAGTGATTATCCTAAAGCCCATCTGCATATAGTCGGTCATCCACTTACAAACAGAGAGCAGACTTACTACAAAGAATTAGAACAATTGGTTGGTACATTAGGTTTGACTGATAGAGTCCACTTTCTTGGTAGTATCAAACAAAAAGATTTACCACAAGTGCTTAATCGAGCACGTGCGTTTTTACATACTGCCACGAATGGTAGTCTTGATAAATCGGTACTTGAAGCGCTCGCTTGTGGTTTGCCTGTCTACTCAAGCAATGAATTCTTGTGGCGTTTGCCTGGGGTAACGGACTTTGCTCAAGCTTCGCACGGTGATTTCGGTAGTCTAGACAAGGCAATAGCATGCATTCGTCAAGAGCATAGTGTACAATCATTAGTGAAAAAATTACTCAGTTATTATTAATGTATGTCAGTGACTGGAGAAAGATTAACGTTTGGGCAGGCGAGCGATCGTCATCAGGCTGATCATATGGCACGGTATGAATTTGTTCGTCCGTACATTACCGACAAAGTGGTGCTTGATATGGCATGTGGTACTGGTTATGGTACCGCTGAAATCGCTAAACATGCACGATCTGTAACGGGAGTTGATATTGATGAATCTTCTATTGAATACGCACAAACGAATTTCAATAGACCTACAGTCACATACCTCTGTGAATCAGTTGCGACAGTAGTTTTTCCTCCAGAAACATTTGATATAATTGTTAGTTTTGAAACGATAGAGCATTTGGATGATATCACCCGTAAGGCCTATTTGGCGCGCATGTTTGAGTCATTAAAACCAGACGGTTGTATATTTCTTTCCACTCCCAATAAGCGTATCACTTCACCATACTCAAAGAGACCACTTAATCCATATCATGTTCTTGAGTACTACCAAACAACCCTTGCTAAGGAGCTAACTAATGCTGGTTTTGTTATTGATACATGGTACGGTCAGCGCCGTGTACATCGATTATTTACATATCGGATTGTCTATTATGCTATCCGACTGTATGAGAAAGTGACAAAACATCAGCTGCGCTTATATGATTTGGCCGACTCAGCAACAGTAGAGGTAATGACATCAAAGTATGAGCCACGATACTTTGTAGTACGTCTTCGCAAAAAATAATTATGAGAAAAATATTATACAAATCTCTAAACCTACCAATCCCGCCAGCGCGATTTTCATTGCGTTTATATCGAGAGTATAGACTTCGCCAATTTAAAAAAAGTGGTGAACGGGTGCTTGATATTGCTGGAGGGTCAATGCCCTTAAACGAAGCATATCTAAATGTAGATATTGCTGATGTTGCTGAAGTTGATCTCGTATGTAACCTATTGGACTGTATACCGCTTGATGATGCGTCAGTTGAGAAAGTGGTGTCAGTTGCTACAATTGAGCATTTTACCTTGCCTGATGTTCAGCATATATTTAGTGAGTTTTATCGATTATTAACACCGGGCGGTAAAGTAGAAATTGGGTTACCATCACTCAAAAAGATTCTTGAACAATACACCAAACGAGGATGTGATGACGAAGTCTTACGATACCTCCACGGTGGTCTAAAGGATGAGTATGACGTACATTACTTTGTGGTTGATCCAACACGAATGATAGATGAATTACGTATGATTGGATTTAAAGAAGCTCATGAAGAGGTGTATGATTATCCTCGTCACAGCCCTGATTTTATGATGAAAATTATCGCTATAAAGTAGGTATGCGAGTTTGTTGGTTTGGTTTCTATGATAGAGCGTATGCGCGAAATAGTATACTCATTGCCGGACTCGAAATGCATGGGGTTAGGGTTGTCCCATGTACTACAACACAGACTGGAATTAAAAAATATGTGACATTGATTCGCCAGTTACGTTCATTACGAGATCAATACGACATGGTGTACTGTGCCTTCCCGGCACTTTACAACGTGATGTTAGCTTGGTTGTTTCAAAAGAAACCGGTAGTAATGGATGCATTTTTCCCAATGCATGAAGCGATGGTGGAAGATAGAAAGACATTTTCCCGCTTTCATCCGAAAGCTTGTTTGTGGTATGTCACAGATATCATTTCCGTTTGGTTAGCTGATTTGATTATTTGTGATACATCGGCACATGTAGAGTTTTGGCGCCGATTATCGGGACGGAAATATGGCTATCACGTGATACCAGTCGGAGCTCATTCGAAAGAATTTTTTTTGACCACGTCATCCTATCCTTCGGTCACCGTGACATTTCATGGCAGTTACATACCACTACAAGGAGTAGAGGTGATTGTTGATGCTGTAGCGATACTGAGGGAACATCACCACATCACTTGGCGCTTCATCGGTCGTGGGCAAACATATGATGCTATAGTAAAAAAGATTAATGATCTCGATCTACAAACGCATATTGAATTAGTCCCATGGGTATCAATTACTGACTTAAACCTCTACCTAAATAGTAGTACTATCATACTGGGTATATTTGGTACAACAAATAAAGCAGATCGAGTCATTCCAAACAAACTCTTTCATGGTTTGGCACTTGGTAAAACCGTGATTACCAAAGATACGCCAGTAGCTCGCCACCTGTTAGGGAGTTCTGTTTACTATGCTTCCAGTGAACAAACAGCTAGTAGTCTTGCTGAGATTATCAAGTATGTAGTATCAACTCAGGACTATACAGTTGCAGAAAAGGGAAAGCTCCTTTACGAGCAGGAGTTTTCTGAAATGATACTTGGTAAAAGACTTAAAGAACAGTTACAATCTCTACTATGAAATCACTTTTTTTCACTATTCCAATCTTGGCGTGGAAACTCAAAGTTAATTTGATTCATTTCCTACTTCTTTATGTGCAATTTGTTTGGTTTATTGTAACTAGAAAAATTATTGGCACAACTGGCAGTCAAAAAATTAGTGTTTCATTCCAGCAAAGACGATTTGCTTTATATCTGAGACAACCAATGGATATAGCGGTGCTTCGTGAGATATACATTGAAGGTGAATATGAGTGGTGTCCTGTGTTGGAACCCAAAGTCATTGTTGACCTCGGGGCACATTTTGGAGATACCGCGCTGTATTATCATGCGCGCTTTCCAGAAGCGAAAATTATTGCTGTTGAACCAGCTCCTGATAACTTTGCTCGACTGATTGAGAATACAAAAGGTATTGTAAATATTGTTCCTGTTCAAGCTGCTGTCAGTGATCACAATGGTGAATTGATATTGCATGTTATGCCGAGTTCTTTAGGAAATTCTCTTGCCAAGCGTCCTGAATCGACTGACACAGTAAAAGTTCCAGCAATGACGCTCGAGACACTTTTTACAGCTCACCATATCACCACTGTTGATTTGCTGAAATTTGATATAGAAGGAGCTGAATTTACTGTGTTCCGTAATAATCATGAAAATCATCATATTAAATCGTATATTGGTGAAGTGCATGAAGATCTCGGGAATGATACAATCGATGGGTTCAAAAAGATGTTTACTGAAAGACAGGTGGTAGCAGAACAACTAAAGAATCAGAAACGGTACATAGTAAAGATCACGTAACGATATGCAAACAGCCTGGGAGATTTTTTTTAGCGAAAAAGCGAGAGACATATTTGAAACTTCAACAGCGGTATACGATTTTGGTGGTGGTCTGCGTATTGATAAAAAAAGAAACAATCGGTTGGATCCTGCCAATCTGTGGTTGCTTCCACTGGCTGAGAAGATTGATTACAAGGTCATCGATGTAGTGGCAGATTATAACCCTGATGTGGTGGCCGATATTCAAACTTTACCATTTGCTGACAATGTTATTGATGCCTATGTCTGCTTGGCTGTGCTCGAGCATGTACCGAATCCAATTAAAGCTATGGAGGAGATGTATCGAACTCTTAAACCAGGTGGAAAAATCCTCGTATATGTGCCTTTCTTATTTTATTACCACGCACACCCTGGTTACTACAAAGATTATTGGCGATTTACTATTGATTCATTAGAGTCTATGACAGAAAAGTTTTCTGAGCGTCAAGTGCAAGAAGTAAAGATGCCGATTGAGACACTACTTTTTTTGACTCCACTGGGAAAGAGTCAATTCTTAACTAAGGTGGCTCGTTTTATTGACGGTCGTTTATACAAGCAGGGAAGTAGACAAGTGTCTGGGTACTTTATGTACCTCATTAAGTAATGTATTAAATATATGATATTATTTGGCTATGAAACAAACTGATTCGAATCACTATGCATTTAATCGCTATATGCATATGTCACGCTGGTCGTGCTATTACGTACAAATAAAGAAAACTTTGGCCTTAAAACCAACATCTGTTTTAGAAATAGGACCCGGTGATGGGCTATTTGGGTGGTACATGGAAAAAAATAAAGTAGCATATACTAGCGCTGATCATGCTGATGATATAAACTCAAACGCTAAGGTGAATCTTGGTTTTGAAGCCTTACCATTTTCTGACAATTCCTTTGATTTAATTTGTGCATTTCAAGTACTTGAGCATATTCCGTTTGATAAAGTCCCATATGCTTTATCTGAATTAGCAAGAGTATCAAAAAATCAGGTATTTCTTGATATTCCTCAATTTGGTACACATATACAGTTCCTGCTTAAATTGCCTATGCTACCAAGATTAGCGAAGCATTTTGTCCTCCCGTATCCAAAAAGGCATATATTTGATGGTTTTCATTATTGGGAAGTAGGAAAAAAAGGTTTTTCTCCAGATACTGTTAGGACTATCATGAAGCAGTACTTTAGTGTGAAAGAAGAGTTTTCTATATTGGAGAACCCTAAAGAGCGATTTTACATATTGGAAAAAGTAAAGTCATAACACACAATGGACGTTATGTATTTAAAAAGTTTAGACAGACTCAAAGTTATTTTGAAAAAAGTATTTTTTGATAACTACCATCTAGCTGCAGCTCTGTCGAAGAGTAATATTTCTGTCTATAGACTTTATCTCAAAATTATAACTTTTTTGCTCCTCAAAAAAGCGGGTTTTTTGCATATCGCATGGCAATTCACATTTTATTTTCAAGCAAAAAAATTTACCCTTTATATCCAAAATAGCTTAGATTTTTCAGTCCTGCATGAAGTGTTTGTCATCAAAGAGTATGATTGGTTCCTGAATAGAAAAGTATCAACGGTACTTGATCTTGGAGCGCATTGGGGGGATACAACTTTATATTACGCCCTACATGAAAATATAAAGCAGATTGTTGCTGTTGAACCTATGCTTGATTTGTATAGCAGACTAATTGATAGTACTACATCATATAAGCAAGTTGTACCGATTCACGGAGCAATTGCTCCACATGATGGGGAGATAAGTTTTTATGTCTCAGAGGATACAGTTGGTAATTCACTTAACAAACGTTCGACTAAGCAAGTGGCTGTTTCAGTACCATCATATACTTTAGAAACACTCATGAATATATCACCAATCAAAAAATTCGATTTGGTCAAATTTGATATTGAAGGTGGAGAGGAATACTTGTTTAAAAACCATTTATTCCCAACTATTGCAGATGCATACATAGGTGAGATTCATCTCAATCTTATTTCATTCAACTTAGACCAAATACAAGCACTATTTGATGATAATTTTCATGTGGAGTTTCATCCTCTCAAAATGAACAGATACATTATGAGGGCGTATAATAAAAAAATGTTCAACTAGGTTCAGATAATCTTTGATCCATAGATACGTTCATTATTTTCAAGTGATTTATATAATGCATTAACAACAAGTGTCATTTGAGTCGATTTTTTTATATAGTGATCAAATGGTTTGAAGTTAAATCGTATGTTTCGTTCCTGTAAGTAGGAGACAGCACTTTTATAGTCATCATACACAATACTTGAATGTTGATTAAGTAATGTGTAATTAAGTCCAAATCCCATTTTCTTTCTCAAGATAAGCTCATGAGGTAAGATGCCATCTAGGAGTTTTTTAAGAAAGTACTTCGTGTGATTCATGGTGATACTCAGATTGGCAAATTTATGTGCATGCGTGTGTATCGCTCTATCAAGTAAAGGAAGTCTTCCTTCGATCGAACACATAGAAGTAGCAAGATCGTTTTTTACGAGCAAGCCATCCTGCAGATATAGTCGAAAATCAAGTAAAGAAGGCGGAATCGCTTCACGCTTTATACATTCGAAGATTTTTTTCCAGGCAATCCTGCTCGATTCGTCGCGTTCAATGCTCATCTCATTAAGATAAACAAAGAGGGGCATTTTTAGAAGTTTAGCAAGATTAAAGAAAAACTTGTTTTTGCCAGGGAATGATGGAGTTAAAAAGAATAAAGAATCAAACCATTCTTGGTTTGGTACCGGAGAGGTAAATTTTCCAAGGAATAGCGATCTATTGTAGCCATAAAAAAGTTCATCACCACCATCTCCAAGTAGTACAACTTTAACATTCTTTGATGCTTTTTTGCTTATGTAATATGTTTGGAATATACCATTTGCTCCCGAAGGATTGTCAATAGTTTTAGTTACTTCTTGATAAGATTGTTCAAATTCTTCAACTCCAAAATCTTCGGATTCATTCTTAAGTTTTAAGATACTTGATATTTTGTTTATATATTGTCTGTCTACATCTCTGCCATTTATATTAAGACTAAAGGTATTCAAATTAGAATTTTTATCTTTTGCGTAAGCCGCAATAAGTGATGAGTCAACTCCACCAGAGAAAAAAACTCCAACAGGTACATCAGCAATCATATGAGAGTGCACAGTATCTCTGATTATTTTTTCGTAGACACGTTCAGAAATTACTTCATGCGTTTCATGTTGCTCTTGCAATGTATGTGTTAACTGCTGTGATTTAATAGCAAATTTTATTATTGTTCCTGGGCGCATTAGCTTGATTTCGTTGTAAATGGTGTCGGGTGTAATTGTGTGTCCAAGAGTAAGATATATATCGATACTATCTCTATTGATTGATAGCTTTTCTTTCAAATCTGACAATATTGCGACGATGGATTTTATTTCTGACCCAAAACAAATGCCAAATTTACCTACTGTGTAGTAAAGCGGCTTTATGCCAAATGTATCTCTAAACAGATAAACATCTTTTTCTACCTTGTCATAAATTGTAAAAGCATACATGCCGCGTAAGTACTGGGTAATTGCGGTACCATATTTACTAAATAGTGCCAAAATTACTTCAGTGTCTGACTCAGTTTGAAAGTCGTAATCAGATAAATGATCATGTTTGAGTTCTTGGTAGTTGTAAATCTCTCCATTGAACACGATACAGTAACGGTGGCTCGTGTCCCACATTGGTTGGGCTGAACGAGGGTTGAGATCAATAATAGCGAGGCGATTGTGACCAAGGCTAATATGTTCATCGTTGTAAAAACCAGCATCGTCTGGTCCGCGATGCGCTTGGAGCGCATGTGCCCGTTTGACGATTTCGAGATTTGATCCTGTATATCCGACAATACCGCACATAAGATTTATTTTGTTATACTATCATGACGATGAAAAAGTTGTACTATATTACCCGGGCACGTATCCCAAGCGAAAAGGCGCATAGTTTTCAGATTATGAAAATGTGTGAGACATTTGTCCGTTGTGGCTATGAGGTGACGCTCATGGTGCCTGCTCGTGAGAATAATATACAAGAAAACCCGTTTCAGTACTTTAGTATTCCGGCTGTATTCTCTATCGTCTATGTGCCAGTCCCACCCCTAATCCGTCGCGGTTTTGGGGCGAGGTTATTGTTTTGGATTGAGGGGTTATGCTTCCTGCTTCGCCAGAGTCGACAAGCACAACCAGAAAAAGAAGCTGTTATCTTTACACGGTCGATAGAAGTAGCGCTGTGGTATCGGTGTTTAGGGTACAAAAAAGTCATTGTTGAACTGCACGATTGGCCGGGATCTTTTACGTGGTTATTTGGGTGGTTGTTGCGATTGATTCCAAAAGTAGTAGTTACTGCAGAGGGATTAGCAGAAGAGTGTGTACGGGTAGGGAGATCTGTCTTGGTCGCTCCAAATGGAGTGGATGAAATGTTCTTTGAACCACATACACCACTGTTGCGATCTGAAGTGGGCATACCGATTGAGCGATCCGTCGTCATGTATGTCGGGGCTTTGGCTCTATGGAAAGGGGTCGGTACATTGCTCGAGGCTAGTCGAATATTACCACCTTCGTTTGTGGTGGTGATTGCTGGCGGAGCAAGAGAAGAGGTAGAGCGACTGCGACGAGAGTACCCCCATGTGCTTTTTTTGGGACAAACTCCAGTACATGAATTACATCGGTATCAAAGATTGGCTGATATACTGGTTGTACCAAATTCTCCTGAAGAGGCCTTGTCGGCTCGATATACCTCACCTATTAAACTATTTGCGCATCTAGCGTCAAAAAAACCAATCATCGTATCTGATTTGCCTAGTATGCGGAGTATTGTATCTAACAAAGAAGTGGTGTTTTTTGATGGATCATGTACTGATTTAGTACAAAAAATTATCGCTATCTCGAGTACTGCTCCGACAGACATACAAATCTTGACCGATCGAGCGTATGAGCTTGCAAAACGTTCAACTTGGAAAAATCGAGCAGAAAAAATACTGACTTTATTTGCGTAAGGTCATTGTCACGATTAGGGTTATGGCAAGGAGTATATATTGTGTGGCTATTCGACTCAAAACAACTCCCAGAAGGCCAAGAGTAAGTGCTCCAACAAACGCTGATACTATCAAAAACAGACTAGTGGTAACGTTTATAATGTAAAGTGCCTTTTCGTAACTGTGCGTCTGTAACCAGCTTAGATAAATATGATAGACCGATGCAGGCACAGCGAGTATCAGGAGTTGGGTATAGAAAATAGCATCCGGGTATTTTGGAAAAAGTATTCCGTACACAAATGGCACAATAGGTATACAAAGACCGGTTATTACTCCGAGGATAATAAAACTTTGGATACTCCGCAGTGTTAAATGTGGTTGTTCATGTGCTGCTTTGGAAGAAAAGCGAGGAATCAAGAGTGTGGGGAGGTTTTTTATAGCTCCTTTGAGATGATCAGGGAGGAGTGTGGCTATAGTGAATGTGGCGAGACTGGCTGCTCCGAGTTGTTGGAAAACAATGATGCTATCGAGCTTCGCTGCGGTGCCGATGATGATATTACGGATGCTAGTGTGATTAGCGATCGAATTATAGAGAGAAGTTTTTTGAGTATCAACCTGGGTAATTGTCTCTACCTTGGTTTGTTTCCAGGATAGGTATCCAGTCACCGCTTGTGCCCCAAGAAAGACAGCAATGAGTGTGAGTACATCTTGGGTTATGAGAACCGTACTAATCGATAGTGTTGTAATAAAGAGAGATCGTGTCGTTTGGAGGTACGTCGCTTCTTTAAATTTTGTTTGCCCTTGAAGAAAAGCCAAAGCATTCAAAAAATGTATGCTTGATGGTTGTAAAAGAGCAATCAAAACACAACCGCTGGCTAGTACATAGTTATCCTGGTAGAAATAGTAGAATGCAACTGAAAGGGCAATACTACTTGCGATAAGATTATAACGACGGAGCCGCTTTTGGGCGTAGGCATAGTACCAGGTGTCATGTTTGGCTGCTGCTTGAAATATTGCTTGGCCGATACCAGTGAGCGTAAAACTACCAAATAATACAGCGAGATTTACTAGATACCGATACAAACCGAATTCCGTTTCGGTCAGAAAATGGGCGAAGACTATTGTCCCAAGGAGCGAAATCAAAATAGTGAGACCTTGGGCGGTGAGTAACCAAAAACCACCACCGAGGAAGTAGCGACTGTCGATTTTGAATATTCGCTCAATAAGGTTATACATGGTGATCGTCTCAGGTAGAACTTAGGTAAACAGGTAAGAGTTACTTGTACCCATATCCTACTATCTTTTGCTCGTGTATACTACTTCCGTATGTCATCAGAAACTATAACCTGTCTCCTTTGTCAGTCAGTTGAAGTTGCTCGCCTCACACATCATATGTGTCGGTGTCGGGCGTGTGGGTATTTCTTTGTCGAGCCATCTGAGCGAGAGCGTCAGCAAGCGAATTTTCAGATAGTGACTGATGCACCGCCAAATCTGGCTGGGCTCGATCATCTTAAAAAGAAGTATCCAAAGGATGGTCACGGTAAGCGTAAGCTTTATGAAACTTACGCCGAAAAGGCCATTGCTTGGTACGGTGCTGACGTGGCGGTACTTGATGTTGGGGCGAGTGGGGGATTCTTCCTTCACGAGGTAGAAAAACGAGGAGCCAAAAAAGCCAATCTCCGGACACTCGAGGTTGACCGTACTTATCAGGCGCTGACTGAAGAGTACTTTGGTTATGAGGGTGATATTGAAAACATCGAAACCTACCGCGCTCCACGTCAGTACCACTTCATTACGTTGTTTGATGTGCTCGAACACGTACACAAGTTTTGGGATGCTCTTGCTACTATGCACGAGGCATTGACTCCCGATGGTCGATTACTTCTAAAGCTTCCCAACGGACGGTGGGCGTATTTCAAATACAAGATGGCGATGCTGCTCGGGTGGTCACATAAGGTGCCGGGATACCTCTATCTCGAACCAGGAGGACACCTTAACTACTGGAATAACGAATCAATCAAAAAATTGGAACGAGCAGGGTATGAGCTCGAGTCGTTCGTCTATGTGTATCCACACAAAGAACAATTTGGTAAACAGCACTGGTTGCGTCTTCTCGGGTACCGCCTTAATGCACTCCTTGGTCTCAATCTTTTTCCTGAGTTTATTGCGATTTTTAAAAAACGGTAACGTTTTTGAATCGGAAGTGGTTATACTGAAAGTCAGCAAAGGATATACGTATGGAACATCTCACTATTGGTTTTATTGGACAAGGTTTTATTGGTCGCCACATGGCGGATGATTTTGCGGAGCGTGGTTTTTCGATTGTACGTTACGCGCTTGAACCAGAATTCAGAGAGAATCGCGAGGCGATTAGTACCTGCGATATTGTGTTCATCGCTGTCCCAACTCCCACCACTCCAGATGGTTTTGACAGTTCAATTCTTGAGGCGGTGATGCCGCTGATTGGTATAGGTAAGGTAGCCGTGATTAAGTCGACGATGTTGCCTGGTACCACTGTGCGCTTGCAGACGATGTTCCCTGATCGGGTGATTCTCCACAGTCCAGAGTTTTTGCGTGAAAAGACCGCACGAGAGGATACAAAATCACCATTTCGTAATATCGTCGGTATGCCGGTTACTGATGAGGTGCACGAGCGGGCGGCTGAACGAGTCATGGCCGTCTTACCAACTAGCCCTTTCTCTCTTATTACAGGCGCTCATGAAGCAGAACTCATTAAGTACGCAGGCAACAATTTTTTGGCGCTGAAGGTAGTATTCATGAATATGATATACGATGCCGCAGAAGCTGTCGGTGCGAATTACTCGCTGATTGCTGAAGCAATGAAAGCCGACCCACGGATTGGAACCAGCCACATGAATGTTGTTGATCAGAGCGGACATCCAGGGAGCATACCGGGACGTGGCGCTGGAGGTCATTGTTTTCCAAAGGATTGGGCAGCGTTCACCACATGGTACCAAACCATCTATCCCGATGATGTGGCTGGTATAGAGACGCTGAAAGCGGTTGAAGCCAAGAACCTCAACCTACTTCGAGCAAGCAACAAAGATCTCGACATCTTGGCTGGTATTTACGGTCAATAGGATATGGTTGACGCACGGGCGAAGGTGGTAGTAGTTGGCGGAGGGACTGGTACGTACACGTTGTTACGGGGTCTCAAGCGGTATAGTGATCAGATTGCGATTAAAGCGATTGTGACGATGGCTGACTCAGGTGGTTCGACCGGACGACTGCGTGATGAATTTGGACAGTTGCCGGTTGGTGATATTCGGCAAGCGCTCGCTGCGCTCTCGACGGATATTCCCGGTACCCCTAATCTGTTACGGGATTTATTTTTATATCGCTTTGATAAAGGTGATGGTTTGTCTGGTCATAACTTTGGTAACTTGTTCCTGACTGCCCTGACCGATTTGTTGGGGAGTGAGGCCGCTGCGATTGAGGCGGCGTCAACGCTCTTGCGTGTATCAGGGCAAGTCATACCAGTCACTCATGAACAGACACATCTGGTAGCGCGCTTTATGTCTGGTCGTGAAGTGATTGGAGAACATGCGATTGATGAACCGGCAATTGAGCATCATGCTGATCGTATTATCGAATTGTCTTTGTCGACTACTGCCTCGATATCTGACGACGCCCATGAAGCGATTGTTACTGCTGATATTATCATTCTTGGTCCCGGCGATTTTTATACCAGTATTCTCGCTAATGCGGTGGTTGATGGTTTTGTTGACGCCTTACGTGAGAGTCAAGCGACTGTCATGTATGTTGCGAATTTGATGGCTCGTCCCGGTCAAACGATTGGTATGCACCTTCCTGAGTATCTCACCGAACTACAGACCTATTTGGGGCGATTACCTGATTTGGTACTGACTCCAGATACACCGTTACCGACTGATCTCCTTGATCGATACCGTGAGGAAGAAGCAGTACATCCAGTGCTATACACAAAGAGCGAGTTACCGGTCATAGTACGATCTGCACCGATTGTGAGTGTTGCACCGGTTGTTAAACAAACTGGTGATGTATTGACCCGGAGTCTCATTCGACATGATAGTGATGCTCTCGCTCGAGAAATTATGACGTTGCTCCACAGTGCTACTCGGCAGACTCGCTAAAAAATCAGTATACTGGGGGAAGTTATGGAAGATGGTTCGTATATCAAAGACGCACAGCAGTCACTTAATGCGATTTTGACGAAGTCAGCACCGAGGAGTGCGGATCATGGCCAACAGGTCAGTGTGGCTGAAGCGCGCGAGCGTCCAATTCTCAACCCAACCACGAACCGTACCAAAACACGGGTGCTGTTTGTCACAACCGATACGTCAATTTTGACTCAGACCACAAAGACGCTCGATGGTTATGTGGCGGTAGCGTCGATGTTTGATGAAGTACATATTATGGTGTTACGAACAGGTATACCACCAAAGTTCCCGGTGCTACGAGTCGATAGTACAACGTGGTTGTATACAGTGAGTGAACGAAAATTTATTGATATGCCGTTCCGGGCGTGGCGTATGATGCACGAGCAGTTAGAATTCGCCAGTGGTTTTCGTCCCGATATCATTGTCGCCCGTGAACCAGGTGTCAGTGCGTTGGTGGCATATGGGGCTGGAGTATACTACGATCGTCCGACCCAACTTCATATACCATCTGGTTTTTCGCAACCATCTGGTTTTTTTAAGCGACTCTGGCAGCGTTTTCTGATCAGTCGTTTTGGTAGTATTCGGGTAACCACCGAGGCGGAGGTATCACTCTATAGTGATGCACATGACGAAAAGGATATTGCAGTTTTGCCACGATACCGTGATTACACAGTGCAATTTACTGGGGAACAGGGTGCGTATTTGCGACAGAAATATCCGCAATTTAACTTCATTATTTTATATATCGGTGAATTGACGACAAGCACTACCGCTTTTCAGGCGATAGATGCGGTGCGACAAGTCTTGCGTAATCCGCGGGTGGGATTTGTGATGGTGGGTAATGGCACCGGCGTCATGGAATGTGAACGTCGGGCAACGTTGCTTGGTATCAAAGATCAGGTCATTATCGAACGGCGCGCCGATTCAATCCAAGAATATCTCAAGAGTGCTGATGTGCTGTTGGTTACCGATAAAGATACGATGGCTGATGAGATTACGCTCTACGGAGCAGCTGCTGGGGTGCCGATGGTGATGACGACGACAGCTTTACGTCAAGATATGTTTACCGATGGCAAATCTGCCTATGTTGTTGATGATGCGCGGTCGCTGCGATTGCCGGAGTTATTATCACGATTGTTGAATAATGGAACAGAAAGACTTTTGCTACGACAAACCGTCAGGCAATTAGCAGAATCACGTTTGTACGTTAATCCAGAAGAATATGCGAATTCATATCGTGCAAGTATCGAAAAAGCCTTTGTGCAAGTGACAGAATAGTTATCTATGTGCATGATACACTAGAGCAGTATGAAGTCACGACAAGGTCCAGCATTTATCGGCATCGGTGCACCGCACACTGGGTTAGGGGGTATTGCGACGTGGCTTAGTGAACACGAATCAGTGGTTGATCATATACCAGCTTGTAACTTCTTTAATACTGATCTCTATGAGAAACGTGGATTAGATTGGTATGAGGCACGGCTACGATCTACCGCTCGACGTCCGGGGCAACTTATGGGTGATATATCACCTGGGTATCTGGCTGCGCCAGAAGCCGCTACACGTATCGTCGATGCGTATCCAGATGCAAAGTTATTTGTAGTCGTCAGACATCCACTACGGCGTGCGATTGCAGCTTATCTCGCCAATCGTGAGATTGATACCACCATAGCCCGGATGAATGCTGCCGAATACCTTACTCACTATCAGGCCGAACAACGACAAAGTAGTTATGCACTTCATCTTGAGCAGTATTTTGCATTTTACTCACCAGTGACACTTAAGGTGATTATCTACGAAGAGTTAGCCAACTCGCCACTAACGGTGATGCAAGATCTCTACGCCTATATAGATATTAATAAAGATGCTATTCCAAAAGGATTAAAACACTTTGCGCCACCACCAGATCCGCCGAAGAACCCTGGTTTAATTAAGCGCAGTATAATGAAGGGAAAAGCTGTATACAAAAAGCTAACTGAACGACCAATTGGTCCGGTTTTTCCGGTTGATCCTGATCTAGACGCATATTTATCTCCCGAAGAAAAAGCTCTATTTTTGAAAGCGTTTGTTGCTCCTACCACCCAGCTATCGCATCTCATGGGACGGGACATGGTGGCTTATTGGGATTTGGTACCGGAATGATCTTAAGGAAAGCCCATTGGGTATTGGACCAGAGCTTCGCTGTTCGTCTAGTGAAAGAGTGTTTTGTCTCTGTGCTATAGTAGTAGCCATATGAAAGATATTTTACGGGGTATTATATACGCAGGTATTTTTGCGGTACCGTTTTTAACATTACACGTTGCTGACCAGAACTTTTTTCCATACATTACCGGTAAGAACTTTTGGTTCCGCATTTTAGTTGAGGTGGCATTTGGGGCGTATGTTCTTCTTGCCTTACTCGACAAGGCCTATCGCCCCCGTTTCTCTTGGATTTTGGCGGCGTTTGGAGGATTAATCGCAGCCATGCTCGTTGCCACCCTACAAGCGGAACATGTCACCACCGCATTGTGGAGTAATTTTGAGCGCATGGATGGATATGTGACTTTGGTCCATGTGTTTATGTACATGGTTCTTCTCGGTGGCATGCTCCACACGGAGAAGACTTGGAATTACTTCTTTTATACGACGGTTGGGGTGGCAACACTCGTCGCTTTGCGAGGTGTCGCGCAACTATCGGGGACTACCACGCGTGTTGATAGTACACTCGGAAACGCGGCGTATATGGCGATCTACATGCTCTTCCATATCTTTATTGTGGCACTCCTCTTTGTGCGTACTAAGGTGACACCATTTAGAGTTCTCTACGCCTTATTAATAGCGCTGTTTGTATTCGTGCTATTACAGACGGGGACACGTGGTACGGCTATCGGCTTGGCGACTGGTTCGCTCGCGGCTGTGTCGTACATGATGCTCTTTGCGACCAAGCACCCACAGATTCGTCGCTATGCTGTTATGTCGGTGCTCGGTCTCGTGGTGCTATTTTCTGGCTTTTATGCAGTCCGTGATACAGCGTATATTCAAGAGACACCAGCGTTAGCTCGTATTGCGAACATCGATCTCGGAAATGACCTTCGCATTCGTAGCATCATTTGGGGGATGTCTCTTGAAGGGATTAGCGAACGTCCGGTGTTCGGTTGGGGGAATGGTAATTTTAACTACGTGTTCAATGAGCAGTATGATCCACGACTCTACGCGCAGGAGCAGTGGTTTGATCGGGTGCACAATATCGTGTTTGATTGGTTGATCGCTGGCGGTGTGGTGGGGTTTGTCGCATACATGAGTATTTTTGCGGCGCTGTTCTACTACCTCGTTATCCGTGCGTGGCGCGGTGATTCGAGTTTGCCACTCCTTGAACGAGGGTTACTAGTCGGTCTCATTGTTGGGTACTTCACTCACAATCTGGTTGTGTTTGACAACATCGTTAGTTACATCTTCTTTGCGGTCATCCTGGCCTTTATCCATCGTGCGTATAGTCACGAGTGGCCCCGCATGATGCGAGTCGAGGTACCGGAACCGATTACTCGACAGATTGTCGCTCCAATCGTACTGGTTGGTGTCGTTCTAGTCGTATACTTTGTGAATGTACCTGGTATGCGGGCAGCTAGTGGTATCATTGACGCCTTCCGCACTCAGGATGTGTCGGCGCGGCTAGAGACCTTTGAGCGTGTCCTGGCGCTTGACTCGTTTGCCAATCAGGAGATTGTAGAGCAGTTGGCCCAGCAAGCCATGGGGATCGCCACCAACCCAGGGTCAGTTGATCCTGAGCTTCGCGATCGTTTCCTCGCTACGGCTGAAGCAGAGCTTCAAAAAATGGTAGCCGAAAAACCTGGCGATGCTCGTCTCCATGTGTTCTTGGCCAGTTATTATCGAGCGATTGGTAACGCTGAGAAGGCTCGTACAGAGCTGGCAACTGCTCGAGAATTTTCACCAAAGAAGCAAGCTATTATTCTGCAGCAGGGCGCTGTTGAGATTTCGCTCGGACAAAATGAAGCTGCTCGTAATTTCTTCAAAGAAGCTTACGAACTTGATACTACAAATGACGAAGCTAAAGAATATTACTACGCGTCACTTATCTTGGTGGGGGATATGACAGGAGCTAAAGAGTTGATAGCTGATGCTTCGCCAGAGCTAGAAGCTCGTCTGGCAGGGAGTGATTTTGTCTTCAATGCACTCAATCAAGCCAAAGAATATGAATTATTGGCTGGACTATACGAAACTCGGGTTGCTAATAATCCAGCGGTAGCACAACAGTGGGCTAGTCTGGCGTATGTGTATTATCAGCTTGGTCAACAAGCCTCGACTACCGATAAAGAGCGTCGCAAGATTATGACTGATAAAGCAATTGAAACACTCGCTCGTGGTGCTAAGGCTGTACCGTCATTTGCCCCAACAGCCGAGTGTGTTACCAATAATCTCAAAGCTGGACGAGCACCTGAGGTTGGTTGTCAGTAAGGAATATGCCGAGTTGTATCACTTCCGAGTATCCACTCGCATCAGTCACGACCTTGAAAGTTGGTGGTACCGCTCGGTACTTTGCGACAGTCACTTCACTTGATGAGGTGAAGGCAGTGGTAGCCTTCGCAGAAGAGCGGCGTTTGCCGCTCTTTGTACTTGGTGGTGGCTCAAACGTATTGGTTCCAGATGGTCAGTATGATGGTGTGGTGATGCATATAGGCTTGAAAGGACGATCGGTCGAACAGCTGACTGAGAACCTTGTACAGGTGACTGCTGGCGCCGGGGAAGTACTCGACGAACTGATTGCGTATACGGTCGAAGAAGGTTGGTGGGGGCTCGAGAATCTCTCGGCGATTCCTGGTTCGGTTGGTGCGGCGCCTGTACAAAATGTCGGAGCCTATGGCGTCGAAGCGAGTCAATTAATTACTCATGTACAAGTCTACGATCGTCGTACTCATACCGTGCGCGTGTTGTCGTCTGATGAATGCCGGTTCGGGTACCGCGATTCGATATTCAAGCAAGTGGAAGGAGCTTCATTAATTGTGACGAGCGTCACGTTTGCGCTCAGTATTACCCCAAAACCAATCCTGCATTACAAAGATGTAGCAGAAGTATTCGGAGTTACTCAACCAACCCAACAAGCGATTCGTGCGGCGATAATCGATATTCGTCGCAATAAGTTCCCTGATTGGACAGTGGTTG
>JACCDR010921403.1_pt1 | contig 18277 bp, 26 predicted proteins | sample 7446431 | NCBI WGS metagenome assembly JACCDR01 (sample SAMN15323443, study PRJNA562643) | freshwater metagenome | isolation source: river surface water | place: USA:Blue River Watershed | collected 2017-08-17
ACCACCCCACCCCCCGCCCCGGCCACCCGCCGGGGCTTTTTCCCATTTCCCGAGACACAGCATGACCCTCCGCGACCACCTGCTCCCGCTGATCGAATCCGACGCTCGCAGCCAGACCGCCCTCGCACGGGACAGAAAGACAAGAGGCGACCGGCGGGAAAATTCCCGACACCGGAGTTGACACTTTTCAGGATATCGCGTATACAGTGTTGCAGACGAGACGCGACGACGCGAAACGAACAACAACCCAGCGAGGCATTACGCCAGTGAGCAGGGCACACATCAAACGCACGACGCGACTCGGTCGGGTCGCCAACGACCTCCACTCGAAGCTGTGCGTGATCGCGTGGCACGAGCGGAAGACGTTCGCCGAGGTTCTGTCTGAGGTGGCCGGGCAACTGGTTTCGGAGCGGTTCGCCAAGCTGCCGAAGGCCGCACGCGACCGGCTGCGGCAGATGTCGGAAGCGGCGGAGCAGGCCGCCGGGAAGTAATCCGGCTGACAAGATCGACGATCAACGAAACCGCACGCCGTCGTGCGGCCGTGGAATCTACGCCCATGCGACCAGCACAGAACGCCACCACCGTTGCCGCCGAGTTCATGACGTTGTCCGAGGTGGTCGCGCGGCTGGCCATTCCCGAGGCGACGTTCCGTCGGTCCTATCAGGGGTTGTTCACCGACTGCCGGCCGGTCGAGCGGCGGCGGCGGCGGGTGCCGCGACTGTTCCGCCGGGTCGAGGTGGAGACGGTGGTGAGTGACGGGTGGGAAGCGCTGGCGGAGCGGCGGGCGGCGGCGGTGCGGCGGGCGAAGCTGGTGAAGTGAACCGAACGGTCGACACCACAAACCCACGGAGACGAGCGATGCAGCGTATCGAAGGGCCACCGTACCCGAGCTGGGACAGCCCGAACCGCCGGTACTCGCGGCGGATGTTCGGCTTCTGCATGGCGGCTCTGGCGGTGATCGTCGTCGTGGCTGGCGTGTGTGCGGTGCTGAACCAACTGAAACCCAACTGAGGTGCAGGCCATGCCGACGGCAGACGACCTTGACCCGATTCAGGACTCGAAGCGGTTTTACGAGTCGCTGATGACTGACGCAGACGCTGCACCAGCGGTGCCTGTGACGCTCCCGCCGATCCCGACGGAACGGCTCGACGAGACCGACGCTTTCCGGCAGGCGAACCGCAAAGCCCAACGCCTCCACATGGCTTTCGACCTGTTCCGGTCGCTGGTGTCGGGGTGCTGGCGCGAGGCCATCGGGCCGGGAAACAGCACGGGGAAGATTCGTTCGTGGTGCTGGGACCAAGCGGACGCGTTCCTTGCGGAAGGGGACAAGCCGACGCCGACGCCCGCCGTGCAGCGGAGCGATGACGACATTCCGCCGACCGATTTCCGGTTGCAGTACCTGCAATGGCTTGCCGCCCCGCACCGCAATGGGTCGTGCGGCGAACACGAACGGCCGCCGAACATGCTGTCGAGCATGGCCGATGCGGTGCGGGTACGGCTGGAACAACAAGGTTTGATCGCCGCGACTTGGGCGTTTGGCGTTGTCGGGAGCGTGGCAGGGGGACTGGCCCAAACGACGTACAGCCTGACTGCCGCCGGGTGGGCCAAGGTGAAGGCGAGCGATGACGACACCGTCGACTACACCCCGCCGAGCACGCCGCCGGCTGGCGACCACGATTCGCAGCTGCCCGCCGAGCGGGCTGCGTGAGCCACGTCCCACCGCCAGTTGACTCACCGCTCGTTGCGGTGGGGTGGGCTGGACGCACGGCGGGGTATCCGGCCCGGTTCCCTCAGCGGGTGTGGAGACTGAGGGTTTAGGCGATGTGGCCGCATGGTGCGGTGGCTCTGATCGGGCTGGACACCCGATAAGCGGCTTTGGCCGTGATCCAAACAGAGTCTAGGGCGTTCGAATCCCCCATCGCCTGCTCGGGCCACATGGCCCACGAAGCTCGCCGGAACGCCCCGGCGACAAGCCGACATCGCTCACGCGGTTCGGGAATGCAGGCGTGACAACCGGAGAGACGGCACCTTCTCAACCGAGGTGATGATGCGACTCTCGATTCGAACGCTGATTCTGACCGCCGCACTCTTGGCCGTCTCCGCGACCGCCGCCACCGCCGGGCCGATCCGCGACCGGCTCGCCGCCCGGTTCTCGCGGCCGAGCGGGTGCAGCTCCTGCACGACGCAGACGGCAACGCACCAGCAGCCGCAGGCCGTGCAGTACGGCGGGGCGGGGCTGTACCCGCAGCCGCAGCCGGTGCCGGTGGTCATGCCGCAGGTGGGGACGGTGCAGGTGGTGGGGCACCAGCAGTACCAGCCGATTCGCCTCGCCGCCCCGCTGCCGACGTGCCCGACGTGCGTCGGCGGGAACTGCGGACGGTAGCAGCACACGCGACCCACCCGCCGACGACCATTCACCCGGTCCCGCCGGCGGTTCTCCCGGCTCGCCCCGTGCCGGAGTGGATACGGGGCACTCTCGCGGTGGTCTGGTGACTCGGTGATGGCTGGTCCGCACCCACGCCCGCACCGAGCCGGTTCGATTCCGGCCTCCGCTCTGCCAGTCTCGCACGGTACATCCGCCCCCAACGCATGGAATGCGGCGGGGCCATCGGTAGTTCTGCGACTCGCGTGCAAGGACGCACGGGCTGGCCAACACACACGACGACGCGACTGCGTCAGCGACCGCACCAGGACACACGCACATGGCCGCAAACCTGAAATCGGGAGACGTGTTCACCGTCGGCCAGATTGCGGAGATCTGCCACGTCAGTAGCCGCACCGCCGGCAAGTGGATCGACAACGGCCACTTGCGGGGCTACCGGATTGCGGGCAGCAAAGACCGCCGGACGACGCGAAAGTATCTCGCCGCGTTCCTGGAGAGGAACGGAATGCCGGCGGAGTGGCTGACCAACTGGCTGAAGCGGAACGGCGCGAGCGAAGACGACGAAACGACCGACACCGCCGACATCGCCGAAGCCACCACACACCAACGGAGTGAAACCAACGATGCCACGGAAGATGCGGAGCAAGAAGTACGGCCAGAAGCAGGACGTGCCGGCTGAGTGGTACCGGGTGGTCGAAGTGCGAATCGCAGTCCTGCAACAGATCGTTGCGGCCCGCCTGCGGGTCGACACGGCACCGTGGGCCAAACGCGGGGTGGGGTTCGAGGCCGAACCTATCGGGGTGGCGCTACCGGCGGGTGTCACCGAGGAGGGCGATGACGATGCCTAAGCGGCACAACCCGCGCGGCGGGAACAGCGACACGCACCCCGTCGGCGACGAGTACCTCGCGGAGCGGTGCGAAGCGTACGAGACCGCCCGCGTCGCGTGCCTGGCCTTCGCCCGGCGGCGGTTCCCGGTTGGCGCACTGGTGATCCTGCCGAAGTCGCTCGGCGGGTGGGCGGGGACGGTCGCCGAGGTGCAGGCGGGGGACGCGATCATGCTGAAGGTCGAGCGGTGGTCGGCGGATGGGCTGACGCTGATTCGCACACAGTACGTGTCGGTGGTGGACGCACTGCGGTGCAACCCGCGACAGGACGCGAGCGGGAGAACGACGTGACCCGAACGCTCGCGTCGGACGTGCTGCTGATAGCCACCGCCGGCGGGCTGGGATTTGTGGGGCTGGTGTCCTGGGACTGCCTTGTTTTCTTGATCCGAACACGCATGAGGGGCCAACTGATGACCCGAGCGAGCTTTACCAAGGGCGATGTCGTCGCCCTCAACATCAACGGCGACGTGGAAACCGACCGCGGGGTTCTCCGCTGGTACGCCGCCGGGACGCAGTTCCTCGTGCTCGGTCCCACCGCCGACGGATACGCACGCTGCCGGGACAACAGCGGGTGTCGGGTGCTGATCGGCGTGGATCTGCTGTCGCTCGTGCGGTCGGCGGCTGCGGTGGCGGCGGGCAACGCGGAGAGCGTGGGGGCCGCGGCATGATGCCCATGAGCATCCACACCCGCCCCAAGTACCGCGTGCCCGTCGTCGGCACAGTCAAAGACCCGGTCGTGTACCTCACGCTGCTCACCATCTTCGATTGCCGCAAAGGCTACGTCGACCACGACGAGATGTGTCTGTGGGCGGTCGACGAGGAGAAGCAGGAGAAGTACCGCATCGAGTTGGACACGGTTGACCAACTCGTACAGCTCGGGTGGCTTGCGGAAGTCGAGCACGACCGGCACGAAGTGACGGACAGCGGGAAGCGGTGGCTGTCGATGTTCTTGACGGCGAACGGGGGGAAGCCGCTCAAGTGAGCGGCCGGCGGTGAGCAAGAGCGAAGCGACCAACACACAACACGGGGAGGGTGAAGACCGATGGCGACAGAGATGATCCCAGCGACGAGCAGCGGCACGTTCCCGCCGCCACGAACCGCCGGCCCGAAGCGGCAACTCGTGCAGTTCAACAGCATCGAAGACGTGCTGAAAACGGCTGAGTACGTGTACATGTCGGGCAACCTGCCGAGCGGGTGCGATTCGAAGTACAAGGTGTTCATGATGCTCATGGCCGGCATGGAAGTCGGCTTCGGCGTGTCCCAGTCGATGAACTGGATCACACCGCCCCTCAACGGCCGGTGTTCGATCTACGGCGACGGCGGCCTCGCGCTCATCCGCAGCTCCGGGCAGCTCGAGAAGTTCAGCGAACGCATCGAAGGGGAAGGCGACGACCGCAAGGCGGTGGTTGTGATCCAGCGGAAGGGCTGGCCGGAACGCACCTTCGAATACCCGATGGCGTTGGCGAAGAAGCTCAAAAGCTTCAAGGCCTCGCAGGCGAAGGGCGGGCCGTGGGCCGACGACCCCGACAACATGCTGACCTGGCGGGCGCGGTGGCGGGCGTTCCGCACCGAGTTCACCGACATCCTCGGCGGCCTCGGCGGGGCGGAAGAGCAAGAGGACGACTACATCACAGTGGACGCGTCGCCGCGCCAGACGGCACCCGCCGCACTACCCGCCGCGGCGGTCGACGCCCAGCCGGTCATGTCCGACGAGCAGTTCGAAGAGATGAAGAGGCTGCGGAAGCTGTTTGCCGAGCAGTTCACCGCCACCGCCGGTGCGGACGCTGACGAATGGAAAAGCGTTCTTCAGGCGGTCGGCGTTGATTCGATCAAAGCCCTCACGCCTGAACTGGCCGGCCAGTTCATCCAGCTCGCCGGGAAGAAAGTGGACCCTTTCAACTACCCGCCGGCGTTGCCGGCGGCGGTCTGACCGCGTGGCCGGCGATTCTCCACCCGCTTGTGTCACAGTACGGCACTCGGCGGGTGTGGCGGGTCGGCCTCCGCGAACTGAAGTATCCCCCGACCTGGATCAACACCGGGTTGGAACTGATCGCCCTTCAACACCACCTGCGACACGGAGAGATGTGACATGGGACTGCTCGACGATCTGAAGCTGAACGACGCCGCCAGCAACGACGCCGGCCGCACCGAACGGGAGATGATGGGCGGGGGTCTGCCCGAAGAGGGCATCCACCACGCCGTCTTCAACGGTCACCGCGAGGGCAGCACGCCGAACACCGGCAGCCGGTACCGCGAGCTCACGTTCGTCATCCTGGCCGGCCCGTCGAAGGGCATGAGCGTGAAGGAAACGGTGTGGCTGCCCAACGGCGAGGACGCCACGAAGGACGAGAAGAAGACGCAGCGGCTGCGGCTGTTCTGCCACCGGCTGGGGCTGCTGAAGAAGACCGAGCGGACGGTGACCGAGAACGGCAAGCAGGTGAAGAAGAGCGTGTACGAGCCCGTCGAGGGCAAGATGGACCTGGTGCAATGCACGGGGGCCGAAGTACTGGTGGACGTGCAGCACGAAGAAGACGTGGTGGAGAAGGACGGCAAGACCAAGAAGTACAAGCGGGCCAAGCTGACGTACGAGGGGGTGATTCCACTCGACGACAAGCGTGGGGAGAAGGTGCCGCGGGGCAACCCGGCGGACGTGGCGAACGGGATGCTCGCGGCACCGAGCAACTCAGCCGGTGGCGGCGGTCCGGTGTCACCGCCGGCTACCGCCGGGAAGGGCAGCCGAGACTTTTCCGACCTGATGTGACGACACGCAACCGACCCGCCGTTCTCACCCGCCGCCGCTGCACGGACCCGCCGCCATGCCCATGCCACCGCCGATGCCGAGAGATTGCACGAAGCGTGAACACGTCGCCCGCGTCGAGCGGGTGGTGTGGGAAAGCCCGCAGCAAGACTTCTGCATCCTCCTGCTGGCAGATGGGCAGTCGGCCAAGGGTCCGGCGGCGGCCGGTGATTTCACATCCGGCACCGTCTACCGCTTCCTCGGTCGGTGGGTCGACGACCCGAAGCGTGGGTACCAGTTCCACTTCAGCACCCACGTCGTCCACGGGTTCGCCGGCAAGGCCGGCGTGACGAAGTACCTGACCGACCTGTGCAGCGGCATCGGGCCGAAGACGGTCGACAAGCTCTGGTCCGCCTACGGGGCCGAGTGTGTGAACAAGCTCCGCGACGAGCCGCACATCGTCATTCTCGAAACCGGCTTGAACCCCGACGTAGTGCAGGCCGCCGCCGAAGAGCTGCGGGCCGACAAGCAGTACCAACACACGAAAATCGACCTCAACGGGCTGTTCAACGGTCGGGGCTTCACCGGCAAGCTCATCGCCGCGTGCATCAAGAAGTGGGGGGCGAAGGCGGCGGAAGTGGTGCGGAAGAACCCATACCGCCTCATGAACCTTCCGTCTGCCGGGTTCAAGCGGTGCGACAAACTCTGGCTGGACCTCGGCCACCGCCCCGACGCACTCAAGCGGCAAGTGATCTGCACGGCGCAAACCATCCTCAAAGATCGCGTCGGGCACACCTGGCTCGCCGCCGACGACCTGGCCGAGCGGCTCGCCTCGCAGATCCCCGGTGCGAATCCACGGCGGGCGTTCATCGCCGGGCTGCGTGCGAAGGTGCTGGCGAAGCGGCGGGGCGAAGACGGGCAGCTCTACCTCACGACCGCGAACCGAGCGTATGCCGAGCGGCTCATCGCCGACTCTATCCGCCGACTGTCCGCCGTGCCGAACGTGTGGCCGACCGACCGCGTGCCGGTGTCGGCGGCGGAAGGGGACAAGCTGCCGAGCGATCACCAGCATGAGCGGCTGACGCTCGCCACCGCCGGGCCGGTGGGAATCCTTGTCGGCTCAGGCGGGACCGGGAAAACGCATGTCTTGGCCTACCTTCTCCGCGAGATCATTGCTGAGTTTGGATCGTCTTCTGTTTGCCTTGTTGCTCCTACCGGCAAAGCAGCCGTTCGGATGACGCAAGCCGTGAAGCTGGCAGGGGTGAACTCTCTTTCCGCCAGCACCATCCACAGCAAGCTCATCGAGTGCGGACGCCTCGGCATGGACGGCGGGGACGATGACGAGATGGACGGCTTCAACGGCGGCGAAGAAGGTGGCCCGACTGGTCTGCTCGACGAGCGGTTCGTGATCGTCGACGAATGCTCAATGATCGACACAAACCTAGCGGCAATGCTCCTGAGCGCCTGCCCGACCGGGACGCACGTTCTCCTCCTCGGCGACACCGGGCAACTGTCGCCCGTCGGCCACGGCTCGCCGCTGCGGGATCTGATCGCCGCCGGCCTGCCGTGCGGGGAGTTGACGCAGACCCGCCGGAACGCCGGGCAGATCGTCCACGCGGGTGTGCGGATTCGGTGCGGGGAGGAGTTCGAGACGTGCGAGCGGATCGACCTGGACGCTACGCCGCCGCAGAACCTGCGGATGATCGAGACGCGGGGGGAAGACGACGCGGTCGAGGTGCTGGAGGCGGTGCTGAAGGGGATGAAGATGTTTCATCCGGTGTGGGGCACGCAAGTCATCATCGCACGAAACAAGGGCGGAAAGCTCACCCGCAAGCCGCTGAACGACCGACTCCAGGCCCTGCTCAACGCCGACGGGCGTGCAGTCGCGGGCAACCCGTTCAGGGTCGGGGACAAGGTGATTTGTTTGAAAAATTGCAAGCAAACTGAAGTGGAGTTCATCGGCGACGACGATGACGCATCCAAGGCAGGGCCGAAGAACTACGCGACCCTCTACGCGGTCGACCGCTGGACCGGGCACCGCGAGCCGAAACAGCAGCGGGTGGCGAACGGCGAGATCGGGCGTGTGCTGGCGATCGACGCGACGGAGGTGATCGCGGTGTTCAGCGAGCGTGAGTACGCCGTGCGGATTCACTTGTCGAAGAAGAAGGACGACGAACGGCACGCCGACGACGTTCCCGGCGGTGACGGCGACGAAGGGCGTGGCTGCAACTTCGACCTCGCGTACGCGGTGACGTGTCACAAGATGCAGGGCTCGCAGGCCCCGTGTGTGATCGTGGTGGGCGACCCGCAGGGCGGCGGGGTGTGCGGAAGGGGCTGGTTATACACCGCCGTGAGCCGCCCGGAGAAGCTGGGCGTGTTGATCGGGCCGCGTGCGTTGTGGTCGAAGATGGCGGCACGGCAGGACGTGACGCGGCGGAAGACGTTCCTGAGTGAGTTGTTGAAGGAAGGTGCGGCATGAGCCAGCCGAAGCCGGACCCGAAGAAGAAACCCAAGGGCAACGTGCCGTCGCACGTGCTCAAAATCAAAGACCCGAAGACGGACACCGTGTCCGTGGTCGGGGCGGGCTGGGTCGACGCTCAGGGGTTCATCAGCATTAAGCTGAACGCCCATGTGGTGCTGTCGGAGGTGGAGTTGCGGGGCTGCTACGTGAACCTGTTCCCGAACACGTACGAGACGCCCGCCCGGCACGTGCCGGCCCCGGAGAAGTCGAGCGAAGAACCACCAACCCCCAAGCCGCTGACCGGCTGGGAGTCTCAGGTGCCGTGACGGTTTTCAACCCTACGGAGTAGACGACATGGCGAAGACGATCGGGGGCAACCCCCGCAAAGTGGCCCTCAACCTGGCCACCCTCGCCGACCTGTCGGGCGGCCAAGCCGGCGTGGCCATCAACGCGGCGATCACGGCGGCCATCCGCGACACCGAGGACCGCGGGTCGGACAAGAAGGCCCGCAAGGTGGTCATCGAGATCGAGTTCAAGAAGCTCGGCGACGAGAACGTGACGACGGCCGTGCGGGCGAAGACCGCCATCCCGCCGTACCAGACCGAACAGACGGTCGGCAACCTGCGGCTCAAGCAGGGCGGCGGGGTGGAGTTGGAGTTCAACCCGCTGAACGGGGAGAACCCGGACCAGCGGACGTTCGACACGGACGAGGCGTGAGACGGCGGCGAGCGACGGTGACGGCGGCGAGCGACGGTGACGGTGCAACAAACCCGCCGCCTGGCCCATCCGCCGGGCGGCATGCTCCAACCAACAACTCCAACACGGAAAGGTGAACTGTGGAAGTCGACACGCTGAACAAGGTCGAAGAGCTGGTGAAGGACGCGAACGCGGTCGAGGTCATCACTGCGCCGGGCGAGCCGTCGCACGTGTACTACCTGCGGGAAAGGACGATGGTGCGGCGTGTGGAAGCGGCCCCGGCGATCATCGGGCACGCCGCATCGACGCTCGAAACTCTGGCAGACAAAGCCGCCGACACCGTGACGGGCGACGAAGACGCGGGCGAGTCCGACGCGCAAGTGTGGGTGGACCGCACGGGCGTGGTGCTGCTGCTCGACGCCGAGCGGCGGAACAAGGTGACGCTCGCGCTGAGTCTGTCGGAGCAGATCACTCGGCTTCAATCCGTGGGGTCGATCAACTACAGCCAACGCGAACTCATCCTGCTGCTTCGCACCACGTTCAAGGACGCGCTGAGCCAGTCGGGCGACCTCATCCCGATCCTGCGGAAGGTCAAGTTCACCGCCAGCCAGAACGGGGAGTCGGAAGTCAAGCACGGCGGAACGTCGCTCGGAAAAACGCTGCTGGCGGAGATCCACGGGACGGGCGCGGTGCCCGAGTACGTCACGTTCTCCGTCCCGGTGTTCGCCCAGGCCGGCGTGCGGTCGGTGCGGGCACAGGTGGAGTGCGCGTTGGAGCCGGACGCGGCGACGCAGACGTTCAAGCTGATCCCCGTCGCGGGGGCCATCGAGAAGGCCATCGGGGATGGGGAGAAGGACATCGCGGAGAAGTTGCGGGGGCTGCTGGAGGAGCGGAAAGCGGGCGGGGTGAGTGTGTTCATGGGGCGGCCGTAACGCGGCGGGGCCGGGTCGGTGTGAGTGTGTGATCGAACCTTCCGAACGCTTGCAGGTGTGACATGGCTAATCCGTACCTACTCGAAACGCCGGCCGTGGTGTCGTTCTCAGGTGGGCGAACGTCGGGTTACATGCTGTGGCACATTCTGCAAGCGTTCGGCGGGTCCCTGCCCAGCGACGTGAAAGTTATCTTCAACAACACCGGCAAAGAGCGGCCTGAGACGCTGGATTTCGTGGAGCGGTGTTCGCAACGGTGGGGCGTGAATGTGACATGGCTTGAGTACCGATACGAAGGCTCGGCGATGGAATCGCCGAGCGGGGAGAAGCGAAAAACCCCCGGACGGCACACGTTCACGCAGGTGGATTACGCCACCGCCAGCCGCAACGGTGAGCCGTTCGAGCAGATCATCCGTGCTCGCAACATGATCCCCAACGTGATGGCCCGGTTCTGCACGGTTGAACTGAAGATTCGCACCACGAACCGCTACTTGAAGACTCTCGGTGAGGAGTGGTCGGCGGGGTACACGAACGCAATTGGCTTGCGGGCTGACGAACCGAAGCGGGTGGCACGGTTGCAAACGACCAACCGCCACAACCGAGAAGATCCGGTGGCACCGCTCGCGCTGGCCGGGGCGACGTTGGCCGACGTGCGAGCGTTCTGGGGCGCCCACCCGTTCGACTTGGAACTTGAGCAGCACGAAGGGAACTGTGACCTCTGCTTCCTGAAGGGTGCCGGGAAGATTCGAGCCATCATGAAAGACCGCCCGGACTTAGCTGAGTGGTGGGTTCGGATGGAAACGGTGATAGAAGGCGGTCGTTCCGGAACCGGTCGGTTCCGGAACGACCGCCCACGATACAAGGCTCAACTTGAGCTTGCCTTGCGGCCCGGACTGTTCGACGAGATCGACGCGGCGGATGACCTGAGTGTTGCCTGCCACTGCACTGACTGACCCCACAAAACAAAACCGGAAACCGTCATGAGCAAGGTCTACATCGCCTGTCACCACCGCGACCCGGCAAACGAACTCGCCGACCGTCTCGCCGCCGCCCTACACACCGTCTCAAGCACATGGCACCGCGACACCGCCCCGCGACCGTGGCCAACCGACGCCGCCGCGTGGTCCGCGAACGCGGCTCGCAACATGAAGGGAATCGGCGGTAGCGACGTGCTCGTTCTCATCGCCAGCCCGGAGCACGTTGCGGGGGCGAACCGCGTGCCCGGCGGGAAGTTCATCGAGTTCGGGTACGCGCTCGCCCGGTGCGTTCGCGCGCTCACGCTTGGCGGTGTCGAGAACGGGATGCTGTGGCACCCGAACGTCGAGCACGCGGCGGACGTCGTCGACCTGTTGGCCAAACTCGCCAATCGCTGAGGATCGCCAACATGGCCCGCCGCCGCACCAAACCCGCCGCCGACCCGCCCGCGTTCCCCTGCGCCATCGTCATCGACAAACAAGAACAACTGCCCTACGCGTTCAGCCGCATCCACGCCGACGCCCACCAGGGGCATGGGATCGTCGCGGTGCGAACGGAGGTGAGGAAGATCCGCACGGGCGATTACACGCTCGCCGGGTACGAGCCGCGAGTGTCGGTCGAGAGGAAGAGCAAGGAAGACTTGTTCCGCACCATCGGTCAGGAGCGGGAGCGGTTTGAACGCGAGCTGGTGCGGCTGCACGGGATGCAGTTCGGCGCGGTGGTGGTGGAAGCCGAGTGGAGCGAGATCCTGAACAACCCGCCGGAGTATTCGCAGCTCCAGCCGAAGACGATCTTCCGGAGCGTGCTGGCGTGGCAGCAGCGGTACACGCGGGTGCACTGGTGGTTCCTGCCGGGGCGGGACGCGGCGGAGGTGACGACGTTTCGGATCCTGGAGCGGTTCTGGAAGGAGCGGATGGAAGAGGCACGGGTGGGGAAGGTGGAGAGGGCGGTGCGGACGCTGTTGCCGGCGGAGGGGGAGGGTGAGGGTGAGGGGGACGAACCAACGACCGGGGGCCAGCAAAGTGAATGATGTTTCCGCCGTCTCCGACGTGCTGGCCGGCCGATCTCGCTGGGGCGTGGGCGTCGGCGACGCGCTCGCCTCACTCCGGGCGATGCCCGACGGGTGCGTGCAGTGCGTCGTGACCAGCCCGCCGTATTGGGGGCTGCGAGACTACGGGACGGCAGTGTGGGAAGGCGGCAGCTCGAGCTGCGACCACAAGCCAAGCAGGCTGAAAGCGGGCCGGAACGAAGGCCGGCAGATGTTCGGCGACAGCTACGCCACACACGGAACGCAACTGAAGGCGGCGGGCAAGCGGACCGCCTGCGAACGTTGCGGGGCGACGAAAGCTGACCACCAGATCGGCCTTGAACCCACCCCCGCCGAGTACGTCGCCCGCATGGTGGAGGTGTTTGCCGAGGTGCGGCGGGTGCTCGCCGCCGACGGCACATGCTTCATCAACATCGGCGACAGCTACGCAAACGACGCGAAAGGCCAAGGGTCGAAACCGGGGCCGAAACTCGATGGGCGGGCGGACGTGGACACGGTTCAGAAGACCTGGCGAACCGGCGGGCTGAAGAAGAAAGACCGCGTCGGCATCCCGCATATGCTCACGTTCGCCCTGCGGGACGCGGGGTGGTGGTGGCGGGACGAGATCGTTTGGCACAAGCCGAACCCGATGACGAAGAGCGTCCGCGACCGCACGACCGACGCCCACGAGTTCCTGTTCCTGTTCACGAAGTCGCCCCGCTACTTCTGGGACTTCTCTTCCATGCAGGAGCCGGCGGCCTACGCGGGTAAAAGCCGGGGCGGGTCGAAGCGACGGTACGAGCAGAACGCCGCCGGGTGTGACAAGAAGGTGTACGACACGCGAAACCGGCGGTCGGTCTGGAAGGTGACGCCTGACCGCCGAAGGCAACCGGGCGGGAAACACTTCGCGGTGATGCCCGTCGGCCTGGTGCAACCGGCCGTGCTGGCCGGCTCGCGGCCGGGGGACGTTGTTCTCGACCCGTTCGCCGGAAGCGGCACCACACTGGCCGTCGCCGTCGGTCATGGCCGGCGAGCGGTCGGCCTGGAGCTGAACCCACAGTACGCGGAAATGATCCGCGAACGAATGAGCACGGAGGCCGCCGCATGACCCCCACCCCCACTTTCCCCCGCACCTGCGGCAATTGCTTCCACTTCCAGCCCGTCGCCGACCGCGGCGAGTGTCACGCCGCCCTCCCCACCGCCAACGGTTGGCCGCGGGTGGAACACGATTCGCGGCCGTGCGAGCGATACTCGGCGGACGTGACGCCGGTGGTGGTCGCGCTGGACGTGCAGCGGGCGGTGAACGTGCAGTTGGCCAGGCGGCTGGCGGCCGCGTCGGAGGTGTTGGGGCGGGCGGCGGAGAGAAGGGTGAGGAGTGAGGAGTGGAGTGAAGGGGCGGGGATCTGAACACCACCACAACAACCACAAAGAAAGTCATGACCCCCGCCGAACGCCTCGCCAAACAGAAACGTCGCCAGCGACCCAAACGCAACGGCCCGCCCGCCCCGCAGCCCGTCGCCTGGGCTACCACCCTCCGCGACCGCCGCGAGGCCCTCGGCCTGTCGATGCGGGACGTGGCCGAATCGTGCGGTCTGGCGGTGCCGAGCTACTTCCGCGTGGAGCATGGGTACGCCGACCCGTGTTTGTCTACTGCGAAGCGGGTGAGTGAGTTCTTCGGGTGCGGGGTGTGGGAGTTGTGGACGAAGTACGAACCCAAAGGGAGCGGGTCATGATCCGTGTCGTTTCCGTCAAAGGCCTCCGCACCCCCGAACAGCGGGCACAGGTCGCCTACGTCGGCCGTGCGTTCGCCGGCTGGCCCGCCTCGCCACTCGGCAACCCGTTCCGGGGGCACGACGCGGTCGGCCGGTTCTCCGACTGGCTCAAAGACCACCCGCAACGGAACGCGATGCTCGCCGATCTGTGGGAGGCGTGCGGGCGGGGTGCGAAGCCGCTCGGGTGCTGGTGCGTCGGCACGTTGGCTGAGCCGTTGGTGGTTAACCGGGACGAAGAACTGGTGTGCCACGCTCAGTGTGTGGCGGTGCAGTTGCTCGAGATGGTGGAAGCTGGCCAACTCCCTCAAGGGCCGTCGACATGAAGTCGCTCAAACTGCTGCCCCTCATCGACCGCTCGCACGTGCCGTTCCTGCACGCGATACTCGCGGCCGACACGAACGAACACGGGTACAGTCGCAGCGGGTCCGACCGCGACGACCTGCCGAAACTCGTGTACGCCGACCGCCTCGAAGACTGGGGTTTCGGCCAGCGTGCCGAGTTCATCCGGTGCCAGGTGTGGCTCGAGCGGAACCTGGCCAACCGGGATGCGTACCACTGGAGCCACAGCATGGAGCGAGCGCTGACCGACCCCGGCCACCCGAACTACGGCACGCCGGCGGCGGCCCTCGAACGCGAAATGCTGTCGCCGCCGAAGGAGTCGTGGGACGACCGGATGTACACGCTCATCGGCCTGGACGGCGCGACGGCGGGCGTCGTCGGCCGGCCGCCGCTGTCCCATCGGGACGAAGTCCGTCGACGATCGCTGCACTTCTGCCACGGGTTCTTAGATTACGGGTCGGTGCGTTGGCCGGACGGGTGGTCGCTCGCGCAGGTCGCCGCCCTGTTCGCCCGCCAGCCGGTGCGAGAGGTGAATCTTTGGGTGGAAATACCCGGTGCCCGATGGGAATGGGTTGTGCGACGCGAATCGCACCCGGCCGGCATGAATCGGGGGCTGGTGCCGGATGACCTGTTCGCGCTAATGGTGTCCGTCGCCCCGAAGACGAAGGCGGCGAGGCTGACGGGCGACGGTCGCGAGATGGTGTTCACCACGCGGACGCTCGGCCACAAGGTGGTGCGGGACGCCTGCCGTGAGGCCAACCGGCTCATCCGCGAGGCGGTGTGGGCGGACGTCGAGTGGCCGGCGACCGTCCGGGGAGAGCGGTCGGTGGGGGCCTCGTCATGAACACCCGCACCGCCCTGCTCCGCGACATCGCCGCCCGCCGGTGCCTGATCAACCGGCACGGCGTCCACGTCTCGCATCTGCACGCCGCCGACATCAACCCGAGGTGAACGCGTTAGGGCCACCCGCCGTTAGACAATCACACGTGACCCACGGAGTTCGCCCGTGGGTCACTTTTTCGACTCACCAACATCATCCGCCAACCGTCCTGCCCGCGAGTCCACCCATGAGCCGCCGCACCGAGTTCAACAAACCCTCCTGCCCCTGCCCCGTCTGCGGCTCTCACTCCAAAGGGTGTTCGGCGACCGACGACGGTTTGCACTTCTGCCGCGGCACGCCCACGTCGGACGACTGGGCGAAACTGAAAGACCACGACAACGGGTTCTGCTCGTACCGCAACGACGCCGAGCCGTCGCCCGACCGTTCGCCCGCCGCACCCCGCCGTCGCACCAGCACGCCCCGCATCGAGATCGACTGGGGAGAAAAAGTCCGCGAATACGCGGCGATGTTCCCGCCGCTCGCCCCCGTGCTCGCTGCCGAGCTGAACCTCCCGGCGGAGGCGTTCGACACGCTCCCAGGTGTCGGGTTCTCTGCGGCCGTCGACGGCAAGCCCGTGTTCTGCTTCCCCGAGCGGGACGCCGCCGGCATCGTCGTCGGGATCTCCGAGCGGTTCCCGCCCACCGCCGAGCACCCCCGCGGCGAGAAGAAAGTTCGCCTCGGCGGGAATCGTGGCCTCAGCATCCCGGCCGGCTGGCGAGACCGCGCCGGCCCGGTGTTCCTGGTCGAAGGGGCGTCGGACACCATTTCCATGTCCCACGCCGGCCTGGCCGCCATCGGCCGGCCCGGGAACAAGGCTGGCATCGAGCACCTCGCCGGCCTGCTTCGCGACCTCGCCGCCGACCGCCCGCTCATCGTCGTCGGTGAGAACGACCGCAAAGCCCCCTCCGCCAAACACCCGGAAGGGGAGTGGCCGGGCCGCGAAGGGGCCGAGTTCACCGCCGGCCGACTCGCCGCCGCCCTCGGCCGCCCCGTGCTGTGGGCGCTCACCCCGGAGCCGGCGAAGGACGTGCGGGCGTGGCTGACCGACCCCGTGCGTGCGTCCACCCCATGGGCCGACCGCGGGGCCGAGCTGTCCGGCTTGCTGGTCGCGGCGGCGGCGGGAGCGGATCCCGTCGCACCGCCGGACGAGAGCGACGACCCCAACAAGTGGACGCACGACCCCGCCGACTGCCACCGCCTCGCCGCCGGCTACCTCGCCTCCCTCTCGCCACCCGGCCAGCCGATCCGCCTGCGGTACTGGCGGGAAGAATTCCACCAGTGGCAAAGCGGGTGCTACCACACGCTCCGCGACGGCGACCTCAAAGCCATGCTCAGCGGGTGGGTGAAAGACGAGCTGCGGCGGGTTCAAACCCTGGAATTGAACGCGTGGGAGGCCAAGCCCGCCGACACCCGCGGCCCGCGTCCCAAGGTCCGCGACTGCACCCGTGTGTTGATCGGGAACGTGGTGTCGGCGCTGGCGGGGATGTGTCGAGTGCCCGGCGACGCGAACGCCCCCTGCTGGCTCGACGGGGCCCGCGGCCCCGACCCCCGGCACGTGCTCGCCGTTCGCAACGGGCTGTACGACCTCGCCGATGGGCGGTTCTTGCCGCATTCGGCCAGCTTCTTCTCCTTCACCACCACCGGGTTCGACTACATCCCCGACGCCCCGGCACCGGCGGAATGGACGAAGTTCCTTGCGTCCGTCTGGCGGGATGAGCCGGATTCGATCGCCTGCCTTCAGGAGTGGTTCGGCTACCTGCTCACCCCAGACACCCGGCTGCAGAAGCTGCTCTTCCTGCTCGGCCCAACTCGGGCCGGCAAGGGGACCATTGCCCAAGTGCTCAAGGGGATCGTCGGCGAGCGGTCGTTCACCGGGCCGACCCTCTCAAGCCTCGCCGGTGAGTACGGACTGTGGCCCCTGCTCGGGCGGTCCGTCGCCCTCATCTCCGATGCACGCCTCTCCGCTCGCACCGACACCGCCCAGGTGGTCGAACGCATCCTGTCGGTCACCGGCGAAGACACGGTCACGATCAACCGGAAGAACCTCCCCCTCATCGACTCCCGCCTCACCGCCCGGTTCGTCATCCTCTCCAACGAACTGCCCAACCTCACGGACGCGTCCGGCGCTCTCCCGGCCCGCATGATCCTCCTCCGCCTCTCCCGCACGTTCCTCGGCGCGGAAGACACCGGCCTGGCCGACCGACTCCTCAGCGAACTACCCGGGATTCTCCTGTGGGCCATCGAGGGGTTCCGCCGACTCCGACTCCGCGGCCACTTCACGCAACCCGCCAGCGGGTCGGCGGCGATGTCCGAAATGCGAGAAATCTCTTCCCCCGTCGCCGCGTTCGTCCGCGAGCGGTGCGTGATCCAATCCGGGGCGAGCTGTGACGTGAAGGACGTGTACGAATCGTGGAAAAAGTGGTGTGAAGATCAGGGCAGGAAGGAGCCGGGTACAGTTCAAATATTCGGCAGAAACCTTACGGCCGCATACGCCGAAGTTCGCATCAGCAACACCCGCGACTCTGGTAGCGAATCCGGCCGACGGAGAGTGTACACAGGCCTTAGGCTCAGGAGTGAATACGAAAACATTGTCGGTAAAGATAATGGCGACGACTGGATAAAACCTAACGCCACAAACACGACCACACACCACCAACTTGACGACCTGGTACGCGATGGTACGCGATCCCGAGATAATGCGGCTATACGAGGGGAAGAGACAATGTCGGAATCTCCCTATAGCTGCAAAGGTGAGGATCGCGTACCATCGCGTACCACAGAAGTTGATCAGAACGAGTGGCTGTATGTGTCGAAAAAGTTGGAACTGACGACTCTACCAGCAACCCAAACACTTGAAGTGGTTCAACTCGGCGGGACATCATACCACCGAATCTCACCTGCGGTAGTCGTGTGGATCGAAAATGCAATCGCCGACCGCGACGAGTCCGGCCGGCATTTCACACCAGACGAGCTACAAGCCGTGATCTCCGCCCAAGACGCTATCTACCGCTTCGCCCGAGATCGCTTCGCAGACGGCGAATTAGACGCTGCACGCAAGGCCGGGCCGCAGCCGCTGCCCGACGAGACGCCCGTGACGCTCTGAGTGACGCGAGCCTCGCCGGGCGGAATCCGGGCGTCTGCAGATTGGATCGATCGGACTCGCGGGTCCTTCCGGGGCGATTTTGCGGCTGAC
>JACCDR011764350.1_pt1 | contig 18277 bp, 20 predicted proteins | sample 7446431 | NCBI WGS metagenome assembly JACCDR01 (sample SAMN15323443, study PRJNA562643) | freshwater metagenome | isolation source: river surface water | place: USA:Blue River Watershed | collected 2017-08-17
ATATATTAGAAATTTTTGTAAATAACTTTTCTAATTTTCTTTTTGTAATATATCCTGCAATGTATAATTGATGATAAGCTAAGTATGAAGACATATTTACTAATTTTTGTATATACTTTTTTTTCATAATATTTTGAAATTTAACAAGGATGTTGTAATTTTTATTAAATGATTCTTCGATAAAAATTTTTTCACTTACTATAAGATGTTTATCTTCATTAAAATTAATAATTTTTATATTTTTTCCACTCGAAATATAAAATACTAACGTGTTAAATATATTAATTTGATATAATCTTGGTAAATATGGTAAATATTTTATTTTATTATTTCTACAATCTAATTGTTTTAAATTCATAAGACTTGGTAATTCAGTTATTCGAGTTCTACTACAATTTAAATAAACTAATTTTTCGTATTTTGGTATGTGAGATATTTGTGTATTACTGCAATCTAATAACAACAAGTTTTTACATAAATCAGCAGATGGTAATTCTCTAATACTACTTTTTTGGCAAAATAAATTAGTAAGTTTTTTACAATTTTTTACAATACAATCAATATTTTTTATTCGAGTATTGTTAATTTGTAATTCTGATAAATTTGGTGCATCAAATGCAAATAAATCTTCATCATTGATTTGTGATTTAATAAAACATAAACGTTCTAATTTCACAAAACATAATTGTTTTGGATAATTTGCAAATAATTTAAAACTATTAATACCGCAAACATCAACTATAATTGATTCCAATTTAGTATATCGAGTACGTAAATTTTTAATAATTGTAATATTATTATTTGTAACAAAGTTTTCTATTTTATTAATTTTATACATATATAATTTTTCACAATTTAAAAATAAAGTATTTCTTACTATTAAAGTTTGAATTTTACTAATATCTATTGTTTGTATATAATGTATTGGTATTAATAACTGTTTTAATGAATCAGCTCTTAAATAATCTAGTTTTTTTATATTTGCTGGTATACTATTTATTTTACTATTATTACAAAATATTTCTTTAAGATTTATATAAGTTTCTGGTATTAATTCTATTTTAGTATCATTAATATTTAAATGATTACATTTTACTAAATTTTCTGGTAAAAATTTAACATTTGAATTACTACAATCTAAATGAATAAGTTCTGTATATGTATTAGGTATTTCACAAAGTAAATTTTTTTTACTTCCACGTGTTGTGAGCATTTTTAATTTTGTAAATTTTGGAGATAAGTATTTAATATGACTTGGTATATTAATTAATTTTTCTAAATTAATAAGTGTATCAGGTATATTATCAGTTTTAACATGACCAAAATCAAGAGTTTTTAATTTTACTAATGTTGGCGGAATGATAACATTTCCATCATAATAACAATATATTTCTTCAAGATTAATTAATGTGTCTGGAACTACAAAATTATCAATATGAAGTATAGTTAAGTTTTTTAAATTAACAAATGAACTCATAACTGCATACTCTAAATTGTGTTTTTTTAACACTAATGATTTTAAATTAAATTTTATATTTTCATGAAATACTACATTTTCACTTTCGATATTTAATAAATTTAAATTTTCTAAATTTGGTATTTTTACTAAATTATTTCCAACATATCGACAAAAATACAATTCTCTTAATGTTTTTATTTCAGGTATCTCTCTCAAATTTTCTAAATTTGTAAGAATTAAATTGAATATCGGAGGAAATCCATTGTTGTTACTTATGTTACTACTTATTATGTTACTTATATTGTTACTTATGTTACTACTTATGTTATTACTTATTATGTTACTTATTATGTTATTATTTGTGTTATTTTTATGTTGTCCAGATTGAATAAAATGATCTTCATAAGTGTCAAATATAAAATTAAATTCTCTACCATTTTCAATATGAAGATGAACTAAATTAATTAATGTTTTTGGTATAAATTCTATTAAATTTGATCCACAAAATAGTTTTTTTAATTTTGTTAATGTTGGTGGAATCTTTTTAATTCTATTATTCGAACAATAAAGAACTTTTAATTTAGTATATGTTGCTGGAATAAATTCCAATTTATTATTATAACAATCTAAATATTCAAGGTTAATTAATGTGTCGGGTAATACTTTCATATTTGATCCTTGCATAGATAAATATCTTAATTTAGGAAAATCAATATACATAAATACATATTTAAGAACTTTATTAGTACAAACTATTTTTTTAACTGGACTAATTTGTTTTTTATTTAAATTAAATTTTGCAGATAATTTTTTATTTCCAATAACTAAATCATAATTTAAAGAAATAGTATGAGCTGTTTTTTCTAAAAAGCATTCAAGTAATTGTTCTAATGAAATGTGGTAATTTATATCTGTAGTATGCATTTTTAAGCTGTTAAGTTTCTATAAATATATATTTAATTTAGTCGATAGTTAACCTTTTAAAGTTTCGATCAAAGTATTTGATCAACAGATTAATGAAATTAATCTAAGTTTTATACCAAATTAAAACTATTTAAAAGTTAACAATTTGACAAGTTAGAAATTACTTAAGGGTAATGTATTACCCCTGACTTGTTAAATGGTTAATATATAAAAAATAATAAATTTCAATTTTAACTTTTTAAAGTTTCTATCAACTATTTTGATCAACTATTTTGCTCTTTTCTGGCTCGTTCTATTCTTAATGTATTTAATAAACATTTGAGACAAACATTCATTTTCCTAAACATTTTGTTGAATAATGTTTTTGTTATTATAATATCAAGAATATTTTTTGAGTAATATAGTTTTAGAATTTTTAAGAATTTTCTTGAACGGTTCATTTTAAATTTTTGTTGTACTTTAACAAAATTATTATATATTCTATTATGAATGAAATTAGGAAATACTAAATTTGAAAACATAACTTCATAGTTACAGTAAATATTTAAATCTCTTTCTCTCATATTTTTATCATCATATCCAATGTAAATTTTTTTATCACTTGGTATCGGTAAACTAATAATATATTTGATTTTTGTGTTTTTACAATGTATTTTACGTAGATTTTGTGGAAAATGTTTTGGTAGTTCTTTTACCAATGTGTTATTCATATTAATTTCATATAAATTTGTATAAATTTCATCTGGTATATGCGCAATTTTTGTATTTGATACATCAAGAGTATATAAACTTGTCATTTTTGGCAAACTTGTTATTGATGTATCATTACAAATAAGAAGTAGTAAATTAACTTTTACATAACCTTTTGGTATTTCTTTTATTTTTGTATTATTTGCATATAAATGCATTAAATTTGGAATAACAGGCAGTTCTTCGATGTCAGTAAATGAACAATCAAACATAGTCAGTGCTCTAAAATTAGAATAATTTGTTATTGATTTTATTTTTGTTTTTGATATGACGAGAGTCATTAAATTTTTAAAACTACTTGATGAGAATTTTATTTTTGTAATATCATTCATAGTAAAATTAACCTGATCTAACAGAGGTGATTTTGATAAATCTACTTCTCCAGTTAATCCAGAAGCACAACAATGTAATTGATCAAGTTTGGGATAACTAGCAAGTTTTACTAATCCATAATTATTATAAGCAACTAATGTGGTTAATTCTGGCATTTCTTGTAATTCGGTAAGCCAAGTATCATTTAAATAAAGTGATTCCAATTTTGGCATGCTTCCCATTGATAAAAGCAAACCACTATATCTATTAAATTCATTTTCTACATAAGAAAGTCTCCATTCTCTGCGATCTTTTGTTTCAGCTATTGCAGTTTGACTTGGGCGTTTTTTAGTATATGAATGTTCTAATGTTATTAATTCAGGCATACTTCCTAAACGTTTTATATGAGTATTTGTTAAGTTTAAATATTGTAAAGATGGAATAGTTAATAAATATGAAACCCATGTATCACGTAAATCTAATTCTTTTAAATTTTTAAATTTTGGCATTTCATTTTCAACAAATGCTTCGACATGTCTAATATCTCTTGCACATCCACAATAAGTTAATACTTCTATTTCTTCAATCTTTTCTAACATATTCCATCTATTAATAAGCTCGTTTTCTTTATTCAATTCAAACCCACACATCATACATTTAACATCATATCTGTTTTTAAGAATATGAGATAGATCTAAATCCTCTGATTTTATATTCTTTAATTTTGTGTATTTTAAGAGTTCGATTTCTGCTTTTCCTTTAGGATCATATCTCTTTTTATAACACTGACAAACATGCACATTTTCTAGCAAATATTTATCTCCAATTATTGTTTTTTCTGGGTTCATTAAATCGCAAAATATACAATATGATTTCTCATATTTCAAGACTAAAGAGTTAGCAGGGTGTTTATCACGCGACATAATAACTTTTTTATGTTTCTATTTGGGTATTAAAGGACAGGTTATTTATTTTCAAAAAAATTCAATTTTGACAATATAATATAATATAACATACAATGTCTACTTCAAATATTTCGACTTCTGAAAATCCGGTTTCTAATTTAAAACAGAAAACTTGGAGAAATAATAATTTAGTAGGAAGTATTATTGTGTTAATTATTTCAATAATCTTAATAGTTTTTGGAATATTGTTAAATCAAAATATACCTATAAGAGATGAACTTGGTAATGCTAGATTTATTGGTGGTGTGTCGTTCTTCTTTCAATTAATATTTTTCATAGTCGGCGGTATTGCTGGGCTTGCATCTTTTGGTTGTTGTATATATTATATTTTTAACCAAGAAAAAATATATGATTAAAGTTTCGATTAATGAAATTAATCTAAGTTTCGATCAAAGTAATTAATCTAAGTTTCGATCAAAGTAATTAATCTAAGTTTTATACCAAATTACTTAAAGATAATGTATTACCCCTGGCTTGTTAAATGGTTAAATTACAAAAACATATTTCTTATTTTGCATTTTGTCAGATAACCTATTATGTATAATGGATTATATGCAACTATTAATTTGTGTTTTTGTAATTTAAATTTATATAATTTTTGACATAATACAAATGTATTATATTTTTTGTTATTAATTGGATAATAGCTATATGTATATGCTGATAATAATACATGTTTTGAAATAGTAACATCTCTATATTTTGGTTCTCCAATTTGTTTTTCTTTAACATAAGATATATTGGTTTTTTCACAATCAAGATATATCAAAAGTGGACAATATGGTAATCTTGTTATTGAAGTATTGTAACAATCTAGATCTTTTAATTTAGGTAAATCATGAATAAATTTTATATTAGAATTAAAACAAAGCAAAACTTCTAAATTTGGTAAGTAAGGAATTTCTTCACTTAATATATATGAATTTGAGCAATCAAGATTAGTTAAATATGGTAAATATGGAATATATCGAATATTATCTGCCCAATTCCATATAAGATGTTTTAAATTTGGAAAATATGGTAATATTTCAACATGTTCGCAACAGCATATTTTTACAGCATATTCATCATAATTATTTTCACATATACAACACATACTTTTTTCAAATGTATTATTTTTAAATGTACTTTTTTCAAAATGTTTTATTTTAGTAATTTGTTATTTCAATTTTTAGTAATTTGATATAAATAAAAATTGAATTTATTATATATACTTATAATAACTACCTAACATTTCAACCATAATACAATATAATACAAAATGAATTCAACTAACATTAGCAACTTGTCGCAAAGCAACTTGTCACAAAGCAACTTATTGTCAAAAACTTCAATTATTGAGACATTTTTGAATTCCATATTAACTGAAGCAGGTGATAATAAAGAAAAAAATGTTAAACAATTAACTACACTCATTGCGAGTCTTAATGATCCTAATGGAAAATTCTTTGCTGTCAAAGAAAATACTAAAGATGGAGATCTACTAATTGTTAATACATTTAATAATATTAATCCAAAATTACACAATATTGTTGATAAAATTATTCAAAATGAAAAATCCGGTTTTCTTGATACAAGTTTTATTTATTGTAGTGGATATAACTGTTTTGAAAAATCTCAAGACGATAATGAAGAAGACGCAGACATGATGTGAAAATAACAAGTTGAAAACAAATCATTAACAACAAATCATTAACAAGTTAAACATTAACAAGTTAAACATAACAAGTTAAAAACAAGTTAAACATTAACAAGTTGAAAATTGAATATTATTTTTTTGTTATAACAAATGTGTAAATTATGCGAAAACTTATCTAATTTAGATGAAATCGAATCAATATCATTATGTCCTAATGTTGAAGTTATTTCCATTATGAAAAATTTATTGTATTTAGATATTTTTCATAATTTTAATAAAATAATCTTTTCGATACCAGCACAACCAAAATTAAAACAAATCCAAATATGGAATTGTGATACTATTGATAATATTGAGGTAATGCCAAAAATAGAAAGATTAGAATTTCGAGATTGCAAAAATATACCAAAAATTCCAATAATGCCAGAATTATACAGAATAGAATTTCGAGATTGTAAAAATATACAAAAAATTCCAATGATGCCTAAATTAAATTTATTGTGTTATCATCGATGTCATGATTTAATAAAAATAACTGAACAACCAAATATTGATGAATTGATTATGATAGAATGTCCAAATGTAATTAAAGTTGAAAAGATGAAAAAATTAACATCATTATATATAAGAGATCAGTATCAATCAGAATTTTTTAAAATAAATAATTTTCCATTTTTAAAATGTATTTATGCTCCTTATAAATTTATAAAAAAATTACCAATAGATCTATTATATTTAAATATCTATTATTCATCATACTTTAATTATACAGATACTTCATATTTAGATTTATTTTTAACAGTTTCATCAAGAAAAAAGAAAAGATTAAGAGTATTAACTCATCTTCAAAAAAAAATTAAACTAAAACACAATACCAGAAGAAGCGTTAGTATAATAACTTATGTTTATCATCCTCTATATATAATTGGTTGGAATGCTAAAAAACAGCTCGAGAACAGCTTAAACAATTTGACATCTTAAACAGCTTAACAATTCAATAAAAACTGAACATATAAAATAATATACAAATATAACACGATGTGTAAGTTGTGTGAAATTGATAAATCAAATGACCAAGATACATTAGATTCTTTTAAAGATTTGAATTGTTGTAAAGATTTTGGAAAAAATGGTAAAATTGAACTACCTATGATGAAAAATTTAAAATGGTTAACCATAAAAAATAATAAAAGAATTCGAAAAATACCTATTTTACCAGAATTATATTTGTTAGAAATTCATAATTGTATAAAATTGCGAAATATACCTTTATTACCCAAATTAAGTATATTAAGAATTATAAATTGTAAAAATATTCGTGAAATACCAATAATGCCTGAGCTAGAAAAATTAAAAATTGAAAAAACAGAAAGTAATTTTTTTATACCAATTCAACCAAAAATAGATATTTTATGGTATTGGCAATGTAAAAATATTATTATAAGAAAACAACCTAATTTGCGTAAATTAATATTAACATATTGTTCAAATATTAAAAAGATAGAAAAAATGGATAATCTAAAAAGTATATATTCTGAAGGAAAACTACCAACATGTATGTTTTCTAAATATCCTGAGAAAATACTATTTCCAAAATTAATGATAATTTTTGCTAATTATAAATATATAAAAAAATTTCAATAAATTTCTTGTTTCTACATTTTATTTACATAAATCCATCAGGAAATAAGTCATATGGCATGTCTATGCACGCAAAACAACAAAAATTAAAAATCTTAATACATCTTCAGCGCAAAATTAAGTTCAAACATAATACTAGAAGACGAGTCGGTATAATAACTTATGCTTATCATCCTCTGTATTTAATTGGATATAATACTAAGATGCAGCTTGGAAAAAATTTGAGAAAAAATTTGATATAAAACTTAGATTAATTTTCCCAATCCGTTGTTCAAAGTAATTTTTTATCTTTTATTAAAATTGAACATACAAATACTATATAATACAATACAAATATACAAATATATATTATCATAATGTGTAAGATATGTAGCTATCTTAAACATAACACATATGAAAAAGCTCAATTTTACTTTGATACATGGAAAGATACAAATTGTTGTGCTAATATAGAATTTTTACCTATGATGCCAAATCTAGAAGTATTAACTATTCATGATAATGAAAAAATTACAAATATACATTTATTTCCAAAATTACAAAGATTAGAGATTACTAATTGTAAAAATATTTACAAAATACCAAAATTTCCTGAATTGGCACATTTAAGTATGAGGCTTATTAATAAAAATATTCAGATACCTATTTTACCAAAAATTAGAATTTTAGAATATAGCAATTGCAAAAATTTTATAATAAGAAAACAACCTACTTTAAATTGTTTAGTTTTAATACGTTGTAAGAATATTATAAAAATAAATAAAATGAAAAATATCACATCTTTGAATATTAATGGACACTTACCAAAACATGTATTATCAGGTTATCCTAAGAAAATATTATTTCCAAAATTATCTTATATACGTTCTTTTCGTGATACAATAAAAAAATTGCCAATATTATTTTTATATTTAAACTTTAATACAGAAATTGCAAATAGAAGCAGATTTAAACAATGGATTATGAATACACCAATACTTAAAGAAAAAAGATTAAAAATCTTGATTCATTTACAACAAAAAATCAAACTAAAACATAACACTAGAAGTCGTGTTGGTAAAATAACTTATGCTTACCACCCCCTATATATAATTGGATATAATATTAAGAAACAACTTGAAAAAAGTTTAAAGATATTATAGTGTTTTTAACTTGTTAACTTGTTAACTTGTTAACTTGTTAACTTATTAACTTGTTAACTCTTTTATCAATAAACAAATTTTCTTTTTAATTGTTGTTTTGTATTATATCCAATGAGATATATTGGATTGTAAGCGGTAATCAAATATTTTAATTTTTCTTTTTGTTGATATTTTCTTTTAATATTTTTTTGACAATTAGTAAATATTTTGTAACGCTTATTATTTGATTTACGCTTAAATATTTTTGGTGATATTAATATGTACTTACTGTTACAAAATAATCTTACTAGCTCAGTAAAGGTATCCGGAATATAAATAAGATCAGATCTATTACACCATAATATTAATAATTGTGTAAAATTATTTGATAAAAATCGTACTTTTGTCATAGTACAATCAATAAATATTAATTCAGTTAGTGTTTCAGGTATTGATTGTATTTTTGACATGGCACAATTTAAAGTATGAAGATGTATGTATGTTTTAGGAATTTCTGTAATATCTGTGCCATAACATGTTAAATCCCTGACATATAAATATTTATCTGGTAATTTTGTTACTTTTCTACAACAGCTAATTTCCTTTTCGTATAATTCATAATTATCTTCACATATACCACACATAATAAAAAGTTAAATTAATCTGAGTTTTAAAAAATAAAAAATTCAATTTTAACAAGTTAAAAATTCAATTTTAACAAGTTAACTTAATTATTAACAAATTAACTTAATTATTAACAGCTTGTGGATTAAAATCAACACTTTGATTTGCATTTTGCACTTCTGCACTTTGATTTGCACTTTGATTTGCATTTTGCACTTCTGCATTTTGATTTGCACTTTGATTTGTATTTTGATTTGCATTTTGCACTTCTGCACTTTGATTTGCACTTTGATTTGCATTTTGATTTGCATTTTGCACTTCAACACTTTGATTTGCATTTTGATTTGCATTTTGTACTTCTACATTTTGTACATTAATATCTTCATCTTGTACTTCATCTTGCACTTCATCATCTTGTACTTCATCTTGCACTTCATCATTTTGTATCTCATCATTTTGTGCTTCATTCATTTCATATTCTTCAAGTTCATCTTCATCATCGTTATCATTGTAGTGTATTTGAGCAGCATTAATATTTTGCGTACTTTCATTTTCATTAGAATTAGATGGTTCTTTTGATTTTAATGATTTATTAAGTTCATCAAATCTTTTTTCAACAGATTTTTTGTAAATAAAATTTGCTATTTTAAGACGTTGGAATTCTTGTTTAGTCCGAAGAAGTTCTCTTTTCAAATTATCATTTGCTTCATATATTTTTGAATTAGATACTCCTTCTCTATCAGTATCAATTTCTTCTTCATATTCATCAGTTTGACCTTGTACCGCAATAATCTTGTTGTCAAAATTATCAAAATATTCACGCAGAACAAGACGATAATAATGCTCATTACACTTAAAATGACCAATTACAATATTTAACTTGATTTCTTCATAATTGGGAGATAGCTCTAATTTGAATAAGTTAACATGATTTTCAATGAAATGATAACAAATAATTTCATAAATAAATTCAAAAGGTAGAGATTTATAGTAAATTCCTCCTTTTAAAGTTCCACGAAATTTTATGTTAAGTTCATCATTAATAAGATACATATAATTTTCATTAATAATCATAGTAAAAGGTACTTCATTGATGTTGGCTTTCATAGTACTCATTTTGATTTGATATGTGAAATAATATAGTATATTATGATGGTATTTATATAATTTAAAAAAATTCAATTTTTCTATAGTATATTTTTTCCTATTTAACCTTTTAAAGTTTCGATCAAATACTTTGATCAACAGATTAATGAAATTAATCTAAGTTTTATACAAAATTAAAACTATTTAAAAGTTAACTTATTTTCAATGATTAATTGAAAATTTTAACAAGTTAGAAATTACTTAAGGGTAATATATTACCCCTGACTTGTTAAATGGTTAACGAGTTAAGTGATTATCCCCCGACTTTTTAGATACTTAATATGTTAAAAAAGGTCTTATAAATGATTAATTAAACATGGCATTTAGTTGTAATTTGGTTATATATCCTACAATATATAGTTGGTTATATGATATTTTGAGTTTACGATTGTGTAATTTGTATTTGTATTTTTTTTGACATCTTTTGAATATTTGGTATTTTCTATTATTAGTTTCTTTAATTAATATTTGAGGTGATACTAAAGTATTACAGCCATATAAAAATCTTAAATTAGTTAGTGTATCAGGTATAAATATAATAGATAAATGTCTATACGACCATATTTCTCTTAAATTAATCAATGTATTAGGCAAAAATCTTATTTTCGAAACAGTAGGTAAGTTTAAGTATGTTAATTTTACTAATATATCAGGAATTTCTGTTACAATACTACAACAAAATAATTCTGATGTGTATCTATCATATTGTTTATTACAAATTCTACACATTGGCAAACTTTGTCACTAAACTTTATTGTTAACTTTGTTAACAAATTATCGTCTATTATATACAAAAAATAATATTCAATTTTGAAATTACTCGCTAATAAATTACTTGAAATTAAATTGCTCGCCAATAAATTACTTGAAATTAAACATTTTATTAAGTTGTTTTTTGTTAATTTGTCCTATTAAATATAATGGCATAAATGCAAAATTAATCTTTTTTCTCATAAATCTTGTGCGGATTTTTATTTGTAATTTTACAAATAGCGAAAATAAATTACGTTGTTTTTTTGGTAGTCTAACATTTTTTGGTGATAATATAACATTATCATCACATCCAAAGTATTTTAATTTTGTAAATGTTTCTGGAATAAATTTAATATGAGTTTTTTCAAAATATAATAATCTCAAATTTATTAATGTATTTGGAATATAACTAATACAAGTACCAGCACAATATAAATTCTCTAAATTAACAAAAGTTCTAGGAATTTTTTTTAGATTTGACCATATGCAAGATATATGTTTTAATTTTACAAAAGTTTTTGGTATAGATTTTATTATAGAATATGAACAATTTAATAATTCCAAATTTACTAATGTTTTAGGAATTTTTTTAATATTCATGTTGCCATAAATGTATAGCTCTTTTAAGTTAACTAATGTGACGGGAATTTCTTTTAAAATTTTACAACAAAATAATAATTCATCTTTTTCATTATATTCATTTCTGCAAATTTTACACATTTATCAAGTCCGATAAGATGTTAAACTTTACTAACAAACTATAGCCTATTGTATAAATAAAAAATAATATTCAATTTTGAAATTACTCGCTAATAAATTACTTGAAATTAAACATTTTAGTAAGTTGTTTTTTAGTAATCGAACCAATAAGATAATCTGGATGGCAAGCAAATTTTATTTTACGAAATAGTAATTTAATCTTGTAATTTTTTTGGCATTTAACAAATATTAAATAATTGTTATTATTTCTAATGTAATTGTTATTTTTAAATGTTTTTGGAGAAATAAAAGCGCCACTTGGACATACTAATTGTACTAATTTTTTTAGTGTATCAGGAATAAATTTAACAAAAGATGATGAACACAAAACATTTAAATTTACTAATGTAATAGGTATTTTTGTAATATAGGTATTCGAGCCTATAAATAACTCTTTTAAATTTACTAATGTATCAGGAATTTCTTTTAAATCTTTACAACAAAATAATAGAGTTGTATTTTCATCATATGTTTTATCACAAATTTTACACATTACTAATTTGACAAACTATAGCCTATTATATAAATAAAAAAAATATTCAATTTTAAAATTGCTTGACGATAAATTGCTCGTCAATAAATTACTTGAAATTAAATTGCTCGTCAATAAATTGCTTGAAATTAAACATCCTTAATAACTGTTTTTTAGTAATTGATCCAATAATATAATCTTGATGGTAAGCAAATATTATTAGTTTACGAAATAGTATTTTTAGTTTATATTTTTTCTGACAATTAACAAATGTTAAATATTTTTTATTATTAGATTTGATTAAACATGTTTTTGGAGAAATAAGAACTTTATCACTTGACACTGATTGAATCTGAACTTGTCTAAGTATATCTGGAATAAATATGATATGATGGAATGAGCAAAATAAATATTCTAATTTTACTAATGTTTCGGGTATTGTTTTTATTTTTGACGTATAACATATTAATTTTTCTAAATTAACTAATGTTTCAGGAATTTCTGTAATGAAACAATAATTACAATATAAATCTTGTAATTTTATTAGTGTATCAGGAATTTCTGTAATTTTTGTATACGAACAATCTAAATATTCAAGATTAACTAATGTATCTGGAATTTCTGTGATTTTTGTATGAGAACAATTTAATTTTTTTAATTTTACTAAAGTTTTTGGTATTGTAGTAATTTGTGTTTCATGACATATCAATTTTTCTAAATTTATTAATGTGTCAGGAATTTCTGTAATTTTTTTAGCGCGATAAATAGACAACAATTTTAAATTAACTAATGTATCAGGAATTTTTTTAACAATTGAACAACAACTGATTGCTGTTGTATTAATATTATAATCATGTCTACAAATTTTACACATTAATAAACTTAAAATATAGAGTTGTTAACTACAATTTATTATATAAAAAATAATATTCAATTTTAAAACGACCCATCAATAAATTGCTAACCAATAACTTATTTGTTACTATGATGTTCTTTTTTAACCTTTTAACATTTTAATTAACTGTTTTTTCATATTATAACCAATAATATATAATGGAGGATAAGCAAATTCTCTTCCGCGATACTGAAATTTTCTTCTATATCTTTTTTGACAATTTCTAAATATTTGATATTTTTTATTATTAGGTTCAATTACAAATGTATCTGGTGATACTAAAATATTATCATTTTCAATCGCCAAGTCTCTTAAATTTTTACATACTTCTGGTATAAATTTTACTAACGTATCAACACAAGAGATATTATTTAAGGTTGATATATTAGGTATTTTTGTTAAATATGTGTATGAACATCTAAAAAGTCTTAATTTTACAAACTCTTCTGGTATTTCTCTGATAAGAGTATAACCACACCATAATGATATTAAATTTACAAATGTATTAGGTATTTTTCGTAATTCTGTATAATCACATTGCAGTACCTCCAATGATATTAATGTATTTGGTAATTCTTTAATTTGAGTATAACCACAATTTAAATTCTTTAAATTAATTAATGTATTAGGAATTTCTGTTACATTAGTGCAACATTCTATAAAATCAGTATTTTCATTATATTCTTTTCTACATATAATACACATAGCTATTTAACTATAATTAAATGAAATTTTATACCAAATTAAATTTGAATTCAATATAAAAAATAAAACAACAAATGACTAACTTTATTATTTTTGAAGCAATTGAATATGCGAAATCTCTTATTGGTATTCCTTATAGGTGGTATGATGAAAATAAAGAAGAATTTAATGAAAACGATAAATTTTGGTGTGTTGATAAACCCGCACCAACTGCTGAATTTATTATTTCTGAAGATAAATCTATTGTATGTACCGGTTTGATAAATTTAATGTGTAGATATGTCAAAGTACCTATTCCTAAATATAAAAAATATCCAGGAGGTACTGTTGCTTGGTATAAATGGCTTAGTAAAAATAAGTGTATTAAAAAATTGCAAAACAAGTCAATTGATTTTTCTATTGGTACTTTGCTTATAAGAAAATATAAAAATGAAGTTGATCAAGGTCATGTAGCAATTGTAATTGAAAAAAATTTAATAATTCATGCAGCCGCTGATATACCATATGAAGAACGATTTAATCATAAAAATCATGGTTATGTAAAAATATCAGACTATGATATAAATTATTTTACTCATTATTGCTTGCCTGAAAAATGGTTAATTAAATAAATAATAAATTAAAATTATTTGTCAGAGCTAGTTTGTTTTATACGTTGTTCTATACATTGTTCTATTTTTTTAATTTCTTTTTTAAATTTTTCAAACCTAATATTTTCTTTATGAATATCAATTAGTTTTTTAATTATGTCAATATTTTCTCCGTGAAAATCACAATCAATTTTTACGTTTCTATTAATACTATCAACAGAAGTATCAAATGTAAATGATAAATTCATACAATCATTATCATCAAATTTTGCTGTTATTAATTTTTTTATTCCATTGTTAATAATATTTTTTATAATTTCATAATCTGTTATATTACAATCATATTTTTTTCTTAATTCATCATTCATATCTCCATTATATACTCTTATTACTCCTTGATAAAATTCAAAATGATTTTTTACTTCTGCTATTAGCATTGGAAATCTTTCCTCCGTTTCAGGTTCAATACTTAACACTAAACCAACATTAGAAACATCAAAATCCATTGCTATTATCACCGTTATTGTATTTATTTATAAATTATTCATTTTTTATTTTTTATATAAAGTAGTATCATAAATAAAATAATAAACAACAAGCAACATCATGAATGCTGAAATTAAACCAAATCCAAATGTAGTAGGTGATATTGATTATCATATGAACAAACATAAAATGAAAGACTGTGATGATATGTATATATTTCAACCTAGAGATGACATACATATTCATAAATATATACCAGTTTCCAATCAAAATCCACCTGGTGATAGACATATATATTTGATGAATGAATTGGGAGAACAATTAAACATACATGTTGATGGACATAATATATATTTTCCTCCTGATAAAACAATGAGTTCAAAATTGTATTATAAAATATATTGTGATGCAATATGTGGATTATCTTATATCGAAAATCAAACTAAAAAAGAATATTCACCAACCGAAAAAGAATTAAAAGAAGAACTTGATTTTATGTATAACTCAAATTTATCAATAAGAAGATGTAATATAATGTAATAATAAAAATTGAATTTATTTCAAATTTATAGATCTTTAATCATTAATTATTAACCACTCAGCATTGACAAATGTTCAAATTTTATACGGATGAATTGAAAGCTAATGTTATAACTGTCACGACATGTATTGGATTAGGTCCAGTATTTACAATGTTAATTTATACAGATGAAAATATATTTGCAAAATGTATGATAGGAAATATAATATCATGTTCAATTTATATAATTATATTCTTATTATTTATGTGTTCTACAATTGATAGATGTTGTGAATGTTGTGTTTTGTATAGTAAACCATTTACCGGTTATTCTTTGGGATCATGGGTACATGCATTGACTGCAATACTATGTATTTGTTGCGGGGCGCTATTTACATCTGCTATATATCCAAGTAATAATTGTTCTACAAAATGTATGATTGGTAATATGATTGCCTGGGGATCTTTAATGATAATAATACTAATAATTAGTTGCGGATATTGTTGCGGATGTTTAGGATCACAAAATGAAGAAGAAGGTTCTAATGCTGCTCATGTTTAATTTTTTTTGACTAATATTAACTTTTTAGCTTTTTATAATTTTCTCGAAAAAATTTAATAAAAAATAAATCAATTCGATCATCAAGATGCATATTGAGCTAAAAGATTAATTTCTGCAACCCAATAATCGAGCAATGCATCATACTCACTGGTAAAAAGAGCTTGTAATTTTTTGCTACCACTTGCACAAATTCCGCGATCATGCCAGTTAGTGATGTAGAACTCAAAAAGCGATCTCTGTCTGGTTAAATTGTTCTCAAACTTACTCTGAATGTCTTGCCTAGAAATAGGAAATTTGCTGAACATTTGCAAATCAGCAGCGACAAATAAAGGTCTCGTAGAGTTAAATGCAATTGCTCGTTCCACGCCAGCTAACCCACCTCCTGCGATTCTATCAGCATCTCTCGGAATGAATGCCCATTTTGGGAATTCAGGCGGAACTCTGTTTTTGTTTTGCGAATAAGATACAAGAGAAATCATTTTAATGACAAACTCTTTCTCATATCTGTTTAATATGGTTGTTTCAAGAAATGACCTCGCATTGGCGTAATTTTGCGTATTGAAAATCTTGGAATCATCCACATCATGCATAAGTGCAGCAAGCATGACAAGCAATATGTCAAGACAATCAAGCTCTTCAAAATCAGACAACCCAATACGTGCCAATTTAGCAACTGCTATAGCATGTTCGTATCCGTGATCTGGCGCAATTTTTTCATCTCTGCATAATTTCCACACAAACTTAATACAGGACCGCAGTATTTTTTGAGCTTGTTTCGGTGTTATTACTTTGTTCGTTGTGTACAATACAATAGTTGCATATATAATATACATAATTTCAATATTTTTAAGCTAACAAAAAAATTATGTTAAATTATTACAATCTGCAAAATTTTCAATATTTGCAAAAGTTCCTTCAACTTGTATTTCATTAGTTTCTGCGTCGTCGTCTGACTCTGACTCAGAATCTGAATCATCTTGATTTTTATCATAATATATTTTAATTTTACCACTTTTATTCCATCTATTGTAATTCTTTTTTGTTAAATGTTTTTTTGTAATAAATGAGTAATCGAATTTTACAAATATATTTATAATATTTGTGTTATATTGTTCATTTAAAATTGGGTATATTTCAGATAAACCATTATAATTATTATTTGACATGAATCTTTTAATAATATCTTTTATTAAATTAAAATATCTTTTTAAAATTCCAATCTTTAAGATTTTTAGTAAAGTTTCAAGTATTACTTTATCTTGTAAATTATCAACAATTTTTTTCTCTAATTTTTGCAATGATTTTTCATCCCATTCGCAATTTAGTATGATATCAATGTTATCAAAGTTATTAGAAATTGAAAGATAATTAATAATTGAATCCATATTACTATAATTTAAATGCTTTTCTACTACCATATGCCATATATCATGTTTTGGTATAATTTGAATTAAATCTTTTTGATTTTTTATCAAATTCTCATACTTTAAAATATTTATAAAGTTAATAATAAAATCATTAAACTCATTAGTCATATATATTTGTGAATATCTTGATTTATATAATTTACAAATTCCAACAACTAATTCTATTAATGTGTCTTCTGCAATTTTATGTTGATAAAGAGTAATAGCTGTATTCAATAATAATACAAAATTATCTTTTTTTAAGCATAACACTTTTACCATTTTTAATACATTGTCTGGATTTAATACATCATTTCTAATATATTTAGAATATGATCTAGTTAATGCATAAAGAATACAACCTGTTAATAATTCAGGATGTTCATTATTTATTTGATTGATTTGTGAGTTAGATAAAGTATTTTGTAATAAATTTGCGTAATCTTTGTATTGAAACAGAAACCAAAAGTAATTAATATAATAACATAAAATTTCAGAATCTGAATTAGTAAATATTGCATGTAATAAAGAGCTATTACTTAAACCTG
>JACCDR012154526.1_pt1 | contig 18277 bp, 14 predicted proteins | sample 7446431 | NCBI WGS metagenome assembly JACCDR01 (sample SAMN15323443, study PRJNA562643) | freshwater metagenome | isolation source: river surface water | place: USA:Blue River Watershed | collected 2017-08-17
CCAACGTGCTGCATCAGGGACGGCGCGATGGCAACACACTGTCGGCGGCGCTGCGTGATTGCTGGGACGGTATCGACCTGAAACCTGCCACGAAATCCAACCGGGTCTACGCCAGCGATCCGCATGTCTGCCTGAGCGGTGCAATCTCGCCCAGCGAACTGAGGGGCTTGATGAGCGCCCGCGAAATGAGCAACGGTTTTGCCAACCGGTTTCTCATGATCTGGGCCGAGCGGTCGCGGATGTTGCCGTTTCCGAAGGAAACGCCGCAAGCGGTGGTCGAGCATCTGGCGCGTCGAACGCTGGAGGTGCTGGCCTTCGTCCGCGCTGCCCGGCACGACGAACGTGAACACCTGAAGATGGAACTGTCGCCGCAGGCGCAGTGGCGCTACGCCCAGCTCTACCGGGGTGAACTGCACGATGGCGTCGACGATGGTGCAATTGGTGCAATGTTGGAGCGTCGCGCGCCTATGCTGCTCCGGCTGGCCATGCTGATGGCACTGACCGATCTGCAAACTCGAATTGATGTCCCGCACATCGACGCCGCGATGGCTTGGATTCAGCACGCAACGGCGTCTGTGCGCTTCGTGTTCAGCAGCGCCACCGAGGAGGCGAAGCTGGCGCAGGTGCTGGAACTGACGAACCGCTTGTTGGCCTTCCTGCACGAACGCGGTCAGGTCACGCGCAGCCAGATCAGCGCCGAATGTTTCCGGGGCAAGGTGCCGAAGGCGCGGATCGACGCTAGCCTGGAGCACCTGTTGGCCAGCACGCCGCCCAAGATCACGGTGCAGTGGGGCGAGCGCGCTGACGGTGCGCCGGGTGCACCACTGCGGGTATACCGGTTGGCCGCAGAGTAAGGCGGGGGATTTTTTCGCTAATTTCGCGGAGATGAATCGATCGTAAGTGCTTGTCACCACACTAATTTCGCTGATTTCGCTAATTTCGCCGAAACCTCGTACATAAACAGCATGGGGCACATCAAGGGCATGCCGGGCAATCGGAGCCCAAAGATGGAAATATCCTTGTTAGGTATTCTGATCGACGACGGGATAGACGGCGTCACCCCACAGCGCGTTTGGGTTGTCCATCATCAGCACAATGATCAGGGGAACGAGTTTGCTCAGCAGACGAGTGCAATCACGCAACTGTTCTCGATTGACTTTTCCATCCCAGGTCGCGCCACCGTGGAACAATTGATTGCGTAGCGTGTAGAGGCGGTTGAACATGACCGAAAGGAGCATGGGTGTATTGCCGCTGGTCAGAGCACCCTGTGCCGATTTCTTCGCACTGGCGAATCGCTCTTTCCATTCGACCTCACCGATCCGACCACGCTGGAATTCCCAGAAGAAATGGAAAACGTAGGGGTTGTCGAGCAACGTACGGATGCTGCCGGAGAACTCTTTCCAGATCAGGCCATCGATATGCTTATTGGTATCGAGGTCACAAAGCTTTTGAAGAAAAGCCGTAAAGGTGGCTTTGTCAGACGTTCGATCGCTGTCATCGAGTTCCTGCGCATAGGCAGCATTGAAAGCAATCCACAGGAAGATAAATTTCCCATCCATGTCCTCCGACTGCTCGGCGCGATTGAGCCAGCTCAAGGCTCTGTGAATGCGCAGGCTCAAATTGGTCGGATGTCCATCGCGCACCAAGCGGTGACACTGCTTGAGTGCAGAGTGTCCCAGCGAAATTTCTGGCATGGATTTAAGTGAGGACATGGATCAAGCTTTCGGTTGAGACGATTTTGGTGGTTCCGTTTGGGCGATTTGGCTCCAACCGTTATCGAAAGTGAACGTACGTGCATGGGCGACGGGGTTCCGAATCCTGAGCACCCGAGCTTTTTCAGGGGACGTCGCGTGCTCGACGATGTAAAGCCAGAAGGCGTCCCCTTTCGTGCGAGCAAAATCGAATTGCGTGCGTGATATCCCCACGGGGCGAGTAGCCAAATTGCCCGTCATCGACTTGACCTCGACCCATCGAACAGCCTGTCCATTGCGGTTGGCTTCAAAGAGATCGAAACCGGGATTGCCATCCGGCGTGCGTTGCAGTGATGATTCGAGCGAAACGATCAGGGAGATGGCCTGATCCTCGATCTTCATCCGTGTTGCCTGATCAAGTCCATCTGGATCAGTTTCCTCGTCGTCAGAATGAGTGCCAAGATAGGAAATAAACGGTCTCCCGCCCGCCGAGCCTGGCGTTCGCTGTCCATGTCTTCCGCTGCTGGCTCCGTTGCTCTTGCCACCACCATCAGTGTGACCGCCAGAGCCACCGCCGCGTACCCCGCCGTTGCCCTGACCGCCTCCACGTGACGTTCCAGCACCAGTACCGCCTTGACCACTGCGACCTGAACCAGTCGTTATGCCGTCGCCGCCGTCCGGGTCGTACGTACCCTGAGGAATGTCTGGCATGCCCTCGCCATACAGATCCTTCGCGTCGTCGTAGATATCCTCACCAGTTGGCTTGGTATCGTCCGCATCATCTTCGACCGACACGTCATCAGACGATACCCCCTCTGTTGAAGTCTCATCCTCTGGAGATCCGCCAGTGATACCAAGCCGAGAGGTCAGATCAGCCACACTGGTAATGCCGAGCTTTCGAAGCAAATCAAGGGCAGCAGGATCGATACCAGCTTCTTTGGCCAGTTGGTCGATGATTGGTGGCTTGAATGCGAGCTTGGACAGCAAGAAGAGGTTGGGTTTCCAATCAAGGGTGTCAAACACCACAAGATTAGGCGAGACAAGATCGCCATTGGCATCCGGCACCCAAGCCTCCTTGTTCAACTGGCGAAGAAAAGCAGCCGGAAAAGGAGGCGTCCTGCGGTCGCCGTAGTGCGACCAGCTGTATGAGCCTTCAAAAATACCGCGCCCTCGACGTTCCTCAAGATCGCCCAGACTTTCCCAAATTAAGCGAGCGCGCTCGGCGCGCCTCTCGGGTGCGAGCTTTGGCAACATGGCAATCAGCTCACTAAATCCTTGAAGCACCCAATCCACAACACGATCATTGATGCCTGACGTCTCTACGTGGCCCGTCTGTCGCCGGAGCTCAGCGCGCTCGTCTCGTGTGAGCGCATGCGGGTCCTCCTCGGGGCGCGGGCATCGCACGGCACCGCACGCTTCCAACAACTCACGCATGCTCTCGCCGCGCAGGCAATCGTACGTGTCATCAACGATGAGAACGTCCGGAACGCCTGCAAAAAGCTGCTTCAGCCGATCTGTGGCAAGGTAAATTTCTCCTGGCTTGGCGATGTATCCCTTGCCGTCGCCGGTGTCGACCACCATCACGAAAGGTGTGGTGCGCAACGCGGCGATCAGTTTTTCTCGTTGGGTTTTCGAGTCGGTGTTGAACGCTTTGCGAATGCGCTCAATGTCAGCTGCGTAGTCCGTTTCGTTAATCGAGACAGTCTCTTGCCGGTACTTCGGCAACAGGTTCAACACCACGTCATCGACTTGATCGGGCTCAGTGATGCCGAGGCCAAGGAGAAAACTGCGCGCCTCTACCGACGTGCACACTGCAGGGCGAATCGTTGGGAAGCCGGTTTTGATAGTGCTTGGCAGGAAGGCCTTGGCCACCCCATTCTCGCGAGCAACAACGTGAGTTCCATCTTCGAGGCGGACCAAGGGAATCTTGTCAAGACTGCGGCGCAAGGCGGCTTCTTGGCCATTCAAAAACTCGTAGAGTCGCCCCACCCAATCGTCGGATTGGGCTTCGAGAAAGGACTTGGTCAAACGCGGAACAAGCGTGGCTGGCGTCACCTCGACAACGTTCAGTTCCTGCATCAGGTAGGAGCGAATCTCCGGCTGTCTGTCCGGGGTAATGGCACCAGTCAGCCACGCCGAGGCCTTGGAGCCGAACACCGCCTCAATCTGCTCCGGATTAAGCAGATCACGCAACTCCTGCGTACGCGCCAATTTCGCTTGGGAGGCTGGCACAAAACCACCGTCAAAGCGCGGCAGTAGCGGCTCACTCAACAGGGCCTGCCGAACGCCCTCGAAAATGGGAGCGAACATCGCATCTGCGGGAAATTTGTCTCGATCAAGAGGCAAACAACGCAAAGCTGAGGTGTCCAGCATCGCGTTGTCTCGCAACCAACGCAGCGCATCCACCAGCAGGCCGGATGTTTCCTTGACCAGGTGCTGATTCCAAGGCTCTCCGCGTGGAATATTGTCGCGGCTGGGTGTCGTGCGATACGGCCCCTGCACCAGGAAGCCGAGATTGGTCTGGACGACTGTCGGGAAGAACACCACCAGTGGCGACGAAGCCACCGGCTGGACCAACCAGTGCCCCGGTTGATCCTTGACCGCGACCAGCGAAAACGCTATCTCAACGCGACCGACAGCATCTTGCGTATCCGAGAACATTTCGCGGTGAAACACCAGCCAGTTCTGATCAACTTCGGTTTTTCCACTCTCTTGGCCGATCACCGTGATGCGATGGACGTTGTTTCCGAACGCTTCAGGGCTATTGCGCAGATAAAACCCGGACGCGCCACCCTCAACGCTCCAGTTGATCTCTTCGATGTGCCTCAAGAACAATAGTGCGCCAGGGCCCAGATGTCGGAAGCCTGCCGTTATCTCCTCCTGCGCGGTGTCGTCGCCAGCCTTGAGTGGAAGAACAATCTGTGTTTCACCCGCCTCGCGTTCCGTGCGAGCTGCCTGCCGTGGCTGCACGTAGTCCTTGATGGCGAAATCCTCTTCGCCGGAATGAATCTCAGGGCAGTCAGTGAATGTATAGACGGACTTGAAACCGATACCGAACCGACCAATGGAGAACTTGTCCTTGGTGCTTTCGGCAATGCCACACACGCCACGCACATCGGCCTCGTCGAACGGCCTGCCGAAGTGGGAAAGCGACAACCGGGTCGGGGTCAAGTCGAAAGTGACCTTGCGCGGCCCGGACGCATCACCCCGTCGACTGAGCGCATCCTCCGCATTCTGGAGCAGTTCAAAAATGAAGTGCGTCCTATCGTCGTAGCGGTCGGCGAGCAGCATCGGGCCAATCCGACCGATGTCAGTGCCATAGCGCCGCTGATTTTCCTCGCAGATCGCCTCGTAGTTCGATGCCACCATCGCTCCCTCACGGTCCGGCATCTAATTAATGCCAAGTTTGCCCAAGTTTGCTCAATTTCAGAATATTATGACAAGATATAGAACAAACCAAGATCGGTGCAAATGACATGGGAAGGCCGATGAGCGACCAACCGGACGAGATCCTCACGATTGATGAGGTTGCTGCTTATCTGAAAGCAAGCAAACGCACGGTCTATCGTCTGACCGCCAGCGGCAAACTCCCCGCCTTTAAGCTCGGAGGGACATGGCGCTTCAGGCAGAGCGATCTGAAGCAGTGGATCGCCAGCAGCATCAGCAAGACGCCTGTGGATGGCAACGAGGGGGTGGAATGAGCGCCAACGCAACCGCACTCCAATCCAAGGCCAATCCTCAGCAGCTTGAAGCCATTCTGGCCACCGATGGCCCAGTGCTCATCATCGCGGGGCCCGGATCGGGAAAAACCTTCACACTGGTCGAGCGGATCGTCTATCTCATCACACACAAGGGAGTCGCCCCCGAATCACTGCTGGTCGTCACCTTCACCGACAAAGCTGCGCGCGAGCTCACAACCCGCATCTCTAACCGGCTCGCCGAGTTGAACATCCAGTTCAACCTGAACGAGATGTATCTCGGCACGTTCCATTCCATCTGCCTGCGGCTGCTGGAAGACTACCGCGAATTCACCCGACTCAAACGCAGCTTCACGCTGTTTGACCAATTCGATCAGCAGTACTTCCTGTACCAACACATCAAAGACTTCCGTGGATTGCCGGACGCCGAGCTAGTCATGGGTGACGACCAGACAGGCCGCTGGGCCCAGTCGGAGAACTTGCTCAAGTGGCTCAACAAGGTCAGCGAAGAGGCGCTTGATGCAGCCACGCTGGCAGCTGCTCCTGAGCCAGAAATTCGCGCGCTGGCCACTTGCTTCGCTCAGTATCAAGAACTGTTGAACGAGCACAACTCTCTGGATTTTTCTGGCATCCAGTACGAGGCCCTGCAGTTGCTGGAAAAGCGCCCCGAGGTTTTGGCGCAACTGCGCGAAAAACTCACGCACCTGATGGTGGACGAGTACCAGGACACCAACACCATTCAGGAACGCATCCTGCTGCTTCTCGCGGGTGAACGCCGCAATCTGTGCGTCGTGGGTGACGACGACCAGGGCTTGTACCGTTTTCGCGGAGCCACCATCCGCAACATTTTGGAGTTCCCGGCGTTGTTCGACGACGGACAGTGCAAGCAGGTCAAGCTGACCGTCAACTATCGCTCGCACCCGGACATCATTCGCTTCTACAACGAGTGGATGAAGGAGCAGGTATGGGACGACGGCACGCGTGTGTTTCGCTTTGCCAAGCAGATCGTCCCACGCGAAGATGATTTTCCTGATCTACCGACGGCGGTGCGACTGGCGGCCAGTGATGACAAGGATGACACCACCAATTGGCACGCCGAGGTGTTGGCCTTCCTCAATGGCCTGAAGTCCTCGGGCCAGCTTGCGGACTGGAATCAGGTGGCCTTCTTGTTCCGCTCGGTCAAGAACGACAAGGTCGTGGCGCTGGCACGCTTCCTCGAAGAGCAGGGCGTCCCCGTCTTCTCGCCCCGCTCGAACATGTTTTTCGATCGCGAGGAAATTCGCCTAATGATCGGCGCACTGATCTTCCTGTTCCCTCAGTTTCCCAAAGTGCGGGCATGGGCCGAAGGCGTCTCGCTGCCCATCTGGGACTACTACGATCACCAGTGCTTCAAACCCTTCATCGATGAACTGCGCAAGTCGGAAAACAAGCCGCTGCTGGACTGGGCACGCCCGCTGGCCAAGCGCCACGCCGTGCTGACGCAAAACACCGACTACTCCTTCTCCGGCCTGTTCTATCAGTTGCTGCAGTTCCCGCTGTTCTCGCGCTTCCTCACTGAGGAGGCCGTGCAAGGCGTGGATAAGGGGCGTGCTGCACGCAACCTTGGTACTTTCTCCAAGTTGCTCACCAAGTTTGAGTACCTGCACTTTGTCAGCGTGCTCAACCCGGAATGGCTGGAAAAAAATCTGCGCGACTTGTTCAACCAGTTCCTGCGCTTCTTGCAGGATGGTGGCATCGGCGAGTACGAGGATGAGGCCGAGTACGCGCCCAAGGGCTGCGTCTCGTTCCTGACCATCCACCAGTCCAAGGGGCTGGAGTTTCCGGTCGTGGTGTGCGGTTCGCTGGAAGCTGTGCCGCGCAAGCAGTACGGGGCGCTTGATGTGCTACTGGAAGACGGTGGCTACCTTTCCAAGGAACGCTTTGAGCCGCTTGACCACATCAAGAACTTCGATTTCTGGCGACTGTTCTACACAGCCTTCTCCCGCGCCCAGAATCTGTTGGTACTGGCTGCCCAGAAAAAGCAGGGGCGCGGCAAATCGCCGTCCAAATACTTCGAGCGCCTGTTTTATGAACTACCCAGTTGGCGAGACGTTGATCTGTCGGCGCTGACCCTCGAGGCCGTCAAGCAGATCAATCTGAAGCGCGAGTATTCGTTCACATCCCACATCACGGTGTTCGAGAACTGCGCCGAACAATACCGATTTTTCAAAGAGCTGGAATTCAATCCCATCCGTGCTGGCGCTCAGCTGTTCGGTACCTTGGTACACCAAACCATTGAAGACATTCACAAGGCCGTCTTGCGAGGGGAAGAATCTACTGTCACACTCGATCAGATTCAGTCGTGGTTGAACATCAACTACCAGTACCTCTCCAAACGAGAGCGGCAATACCTCGCACCCCAAACGCTCAAGGCGGTAGAAAAGCACGTCTTAGGCTACTACGAGCGTGAAAAAGATGACTGGGATCGAATCAAGGAGGCCGAGGTCGAGATCTCGCTCATCAAAGATCAGTACATTCTCAAGGGCAGCGTCGACCTGATTCGAGGTGAGCACGACACCGTCGAGATCATCGACTTCAAGTCTGAAAAGAAGCCCGACATGGAAAAGGACCGGGATCGTCTGCGTCAGTACCAACATCAATTGGAGGTATACGCACATCTCGTCGAAGAACGTACCGGCCAGAAGGTCAGTCGGATGCACCTGTACTACACCGGCGAGGACGGCGGCAATCCCTACATGTCGTTCACCAAGGACGACCGCGCCATTGGCAAAACCATCGCACGCTTCGACGACATCGTGGCACGCATTGAACGGCAGGACTACCAAATCGCGGTACGCCCAGTCAAGCAATGTCAGAACTGCGACATGCGCGCTTACTGTGACAATAAGAATTGGAAATTTAGGAAAAACGACTGATGAGCAAGAACACCCGCGCGCAGGAAAGCCTGCAACTGGCCACACCCGATGGCATCACCACCCACGTCGAGAAGTACGAGTTCGAGCCGATCAAGGGCTACCCAATGCTCAACTGGCGTGGCAAGCGTCCGTTTACGTCGACACAGTATTACCCTGCACAGTTGAAAGAAGTGCACGGCGAAGAGGAGGAAGGTTGGCGGAACAAAATCTTCTGGGGCGACAACCTTCAGGTGATGAGCCACCTGCTAAAGGAATTCCGGGGTAAGGTCGATTTAATTTACATTGATCCACCATTTGACTCAAAAGCAGATTACAAGAAGCGAATCAAGCTGAAGAACGGATCGGCTGTGAGTGATCAGAGCTCGTTCGAGGATAAGCAATACGGAGATATTTGGAACAACGATGAATACCTCCAATTCATGTTCGAAAGAGTAGTGCTGCTGCGAGAACTCTTGAGCGTCAAAGGGTCGATATACATTCACTGTGACTGGAGAAAATCTCATCAGCTAAAAATAATCTGTGATGAGGTATTTGGTCCATCGAATTTCAGGAATGAAATAAGGTGGCGTCGACAACCTGTGCGAGGAGCAAAGGCTAGAGGTGGTCAATATGCCCGCAACTCAGACTACATCTTGTTTTACTCAAAATCCGACGAGTGGATTTGGAACGGGGCCTTTAAGCCATACGATGAAAATTTCATCAAGACAAAATTTAGACTAGATCAAAATGGCCGCCTATTTCGCGACTGTGATCTTGGGGACTATTCCGAAGATTCGATAGCGGAATTCGAACGCCAAGGGAAAATATATGTCACATCCAGCGGAAATAAGCGCCTTATCCGGTACTTGGACGAAGAGCGAGGCGAGTCCCTTGGCGATATGTGGGTTGATATTCCTGAAGTTAATGCTATGGCGGAAGAGCGACTTGAATATCCAACCCAAAAGCCAGAGCAGCTGCTCGAAAGAATAATCAAAGCAAGCTCATCGGCAGAAAGTATCGTTTTCGACTGCTTTATGGGGTCGGGCACAACACAGTCTGTCGCGATGAAGCTCGGTCGCCGCTTCATCGGTGCAGACATCAACCTTGGTGCAATCCAAACTACCACTAGGCGCCTTATCAACGTCGCTGATAGGCTTGGTCAAAAAAAAGCTCTTGAAGGGGGAGCTAGATTATTCACTGGTTTCGAACTTCACAACGTCAATCACTACGACATCTTCCGCAACCCCGTTCAGGCCAAGGAGCTGTTAATTGAGGCGCTAGAGGTACAGAAGCTGGAATTCAGCACAGTGTTCGACGGCGAGAAGGACGGACGCATGGTCAAAATCATGCCCGTCAACCGTATCACCACGCGCGCGGATTTAAACGAACTGATCGCAGGCTTTGACTACAAGACTTGGGAACGCAAGCAAAACGAGTCCCCGAACCGCCCGGTCGAAAAGATCAGTCTCGTCTGTATGGGCCACGAGCCGGATTTGGCCGCCCAACTGGAGTTGGCGGCAAAGCCTTTCAAGATCGATGTCGAGGTGGTGGACATCCTGCGCGACAAGGCCGATCTGGAGTTCAAGCGCGATTCTGAGGCTAAGGTTGCGATCAAGAATGGCGAACTAGTCATCGAAAAGTTCTACCCGATGAACCTCCTGCAAAAGCTGTCGCTGCAGAGGGAGTCAGTTGAAGACTGGAAGGATTTGGTTGAATCCGTGTTGATCGATTGGAACTACGACGGTGCGGTGCTACAACCTTCGGTGGTAGACATCCCAGGCAAGAACGATCAGGTCAAAGGTACGTACAAGGTACCGGGCGATGCAGGAACGATACGCGTGAAGATCACCGACCTACTGTCGGAATCCTGGGAAGGGAGCGTAAGCAATGGCGACTAAGCGCGCAGCCAAGGCGGTGAGCGCTTCGCTTGACTTCGCCTTCTTCCAGTTTCTTTGGCAGTTCTATCAGGCCAACCGAGGCACGATCCGCATGCACTACAAGGAACTGACGCGCAAGTTCCTCGACTTCAACAACCCGGAGAAGAACCCCAAGGCCTTCCTACGCCAACCTCAATTCGAGGCGTTGGAAACCTATGTCTTCCTTAAGGAGTTCCTCGGCAACGCGAAGGTCGAGGAAATTTTCCAGCAGTGGTTCGAGAAACAGGGGCGCTTCGCAGAGCGTACCGAGGGTGGCGTAGTGTCCGGCAAAGCGGGGCAAGTCGGCCTGTTCGACAAGATCACTCAAGACCAATACAAAGCTGTGTTTGCGGCAATGCGGAAGAACTCGCGCGCCTACCCAAACTACATTTTTGCGCTGACGATGGGGACAGGGAAAACCATCCTGATGGCGACCTGCATCTTCTATGAGTTCCTGCTCGGCAACAAATTCGAGAAAGACGCACGCTACTGCCACAACGCGCTGGTGTTCGCGCCTGACAAGACGGTGTTGCAGTCACTGAAGGAAATCGAGTCCTTCGACATGACCCGTGTCGTGCCGCCGGAGTACGTCAACTTCCTGACCACGCACCTGCGCTTCCACTACCTCGAAGAAGCAGGCACATCGCTGGATACGCTGGATCGCTCGCGCTTCAACATCATCGTCTCCAACACACAGAAGATCATCCTCAAGCGCCAGCGCAAGGAAAAGACCTCTGTCGACAAGCTGTTCGGCGCGACCGGCGAAACCCTCACCGCCAACGGCGTCTACGCCGATGCCGTCGACCTTTATAACTTCGACCAGCCCGAGGAAGAAGGCGAGCTCACCACCAATCAGCGCTTCGAAAAGCTGCGCCGCCTGGAGCAGTTGGGGATCTTCGTGGACGAGGCCCACCACGCCTTCGGCAAGGCGCTGGCTAAGGACATGGGCGTCGGAGCCAAAGAAACGGACACCAGTCTGCGCACGACCATCGACATCCTGGCTGCCAGCCTGAACGCGGCAGGTACACGGGTGGTGGCCTGCTACAACTACACGGGAACGCCTTATGTGGGGCGCGAGGTGCTGCCGGAAGTGGTCTACGCCTACGGCCTAAAGGAAGCCATCGATAAAGGCTTCCTCAAAAAGGTGACGTTGCACGGCTATGCCAACACCCGAACCGACGAGTTTGTTGACATCGCCATCGAAAACTTCCTGAAGGAGTCAGGCGAGTTGCGACCAGAAGGTCTGTTGCCCAAGTTGGCCTTCTTTGCGGCCACCATTGATGAGCTGACGGGCGAACTGCGGCCAGCGGTTGAACGTGCGCTGCTCAAGCACGGCATCCCGACCTCGCGCATTCTGGTGAACGTGGGCGACGAAAAGCTCACCACCAATGACGACATTCGCGAATTCAATCGGCTTGACACTGAAGGCTCTGAGAAGCAATTTATCCTGCTAGTCAATAAGGGGCGGGAAGGCTGGAACTGTCGCTCACTATTCGGTGTAGGACTGTTCCGCGAGCCCAAGTCCAAGGTGTTCGTGCTACAGGCCACTATGCGCTGTCTACGCGCAATCGGGCAGGCCCAGCACACCGGTCACGTATTCCTCTCGGACGACAACCTCAACACGCTGAACGACGAGCTGCAGCAGAACTTCCGCATCAGCGCGGACGAGCTGCAAAAAACCGGCAAGGACAAAGAGCGTGTTGAGGTGCGAGTGGTCGAGCCCCCAGTCAAGATCAAGCTGGTGCGCGTGCGCAAACAGTACCAGATGCGCGAGAAGGCACTGGTTCCTGGCCAGACACTCGGAATCGATCGTGCCGAAAAGGAAGTCTGGAACACACTGATCGAGAAGTATCGACTGATCGAAACTCAGCAGGATGGTCTGACTGCTGCTGACGCGGCGCGGGCCTCTGGCAGCCGCACCATCGACCTGACCTCGCGCCGAAAAAAACGAGCCTTCTCACGGCTGTCGCTGGTGGCCGAGGTGTCTCGCTATCTGAACCGAAGCCCCTTGGAGATCGAGGACCTGCTCGACGCGACGAAGGAAGGTACCGACGAACTGGTGGCCATTACAAACGAGTTCAACGAGCTGCTGTACGACGAGATCATCCCGCGTCTGTTCCGTCAGCTTTACGACCTCGACGAGTCTCAGCAAACCGAGGAGCATCAGGTCGATTTGATCAAGCTACCTCCGAACGGCTACTACGAGATGTCTGCAGCGAAGGACAAAATCGTCCGGATGCACGACGCGCAGATCAAAGATGAAGAGCGAGCCAAAAGCTTCCACCTCGACACCTACTGCTTCGACTCCGGCTCAGAGAACTGGCTGTTCTGGGATCTGCTGCGTGAGCAGCGAGTGAAAAAGATCTACTTCACCGGCATGCTGACCCACGGCCAATCCGACTTCTTCATCCAGTACATCGACCCGGATTCACGCACCGTGCGCAGCTACTACCCCGACTTCATCTTTCAGCGCGAAGAGCCAGATGGCAGCCTGAAGTACGTGATCGTCGAGGTTAAGGCCGACAACCAGATTGAGGACGCAGTAGTGCAGGCCAAGAAGGACTTCGCTCAGCAGATCGCGGTGGCCAGCGGGATGGAATACCACATCCTCAAGTCGTCCGATGCTGATAAAAGGCACTTTAGGGTGTTGCTTTGAAAGCACAACGTGGAGGCATGGCTTTGACAAATTCAAAAGATCAGATCACGTACGTACCTGTCCTGAAATGGAAACTAGGAGAACAGTCCGCTGTTCAGCCTCTTTCCGCCCCCCAAAAGACATCGATACTTCCCATCGCAGAACTACAGGATCGTCCGTTCGACTGGGCGAAGGACAAATACTCAAAGACCTGGGATAAGCACATTCGAGACGTCGTCAAAGCGACCGTCAAACACTGGGGCACTCAGCACGAGATTGCCTTCGACCAACCTCTGACGTCAGCCGACGAGCTCGTCGAGTCGGCGGGTACGGTCTGGGAGTTCTTCTTCGCAGAACTGTGGTCAGCCAACGTCCAGGCCATCCCGGTCATCTCTTCGTATGCCAGTACCCAAGAGATCGCCGCCTTGATGACTGCCTCAACGGCAGCCAATCGTAGGCGGTGGGTGTTGCGCTATGTGATAGACATAGATAACCCTACTCCAGCCCCTGCAGACGTGGCTAAATGGTTCCTAAGCACGGCCACCTTGCTCAAGACTACGCCAGCAGAAATCGATGCAGTTCTTGACGTCGCGTTCGTAACAGACGCCGAACTGACCGCCCAAGTCACTCGCTACGCAGCAATCCTGCAAGCCATCTTCGGCGCAAATACGTGGAGAAATGTCGTTTTAGCTGCAGGCGCTTTCCCTGTAAATTTGGCCGGTATCCCTAAGGGAACGCATCAAATACCGCGTACTGACTGGGCCTTGTTCCTCGCGACACGCTTGGACTCCGCGTTGGAAGGAAAAAACCTCATCTACGGCGATTACGGCATTAGCCATGTCGCCACTTTCGATGAAGATCCACGTCTACTCAAGATGAGTGCCAATTTACGCTACACACATTGGGACAAATGGTTCGTCATTAAGGGAAAGAGTGTGAAAGACTTCGGGTTCGATCAGTACCGAGACATCTGCAAAGTTCTTGTGCTGCTTCCGATCTATCTGAAAGCGACCTTCAGTCACGGAGACCAGAATTATTCAGCCGTCGCTGCAAATCCATCGACCGGGCCCGGAAATGCTACTCATTGGCGACGGGATGCAACGAATCACCACATACACGTGGTTCTGCATCAAGTCGCCACTTTGTCCGTAACTTAAGGCACGTTCGGACGTAGGTCGATAGTGCATCCGAAGTCATGGCCTCGGCAAGGGCAGCGAATAACGCAATCTTTGGCTTTGATTTCAGGCCCTTGCTAATCCCGAGTATCTCGAGCTGTGCAAGAGCTTCTTCGCGCCAAAGTAGCCGTGCCAGATGTTCGGTGTTGCGTCTGGAATTCCTCTGAGCGCGTCGCACTTGGACAAGTTCACCACCCTGCTCGTCAGCCTTGGCCACCAGTAGTCCCCACCTTTTCGGCACAACTTCACGGACACCAGACAGATGGCTCGGCGTGGTCACTACCCAAGAAAACTCGAAGACTTGGTTGTATGCCTCAACTTGTGCCGGTAGCCTCTTAAGGGTGTCGCGTCCAGCTTTGATCTCAAAGCCTTCCAGGTGCCCGTTCACTAAGGCGACGTCCGCACGTGCTGCCCCGTATGCCAATCCAAACTCATCCAAAACTCTGTCATCCGCGCCAATGCGAGTGCTCAAATGCGCCTTGAGCAGTGCACGCAGCTGATAGTCATGGGCGATGGTGGACATATCGGTCGAGAAAAAAGAAGGTCGCTTTACAGCGCCTAGGGTACAGTTTAATTGATTATGCATTATGCTACAATTTTTGCATGAATGTGAGCTCTGCCGTCTCTCAGTTACGTGAATTCATGCGGGAAAATTCGTATAGCGAGAATCGTCTATCTAAGGAGGCATGCGTACCTCAATCCACATTGCACCGGGCGCTTCGTAATCCTCGGCGGCTCACCAAAACTCACATTCATCTATGCAAATTCGCAGGAATTGCATTAAGCTTAAATGAATCAACTACACCGCGACGCGACGAACTCGTGAAGGCAGTTATGGAAGTCTGGGACGGCACTGACGAACACGCTCAATACATTGTTAGACTGCTCAGAGTCGGCTCTACGCTCGAGGCTTACGGAGCCCGGCGTTCCTTCAAGACAAAGAATCCCGATGGGCACCGCCACTAATCCCGCACGCAAGCTATTTAGCGCCTTCAAGGCGTTGGGTTTGAGTGCGCCCCAGGTTCGTGCGTTAATGCCGGACTGGTGGGACGATGAAGCAGCAACCGATGAAAGCGGCCTTTTGGAACTGCAAATCTTGCTTGCTCGACGGCTAAACGTATCTCTTGTTAGTCTGCAGTCACTAAAGCCTCAACCGACCTTTCGCTCGACAACCCAGCGCTTCAAGACGGTGCATCCCGAAGGTTCTTCGCAACTTGCCGTTGCGGCTAGTATTGGCCACGGCCTTGCGCAACTATTAGCAAGCACGTGTGCCGCTACGCCATTACGGCCACCGATTGACGTGGACGCACTTCGTCAGGAGCTTTTGAAAAACCATGAGGCAGTCGCTCTTGACGCGCTCTGCGAGTGGCTGTGGACTGCTGGTATTCCGGTAATACACGTGACCGGATGGCCCGATGGATTACGGCGTCCAGATGCCATGTGCGTTCGCGCTAGTGGCCGACCAGTAGTCATGATCGTACGAAAAGAGACTGCACTCGCCAAACTCGCTTACCTGATAGCTCACGAAGTCGGACATATTATGAGCGGTCACCTGAGCAGCGACGAGAACGCGGTACTGGTAGATGACATGCTTCCGGTGGACAACCAGCGTAGCTTCTTCGATCAAGACGAAAAGCAGGCGGACGCCTACGCAATGACACTACTCGGTGGCAGCGTGTTGCTAGCCAGCAGCAAGAGGTTGATCGGTCCTTCATACTCTGAAATGAGCTTAGCTGCTGCGGCTTTAGACGAAGCGCACAATGCAAAGCTCGATCCGGGACAGATCATTCTGAGCTGGGCACGATCCACCGGAGACTGGAAGCTAGCCAATTTGGCTCTCCGATTTCTCAAAACGACGGAAATTGCTCCAATTGTCATTAACGACGTTGCCAAGCGCCACCTGGATTGCGAAATGCTCCCCAGCGATGGCCTGGACCACATCTTCAAGCTGACCGGAATGGACCTGCGCAGCGTATGAAGGTCTTCATTGATTGCGACATCGCCGTGAAGCTGGCGCAGTGGGGTTTGCTCAACCGATTCGTGCTTCATCTTCAGAAACAGGGGCGCGCTGATCTGTTTACAGTCGGCACTTTGAAGTTCAAGTTCAGACTATCAACCCCCGATAAAGCCGCTGTGATCGTGGGCTCAATGGCAGCGGTGCAACAGCTCACGAGCTTTGTTGCCGCATGCGGGGTAGCCAAGGGCCACAGCATCCAGTTAGCAGATGCCTTGTCGGAAATTCCATTGATCGACGCCGGTGAGGCCGCACTGTTCGCCGCAGCAGCCGAGTTCGATGCGGCCATCGTCGATACCGGCGATAAGAAGGCTCTGCGTGCCGTTGGTAAAGCACTCCAGACCTCCCCATCGCTGACCAGTCTTAACGGCAAGCTCGCCTGCCTTGAGCAGACCATGGATTATCTCGTCGACCGATGGTCCTTCGAAACCGTGCATACAGCAGTCACAAGTCAAACAAAAGCTGACGCATCTGTAAATAGTTGCTTCGCACATGGCGCACAGGTCATGACTCAACTCTCGTTACGCGCAAAGGTTGCCGAGCTCACCACCGACTGCGGCTCTCTTCTGGCGGCAAATCCATTCGACTGGGTTTCCTAACTAATAGACGGTCGCCCATTGTTGACTATGGGCAGTCCTACTCTTGAGCACCTTGCGCTTCTGGACTTGGCCATACCCTTGGCCCGATCACTTGTGCATCAAAATAATGTCCGTTGCCGTATATAGCATCCAGACCTAAAAACACCCCCGCAAACCTGTTCTATGCCAAGCCGGGCTTCTGTTTAAGGTTCAATTGCTGATTGTTTTTGGTACCACCGCTGTAACTCAATCAGCATCAGGGTGGTTTGTGCAGCGTCCTTGCTCAACTGATCGCAACTCACCGCTCCCGCATCTCCAGCGGTAAGAGATAGAGCGTCGGCGGAGATGCTTGCAGCTCCTGCGGGAGCTTCGGAAACGGTGGGCACACTCCCGGCACTGATTGGGGTGCTGCTGCACACCCCGACAGGGCGAATACCAGGCAAGCGACTGCCCAGCAGCCTCGAGTTTTTCGCGTATTCATTTGAAATTTCCTGATTGATTTGACTTTGAGATTGCTGCAAATCAGCAGCGCGTTGCTCTTGCTTGGCCACGACCAGCGCCGCTCGCAACTTTTCGGCATTCCATTCACGATGAACGCGTGTCTCTCCGATTTGGACTCCGCAGATGAGAACCATCAGCAGTACGAGGCCGCCCATCAGGTAATTCCAGTTGGCGAAGATGAATCTAGTGAACCAGTTCATGGCGCGCTTTCGTCCAGAGCTTGCAGCTTGTGCTGATTCATGAGGCTGATCACCTTGTCGGCATAGCCTGGATCAGTGGCATACCCGGCCTTGGCTAGTGCCTGTGCAAATGCCTCTGCTTTGAGGCATTGGAAGCACGGCTGATAGCGTGGGTTTTGCTTGAGAAAAACTGCATGGTCATCGATGCTTTCCTGCCAGCTGGCGTACTTGCGCCACTTGGCAGGCACCACAACCCACTGGCCACGGATGAATTCCTTGGTCTGCAGGATCAAGGTCTCTCCCTTCCAGCGGCTGTCGGCCTTGATGCCAAAGAGGTTCTTCCCCACCTTGGCCAGACCCGACTCACCCCAACCGGACTCCAGGGCCGCCTGAGCAATCGTGATGCTAGCGAAAACACCCGTGCGCTTGGCAGTGGCTTGCGCAGAAGATCCGATCAGCGCGATGAATTCAATCGGCTTCATAGCAGCTCCTTCACATCCTTGGCCACCGCATCAAGCGAGTCATCCCGACGCTTGTCGATGAAAGCAAAGGTCCAGCGCACCATTGCCCATCCTGGCAGCCCACAGGCAAAGATCAATCCACCCATGGCACACAGTCCCATGGTTGAAAACGCCCAGTGATGCAGATCGAAGTGTTCAACGGTGAATGCACCGCCGCCGATGCTGGACACCACCGTGCTGATCAAGCCGACGGCCCACTCCCGCTTGTTCCGAGGTGGGGTCATCAGCATGACCACCACGGCTGCCAAAGTGGCCCCGCTCGCGACAGCGGCTGCTGTCCCTCCCAGCGCCTTGTAGGCCACCGCTGCTCCGGCAACCCCACTACTTGTCGGTTCTGGCATTCATTTCTCCAAAAAGTAACCCGCCGGGATTGCTCCTCGGCGGGCGGTTACAAAAATCAGGTTCAGATCAGGATTGATCGGCGGTATGCACCAACGCGTTCTCGGCCACGCAAGTCAGCTCGACCTGCTCAGCC
>JACCDR010791847.1_pt1 | contig 18276 bp, 22 predicted proteins | sample 7446431 | NCBI WGS metagenome assembly JACCDR01 (sample SAMN15323443, study PRJNA562643) | freshwater metagenome | isolation source: river surface water | place: USA:Blue River Watershed | collected 2017-08-17
CGCACGTCTCCGGCAGCCGGGAACGGCAGCTGCCGGTCAGCGCGGACCGGCTGGATCTGCTGCTGCCGGTGGTCGTCGGCTATGTCTTCGATCCCGGCCGTGACCAGGTCGGGCACTACTCGGTGGCCACCGTGCTCAACGAATGGGTCGCCGAATGGCACGACCGGTGGTGCGCGCACGAGCACTATCCGCGCACCCACGCGATCAGCCTGATCAACTGGATTCTGCTGCCGCCCCGGCTGCAACTGATCTGTCGGCACGAGACCGCGGTCGCCGATTTCGCCGGCGAGCTGCGCGAGCTGCGCGGCCGGTTGCGGGCCGCGCTCGGCGAGACCGCCAAGAAGCCGATCACGATGTGGGGAGTCAGCTGCCCCCGCTGCAAACTGATCAGCCAGCTCACCCTGAACCAGGAGGACCCGGACCACTACCGGGAATGCGGCAACTGCGGGCTGCTGCTGGCCGCCGGCGAGTACCTGCAACACCTACGTGATCTAGTCGACGAACACCGGCGACTGACAAGCGGGTAACTGCTGTAGTACAGTACTTGCGGGGTTGTTGCACCCGCTGAGGTGACGACAAGTATCGAAGGCCCGCCCTCTCACCGAGGCGGGCCTTCGGTGCATCCGGGGAACAACGCCCCACAACCCCTTGGAAGAAGCGACGCCCCCGGCAGGCGACCCTGTAAACACAAAAAAGCCCCCGGTCTCTCCTACGAGACCGGGGGCTTTTCGGGGGAAAGGAAGTGCCTGTCTGCCTTCAGACGGTACCCTTCATGGCCCGATATGCCGAGAGGCTCATCTGACCGGGTTTGTGTCTTTGCAGGTAGGAGCCCAGCAGCGCCCCCACCGCCGGGATCACCGGATAGACAAGCGTCTCCAGCCAATCCGGCAGGAAACTCAGGTCGGTCGCGGTGCTGGTCAGCACCGCGAACAGCAGGAACGCGCCGACATAGGCGGCGACCGCGCCGGCTTTCGTCTTCGCCTCGACCGGCCCGCCCGGGCCGACCGGCTGAGCGGCGGCAGTATTGGTCACGGGTGGCTCCCCGGGGTCTCGGTCGGGCCGATGACCGGCTCGAGCGCCTTGTCGATGCAGATGCTCAGGTCAGCGACCGGCTCCCGGTTGTGCTCGGTCTTCGCCCGGCACAACGCGATCTGCTTCTGCGCCTCCACCAGCTGGGCGATCAGGCCAGCGGTGCGCTGCGCGTTCTCCTGATAGCACCGGCCGGTCGGGGAGGTACAGTCGGCGATCTGCTGGTTGACCGCCGAGTTGGCGCGGATCAGCGCCCGGGTGTCGGTGCCCCGCTGCCGGGACTGCACCAGCAGCACGATCACCCCGACGATCAGGACCACCGCGACGACCAGGCCGGCGCCGACGAACCCCATCAGCTTGCGGTTGCGCCGCTCCCGCTCGGCGACATCGCCGCGCAGCAGCTCGGATTCGCTGAGCAGCCGGTCCAGCAACAGCCCCGGATCCCGGGGCCGTTCAGTGAAGTGCGACATGAGGTCTCCTTACCGGGACGAGCCGGCCGAGGGCGCGGCCGAGGTGGGTGTCGGGATCGGCACCGGCTGCCGGCCGGTGGACAGTTCGCGGCGCACGCATTCCTCCAGCTGCCCTTCCTGGGTGGGCTGGTGCGGGAACCTCTGCAGGCATTCGGCGACGAAGATCGTCGTGTTCAGGATGCCTGTGACGTTGTTCCTGGAGCGCTGCCGGGAGTCCTCCCAGCAGACCCCGCCGGCGTTGGTGCAGTCCCGGATCTGCGCGCTGATCTTCTGGTTCTGCCGGACCAGGGTGGCCAGGACGGCGACCGCCACGATCAGGACCGCCAGGAACACCTGCATCCAGCGGAACCGCCAGCGCTGCTGGGCCTGCTCGGCCCGCATGTCGGCGCGCAGCTGCTTGCTCTCGGTGATCAGGTCCTGCAATGCGGTGATATCAGCCCGGCCACCGGTCGGATCCGGCGTCGGGCCGGCCGGAGTCGTGGTCATCAGACTCCTCTCCTTTGGCTTCTTCTCGAACCTCGGACATCGTGTTGCGCAGCAGGTCAACCGCCTCCTCGAGCATCTGGGAGATCAGGCTGAGACGTTCCTCGAGATTGCCGCTGGTACTGGCCACCGCCATGATCACCGACTCTCGTCCGGGCGGGTGCGGCGCCGGGTGTACCCGTCGCGCATGTCCCGCTGAAGGTCGCGCAGCATTTCGGTCGACTCCTCCACCGCCCCGGTCGCCGACATCAGGGCCGGGATGACCTTTTCCTGGATGGTGGTGTTCAGGCGCAGCACCTCGGCCTCCAGCCGGTCCGCTCGCGCCGTCTCCCTGCCGATCATGAACTTGGCGAACCAGATCAGCAGGACCGCGAACACGCCCAGCACGCCGTACTGCCCCAGGACCGCCAGATCCGATCCGGAGCCGCCGTCCTCCGCGGCCAGCAACAGCTGCGCCAGCAGGACTGTCGTCACGGCTGCCCTCCCGGCCTGGCATCACAGGCTGTTCTTGATCCCCATGGCTCGCCAGGTCAGCGCGCCGACCGCACCGTCGGCCTTCAGCCCGCGCATCCGCTGGTACCAGATCACCGCGGCGCGGAACTTCGCGCCGGCGATCCCGTCGGCCGGGCCGGCATGCGCGGCGCCGATGAACCGCTGCACGAACGCCACATCCTCGCCTTTGAGGACCGCCTTGCCGGGGGTGTAGGACAGCACCCGGGAGCCGGCCGGATGTCCCGGCACCGGCTTGGCGGGGGCCGGCGGCGGGGCGGCGGCGGTCGAGGCGCCGGCCTTGCCGGTCTCCTCCCGGGCGATCCAGGCCGCTTTCGTCTCGCCGGAGGCGACACTCAGCTTGGCCCGGGCGGCCTTCGGGTCCAGCAGATACCGGCGTTTCAGCTCGTCATGGGTGTGCCACCTGTGGTCGTCGCTGGCCCGGCCGATCTTGTTGGCGGCGAAGTCGAGCCGGACCGCATCGCCGGTGCCGGGCCAGGTGTTGGTGGCGTTGAAGTACTTGCGCCGCGGATCCGCCGGGTCCTTGAAAACCGCATAGAACCGCTTGTAGTGGCGGATCATGTCGGCTTTGCTCATGCTGACGTCGAGCGCCGCCGCGTACTTCGGGTTGAAGTCGCGGTCATCGGCCCGGATGTTGGAGTAGTCGTTCTGGTTGCCGTGCCCGCGCAGGTCCTCCACCGAGCAGTGGTAGCCGCCGTTGGACAGGTGCCGGCTGTCCGGCACGATCCCGGACAGCACCGCGGAGGAATAGCCGCAGGACTTCACATAGCCATCGGCGATGGCCCGCATCACCGGGCTGACCAGGGTGGTCATGTCAGCACCCGCCCTCCTCGTCGTCGTAGCCGTCGTCGATCGGCGGCGGCGCCGCCGGCTCCTCGGGGTCGCTGCCGGGCAGGGCGATCACATCGAGGCCCTTGTCGGCCCCGGCCGCGGCCGCCCGGTCCCGGTCCAATGCGCGGGTGCCCTGGTCGTCCAGCAGCGACGGGTCCGGGGACAGGTTCAGCTGATAGCTGCCGTCGGCGGCGATGTAGTACAGCCAGGCGGCGAACCCTTCGGCGTCGACCGCGACGAACCCGACGTCGCTGCCGGTGGTGACCGTCTGACCGGCCATCGGCCCGCCGACGCATATGCCCTTGTGCATGGGCCTGCCTCCTCGAAGTCGAGCTGGTGGGGTCTAGGCGATCAGGTAGGTGATGTCCCAGGACAAGGAGTCGGAGACGGCCCACGCAAATGGGGTGTTATTGGTTATTTGTCCGCCCGTGCCGGCCACGAAGCTCATGGTCGTCGCGGCCGCGGGGATGGAGCAGCTGCCGGCCCACACGCCGGGGCCGCTGGCGTCGCGGGCCACAAATGAGCCGATGGAGGAGTACACCGCGGACAGGCTGGAGCCGGCGGTGAAAGGCAGCGACACCGAGTAGACGCCGGTGCCGATCGTCACGCCCGAGGTGCCGTAGCGGACCGTGCCGCGGTAGACGCAGAACTTGCCGTTGACGATCGAGTACTCGGACTCGGCCACCCCGCCGGTGCCGAGAACGGGGGCGGTGCCGGCCGCGGTGAAGGTCGGCGTGAACGACGACGGCCCGGTCTGGCTGGTCAGCAGCCAGGCATTGTTCGCGGCGTTGCGGGTGTAGACGTCGGCGCTGGGGTCCATGATGGCCTGCATGCCGGAATGCGGCAGCGGCACATAGGCCAGCGCGGTCTGGCTGGGAACGCGCAGCTGGCCCGACGGCCCGATGTGGGTGGCCACATAGGAGACGTTCCCGGCGGTGATCGAGGAGGCTCCGCTGGCCACCGTGACCTGCGCCAGCACCAGTTCCCAGACCCCGGTCGTGCCCAGATCCTTGGTGCTCGAGGGCGCGCCGGCGCCGGGGGTGCCCTGCACGATCGCGACGGTCACATCCCAGGTGGTCCGGGACAGCCGCAGCACCACCAGGTCGATGCGGGTGGATCCGCTGGAGTTCGATGCGATGCTCTTCGTGAAGATCGACGAGCCGGACCACCAGGTGTGCCCGCGCACCAGCGCATACCGATCCGCGCCGATCTTCACCTGGAGCCCGGTGCTGTCGCCGAACACCAGCTGCGGGGACGTGAAGTCGCCGTAGACCCCGCCGCTGGCGCCGAGCGTGATGCCGAGCTTCTCGTACTGGACGTCGTCGACGACACGGCCGTTGCTGGGGCTCGGCCAGGAGGATTCAGCCACTTGTTGTCCTCGTCCGGGTAGGCGCGCCGCTACACGGCGGCGGGTTTGACGTTGCGCTCGAGATAGCCGACCCGCCTGCTGAGCACGTGCAGCCGCTGCAACCAGGCCGGGTCGGAGGATTCGGCCTGGCTGCCGATCGTGGGGGCGACGACCTCACCGGCGGTCGGGAAGACCTGGATGTGCACCGTGGTGACCACATCGGAGATCATCGAGCCGGGCCAGGATTCGACCGACACCTTCGTGCCGACGTCGTAGTGCACCCCGTAGCGCTGGAACGGGGTGTCGCTGGCCGAGGAGGGCACCCGGGCGGTTTCCGACTTGCTGGCCAGCTCCTCGTCGCCGGCCGCGTTCAGGTCGGCGACCGGATCGTTGCCGGGCCTGGAGACCAGGGTTTCGATCCGGCCCCACTGGTCCTGCTGGCCCTGGTTGACCCGTTCGATCAGAGCCCGGTCGGCGCCCTCACCCTGACCGCCGACGATCGCGGCGGTCGCGGTCGGCGCCGTCACCTCGAAGCTGACATATTTCAGGTTGCCCTGGGTGAACGAGAAGAACACCTGGTCGGACAGGTCCAGCGGCTGGAACACCTGGAACTCGATGGTCGAGCCGACCTGCTGGGTGCGAAACCCCAGCCCGCCGCCGGACACCGCGACCCGGCGCAGCACATCGCCGAGCGGTTCCATCCGCTCGGCCTTCGAGGTGACGGTGCCGCCCACCCCGGCGACCGGGCCGAGCACCAGCTTCGGGATCTGCCGGGTGGCCAGCGCGCCCGGGCCGGCGTTGCCGGACACCAGCGATCGCAGGGCGGTCTCGGCGTTGCCGGTGAACGTCCAGTTGTCGGTCACCTGCGCGGCCGGCGCCAGGGTCGGATCCGGGTAGGTCAGCCGGGCCGCCACCAGTGCCAGGTCATCGGCGAAGTTCACGGTCAGCATGCCGTCGCCGGCGTTGTCCCCGTCGTCGGAGCGTTCGTAGGTCCATTTCTCGATCGGCCCGGCGATCAGGATCTTCCCGTCCCGGATCACCACGACCCGGTTGCCGGGGGCCAGTTGTTCCCGGATCCAGGTGTAGCCGGGTGCGGTGAACACCCCGCTGCTCGGCTCGTTGTACTTGAGCGTGACGTCGATGCTGGTCCAGATCACGATCGGGTTGCCGATCACGGTCAGGTCCTTGCTGGTCATCAGGATGACGTATTCGGCCATCTCAGGCGCCCTCGTAGCGGGGCCGGAAAGCCACCGTGACGCCGGTGCCGGCCAGCCCCCCGGACACGTTGATTACCAGCTCGTTGTCGCCGGGGATCAGCGGCCACAGCGAGGCGCTGGGCCAGTCCAGGGCATAGGCGAGGTTCTGCCCGGCCGGGCCGCGGACCGCCGGCTGCAAGGTGGCGATGGTGACTTCCTCCCCCGAGTTCAGGGCGAAGGTCAGGGTGAACTCCTGGCCGGTGGTCACGTTGGTCGCGGTCATCGCGGTCATCGGGCCGGTGATCGTCCAGAACGGCCAGGCATCCACATCGCCCGGGTTGTGCAGGGAGGACTCGCCGAGCGCGAGACTGTCGCTGACCTTCGGGAACGGGGAGAAGAAGCTGACGCCCGGGACATAGGAGTAGTTGGTGGACAGCACACTCAGGTCACGCCAGTAGCCGTCCGGGGCATACAGGGTGATGGCGTCCTTGCTGAACAGCCGGCCCTCGCCGGCCTGGCCCTCGAACCCGGACTCGTAGAAGCATTCGATCTCCCGGGCGCTGGCATCAGGCCTGGTGATCCGCAGGGTGCCGGGGATCCCGCGATGCAGGGTGCTGGTGAACGCGCGGCGGATCTGCCGGTGCCGTTGCAGCCATTGCAGGTGGGTGTCGCCGCCGACATAGATCGGCCACACCATCCGGGCCGGCTGAGACCGGATAAACCGGACATTCTCCCCGCCTCGAGGGACCGGATCGGTGACGATTTCGTAGGTGGGGGCATGCCAGCCGGTCGGCCCGGAGGTGGTGAACCAGCCGACATCCGGGCTGGTGTCGGTCAGCGGCCATTCCGTGCCGTCGGGATCCGTCCAGGTGGCGGTCATGTTGCCGACGTCGACGATCGCCATGCGCCGCGGCGCCTCCCTCCGGGATGGGTGGATACGAAGCCGGCCGGCCCGTCCGCGCGATCGCGGTCCGGGCCGGCCGGGGGTGCTTCGTCAGCGGGCGCGGCCCTGCCGGGCCAGGACAGCCTCACGGTCTTGCAGCGCGCGCAGCTTGCCGGGATCCAGCGTGGTGTCCCGGAACTGGAAGTTGTAGCTGTTCCCGCTGGCCAGGCTGTCCTTGGCAACGGCTGCCAGGGTGGCCATGCTGCGCCACTGCGAGTCGGTGAGGACCTTGTCGGGCAGCCGCTTGCCGTGGAAGATCTGCATCACCCCGCCCGGCATGTTCCGGGTGTCGGGCAGCAGACCGCCGTTGTCATACGCCCAGTGGATGTGGGCGTTCTGCCCGAACACTCCGTGCTGCGCCTCGATGGCCCGGCTGTACTTGTGCGGTTTGCCGTGCCACAGCATCAGATCCCGCCAGGGCGTGATCAGCTCGAGGGTGTTCTTGCCGTAGTTCGCGGCGATCCATTGGGCGATCACCCGTTTCGGTTCCACGTCGACGGCCCGGCCACGGGCATGCCAGGACAAGTTGCCCGACAGGGTGTGCGCGTTGCGCCGGAACGTCGAGTAGACCCCGAGATGCGGGAAGATCGCCCGCAGGACCGCCAGCTGCCATTGATAGCCGACGCCGCCCTGCTTGTTGCCGAGCGCGCCGGAGAACACCCCGTCCTCGCCGAACCCGAAGAAGTCCTTGACCTTGTTCTTCAGGCCATCGAGGATCCGGTTCGGGATGGTCAGCATCCGGGAGACGAACCAGCTGTCCTTGCCGGGGACCTTGCTGTACAGGCCCTTGGCCAGATCCGACAGGGATTTCGCCGGGTCCCGGAGGAAGTCGGTGACCCCGTCGAAGACGTCGGTCGCCTTCTTACCCAGGGACTTGGCGGTCTTCTTCAACCAGTCACCGAAACCGTCACCGGATGGCCCGGCGTCCTCGGTTGTCCGGCCCTGCATCAGCTGCCGGCGCCACCGATAGACGGCCGCATGGCCGCCGGCGGCCTCGACCTCGTCGGCGGTGAGCACGTGCTCGCCACGAGACAGCCGGGCCCGGATGCTGTCGCTGGTCTTGGTGCCTGGGCCCTCGACGGCGCCACCGCGGCTGAACGCCGCGCCGACGTCGCTCTTGGTGTACCAGTCACCAGTCGGTTCGGTGATCTTCACATTGCGGGGCGTGATGTTGAACTTGTCGGCCAGCCAGTTGTAGGCCTTCAAGATGCCCTCGTTCAGGACATAGTGGATGAACACCTTGACGACCGCGCCGAGGCTGCGGCCGAGCTTGGTCATCCGGTCCTTCAGCCAGCCGACGAACGCATCCCAGTACGGCTTGAGATAGGTGTCCCAGGCCTTGCCGAGCGGTTTGAAGACGTACTTGACCAGCAGATCCCAGATCGGCTTGATGATCTTGTGGTAGAGGCCGCTGAAGTATTCGCCGAGGAACTTCAAGGCCGCCGTGATGATGCCGATCTGCACCTTGACCAGCGCGGCCAGGATCTGGAACAAGATCCCGATGCCCTGCAAGATGGGTTTGACGATCTTCCAGATGACCTGGATGGCCGGGATCAGGATGTGGATCGCCAGCCAGGTGATGCCGTTGACCACCGGCAGCACCACATTGTTCAGCAGCCACAGGAAGATCGCGCCGAGCCGGCCCAGCAGCAACCCGATGACCTCGAACACGGGCTTCAGCACGTTCAGCACCGTGTGCCAGGCATCCAGGATCAGCTTGTAGACCGGCAGGATGGCCCCGTCGTACAGCTGCCAGAAGAAGTACCCGAGCTTCTCCAGGATCCCGCCGACCTGACCGAGCGCCGGTTTGATCCCCTCATAGATGCTGGAGAAGAAGCCCTTCAGCAGGTCGAACACGGGCAGCAGGCCGTCGTACCAGAACGCCTTGGCCGCCTCCACCATGTCGGCGAAGACCGGCTGGAGGACGACGATCGCCTTCTTCACGAAGCCGAACGTGGCCTGGGCCGCGACCTTGATCCCGGACCAGACCTTCTTCAGGATGTCGCCGACGTTCGTGGTGGTGCCGGCCAGCGCCGCGAACGCCGCCACCAGCAACGCGATACCGCCGGCGATCAGGCCGGGGATCTCGAGGCTGGCGACCGCGGTGGCCCCCGCGAAGATCGCGATGGCGCCGGCCGCGGCGGCGATACCGCCGACCAGCGCGGTCAGCGTCTTCTCCGGGATCTTGTTGATGATCTTGAAGAGCTTGCTGAACAGGTCCACGACCACCGAGCCGATCGGCGCGGCGGCGGAAACGATCTTCCCGATGAACTTCAGGAACTCGCCCAGGAAATGCCCGACCTGCGGCCACGCGTCCCGGATGTACTGGATCAGCCGCTGGAACCCCTTGTTCTTGTCGAGCCCCTCCGACCACTTCCGGAAACGCTCCGTCAGATCCAGCAGGCTGCCGCCCACCTCGTCGGTGAGCGGGGTGAACGCCAGGAACAAGTTGATCACGCCGGTGAGCAGGTTCGAGAACATCTGCCACAGCAGGTCCAGGGTCGGCACCGCGGTCTTCGAGATGTAGTCGAAGAACCGGGTGAAGGTCGGACCCTTCAGCAGCTCGGCGAACTGCACGAAGATGTCCCCGAGGGCCTGCGCCACCCGATGCACGAAGTCGAACAGCGGCGCCAGGTTGCGCTCGGCGTCCTTGCCGGTCTTGCCCAGCAGCGACTCCATCGCCCGCTGCAACCCGGCCAGTACCGGGTCCGCCGCGGCCCGCAGCTTGTAGAAGACATCCCGCAGGCCGAACAAGTACCGCGCGAAGGCCTGCGCGGTCGGCGACAGCTTGGCCATCGCGGTGTTCAAATTTTCCAGCGCCGCGCCGCCGGCGATCGAGTCCCGGTTGGTGGCGTTCTCCAGCGCCCGATGCGCCGCGACCAGCGACTGCATCGCCTGGTACTCGGCGTAAGCAGCGTCTTTCTGCTGATCGGCCGCGGCGGCCCGGGCATCGGCGACCTTGCGTTCCGCGTCGCGCAATTTCCGGGATCCGTCCAGCTGAGTCCGGACAAGATCCTGCTGGGCGCGGGTCAGCGCCCGCTGCGCGGCCAGCCGGGCCTGATCGGCCCGGGCGATGTCCTGCCTGGCCCGGGTGACCTGGTCGGACCCCTCGATCCCCTTCTTGTTCTGCTTGGCCTGATCGTCGGCCAGTTCGGCGCCGCGCCGCTTCAGGTCCTCCATCTGCAGCAGCCGCTGCTGGTAGGTGATGTCGGCCTGCTCCCGCTCCTCGAGCGTGGCCCGCGGATTGGCCAGGAGTTTGTCCAGCTCCTGCTTGGCCTTTTTGATGTCCAGGGTGGCCTGGCGCTGATCCAGCGAGTTGCCGCGGATCTGGGAGTTCAGGTCGGCCAGGGCACGGCGGGCCTCGACATAGGCATCGTTCAGCCGCTCGCGGGCGGAAATGTCCTCCCGGTTGGCCTCTGTCAGGTCCCGCTGGGCGTCCGCGACCCGCTGCGCCGCGTCCTGGTTGGCCCGCGCCACATCCTGGATCGCGTCCTGCTGGTCCTCGATCGCGTCGCGGATCGCCCGCTGTGCCCTAATTGCGGCTTCTGCGTTGTTTCGCCGGGTGTTAGCCAGCGCCATCTCGGCGGACTTGATTTGATCATTGGCGGCGGCGACCTGGCTGCTCGAGCGGGCCAGCGCCACATTCGATTTCGCCTGGTCATCGGCGTACTTGCTGAGCGCCTGGACCGCATCGCCGATGCCGCTGAATGCCAGCGCCAGCACGCCGATGCCGGAGCCGGCCGACAGCGCCGCGGTGCCGATGAACCCGATCGACGCTGCCGCCGCGGCGGCGGCCGGCACGATGGCCGTGCCCAGCGACGACCCGACCGCGATCAACGCACCCAGCCGGCCCAGGTTCAGGCTCAGCTGCTTGGCGATGTTCTGCAACCCGGCCAGCGAGGAATCCGAGTCAATCTTGACCTCGGCCTTGCTGCCGTCGATCCGATGAAGCAGCACCAGGATGCCGCCCAGCTCGGTCGCCGCCTTGGCCGCATCCGCCCGGACCTCGATGTCGATCCGGTTGTTGCGGGCGATCGCCTTCAGCCGCCGGAACTCCCGCTCCACGTCATCGGCGAACTCCTCGACATCCGCGTCGACGCCGATGTGCACATCGCCGAGGGCCTTGACCCGGGCCCGGATCCCGGCCATCTGACGGTCGATGTCGTTGGCCTGCAACCGGACCGGCAGATCCACGATCCGGTCCGCCGCCGAGCGGGCCCGCCGCTGCGCATCCCCGATCGTGGTCTGGCTGAACGCCCGCAGCCGCTCGCGCTCCAACTGGTCGGCCAGCCGCTTGGCGTCCCGGACCTCCTGCTCCTGCAGCCGCTGAGCGTCCCGCGCCGCCTGCTGCTGCGCCCGGTACTCCTGCTCGCGCTGCTGCTTGAGCAGCCGGGCCCGCTCCTCGAACTCGCGCCGGATCTGCCGCAGCCGCAACTGCGAATTCTGCTCATCGATCTGCCGGTTGCGCTGCTCGGCCTGATCGAACAACCGCTCGTAGTCGCGGATCTGCTGCTCGCGCCGGCGGGTGTTCTCGGCGAGCGCCGCATCCCAGTCCTTCAGGTACTGCCGCGTGACCTCCTCGTTGGCCCGCTCCTGCTGGGTCTGGATGTCCTTGAGGAACCCGCCGACCTGCTGGCGGGCCTTGTCGGCCGCCACGACCAGCTCGACCGAACCGGCCCGCTCGACGAACTGGTCGAGCTGACCCTCGATGAACTCCAGGTTGTGCTTGAGGGCCGCGTGGTCGACCTTGCTGCCGATCGGCAGGTTCAGCGGGTTGTCGTCGGCGGTGACGATCTGGCCGACGGCCAGCTTCATCGCGTCCTGGATCCGCTGCTTGATCGCCGCGATCTCGCGCTGCTCCGGCGACGAACCCTTCCGGGTCAGCAGATCCGGCAGGGCCCGGTCCATCGCCTTGAGCCGGCCCAGGTAGGCATCGCTGTAGGCGTCGCCGGCGGCGAAGCCGCGCTTGCGGGCCGCCTCCACGATGTCCTTGACCGCGCCCAGTTCCCGGGCGGCGTTGCCGGCCTCGGAGAACCGGCCGACCCCGCGCGGGCCCTGCGCATCCTGCTGCGCCTTGCGCAGGGCGTCATAGGCCTTCTCGACCCGGGCGATGAAGTCCTTCTCGTCGAAGCCCTTCGTAATGTCGATCTCGGAGATCGCGATCAGTTCTTTGCGCAGCGGCCGCAGCACCCGGTCGGTCTCGGAGATGCTCGCGATCGCCGCATTGACGCGCTTCATCGCGCCATCGGCGAAGGTCTTGCCCAGGGCGTTGCCGGCCCGCTCGGTGTCCCGCTCGGCGCTGCGGCTGGCGTTCTGGAACGCCTTGCCGACCTGGCCACCGAGAGTCTTGTCCAGGCTCTTGGCGATGTCCCGGGCGCCCTTGGCCAAAAGGGACTCAACGTTCAAAAACGACGGAACGACCTCAAGGTAGGCCGTACCAGCAGAATACGCCACGATCCACCTCCTAGTTCGGGATCAGAGGTGGACCGTGGCTGTCAGTTGCGGTGCGGGATCAGTGCAGCGGCACCCGCGGTCCCGGCTTGCGCCGGCTGCCGAGTTCGGCGGCGCTGACCGCCGTCCCGTCCGGCTGCGCGATCATGACCTTGGACAGGATCCGCTGATGCTGCCGGCGCGGGTCCTTCAGGTCATCGGCGGCGGTCTTCGGCCGCGGCATCGGCTGGATCTTCGGTGGCTTGCCGCCCTGCACCGCCACCACCGCCTTGATCACTTCACCGAGCCGGTCGATCAGGATGGTGAGCATCTCCAGCTCCGGCGACCAGTCCCGCATCCGCACCGGCGGACCCTTGGGCGCCGGCAGCTTCGCGGCCTGGGCGGCCAGCTCCTCGTCGAGGCTCAGCGCCTCCATGTAGGCGGAGTTGCGGGGCAGGTTGTCGATGCGCAGCAGCAGATACCGCCAGCGCCGGGACCGCCACAACTCGCCCAGGTCCTCGCCGCGATCGGCGAGGTCGGCTTCTATCGGCTCCGCGTACCGTTGGAGGACGGCGCAGAGCCGCCGAGTTCCCCCAGGTCGGTCAACCCGAAGTGGCGCGTGTAGTCGGAGATCAGCTTCTTCATCTTGCCCATCGGCATGCGCAGCGAGAAGAAGGCATCCCGGTGCTGCGGATCCATCAGCACATGCAGCATCAGCCGCGGGTTCTCCTGGCCGATGAAGATGTCCTGGAAGTCCACATCCTCCGGGTCGATCATGTGGAAGTACTTGCCCTCGTGCTGGAACCAGAACGGCTCGTGCGGCCGTTCCTTCTCGTACACATCCAGGTTGCTGGCCAGCTTCACGCCCGGCGGCAGCATCTCGATCTTCTGGGCGGCGTCCGCCAGCGGCGCCTCGGCGTCATCGGCCAGCGTCCCGGCCAGTACCCGCTCCGGCTCGGCGGGCGAAACCCAGTGCCGGTCGCTGTCGGTCATGGTGGTGTCGGTCATGGTGAATCTCCTTGGGTGGGCATGCGGAAGCCGGGGCCCTCACGTGCTGTGGAGGCGATGAGGACCCCGGGGTCTGCGGTGATCGCGTCAGCTGCCGGCGGCGGCCTGGCTCTTCGCGTCCGCGGCGGCGCCGGCCGAATCAGCACTGCTGCCGGTGTCTCCGGCGGCCTCGGTGTAGGCGCGCCCCGAGGTCGGGACGGTGTCCGTCAGGCCGGTCCGGACCGGCTTGTCGGCGGTCTCGTCCTTGCGGGTGGGGGCACCCTTGGCGCCCTTGAGCACCCAGCCGGCGGCCCGCAGATTGACATGATCGATATCGCGGACGGCGGTGCGCTCGATGAGCCGGCCGCGCTCGCCGATCTTGACGTAGACATTTTCGGCCTCGGCCACGGCCGGGCTCCTCTCGTGTCCAGGTGGGCGTGACAGGTGGAGACCCGGGGCGAATGCCCACCCAAGCTGTTTCGCCCCGGGCCCGATCAGGGGGTCAGGACGAGGCCTGGTCGATGGACATGTCGTCGAGCAGCGCCAGCCAGCCCGGACCGCCGAAGATCCACTCGGCGTCGATGCCGGTGGTCGGGTCCGGCTCGGCCCGGAAGGTGAGGTTGTAGGCCACCGGGTCGTCGCCGTCGGACATGGTCTGTTCGCCGCGCTCGGTGATCTTGGCATAGGGGAAGTAGCGCCCCATGTAGATCTCGCCCTCTTCGATTTCGTCGATGAACAAGCCCAAGACCCTGTAGTGGAAGTTGGCCGCGAACTCGGGCTTCGCGATCCGGGTCTCACCGGTGGTGAAGGCCGCCTCCAGACCCGTCGTGTCCACGCCGATGTACAGACCAAGCGTGAGCAACTTCGTTTCCTGGGCGGTAACGGTCATAGAGAGCACATCGGACGTCTGGTCGATCCGGGTCGGGGTCTGCGACCCGAAGCTGGTGACCTCCGACTGCTCCGTCTCGCGGCCGTAGCCGACACCGTCCTTGGTGATGTACCCCAGGTCCTCCCAGCCGGTGGGCAGGGTGATCAGGCTCGCCGCGGACGTCGAGGTGATGGCCGCCAGGTTCGTCACCGTCGAGGAGGCGATGAACACCGACCCGGTGAGAGCCTTCCGGATCAGTGAATTCTTCTTGTCCGCCCAATCGGCGTACGTTGCCATATGCCCGGTTCCTTTCGTTGTCGAGGCATCGTGGAGAGCCCCGGCATCGCGGGGCGGGCGTTGGGTGGGCTGCTCACGCCACGCGGTGGCGGCGGGAGACGACGGTGTAGGTGGCCTCGAACCGGTAGATCCCGGGAGCCCAGGGCGCGACTTCCTGCGGCGCGTTGTCGACCGCGACCCGGTCGATCACCACCGCGCCCCAGTGCTGCCGGCCGGGCTCGAGAAACGCGGCGATGTCCTCCGCGAGAGCGAAGCCGCGGCTGTAGTCGTCGTCGAACACGTCGACGGCCAGCCGGGCATAGTCGCTGAGCCGGTCCCGGGGGCCGCCGGCCCGGGTGACCCGGATGAACGGCATCAGGCCGGTCAGGTTGTCCGGGGTCGCGATACCGACCCGGTCGGACGCGGCGACCCCGGCGAGCACATGCGCGATGACGGTGGCCATGTCGGCGAAGCGCTCCGGCAATGTCCACCTCCTGCGCTACGCTGTTAGGCATGCCTGAGCGATACCGCAGTGCCGCTGCCCGGGATCTGGTCGCCGCAGTCCGCAAGGCCGGCGGCACCGTGGAGCGCCGCGGCCGCGGTCAGCTCGTGATCACCGGCCCGGATGGTCGGGTGACGATCTCCGAACCCGCCGGGGAGACTCGACGTGACCTGCGTAGTTCCTCGGCCGCCAAGTTGATCGCGGAGAAGACCGGGCTGCCGCTGGGCTGATCAGGCCCAAGCCGATGTCACACTTCTGCGCTACGCTGTTCGATGTGACGATCGTGCGGATGTACTACATCCAGTGCAATGACTGCGGCGCCCCGGCCGGCGGGGACGACAACATGGGCGATGACCCCAGCGAGGCGCTGCGCCGGGCTCGGCAGGCCGGCTTCCGGCGCCGGAAGCGCGGCGGCCGGATGGTCGATCTGTGCAATCACTGCCTGCACGCCGACCAGGTCGTCATGGAGGCCGGGGGAGACCACCTGCGCTGCCCGCGCTGCGGGCGTATCGAGCCGGCCAGCTGATGACCAGATATCTGGAACCCGGGCCGGGCCGACGCCTGTCGGTGGTCTATTACCTGCTGCGTGCCGACAACGCCGTGAAGATCGGCACCTCGATCTGCCTGCCGCAGCGCCGGAAACAGCTCCAGTACCGCCACGGCCCGCTGAGACTGCTCGCCTGGGAGCCCGGCGACCGGGACCTGGAACAGCAACGGCGCTGGGAGTTCGCCTTCTGCCACCTCGAACTCGAGTGGTTTCGCCGCAGCCGGCCACTGTCTGAGCACATCCGTCAGATCCGGGCTGAACTGGCCGAAGCCCAGCAGGAGTTCGGCCCAAATCTGGCCCGCACGATCGGCGCGACCTGGCCGATCCCTACTCGTCGGCGACCAGTTCGATCCACTGCAGGGTGCGGCGCATGACCCGGTGGTCGTTGCTGAACCGCTGCCCGTTGCCGCCGCCGACCTCGACGAGGATGGCGTGCCGGGAGCTGTTGACGACCCGGCCGGCCCAGCGGGGCATCGGCTTGTCCTGTGCCACCACCCGGAACGGGATGTCGGGGATGATCTCCACCTCGGTGCTGAAGCTGGCTTGATACTCGCCCTCGTCGTTCGGGGCGATCAGCTCCGCATACACGATCGCGTGCTCGACGATCTGACTGACCGCATGCCGCAGCTGGTGACCCACCGCGACTCTCGCGATGCCCGGCCTGTCGGGCTCGAACCCGGCGTAGTGGATGTGTTTGCCCGCCCACCGGCCGGCGCCCTGGTAGAATTGAGCGTTCTCGATCCCCATGGCGCACCCCCGGATCACCCGCCACGGCTACCGGCGGGTCAGCCGGTGACCTTGCGCAGCTGGATCTCGTAGCCCTCCCCGAACCACAGCTTCGGGAAGCCGATCACCTCATACACCTGCGCGCGCACCACCACCTGGTCGCGGGCGGTCAGCACGGGGGCGTCCTCCGGCGCGAACAAGGTGGCATCGGCGCGGACCTGATGCGCCTGCGCGTCGTTCTCGTCGGTGCTGCCCGGCGCGAACAGGCAACCGTCGACGATCGTGTCGGCCTGCGGGCCACCGGCGATCTGCTGGTGGAAGGTGTCGAACCGGACCGGGTAGCGGAACAGCACCGTCTCGACATTGCCGCCGAACGGCATCAGTGACCGCCCGGCCCGAAGATCAGGCCATGGCCCCAGTGCCGGCGATGCACCGACGGCACCAGCCCGCCGGTGACCCGGGCGGAGCCGAGCTTGCCGCGGGCGCTGCGCGCGGTACCCGGCGGCAGCAGCAGCAGCGCATCCGCCTCGGTCAGTTGCAGCATGCCGCTGGCCGCGTCCGGGTCATAGGCGCGGGAGAACGGGCCGGTGGTCTCGCTGCGCAGGCCCGCCGGGTTGCGCAGCACCCGGGCGACCATGTTCAGCACGGCCAGCCCGACCGAGTCGGCCGGCACAGTGCCGGCCTCGATCCGGGTGTCGATTCCCGGGTAGCTGTCGCGGATCAGCTGGCTGGCCCGTTTCAGCAAGGCCCGGGCGGTGGCCGCCCGGGCATCGGTCAGCACCCCATACAGGTCGGTGTATTCGCCGAGGGTGGCCAGCGGCGGCAGGCCGTCGACCGGGTCGAACCGCTCGAAGTAGCTTTCGACGTTGGTGGCGGTGCCGGTGGCGGTGAACACAGCCTCATACATGCCGGCCCAGGGCCCGACCAAGGTGATCGGGAACTGGCCGGACGGGTCGCCGTCGATCAGCAGCTCGTCGACGGCGACGTCCTCCTGCAAGGTCACCGCGGTGGGCAGGTAGATCCAGCTCATCGTCACCGTGGCACCGGGGGCCGTGGTGTAGGTCAACTCGATCGCGTCGCCGACGTCCGTCAAATCGTCCTCCTCACGGTCATCACGCCGTCGGTCCGGCGGATCGCCGCCGGCCGGGTGGTCGCAGTCACCCGGTGCGGCCAGGCATGCACGGTCCGCCCGGCCGCCGGGGCCGGGATCCGGACGACCACGGCGACGGTGCCCGGCTGGGCGGTCGCCGAGGCCGGGCCGGTCGGGGCGACCGCGTCGGTGGTCTGGGGCAGGGCGGTGATGCCACGCAGATGGGTGGTCCCGCCGCCGGTCATCAACTGCGCCGCGACCGCGTCGGTCAGGCCGGCCGCATCGTCCTGGTAGTGGACGACGTCGTAGGCCTGCGGGTCGCCCAGGTCGGTGATCCCGGCCCGGTCGTCGATGGTCCGCTGATGATCGTGGGTGGTCAGCTCGGTGCTGACCGTGTCGGTCAGGCCGGTGTTGTGGGTGCGGTACGCGGCCCGCGACTTCGTCTCGCCGGCATCGGTGATCCCGGCCAGGTCGGTGACTGCCCGGCTGGTCAGCGGGCCACTGGTGACCTCGGCATCGACCGTGTCGGTCAGGGCCAGGTCGTCGGTGCGCAGCGCCGAACGGGCCTGCGTGGCGCCGCTGTCGGTGATCCCGGCCAAGTCGGTGACCGAGGCCGACAGGTTGCTGTCGAACAGCTGCGTCCCGACCGTGTCGGACAGCCCGAGGTCGTCGGTGCGCAGCGCCGAGCGGGCCTGCGTGATCCCGCTGTCGGTGATCCCGGCCAGGTCGGTGACCGAGGCGGCCAGGGTGGCATCGAACAGGTCCGTCCCGGCCGTGTCGCTCGCCCCGGCCAGGTCGTCGACGGTCCGGGAATGCTCCGTGAGGGTCAGCTGCGCATCGACCGTGTCGGTCAGGCCGCTGTCGTCGGTGCGCTGCCCGGAGCGGGCCTGGGTGGCGCCGGCATCGGTCAGCCCGCTGTCGTCGTCCACGGTCGTGGTCAGTGTCCCGGCCACCACCAGGGTGGGATCCGGGATGTCCGTGGTGCCGGCCACGGTGGCCGGCGCGGCGGTGCTGCCGGTGCTGGGCGCGGCCGAGCCGAC
>JACCDR011339471.1_pt1 | contig 18271 bp, 18 predicted proteins | sample 7446431 | NCBI WGS metagenome assembly JACCDR01 (sample SAMN15323443, study PRJNA562643) | freshwater metagenome | isolation source: river surface water | place: USA:Blue River Watershed | collected 2017-08-17
TCCAAGACCCGTTCACCGCCTTTGTGCGCCATGTGCAGTCTGACCTGGTGGCACCGCGCGGCACCAACTGGGGCTACTACGCTGACAAAGAAATGGACACGCTGCTGGCCACCGCCCGCACCGCCTTCGAGCCTGCAGCGCAGACGGCGGCGCTGCAGCGGCTGCATGAGAAGTTTGTCAACGACCAGCTGTTCCTGATGGTGACCCACGACGTCAACGCCCGCGCGATGAGCCCGCGCGTGAAAGGTTTTGTGCAGGCGCAGAACTGGTTTCAGAACTTTTCGGGCATTACGGTGGTGCGCTGAAGGGGCTCTCGTTCATCGCACCCTCCAACTCTCCACTCCGATTTCTCTTCTCGCACCAGCAGCAGGCCCAGCGTGGGTTTGTTGTCCGGGTGGGCCAGCAAGCGGTCCACAGCGGCCATGTACAGGCCCAGCTGGGCACCGTCGCCGGGCTCAAACAGGCGGTTCTTGAGTTTGACCACCACACCAATGGCCGATGGCGGGTTCTGTCACCTTGGTTTGTCGAAACCAATTCGGATTCGCGCAACGCAACTCGACACCCGCAGCATCCCTGGGCTGCACCGGGGTTGGCGCCGTGAAGTGGGCACGGCGGTGAATTCGGGGTCGCGAAGCACGCAGGAACAGGCCGCGGATGCAGAACAAGGACACCGATAGCCCCTGCCGTGTAACGCCGGCGGGGTATGCCGCGCCCAGCGCCGCCGCCGCTTCCCGCCCAGCGGCGTTTTTCATTCGCCGGCCCCCTATTTGGGGGGCACGGCCAGCGCATCAACTTGACCAGTGTATTACTACACCACTACAGTAATGCATGCGCTTTTTGATCCAGGCCTCTTCTGCTGAGCCCATCTATCGACAGATCGTCGAACAGGTGCGCCGCCATGTGGCCAGCGGTCAATGGAAAGCCGGTGAAGAACTGCCCAGCGTGCGGGCTTTGGCCACCGAACACACCATCAACCCCATGACGGTGAGCAAGGCCTACAACCTACTGGAAGTTGAAGGCCTGCTGGAACGGCGGCGCGGCCTGGGCATGGTGATCGCCGATGTGCGGCCGGCCAGCCGCAAGGCCGAGCGGCTGAGCCTGCTGGAACCGGCCCTGCGCGCGGCAGCGCAGCAGGCCCGGCAGCTGGGTTTGGGCGCTGACCAGGCACAAACACTGTTTGCCAAATGCCTGCAAGAAGAAGGCGTGGACAAGGAAGGGAGCCCACGATGACCAACACACACCCCGCAACACAAGAAGCCGCTGCGCAGGCGCCTGCCATCCGTTGCGAAGGCTTGAGCCTGCGCCGTGGGCGCTGGACGACCGTGCTGAATGACATCGATCTGCAGATCCCGTTGGGCGCGGTGGTGGGTCTGGTGGGCCGCAACGGCGCGGGCAAAACGTCGCTCATCCAATGCCTGGTGGGCCTGACGGTGCCCACCACGGGCAGCTGCAAGCTGTTGGGCGACGACGCCCTGGAATTGAGCGACACGGTGCGCGACCGGCTGGGTTATGTGGCGCAAACACCAGACCTGTTTGACTGGCTCAGTGGTGAGGCGCACCTGAAACGTTTTGGGCCCTTGTACAGCGGCTGGTCGGAGCGGCGGGCCCTGGAGCTGGCGGCGTTGCTGGACCTGAACCTGGGCAAGGCCGCAAAAAATCTGTCGGGTGGCGACCAGCAAAAACTCAGCGTGGTGCTGGCCCTGGCGCACGACCCTGACCTGTTGATTCTGGACGAGCCGGTGGCCAGCCTCGACCCCATGACACGGCGCGACTTCATGCAAACGCTGTTCGAGCGCCGGTCACTGAACATGCCGCCGCGCACGGTGTTGATCAGCAGCCACCTGTTGACCGACCTGGAGCGGGTGGTGACGCACGTGGCCTTCATGCACGAAGGGCGCATCCAGCTGTTTGACGAATGGGACGCGCTGACCGAACACCTGCGCGTGCTGGAACTTCCGCACGGCAGCAGCGCGCTGCCCACGCGCGCCGTGCACCGGCGCAGTGTGGGCGACCGGGAGCGGGTGCTGTTCGACCAGCGGGTGGCCGATGCACCGCCCGGTGCAGGGCAGGCGCTGAGCCTGGACGAGCTGTTCATTGAATTGAACCGTCAGCCATGAACCCGTCACTGACAAGGGCGCTGCCAACGCCCCAGCCACCGACAGGGTGGCTGGGTGAGGTGAGCATAGGGTTCGTGTTTTTATGGGCCGTGGGTGGCGCCGTGTCCCTCGTCGGCCTGGTTCTTGCGCTTCAAACAGCGCTGAGCGGGAATCCGTTTCCTGTCCGCTGGCACCGCGCCTTCGTCCCTATGGTCTGGGCCACGCTGCTGCCGATACCGGCCGCCGCCTGGGCCTCGTTTCAGTCCCAACGCTCGGTCTGGGTCGCGCGGGTGGCGCCCCGCGCGGCTGCGAAGGCCGTCGCCAGGGTTTTCTGGCTCACGATGCTGACGTCATGGGCGGTGACCTTCATCCCGTTGTGCTTGATGGTGCTACTGGCACCGCCCCCCGGCGGCACAACGGCGGCTGTGCTGTGGGCGGCCGGCTTGTGCGGCGGCACGCTGGGCTTTGGGGTTATTGCCGCGGCTGCGTGGCGCGGCCAACTGGCGGCGGGCTGGGTGCTGCCGGGACTGTTGGCGTTGCTGCTGGCACCGTCTGTGCTGGCGTCTGAGCTGCAATGGAACACCTGGCAGGCTGCGCAGGGCTGGCGCGGGGCCGCTCTGGTGTTGTTGGCGGCGTCACCGGCCCTGGCCTGGTGGTTGTTGGGGCCGCACATCAAGGGCCACTGGACAGGGTCTGATGGTGCAGCCCCCGCAAGAACGCCCCTGCGCAGCCACGTGAGCCAACGGCTGCGCCGGTTCACCGAGAGGTTTCGTTTTGTAGACGCCAACGCAGGGGCCGTGCTGGGCGGGCTTTGGGCCCAGATGCCGCTGCAGATCTACAACCGCGACCCTGAGGGCCTGCTCTTTTCGCCCTGGGACAGTGGTGTCACGCTCAGCGTGTTCTATCGCATCGCGCTGACGATGGTGATTGCACTGTCGTTGTTGTCAGCGCCGGCCCTGCACTGGCGCCACTCGCTGGCGCCGGGCGGTTCGGTGCGGCGGCACCTGGGGGTCAACACCTTCTGCATAACCTATGTGCAGTGCCTTGCATCTTTCGCATTGCTGGTCTCGTTGGTGCCCGTCATTGCATTCCTGTTTTCGGACGACAGTCTGGCGCTGTGGAAGGAACTGCTTGGCGCGCTGCAACGTTACCTGCCCGTGCTGTTGGCCGAGCTGGCACTGGGCACGGCAGCGGCCACGCTGCTGCGCGGTGTGGCAGGTTCCCAATCGCGGGCATTTGGCATCCTGGCGTGCATGCTCATGGCGTGGGGCTGTTTACACGGCGTCGTTTACTTGCTGCAGGGCCAGCACAACCCCGTGCTCATGCGGCGTGACTTCAGCTACCTGCTGCTGCTGGGCGCCGCCACCGCCTTGTGCATCTGGGCCGCAGCCCGGGCCTGGGCCCGTGCCGACCTGGGTGCGTTGCTGCGCAGCAGCCGCAAACGCCCCAATGATGTTGAGGATTGGAGCGACCGTTAGCCCCGTCGCCGCTGACCCGGATGTTTAGCCGGAGCGGCGCCTGCTGCGCCCTGTGTGGGGACGCTTGGGCGCGCGATGGGAGCAGTCCAAAGCCTCAACAGCCAGGGCCTCATCAGCCGGGGTAAAGCTCTGGCGACAGGCCCGGGCTACCCCTTCACCGCACCCGCAGTCAACCCCGTGATGATCTGCCGGGCGGCCACAAACGTGAAGATCAGCGGCGGTATCGCGATCAGGCTGCCCATGGCCATCACACGCCCCCAGTCGACGCCGATGTCGGTGATGAACAGCGATGCCGCCACCGGCAGGGTGCGCGTTTGGCGGTCGGTCAGCACCAGCGCCAGGATGAACTCGTTCCAAGCGATGCGGAAGGTGAAGATGGACGCCGCTGCCAGCCCCGGCGCCATCAGCGGCAACAGCACCTTCGTGAACACCCGCAGCGGCCCGCAGCCATCAATGGCGGCGGCTTCTTCCAGTTCCACCGGCACCTGCAGCACAAAGCCGTACAGCAGCCAGATGGTGAACGGCAGGTTCACGGCCACGTACAGCAGCACCAGCCCCCACAGGCTGTTGACCAGCTTCCACTCGCTCCAGATCAGGAACACCGGAATGGCCAGCACCGCCAGCGGCACCGTGCGCAGGAGCAGCGTGGTGTAGGCAATGGTGGTACGGCTCTTGAACCTGAAGCGCGCCAGCCCGTAGGCAGCCATGCAGCCTAACACCAGGGTGATGACGGTGGACACGATGCCCACGAACAGGCTGTTGCCCAGGTAGCGGTCGAACTTGTCTTCTTCCAGCACCGCGCGGTAGTTCTCCAGCGTGGGCGTGAACAGGAAGTTCAGCGGCGCGGCGAAGATGTCAACCTGCTGGCGCAGGCTGGTGGCAAAAATCACCAGAATAGGCGCCACGCACAAAAAGGCCAGCACCACCAGCATCGTGTAATGGCTGGCCACCAGCCACAGGGGGCGTTTCACCGGGTCTCGCCTTTCATCGGGTTGCTCAGGCGCAGCGCGCCCCAGCTTAAGCCCGCCACCACCACCAGCAGCAGCACACTGATGGCCGCTGCCACGCCCAGTTGCTGGCCCACGAAGGCGGTTTTGTAAATGTGCAGCGCCAGAATCTCGGTGCTGTCACCCGGCCCGCCGAAGGTCAGCACGTAGATCACCTCCAGCACGCGGAAAGCATCGATCAGGCGCATCATCAGCGTGATGGCGATGACGTGCATCACCATCGGCAGCTTCACCAAGAAGGTCTGCTGCCACCAGCGTGCGCCGTCGATGCGCGAGGCCTCAATCACCGAGCTGTCCACATTGGCCAGCGCGGCAATCATCATGATGAAGACAAACGGCGTCCACTGCCAGACATCGGCCACCACGATGGCGATGAAGGCCAGCGTGGGGTCGGCCAGCCAGATCTGCGCGTTCAGCCCCACGGCTTTGAGCGCGGCATTGATCAAGCCAAATTGCGCGTCGAACATGTAGCGCCAGGCCAGCCCCACCGCGATGGGCGCAATCATCATCGGCAAGATGAACAGGGTGCGAAAAAACGCCATGCCACGCACCGGATGTTCCAGCGCCAACGCCAACGCGATGCCCAGCACCATTTCAGCAGTGACACACACCGCCGCAAAAAGCAGCGTGGTCCACAGGCTGCTCCACACACGCGGGTTCGAAAAGGCCGAGACAAAGTTGTCCCAGCCCACCCAGCGTGCGCTGTCCCAGGGCGTGCCCATGCTCCAGTCGAAGCCGGCCAGTTGGAAGGCCGACAGCACGGGATACAGGCACGCGGCCGCCATCACGACAACGGCCGGGCCAAGGTAGAGGGCCGGAACCCAGGAAGGTGTACGCATCAGTACTGTCGGGTCATTGCGGTCGGGTCAGTGCGGTCGGGTGCTTGGGGGCAGCGGGCGATATCAGACTTTGTAGCCGCCCTCGCGCATGATGGCGGTGACCTGCGGCACCAGGTCGTTCAGCGCCTGCTCGGCAGACTTCTTGCCGGTCAGCGCCTCGCTCAGGCCCACGCCCAGCGCCTGCACGTTGATCTTGTCCCACACCGGGATGATGGGTCGCCAGTCGGGGTTGCTGTACTTCAGCGCTTCAATGAAGGTGATGAACTCGGGGTGCTTGCGCACCACTTCCTGGTCGCGCAGCGTGCTGTTGCGCATGGGCGCGCCGCCGGCCATCGTCACCGCCTTGTCCTGCGCTTTGCTGGTCAGCCACTGCATCAGCAGGAAACCGGCCTCCGCGTTTTTGGCGTTGCGCGGTATGGACAACCCGAGGCCGCCGCTTTGCGAGGCGCGCCGCACACCCTTGGGATGCAGAGCCCAGCTGACGTTGCCCACCACCTTGCTGCGGCTCGGGTCGTTGACCAGGCCCGCCAGCGAGGTGCTGTCCAGGTACATCGCCGCCTGCCCCTGCAGGAAGGCGGTGTTGCTCTCGCCCTGGCCGTAGCCAGGAATGCCGGCCGGGCCGGTGGCCACCACCTCTTGCAGGAACTTCAGCGCCTCAACACCGATCTTGTCGTTGAAGCGCGGCTGCCACTTGTCGTCAAACACGCTGCCACCCAGGGGGTTCAGGTGCAGCAGCCAGGCGTGCACCACCTGGTGGCCGGCCTGGCCACGGCTGGCCAGCGCGCCGATGCCCTCTTTGTCTTTGATGGTGCGCAGCAGCTTGCGGAAGTCGTCATACGTCTCGGGCGGCTTCAGGTTGTGCTTGGCGAAGATGTCGCGCCGGTAGGCCAGCACGCTGGTTTCGGCGCCGTAAGGCAGGCCGTACAGCTGCGCGCCCGGCCCCGCAAGATAACCCTTGGGCCCACCCACCAGCCCCAGGTTCTCCAGGTAAATGGGCACGATGTCCTTCATGTCGTAACCGGGGTCGGCCAGCGCCGGGTTGTCGAAGAAGGGTTTCAGCGGCTGGATCAGGTTCTTGGCGACATACTCGCCCTTCCACATCACCACATAGCAGCCCAGGTCGAAGTCACCACTGGGTTTGGCCATCTCCAGCAGTTGTTTTTCTTTCATGCGGCCCATGGCCAGCTTGTCGGTTTCGACCTTGATGCCGGTTTCTTTGGTGAACTCGGGCAGTATCTTGAGCATCGCGTCGTAATGCGGGTGCGCCGGGATGCTGAAGACGACGGTTTTGCCGGCGTACTTGGCAAAGCGGTTTTGCGCCTGCACGCCGCTGAAGGGGAAGGCCGCGCCGAATACGGTGATGGCGCCGGCCTTGAGGGTGTTGCGTCGGTTCATGGATGGGTCTCCTGTGGGTGACGGTCTATCAATCGGCATGAGAAGGTTTCAGCGAAAGCCCGCTGTCGGCATCAAACACGTGTAGAGATTCGGGGGCGGCGGCCAGCCGCAAGGTCTGGTGTAGCAGGCCCTTGGCGTCGCCCGGAAGAACGGCAGCAATGCGCTGGCCGTCGGGCACCTGCAGGTGGCCCACCACCTGGCTTTCGGTGCCCAGGTACTCAACCACATCAACCTTGACTGCCAGCGCCGCAGCCGCGTCGCCCGGCCGCAGCGACTGCGGGCGTATGCCCACCGCCAGCGCCTGCTCGGGCCCGCGCACGGCGCTGGGCAACCACGCGGGCGCGGGCAGCACAAAACCGGCGCCGCGCAGCAGCGCTTGGCCACCTTCGTGCGCCAGCCGTGCTTTGAAGAAGTTCATCGTTGGCGTGCCGATGAAACCGGCCACGAACAGGTTGGCCGGGCGGTTGAACACCTCGCCCGGCGTGCCCACCTGCTGAATGCGGCCTTTGTCGAAGATGACGATGCGGCTGGCCAAGGTCATGGCCTCAACCTGGTCGTGTGTCACGTACAGCGTGGTTTTGCCCAGGCGTTCGTGCAGCAAGGCCAATTCGGCCCGCATGTGGCCCCGCAACTTGGCGTCCAGGTTGGACAGCGGTTCGTCGAACAAAAAAACCTGCGGCTCGCGCACGATGGCGCGGCCAATGGCCACACGCTGGCGCTGGCCGCCCGACAGCTCTTTGGGCTTGCGCTGCAGCAGGTGTTCGATGTTCAGCACCTTGGCGGCGGTGGCCACCTTGCTGTTGATCTCGGCCTGCGGCCGGCCCGCCAGGCGCAGCGCAAACGACATGTTCTGTGCCACGTCCATGTGCGGGTAGAGGGCGTAGTTCTGAAACACCATCGCGATATCACGCGCCATTGGGTGCGCTTGTGTCACGTCGCGGCCACCAATCAACACCTGGCCCTCGGTCACCTCTTCCAGCCCGGCCACCATGCGCAGCGTGGTGCTCTTGCCGCAGCCAGATTCGCCCAGCAGCACGACAAATTCGCCGCTTTGCACGGCCAGGTCGAGCTGCTGCACCACGGTGACGTCGCCGTAGCGCTTGACGAGGTTGCGGAGTTGAAGGTCTGCCATGGTCAGTGCGATGAGGATTGAGGGCGGTGCACACCCCAGCCTATGGGTTTGATGCGGTTGCCGGGGTGGCGGGGGTCAGGGCCCCAGATCGCCTGGTAAGTGTCGACGCAGCGCCCTTGACGCTGCCAGCGCCAGGCGGCCAGCGCCAGCAGCAGCCACCAGCTGGCCAGCAGCACGGCCATCCAGCGCGGTGCGTCGGCCACCAGCAGCCCCAGCACCATGACGGCCACCGCAGCCACCAGCGCCAGCCAGCCCAGGCCTTTGTGCAAGCGCTCAAAGGCCCTGCGGTAGGGTGTCATGTCGTAGTGGTCACCTTGCATCTGCACGTCGGTGGGCCCGCCCTTGCTGCCGCGGCGCAGGCCGGCGGCCACTTGCAGCCAGCCCAGCGCCACCAGGGCCCAGCCGGCCCAGGCGTGCAGCCGCGCCGCAGTGCTGGCGCCGCTGCCTTGCCCGAAGGCCAGCACCGCGCCCACCGACATGGCGGCAACGCCCAGCCATTGCAGGGTGCGGTGCGCATGCCACCACATCTTGTTGTCAAGCTGCTCGGGCCAGCGCTGGCGCGGCAGCACCTTGAAGTAGCGCGCGGCCAGCGCCCCCACCGGCAGCAGCACACCCCAGCCCAGCACCATGCTGCGCGCATGCCAATAGGCCCAGGGCTCTATGTGATGCTGGGCATGGCCGGACAAGGGCAGCAGCAGCCAGTCCATGATGTTCAAACCCGGAATTCCTGCACCAGCCCACGCATATGCGCCGCCTGCGCCTGCAGGGCTTCCGATGCCGCATGGGTCTGCTCGGCCAGTGCGCTGTTGAGTTGGCTGTTGGCGTCCAGCGACTTGGCGCTGCCGCTGACAACGGCGATGCACTGGGTTTGTGTCTGCGACTGTCCCACCAAGTCGTCGGTCAGCGACGACAGCGAAGACGCCACCTGGCCGATGCCCTGCGCGGCCGCAGCCGCCGAGCGCACGGCATCATTGCCCTTCACGACGCTGGCGCTGGACGAGTCGAGCAAGGACTTGATGTCCCGGGCCGCCTCGGCCGCGCGCTGGGCCAGCCCGCGCACTTCACCGGCCACCACCGCGAACCCCTTGCCCTGCTCGCCAGCGCGTGCAGCCTCCACCGCCGCGTTCAGCGCCAGCAGGTTGGTTTGGAAGGCGATGCCGTTGATCACACCCGTCATCTCGGCAATGCGACCGGCGTCTTGCGTAACCGCAGCCATGCTGAGCACTGCGTCGTTAGACGCCGCCAGCGACGCGCTGGCGCCTGTGGCCACCCGCCGCGCCAGGTCGGCCGCTTCTGACGCCGCGTTGACCGACGTCAGCGCCAGCTCGTTCACCTGGTCCAGGCTGGAGGCCAGTTCCTGCAACAGGCTCGCGCCCTGTTCGGTGCGGTCGCTCAAGTCGCGGCTGCCCATCGCAATTTCGCTGGAAGACGTGGCCACTTCACCCGCGCTCGACTGCACACCGGCTGCCAATTCACGCAGCGAGGTGCGCATGCGCCCGAGCGATTCGACCATGCCCCCGATCTCACCCCGGCCCGCTTCGGCCGGCAGGGGGTTGTCGCGCAGGTCACCACCGGCAATCTGCTCGGTCAAGGCCAGCGCGGCGCCCAGCTGCAGCTGTATGGAACGGGCGATCAGCCAGCCCATGACCAGCATGGCGACCAGGCCACCCAGGCCCACCACGGCCAAGCCGGCGGTCAAGCCGGAGGCTTTTGTTGCCTGGGCCTGGACACTGTCGGCCACGCTCTGCCGCACCTGGCTTTGCAGCGCGTCCACGGCGGTGGCGGCGCTTGCATAACCTTTGCGGTGCTCCAGCATCAGCTGGTTGCCCACCCCGGCCGACAGCACCTCGCCGCGTTCAAGCTTGGGTATCAGCTCGTCAAGGCCCTTCTTGTAGCTGGCGATGCCCCCTTCGATGGTGCGCAGGGCCTCTTGGGCTTGCGCCTGCGGCAGGCTGGCGGTCAGGGCCTTGAGCTGCGCCACCGAGGCTTCGTGTGACGCGGTCCACTGCTTCTTGGCGGCGTCGGTCAACGGCGGGCTTTCGAAGTTGACCAGCATGTCCATCTCGTAACGCGCCATGCCGTTGAAAGCGGTTCGCAGGTCGCCCATGCGCGCCACCGTCTCCACCCCATCGCGCACCAGACCTTCGGCCGCCCCCTGGCCCGATTTCATGCCGTACAGGCCCAAGGCCGCAACCAAGCCGATGGACAGTGCCGACGCCGCCAGCATCAGCACCAGCTTGGCGCGCACGCTGCTCCACCCAAAGCGCCCCATCAGGCTCCACCTGTTGCGCCAGCCAACCCGTTGGGCAGGCGGTAGCGGTGGCACGACGCATTCTTCTGCAGGGTCGCATGCAGGCGAGGCTTCAGCGTTCATGTCGGCACCCCGGCAGCACGGGTAGGCCGGCAAGCTGGGGTGGGCGTGCAACGGCCTCCTGGCAACGGCCAGGGGGCGGCAAGGGGTCATCAGGTTAACCAACTTGGCGCACGCCGAAGCGGCCATCTGAAGGCCCATCACGGGGCAGTTCTTGTGAACGGGGCACGCCCCTTGACGGGGGCTACAGCGATCGGCACGGGCAGTGCCCAACCCGTGACGTCGGACGGGTGCGACCGGTGCCCACAGCACACGCGCCAGAACCTGGCCGATGAAAACTACCGGGTGCCGGGGCTGATGCAGCGTCATGCCGTTGCCCCACGCGTGTTCAGCTCAATGCGGTAGAGCGATGTGCTGGCGCAAATGTAGAGCTCGTTGCCGCCGGGGCCGCCGAAAACCAGGTTGCCCACCTTCTCGGGCACCGGAATGCGGCCGATGCGCGTGCCGTCGGGGTGGTAGACCTGCACGCTGTCTTCGCTGCTGGTGTAGACAAAACCGTTCACGTCAACACGCAGGCCATCGGCCAAACCCGGCGAGACCACAGCAAACACACGCGGGTGGGCCAATGTTTGGCCGCCGATGACGTCAAAAGCAACGATGTGGTGATGGCCGCCCCCGTCGCTGCGCAGCGCGGCCGAGGTGTCGCTGACATAAAGCACCCGTTCGTCGGGCGAAAACGCCAGGCCGTTGGGTTCTTCAACAAAGTCGCTGACGATGTGCAGCGCACCACTGGCCGGGTCGAAGCGAAAGACGTAGCAGTCGCCCAGTTCGCTGTCGGCCCGGTGGCCTTCGCGGTCGGAGACGATGCCATAGGGCGGGTCGGTGAACCAGATGGTGCCGTCGCGCTTGACAACCACGTCGTTGGGCGAGTTCAGGCGCCGGCCCTGGTAACGGTCAACCACCACCGCGTCGGCCAACGGGCGGCCGGCGGCATCAAACCGCGTGCGCACAATGGCGCGTTGGCCGTGTGAACAGTGCAGCAGGCTGCCGTCGACCTCGCTCACGTGGCCGTTGGTGAAGTCCACCGCATCACGCCACACCCGCAGGCCGTGTGTGGCGTGCCAGCTCAGCATGCGGTTATTCGGAATGTCGCTCCACAACAGTTCAGCCGTCTGTGGCATCCACACCGGGCCTTCGCTCCAGGCCGCGCCGCTGCACAGCTGCAGCAACGTGGATGCACCACGGGCCACGCCAGCAAAACGGGGGTCAAAAACGTCTATCTGCGACATGCCTGAAGTGTTCCCCAAAATGAGTTACCGGTAACTGGTAAATACCCGCGTTTGGCGCTATTGTGTGCCCACTATCATTCGAAACACACTGCAAGTTGCTGCTGTGTCAACCCATGGCCGCAGTAACACCTGCAGCCCCCCCCCTACCGATTTCGCAGCAGGCCCCCACTTGCCAGCACGCAAGCAACCCCCACCCAAACGCGCCGCACCCACCGCCGCACGCACCGCTGCACGCACCCCTGGGCGCAAGCCCGAAGCGGCACGCACACCAGCCGCCCCCGTGACCATGGCCGACGTGGCCGCGCGGCTGGGGGTCTCGAAGATGACGGTGTCGCGCGCGCTCAGCCGCCAGGGCAGCAGCAGCCGCCGCACCAGCGAGGTTTTGCGCCAGCGCATCTTGCAGACCTGCCACGAGATGGGTTACGTGCTTGACCAAACCGCGCGCACCTTTTCGTCCAAACGTTCGGGCGTGGTGGCGGCGCTGGTGCCGGCGCTGAACAATTCCAACTTCTCGGACACGGCGCACGGGCTGACGGCCGCGCTGGAGGGCAGCGGCCTGCAGGTGCTGCTGGGCTACACCGACTACAACAGCGCGACCGAAGAGCGCCTGTTGCGCGCCCTGCTCAGCCGCCGCCCCGAAGGTGTGATCGTCACCGGCGGCACCCACACACCCGCAGCACGCAAGCTGCTGAAGGCGGCCGGCATACCCGTGATCGAGACCTGGGACCTGCCCAAGCAACCCATCGAGCACTGCGTGGGCTTTTCCAACGCCGAGGCGGTGGCGCAGTTGGTGCGTCGCTTGCATGCCCAGGGTTACCGGCGCATCGCCTTTCTGGGTGGTGTGCCGACCAGCGACGCACGCGGCGCCGACCGGCGCGAAGGTTTCCAGTTGGCGATGCAGGAATTGGGGCTGGACGCCAAACGCCAACTCAGCATCGGCGAAGCACCGGTGTCGATGGACCACGGCGCGCAAGGCGTGGTGCAGTTGCTGACACGCTGGCCCGATACGCAGGCCCTGGTGTGCGTGTCTGACCACCCGGCTTTTGGTGCCATGGCAGAGTGCCAACGCCGCGGCATCGCTGTGCCGGGCAAGCTGGCCATCGCCGGCTTTGGCGGCTTCGAGGTCGGCGCCAGCTGCCACCCGCGTTTGAGCACCGTGGCGGTGGATTGCATGGGCATCGGCCGCGCTGCCGGCGAACTGTTGCTGCGCGCCATCGCCGCTGCACGCGATGGCGACCCGCTGCCACCAGAAACCGTGCTGATCCCGTTCCGCGTGGAATTGCGCGGCAGCACCTGACGGCGTGGCCGCTCAACGCGGCGGCGCCGAGTGCGGGGCGTTGTGCTTCAGGCCGGCGCGGCGGCAAAGTCCAGCAGCACCTTCATCGCACGTTTGCGGTCGCTGGCCAGCTCAAAAGCCTCACGCGCGCGGCTCAGCGGGAAGGCACCGGTGATCATGGGCGCCATGTTGATGCGGCCTTCGTTGATCAGCCGCACCGCCAGCGCAAATTCGGCGTGGAAGCGGAAACTGCCCAGCAGCGCCAGTTCCTTGGCCACGATCAGGTTTTGCGGCACGCTCACATCACCACCCAGGCCCAGCTGCACCACCACGCCGCGCGGGCGCATGGTTTCCAGCCCGGCGCGCAGCGCGTGCTGGTTGCCGCTGCATTCGAACATCACGTCGAACGTGCCTTTGTCGGCGCTGTAACGCTGCACCCACTGCGCATCGTGCGCAACGTTGATCGTGGTGTGCGCCCCCATGGCGTGGGCCACCGCCAGGGTTTCATCGGTCAAGTCCACCGCAGTGATCTGCGCAGCGCCATGGATGCGCGCCGCCGCCACCGCCAGCGTGCCGATGGGCCCACAACCCGACACCAGCACACGTTTACCCAGCAGCGCGCCAGCACGCTGCACGCCGTGCAGCGCCACCGAAAAAGGCTCGGCCAGAGCGGCATGCTGCAGCGGCACGTGGGTGGCCACCGGCTCACACTGCACCGCTTCACACAGCAGCAGGTTGCGGAAGGCCCCCTCGACGTGGGGGTCGCGCATGGCGCTGCCGTAAAAGCGCATGTCCAAGCATTGGTTGGGCAGGCCTTCCAGGCAGTATTTGCAGCCGCCGCAGGGCCGACTGGGGTTCACCGCCACCCGGTCGCCAGGCCCGACCCGCGTGACACCGGGCGCCACGGCCACCACGGTGCCGGCCACCTCGTGGCCCAGGATCATCGGCCGCTTGATGCGCACCGTGCCAAAACCGCCCGCGTGGAAATAGTGCAGGTCTGAACCGCAGATGCCGCCGTAGCCCACCTGCACCACCACCTGCCCCGGCCCGGGCTCGGCCAGGTCTTGCTCGACCACACGCAGGTCGTCGGGTGCATGGATCACCAGGCAGGTGCAGCGCAGCCGCATCGGCACGCCGTCGTCAGATTGGTCAACAGTCATCGCAGTCATGCTGGCATCCCATCAGGGTTCAGGGCACGGGGGTCAAACCACGGGCGTTAAAAGCGGCTGGCCGGCAAAGTGGGCGGCCAGGTTGTCGCGCACCAACTGGCCCATGGCGCGTCGGGTCTCGACGGTGCCGCTGGCATGGTGCGGCTGCAGCACCACGTTGTCCAGCGCCAGGAAGCGTGTGTCGATGAGCGGTTCGTTCCAAAACACGTCCAGCCCAGCGCCTGCAATCTGCCGCTGTTCCAGCGCCTGCAGCAGCGCCGGTTCGTGCACCGTGCTGCCCCGCGAGACGTTGACCAGCCAGCCTTCGGGGCCCAGCGCACGCAGCACCTGCGCGTCCACCATGCCGTGGGTGGCGGCACCGCCGGCCAGGGTGACGATCAACAGGTCACACCACTGCGCCAATTCGGTCAACGACGCAAAAAACCGGTGCGGGCTGTCGGGCCGCGCGGCCTGGTCGAAGTAACCAATCTGCACATCAAAACCCGACAAGCGCCGCGCCGTGGTGCTGCCGATGCGACCGAAGCCGACCAAGCCCACCCGTTTGCCGTACAGCCGCGAGACCAGGTCCATGTTCTTCGCCGCCCAGGCGCCGCTGCGTACATAAGCGTCTGCGGCCGGTATGCGCCGCATGACCGACAGCGCCAGACCCACAGCGATGTCAGCCACGTCGCCGGTCAGCACGTCGGGCGTGTTGGTGACGCGGATGCCGCGTGCCCGCGCGGCCGCCAGATCGATGGCGTCGGTGCCCACGCCGTAACAGCAGATGACTTCCAGCGCCGGCAGGCGCCCGATCAAATCGGCGTTGGCGCCCAGTTCCCCACGGGTGGCAATGGCGCGAACCTGGGCTGCACAGGCGTTGATCAAAACGTCGCGGTCGGGCGCCTCCCACAGCTTGTGCAGGGTCCAATTCGCCTCCATCGGCGCCATGTCCCATGCGGGATAGGGCCCGCACATCAGAACATGGGGCGGGTTGTCAGTGGGTGTTTGCATCAAGCTTTTCGGTGCCAAGTGAGACCGGTAACTTTATAGAGGTCTAAGAACAGTTCACACGGGAAAAATACCTATCGCATCAGCGATTGATGATCATATGATACCGGTACCACTTAAAATCACACCAACCACCTCAGTGCAGGCCTGCCGCGAACAAACGAGACAGGCCCGCCGACCCTTCTTACGAGACATTCTTTTGCTTGCAACTCTTTTTGACCTCTCGGGTCGCAACGCGCTGGTCACCGGTTCCAGCAAGGGCATCGGCTACGCATTGGCCGGGGCACTGGCATCGGCCGGTGCCCGCGTGGTGCTCAATGCCCGCGACGCCGGCCGCCTGGAAGCAGCCCGCGCCCGCTTGGCCGGCCAGGGCCACCGGGTCGAAGCGGTTGCGTTTGACGTCACCGACCCGGATGCGGTGCAGTCCGGCGTCGGCGCGATCGAGGCCTGCGTGGGCCCGATCGACATCCTGGTCAACAACGCCGGCATGCAGCACCGCGGGCCGTTTGCCGAATTTCCGATCGACGCCTGGCGGCGCCTGACGGCCACCAACATCGACAGCGTGTTCTTCACGGGCCGCGAGGTGGCCCAGCGCATGATCACGCGCGGCCGCGGCAAGATCATCAACGTGTGCTCGGTGCAGAGTGAACTGGCACGGCCCGACATCGCACCCTACACCGCCACCAAAGGCGCGGTGAAGATGCTGACCAAGGGCATGGCGGTGGACCTGGGCCGCCACGGCATCCAGGTCAATGGCCTGGGCCCGGGCTATTTCAAGACCGAATTGACCCAGGCGCTGGTGCAGGACGAGGCCTTCACCCACTGGCTGGCCAAGCGCACCCCCGCCGGCCGCTGGGGCGAGGTGCATGAACTGGCCGGCGCCATCATCTTCCTGGCCAGCGATGCGGCCAGCTTCGTCAACGGCCACATCCTGTATGTGGACGGCGGCATCACGGCAGGGCTTTGAGATGCCCAAGGCCGTGGTGGTGATGGGCGTCAGCGGGTGCGGCAAAAGTGCTGTGGCCACCGGCCTGGCCGGTGTTTGCGGCTGGCGCGCGGTGGACGCTGACGATCTGCACACGCCGCAGGCGGTGGCCAAGATGCGCTCGGGCCAGGCGCTGGATGACGCCGACCGCTTGCCGTGGCTGGACCGTGTGGGTGCCGTGCTCGCCAGTGGTGCAGCCGGTGGGCACGGTGTGGTGGTGGCCTGTTCGGCGCTGCGCCGGGTGTACCGCGATCGGCTGCGCGCCGCGTGCCCGGGTGTGCACTTCGTCTTTCTGGACGGCAGCCGGGAGCTGATCGCCGAGCGCATGGCCCGGCGGCAAGACCACTACATGCCCACCTCGCTGCTGGACAGCCAGTTGCAGACGCTTGAGCGCCCGGCTGCCGACGAGACCGACGTCGTGCACGTGGACATACACCAGCCCCTGCTTGCCGTCGTGCAACAGGCCTGCATCGCGTTGCAACTGCCCGCCGCGCACCTGCCCGCCGCGCAAGTGCCCGCCGCGCAGTTGCCCCCGTCACCCCAGGAGCCCCGCGCATGACCACCACCCCACCCTCGCCTGCCCCTTCAGCAACCGCCTTGCGCGTGGCGGTGGTGGGTGTGGGCATCATGGGCCACGCGATAAGCACTCGCCTGATCGAATGTGGTCATGACGTGGCCGTCTTCGACCTGGACAGCAGCAAGCTGCGGCCCTTGGTGGCACGCGGTGCCCGCGCTGCGGCCAGCGCGGCCGAAGCGGCGCACGGCGCTGCTTTTGTGGTCACCAGCCTCAATTCGGCCGCCATCGTGCGCAGCGCCGTTTTTGGCCCGGCTGGCGTGTGTGAAGGGCTGGCCGGCAGCGCGCTGCTGATCGACATGTCGTCGATCGACCCACCGTCCACACGCGCCTTGGGTGAAGAACTGCGCCAGCGTTGTGGCGCCGGCTGGGTCGACGCGCCTTTGTCCGGCGGTGCACCCAAGGCCCTGTGCGGCCGCTTGACGGTGATGGCCGGTGGGTCGGAAGCCGACGTCACGCGGGCCTACGCCCTGCTGAAGGACCTGTGCGCCAACTACACCCACATGGGCCCGGCCGGCGCGGGCCAGACCACCAAACTGGTGAACCAGTTGTTGTGTGCCATCGGCATGCAAGCCGTGGCCGAAGCCGTGCGCCTGGCCGAGGCCGGCGGCGTGGACGCCGCGCGCCTGTCGCAGGCGCTGCGCGGGGGCCGCGCCGACAGCCAGATCCTGGCCGAGTTCGGGCCCAAAATGGCCGCGCGCGACTGTTCACCCACCGGCCGCATCGACAACATGCTCAAAGACCTGGAAGCCGTGCAAGCGTTTTCGCAAGGCCAGCGCCTGCCACTGCCCTTGACCGGGCACGTGTCGGAGCTGCACCGCGCCTTTGTGGCCGCAGGCATCGGGCCTGAGGACACGGTGGCCATGATGAAACAGTTTGGCAACATGCCAACCCGGCAGTGACAGCCACGGACCGCCACCGACCGCCACTTGAGGGAACACCCATGATCACGCGTTTTGCATTGTTTGAAGGCCAAGTCCACGACGGGCAGACCGAGGCCTTTCGGGCCGCCGTTCTGGCCGAAGTGCTGCCCTTGTGGAAAGCATTTCCGGGGGCGCTGGCGGTTCGTGTGTGTTTTGCGAACGAGCGTGATGAGGGTGCGCCCGAGCTGCCGATGGTGTTGGCCATCAGTTATGCCGATCGCGCAGCGGTCGACACCGCCCTGGCCAGCCCCGTGCGGTCGCAGGCGAAGGCCGCCACAGAGTCGGTGCTGGCGCGGTTCTTCACGGGCCGCATCCATCATCACATCACCGAGGCCCACGACTTCGGCTTGTGAGCGCCCCCAGGCGGCGTTGCCGCCGCCCCGCCGGGGGGATGCGCAAAGCCACCCGGCGCATCTGTGCACCGGGCTTGAGCGTTGGCGTTGGCGCGCCGGTCTGCGGGGGTGCAACACCGGCCTGATGGCGCCGCTCATGCGCACGAGCGTGGAACCCATGACCTGGTGATCCTGGTGACGAGCACCCAGCACCCAGGCAACCAAAACAGGGGCATGCAGCGTGCATCGGGCTGTTTTGCGCGAGCCGCACTTTGGTTTTTTTCAAACGCTCAACGTTTCACCCCGTACCGAACCCGCGAAACAGCGGCTCCGAGGCCCGGCGGCGGGGCCCCAGCGTTGCTGGGGTTCGCGCCATTCGCCGCGCAATTCGCCGCGCCATTTGCCGCCATTGGCCACCATTTGCCACCATTTGCCACAGTGTGCGCAGCCGCTGCAAGGCCGTCATGGAAGTCACCCA
>JACCDR010263123.1_pt1 | contig 18264 bp, 21 predicted proteins | sample 7446431 | NCBI WGS metagenome assembly JACCDR01 (sample SAMN15323443, study PRJNA562643) | freshwater metagenome | isolation source: river surface water | place: USA:Blue River Watershed | collected 2017-08-17
GCCCCCAACCACAACCCTGGAGGCCGTGCGCGGCGCACTGCGCGGCACGGGCTAGGCAGTGAGCATCAGCGCCGAAATTTTCGATCGTCTGCGGGAAGCCGAAGAAGGCGTCCTGACGAACGAGATGAAGCTTAAATCGCACGAAGATCAATGTGCGATCCGCTACGGGCACATCCACGCCAGCATCAACAGCATCCGCGGCATTCTGCTGTGGGTCGGAGGCACACTGCTCGTAGGCATGGCCGGCATCCTCACGAAGCTGCTGTTTTTCCCCAGCGTGCCATGAATGAAATAATCGAAGAGATATTAGAACGCGAGGGCGGATACGTTAACCACCCTGCAGATAAAGGTGGTCCGACGAATTTCGGCATCACGCAGAAGACTTTGGCAAACTACCGCGAGCATGCAGTTGCTGTCACAGATGTGCAGGCGCTGACGCGCAAGGAAGCTGCGGACATCTACGAGGCCATGTACGTGAGGCCGTTCATCAGATTCGCAGCTGCGCCGAAGCTCATGGCGCTTGTCGTGGACAGCGCTGTGCAGCACGGCGTCAGCAGAGTGCAAGGGTGGCTCAAGGCCATACCTAGCCCGGACCCCGACGCCAATTACAGAATGCTGCTTCAACGGCGCATACAGTTCTACGGAGAGATTGTTTCCGCCAACCACGAACAAGCAGTGTTCATCAAAGGGTGGTTGAACCGGGTGGCGAAGTTCGTGCGATGAACACGATCGTCTGCGTGTTGAAGTCTGGGGTGTTCAAGCCCTGGACGCAGAAGGATTACACCGTGCAGTACGGGCCGCACCACGTTCAGTGGCTGCGCGACCAATTTGCCCGACTCCCGATGTCGCAGCCGTATCGCTTCGTGTGCATGACGGACATCGAGGTTCCCGGCGTCGAAACCGTTCCACTGAAGGACAACCTGCCGGGCTGGTGGAGCAAGCTGGAAATCTTCCGCGAGTTCAGACAGGCAGCCTACATTGATCTCGATACGGTGCCGCTAGGCGACGTTGCTTCGGCGCTGTTCCGCAAGAACAAATTCGTGATGTCGGCGCATCTGACACGGCGCCATGGAGTCAATTCCAGCGTCATGTCATGGAACGGGGACTATCGTTTTCTCTATGACAAGTTCATCGAGAACAAAGAGCAGATCATGCGCGAGTATGTGTTTGCTGGGCGGTGGGGCGACCAGGATTTCATCAAGGACACACTCATCGCTAGCAAGCAGGGCCCTATCGAAAAGTTTCAGCACACGCTGCCGGATTTTGTTCTCAGCTACAAGCACGACATCCTGAACCGCGGAATGTCGCTGCGCTTCGGCGCACGCAAACGCGTCAGACTACGCGGCGAGTGGTGGAAGCTGCCTCACATCGTCGCGTTTCACGGATCGCCAAAGCCCTACGAGGTGGATCTTCCGTGGATTCCAAAACTACGCGCCGGCTGATCTTTCAGGTTGCAGTCGGCGAAGTGCCGTCGTTCTATGGGCCGTGCACGGCATCGGTCGAGGCTTACGCGGCGCGCGTCGGCGCTGACTACATGAAGCTGACGGAGCCGGTGCTGCGCATCGTGCCGAAGAAGTCCCAGCGCTCGGAGAATGCGCTGCGGCTTGGCTACCTGCCGATCTTCGAGAAGGAAGCCGCGTTCGCCTATCTCGGGAAGTACGAGCAGATTGCCATCATAGACGCCGATGTCTATGCCCGTGCGTCGGCGCCGGATATATTCAGGCAGGCCGCATGTGTGCACTTCGCTGGGGTGCTGGAGCAGGACCTGCCGCTGCAGGACAAGTATTTGCGGAAGGTGCGCAACTACGCCCAGGATCAATACGGCGACCCAGAAACACCGTACTACAATATGGGCGTGACAGTGTGGCATGAGACAGTGCTACGCTGGATGAACGGCGAGACGCCGAAGCAGTTTATAGAGCGTCCGCGCTTCGAGGCCTTCGTCAATGGCGAAGGCAAGTACCGCTGGAGCACCGATCAGACGCTGCTCAACACCTGGGTCAAGCAGACCGGGATGATCCGGCAGAATCTCGACTGGCGCTGGAACTGCATGTACGACTACGTGCTGCCGACCGCGCTACGGCTGAACCCGCATTTCGTGCATTTCGCGCTGGCATCTAAGATGCCGCGAGGCGGCGAAGAGATACCCGAGATCATCGAGCGTATGGCATGAAGGCTTACGTCATCACCATCCCATGGAACGACTATTCAGAGAGCAGCGCGGCACGGTGCATAGCCAGTGCAGCGCTTCACGGCATTGAAGTAGAACGATATGAAGCGGTAACGAAAACCGATGCCAAGCGAGTCGCCGAGGCTAACTCGTTGCAATGGACGTGGCCGAACGTAGCTCCTGATGTATGCAAATACACAGGGCTAAAGCGGCATGTATACCGCACCACCGATCCACTAGCGCGGTTAGGCTGCGCGATGAGCCACTATCTGCTGTGGTGGGAATGCCGCAAGGAAAACAAGTCGATCCTTATTTTGGAGCATGACGCCGTGTTCCTGCGAGGGTTGCCTAAATTGCCGGAAGACTTTGGCTCCATCATGCTCAACAACCCAGAAGGCGCTACGCCGAAAGGCAAGTGGTGGCGGCAGCAGATCGAGTCTAAAGGCCCAGGGGTTCACGACAAGACTGTAGTTTTTGAGGATGGGCGCCCTGACGGACTGGCCGGCAACTCCGCGTATGTCATATCGCCACAAGCCGCTAATACGTGCATGCGCGCTTATGAGCGCTATGGTGTGTGGCCAAACGACGCGACATTGTGCCGCCAGCTAGTGCCTGGGCTGAAGGAAGTTTACCCGTTTGTCACCGAAGCGCGGCAGACGCAATCGACCAGCGGAGGCTACTGATGCACCCCGACTCGCTGCGCCTGATGGCTGAGATGAAGCGAAAGTTCTTCAACTTCACCGAGCCCGATAAAGCGGTGCTGGATGACGGCGGCGCATGCAACTCGCCGGACAAGAGCTACCGCACGCTTTTCCCAGCAGGCACGCGTTACGTCGTAGCTGACATCGTGGCGCACCCCAGCGTTCAGTACGTGAAGCCATCGCCGTTCAGCTTGGGGGCTTTCGCTGATGAGACTTTTGACCTAGTGGTGTCCGGGCAGATGCTGGAGCACTGCCAAAACCCTTTTCGCGCGGTCGCCGAGATGAAGCGAGTGCTGAAGATCGGATGTTGCCTAGCGATCATCGTTCCATCCGCCGGACGACGTCACGATGCACAGGACGGTTGGCGCTTCATGCATGACGCGTTTCGCTTCATTGCTGCCGAAGTCGGCGGTTTCCATACACTGTGCGACTTCATCGACCGCGACGGCACGGGCAAAGGCCGCGGCGAGCACTGGAAGGACCATGTATGGGTGGCACGGAGAGTGTCGTGAAGATATGGCAATACGCCAACTACGAGGAATACGTAGCAGCGCAGACTGAGGCGAATAAGCGCAAGATCAAAAACGTATGGGTGCGCTCCGAGACGATAGAGCTGATCGCCAAGCGGATGTTGACGCCGGTCTCTGTGGTGTTGTGCCATGGGACCAGGAACGGCGCCGAGCAGCTGATGTTCAAAAAGCACTACCCGCGCGCCTACGTTGTTGGGACTGAGATTTCGCCCACCGCGCCCAGCTTCTGCTACACAGAGCAACATGATTTTCACGAGCCGCGCAAGGGTTGGATAGGCGCATGCGACATCGTGTACTCCAACTCTCTCGACCACGCCTACGACCCGCGCAAAGCGTTGACGACATGGCGGGAGCAGTTGAACCCTCTCGGGGGCCGACTATTTATCGAGCACAGTTTTCACCCCGATTGCAACCGAAGCACCGCGTCAGATCCTCTGGAGCTGGATGCAGTGGAATTGCTCGATTTGTTCGGGGAGTTGAAGTTGAAGCTGATCGACATCTTCGATGCTCGCGGCGTTAAAGGCGCCGACAATTGTGTCAGCAGCGTTTTTGTACTGGAGCGAGCATGAAAGCGTATATCGTTGCTTTGGCGAACATTCCCGAATCAATGCAGGTCGCGCAGCGCTGCGTGGAGTCGTGCAATAAGTTCGGCATCGTGCCGCGGATATGGCCGGGAGTATGGCGCGACGACGCCATGCGCGAGCTGGAAGCCGAAGGATTGCGCAAAGGCACATTCGACGAAACGTGGTCGAACACCGACGCGGCTATGGGCAACTTCGTCGCTCAGTACCGCATCTGGAAGGACATTGAGCGCAACGGGGCAGCCATCATCATGGAGCACGACTCTGTTGTCGTTGCGCCAATCCCCGACCCCAAAGGCCGCGGCGACATCATCAATTACGGCAAGCCCAGTTTCGGCAAGCTACGTCAGCAGCGCCACAGCGGTTTCTTCAACCTGTTCTCGACGGGCGACAAGATCCCAGGCGCGCACGGCTACTACGTGACTCCTGCTGGCGCTACCGCGCTTATCAGCATGGCAAAACGCAAAGGCGCCATCCCCGTGGACAAGTTCATCTGTCCACAGCGCTTCTCTATCACGGAGTATTTTCCGTGGCCGATCGAGGCACACGACAGCTTCACGACCATCCAGAAGGTGAAGGGCTGCCTCTCGAAGCACAACTACGGTCCCGATTTCAAAATCCTGTGAGCGCCATCAACAAACTGGTCGGCACACTGGTCGGCACTTACTCCGGCCCCATCTTGGTTGTCGGCGGCGCACCTGGAACAATTGAAGAGATCGCGTGGCTCAAAGAGCACGGCTTCGATTTCGACAAGTGCCTCATCATCTCGGCCAACGAGCACGCGGTGTACGCTGGACTGAAGCCGCACTACGCCTGCGTAAACGACGATATCCACAGCACGCTGCAGATCCACCAGGAACCGCGCATGCGCGAGATGATGCCGGGCACGAAGCTGCTGTCGCGGCACTGGTGGGCTGACTACCGCAATCCGCAGCTGATGGCGTGCAACTCGGGGCTGAAGGCGCTGCTGTACGCGGCAATTCTCGGCGCCAATCCAATCGTGGTGATCGGCATCCAGAACTACAGCAACGGGTTGTACTTTCATGCCGACAAAAGCAAGAAGCCGAACCCCAACATGCAGCGCGAAGCAAGCTACTTCGGCAAGCAGACAGCCAAGGTGAAGGACGCATTGGGCAACGTGCCAGTACGCACGGTCAGCGGGCCTCTTACGCAGACGTGGCCGAAATGGAATCCAGGAGAAACGTTCGCGCCGAGGCAACTGTGCCAACTGGAGATCAAGGCGCGGCAAGATGCCGCAGACACCAGGTACGTGTGCTCTACCAACGATAGTGCAGCGTTCGAGACGTCCTTGGTACCGAAGAATTGCATCTTCGCAGTGACGCGCGCCGAGTTGACTCATCTCGGGCACAACCTGGATCTGGTAGACGCTACAGGGTGGGACCTGCGCGCATGGGAAAAGGCCTTGGGCGAAACGCTGCAGGCCAGGCGAGATGAGCAGGCGCGGCTTCGACGGCTGATCGCCAAGGTGCGCACTTCGCGCCGCGGCATTCGCCGAAATTTCTATGACGCTGATATTGTTCGCATCATCAAATTGGCTGAAGGAGGCTCGCCCGTAGGAACTATCGCCGAGCGCTCCGGGCTGCCCAAAGAGCAGGTCAAATTCATGCTGGAGACCATGGGGCTTGACAAAGCTGTAGGACCCGTCCTACGCTCACGCCCTGCAATCGACACCAGCGCGCGAGGCTTGGCCTCCGTACCCGGCGAATCCGGGGGCGCTACCGCCGTGAATTCCGGGGAGCCTATGTAGGCATCGACGGCCCCGAAGTCGAGTGGATTGTTCCATTCAATTTCGGAGAGCCATCATGCCTTTCACGAACGAAGAACTCACCGCCGCGGCCAAGGTTTCGCTGGACTTCTACCTGCGCAACAAGCCGCCCGTCGATCAGATCAACGTCGCCCACCCGCTGTACAAGCGCCTGAACTCGAAGAAGGCGAACTGGTCGGGCGGCCTGCAGAATGTCGTGGAGCAGCTGCGCTTCACCAACGACAGCAACTTCCAGTCGTACTTCGGCCCCTCCGAAGTCACGTTCAACACGAAGCGCACCGTTGACCAGGCCAAGTTCGCCTGGGGCAACGTGTTCGACGGCTTCGCGATGGACGAAGACCAGCTGGCCCAGTCCGGCATCAAGATGACCACGGACAAGTCCGCGGTCGCCAGCGACGCCGAGATGATCCAGCTGACGAACGTGCTGGAAGAGAACAACGCGACGCTGGTGACGGGCTTCGAGGAAGGCCTGGATCTGGCCCTTCACCGCAGCAACTCCGGCGACGCGAACCTGCCCCCGGGCCTCGATCACCTGATCCAGACCGACCCGTCGGCCAGCTCGGTGGTCGGTACGATCAACCAGTCCACGTCCAGCTGGTGGCGCAATTACGCGGCCATCAACCTGAACCCGGACGACCTGATCAACGAGATGGAAATCGCCTGGCGCGAGTGCACCCGCTACGGCGGTCAGGCCCCGGACTTCATCCTGGTGGGCTCCGACTTCCTGGATGCGTACCGCCAGCAGGCCGGTCTGACCATCAACCGCAACGTGTTCAACGGCGGCAACACCAACGGTGGTGTGAGCCTGGACGCTGCGGTGACGGCGGTCTACTTCAAGGGCGTCGAGCTGGTCTGGGATCCCGTGATGGACATCCTGGACTCGCTGGATTCCCCGGCGATCCCGTGGGCCAAGCGCTGCTACTTCATCAACACCAAGACGGTGAAGCTGCGCCCGATCGAAGGCTACTGGATGGTCGATCGCCAGCCGCCGATGGTGTACAACCGCTTCGTCCACTACTTCGGGCTGACCGGCAAGTACGCCGTGACCATCAACAAGCGCCGCGCCAACGCGGTCCTGTCGATCTACTAAGGGAGCACGCCAACATGCGCGCATTTGCACAGTCCAATACGGCGTTCGACCTGCTGGCGAACGACATCCCGATCGGCTCGACCGCCGTCGTCAACGGCGCCAACGGCCTTGTGCTGCAGGGCTCCAATGACTCGGCGTTCACCTCGCCTGTGACGCTGGCCACCACGACCACGGCGGCGCCGTTCCAGACCGTCGTGCTGGCCTACCGTTACATCCGAGTGTCCACCGCGGCGGTGATGAGCATCCTCTACAACTAGGAGCGAACGTGCACTACACGCAAGTCGAAATCACCCGCGACGAGACCGCCAGCATGAATGTGCTGGTGGGCGCCTGGGAACTGCCGATCCTCGAAGCCAAGCATGGCGACGAGCGCATGAAGGTCGGCGAACTGCGCGAGTTCAAGAACCGTGAGTGGCCGACCGATCCGCGCAGCGAGATGCAGCGCCTGAATCGCCTGTACGGCGTGACAGGCTCCGGCGACAACGCTGTGTCGTTCGCCGAGAAGGTGTACGGCTCGGGCAGCGCCGGCATCAAGGCCCTGGGCGCGGCGATGGAAGCTGCGCGCAAGGCCGCGGAGCCGAAGCGCAAGCCGAAGGGCTCGGACCTGGTGGGCAAGACGGGCTGAACCCGCGCGACGGGAAGCGGTGCGTAAAGCACGAATGAAGGGCTGCTTCGTGCAGCCCTTTGTTTTTGGAGACAGTGAATGCCAGCGATTCGCGGAACATTGACAGAAGGCGCAGAGACGCAAGTTGATGCCAGTGGGCCGTTCGGCATCGCGGTCCCGCTAGATGCTGAAGCCAATCGTATTGCGTTCCTGGCGGTCAATCTATACGACCTGACCCCTGGCGAGGACGTGCAGGGGTTCACCGTCACCAGTGACGTGCCTGATGCCACTGTGCATTGGCTGTACTACCAGGCGCCCAACAATACTTTCGTGCAGATGCTGTTCGCCGCTGTGGCGGTGCCGGATGACTTCACGGGTCCCGTCACTTTTACCTTGACGCCTACTCCCGGCGCGGTCGGCAATCTGGATTACATACCGCTGTCGATGACCATATACGACGCGAACCAGGATGATGCGGAGCTGACGCTGGCTGAATTCGTGCAGCAGGAGCCTGCCGCAACACCGCTCAGCATCGCCATGGGAGTGCCGCCCGACGGCGCGGCCTTCCTTGCTTTTGGCGGCGCCGTGGGAAACGCGGCTGATATTCTTGATTCGACCATCAACGCGATCGAGATAGATTCTGGCCTGCAAATGTCCGAAGGCGGCGATGTAGGCAACGTAATGATGGCGTTCCAAGGGCCGGTACAAAGCGGAGAAAATGGCGACGCTGAGTTCGACGGCAACGACGTACTTTCTCTGGTGCATACTCTCGTTGGTTTCTTTTTCAGGGAATACACCGAGCCCACCGAGTGCGCGGATGTTACCGGGTTCAACTGCACCCCGTTTCCCGACAATGACAACCTGACGCTTGCGGAATACCGCCGAAAGATGTTGATCCGTGCCGGCTTCGCTACGATTGCGGACAACCCGCCTCCGGGCACCGTCGCGTTGTTCAACAGCTTCCTGGAAGATGCGCAGAACTTCTTGTACCGCACCTACCCGGCGCTCGAAACCCGCTGGATATTCAGGTGGGAGCTAGAAGAAGGCGTGCGGTTTTATGGGCTGCGCAGCAATGACGACACCAATCTTGGGTGTGTCCGGCTCGATGCGTACAAGAACATCGAAGGCGCATGGCTGATTGACTTAAACGGCGCATGGCTGCCTTTGGTGTCCGGCATTCCGCCGTATTTCTATACGACTGTGAACCAGCCAGGGCTGCCAGTGAGGTACGAGATTCGTCAGTGCATCGAGATTTTCCCGGCGCCGCCGGCCGATGGCTACTATCTCGCGATCAAGGGCCATTTCGGCAAGCAGCCTTTCACCGAGGACACCGACAAGCCGACGATCGACGGCGAATTGGTGTATCTGTGGGCATTGGCGAACGCACTGGCTTACTACGGCAAGTCCAGCGCTGACAGCGTGGCGGAGCAGGCGAAAGTGTATCTCGGCCAACTGGTGGCAGGTACGCACGGCTCGAAGCGTTACGTGCCTGGCACGCGCCCGTTGCCGCCGGCCATCCAGCCCATCTTTTTGCCGTACCCGGATCCATGATGCGAACGCTGCAGTTCACAGCACAGAAGGACGGCATCAACCGCCAGCGCATCCGCGGCGGCGCACGCGCGGATTCGCTTTACGATCTGGTCAACGGATACATCACCGAAGAGAACACGATCGTTCAGCGTGATGGCACCGTGCGCGATGCAGTGCTGGCTGCGACCACCAAAGGGCTTACGGCATTCGATGGGCTGCTGCATACCTTCTCTCACCAGCTGGAGGAATACACCCCGGTCGGTTATCTGGCCAACGTGCTGTCTCATCCTACGGACTCGGACGCTACGCTCGTTGAGATCCACTACGCGAAGCCCTTCATGGGCGCGCTCTATGTGGTCGCTGAATGGAGCGACGGCGGCGTGTTTCACTACTGGCTGGCGTACAGCGGAGAATGGACCGCGGACACCATCTACCGCGACGGCGATGTGGTCATTCCAACAGCGCCGAACGGGTTGCTGTACAAGGCGGTGGCGAACAACCCCGCGGCGCCCACGCAGGCATGGCGCCCGCTTACCAACTACGTGGTTGGCGATAAGGTGCTGCCCAGTGTCTACAACGGCTACTATTTCGAGGTGACTTCTACGCAGGGAGACGCGCCTATCTCCGGGCCAGTCGAACCGACGTGGAATGCGACCGAAGGCGCGCTCACGGTTGAATCCGCTGATGGTAGCGGCGCCCCAACTTCGAGTGCAGCAGATGCGGGCGCGCCACAGCCGCCACCTGACATCCAGGATCGCTACGGCACTGATGCGTTGAGCCCGTCTTCCGCGGCTGCGGTCGCAGCTTCTGACACCATACCGCTGTGGTCGCCGGGCACGCTGTATCAGCCCGGGGACCTGGTAAAGCCGCGCTCGGTCGCGCCTGTGGTCAGCTCTGCTATCCCAAACGCCAATTTCGAATCCGGCGATACGGCGTGGACGAAGGGGACAGGTTGGCACATAACCAACGTCTCAACTCCGGGGCAGAACGGGTTCTACCCATACCAGGGCGCGTGGTACGCCTACTGGGATGAGGCTGAAGCGACGTTCGGCATCGACAACTATTTGTCCATGTCATCGACGGTGCCTGTCGTCGCCGGGCAGTTCGTTTCAGCCAGCTGCTATGACTCGCGCAAAGGCGGCAACAACTCCGGTGTAGCTGGCCAGCTGGTGATGCTGTGGTACGACGATTCCGACACGCTGATCAAAGAAACCGGGGGCACCTTTAGCGACACCACGCACACCAAAGCGTACCGGGTGTTCACGGTGCAAGATGTCACCCCCGGCGGCGCCACGAAGATGCGCGTTGCGTACAAGGCGCGACGCGATTCGCCGTCGTCGCCAGGCGGCCGCTGCGCGATTGACGCTTTTACGTGGGATTACGTCAACTTGTCGCCCACCTCGGCGGACTTCACCGTGTACCAGGCGGTGCAGCCAGCCGCCGGCATGTCTGGCACGGCGGAGCCAGTGTGGCCCGGCGATGGCAACACCGTGGTGGACAACGAGGTGACGTGGCTCGGCGGCATCACTTCCGTGGTCACATGGACCGCGCGGCCCATAATGAAGTCAGGGGCCACGGAGCCTACGTGGGGCGAGCAGCCAGGAAGCTCCGTAGCGGACAACACCATTTCATGGCTGGCGACCACCGGCTTTGTTGAGGAAGCGCCGAACTCGAAGATCGTGACGCAAGCGGCGAAGAAAATCTTCGCAGGCGACGATGACATTGTGCGGTACTCGGCGACGGTCAACCCGCTCGACTGGACAAGCGCGCAGGACGCCGGCTACTTGCCGACCGGGCTGAACGCGTATGGATCCAACCCAGTTGCGGTGCTCGGGTTGTACCGAAGCAACCTCGCGGTGTTCAACAGCGGCGGCTTTCAGCCGTGGCAGGTCGATGAGGACCCGGAGCTGATGCAGATCCTTGACGGCTTGCCGGTAGGTTCTACCTACCACAAGGCGTATCAGTCGGTGGCCAACGACGGCGTGTTTTTGACCCAACTCGGCTATCGCAGCGTGAGTGTCGCGGAAGGCGCGACAAACCTGCAGACCGAAGATGTCGGCAGCCCTATCGACCCTTTGGTAGTGGCCAAGTTGCGCGCTGACTTGTACGACGCGAATTCCATCTACTATCCGGCACGCGGTCAGTATTGGGGCTGGTTTGGCGAAGAAGTGTTCGTCTGCACGTTCACAAAGCGCCGCCGCAGCTGGAGCCGCTACGTGTTCCCGGAAGCGCTGACAGATGCGACGCTACTGGACAACGACCTGTTCCTGCGCACCGCCACCAACAAGGTATGGAAGGTCAGCGCTGATGCGCTGATGGACGACATGAGCGCGGCCGGCGCTTCGGACGGCGTTGAGTTCGAAGGCGTGGCATGGTGGCCAGCGCTGGATCTGGGCAACATGGGTGTGAACAAGCAGCTCGATTGCTTCGATCTGGTGTGCACCGGCCGCGTGACAGTGCAGATCGGGTATGACCAACGCGACCCGACGGTGCTGACGGACGGCTACACATTGCAGGGCGACACGTTGCCAGGCACGTCGATCCCGTTCCCAATTTCAGGGCCCAGCTTTGCGCCGAAGCTGACATTCGCCGGCAACCAGGCCTGGGAATGGAATGCGATGAATCTCTACGTTCAGGACTCCCGCGGCAGCGGGTTTGCAGGGTAAACTCGGAGCACTTATGAGCTTCCTCGGTATCAAAAACCCGTTCCGTACCGGCTCCGGCGCAGTGAAGCGCGAGGCCGAGCAAGCAGCCACTGCGCGGCAGGGGCGCGCTGCGAACCTGACTTCGTTCATCGACAGCATCTTCGCCGATCCGCGGCGTGAGCAGCAGACAACCAGCTTCATGGACGCGCTGCGCACCAACCTAGGAGACCAGACCAACCGCGGCTTTGCCGACGTAGGCCGGCAGACGAAGTTCGCCACGGCTCGACAGGGGCTCACCGGCGGCCGCGTGGACGTGGACCGGCAGCGCTTGAACCTTGAGGATCTGTTCAAGCGCCGCATCGGCGACGAAGCGCAGGTACAAGACGCCGGCAACCAGCTGCGCACGCAGGATCAGGCCACGCGTCAGTCGCTCATCAGCGGCGCCTATGGCACGGCCGATGTCGGGCAGGATGCCATGCGCGGATTGATCGGCTCGCAGGCGAAGAACGCCGGCTACATCAGCTCGCTGCTTCCTGGTTTCGTGCAGGACACCGGCCGCGGCTTGGCCGGGGCTTTCAGCACGCGAGCCAATGTCGATGCATTTCGCCGCGGGCTGGGCGCTCCACCGAAACTCGGCACCCCGATAATTCCGGCAGGCGGCTTCAGCACGGGAGACTTCTGATGGATCCCATCATTGGCACAGGGCTGAGCATCGGCGGCAATTTGCTGCAGGGACTTACCGGCGCTTCGGCCGCGCGCAAGCAGAACAAGATCCTCGGCGAAGGCACGCGTCAGCAGAACCGCGCCGGCATGGAATCCGCCGGGGTGATGGCCGACTTCCTGTCGCAGCTGCGCGGATCGCGGCCGAATCCTTCGGCGGAGCGCGGTGCGTTCAGCGCGACGTTGGCAGCACCGCCGGTTGCAGGACCAATCACTGGCAGCCGCCAGTTCGCAGCCGACAGCGCCGCCGCGACGAGCGACGCACGCGGTTATGGCTCCAACCTAGCCGACCTGTTCGCTCGCATCCGAGCGCCGCAGCTGCAGCGGCAGAATGAAGCGCAGACGATGGTGCGCATGGGCGATGCGCTGCGCCCGATTCAAATGCGTTCCCAGGACGATGAATTTCTCACCAACCTGCGTGCTGGCATGAAGAAGCCGAACCCTTGGCTCGGGCTTCTGGGACAGGGCATGACGCAGGCCGGCAACTACATGGTGTCCAATGGCTGACGCATTCGCTGATGTCCTGGCTCCGCCTCCGCCGCCCCAGGCGCGTTTCACGGACGTGCTGTCCGCGGCGTTTGGCGCAGGCCCCGACCGCATGGGCTCCTACCAGAAGGGGCTCGACGCCGGTTCGACGTATCGCCTACGTACTGCGCAGACTGAAAGCGCACTGGCTGAAGCCGAGAAGCGCCAGCAGGAAGCCATGGCGGAGTCGATCGCAAACGATCTGCGCCGCAAGGTGACGGCCAACCCGAGCTACACGCCAACGGTGTCCGAGCTGCTGGTGATCTCCACTGGCGCCAACGATTTCTCCAACGCGCGTCTCGGCTACCAGGAGCATGGCTTCCGCGACACGCTGGGCGACCCCAACGCCGCACCGGCCGCGCAGTTCGCAGCCGGTCAAGGCGTAATGGGCAAGGTGCTGCCGAAGATCGAGGCGCTGGGCCCGGGGCGCGAGATCGACCTGATGACGCAGCAGGCCAGCACCAATCCTGTTGGCGAGGCGCAGATCGCCAACTACCGCGAGCCGAACAGTCAGGCCGCGGCCGGTGCTGCCGCCGGGCAGCCGCTTGTGCGCAGCTCACCGCTGGGGCCGGTGCAGAGCACCGACGGCGGCCGCACATGGGCGCCGGTGCTGAACAACCGCGATGTCGCCGACTTCAATGCGGCGCGCACGGCAGGAGCTGCGACGGGCCAGAAGCAGGCGGCGCTGTACGCCAACCTGAACACGATCGACACCTTCAAGGCCGATGTGGATCAGCTGCTGACCCATCCGGGGTTCAGCGCCATCTTCGGCGCGAGCACGCTGAACCCGCTCAACTACATCCCCGGCACCGACGCGCAGGGTGCCATGGCGTTGCGCGACAAACTGAACTCGCGTTCGTTCCTGGTTTCCATCCAGGCAATGCGAGGCATGGGCGCGCTGTCCAACGCAGAAGGCGCTAAGGTCGAAACGGCGCTTACGGCGGCGCTGAAGCCGGGGCTCAAGGACGACGAAGCTGTGTTGCGTCTCGGCGAGCTTAAAGTGGCGATCGACAACCTGCGCACCGTGGCGCTGCAGGAGGCGAACGCGACGGAGAATGCGCTGACACCACCGGGCGCCGTACCTGGAGGACAGCCGCGTGCTTTCGCCTCGGAAGCCGAAGCGGTTGCAGCAGGCGTGCGCCCCGGCGAGCGTGTCATCATTGGCGGCGTGGCCGGCACCTGGGAGTGACGCATGGGCTTTCGTCCTGACAATGCAGCTGTTGCCGCTCCCGCAGGCCGGTTTCGCCCGGACTCTGCGCCTGCGCCGCGCAAGCAGCCGCGCGTCGTGCAATCCTTGGGTGATGTCATCCCCGGCGAAGTCGAAGGCACCGACTATGTATTCGACAAGCCGGCAGCTGCCGCGCCTGCACAGCCCAGCTTGCTGCGCACCGCAGGCGGCGTGCTCGACAACGTGCTGCCGGCCATCACCAGTATCCCGGCCGCGGCCGCCGAGTCCGCTGCGCGGCTGACCGGCTTTGGCCCGCAGGGACAGCGCGCGGCCGCCGACGCGTTCCAGATCCGACCCTTCACCCAGGCTGGCCGTGACGTGGAAGCCTCGGCCACTGCAGCCGTAGCGCCGAAGGTGGCTGCCATACTGAACCGCGGCGCCGCGGCGCTCGATTCGACGGGTATCCCCAACCTGTCTCGCGATGTTGGCGCGCTGCTGCAGACTGCCGGCGACGTGGGCAATGTCGCAGGCGTCGGCGCACCGCTGGCCATGCTGGGCCGCGAGGCCGCTGCAGCGAGCAGTGCCGCGAAAGGCTTCCGCGATTCGGCGAAGCTGGGCAGTCAGCGCACGCCCGAGCAGATCACGGCTGCCGGCGGCTTCAAGGTGCGCCCATCCGATGTCGAGGCCGCAGGCGGCAAGCCCGGCACCATGGCGAAGCTGGGGGAGACGGTTGGCGGCAGCTCGCCGCTGAAGCGCGATTACATCCTTAACAACCTGGAAGCGACCGAGCGCATGGCGGTCGAGGAACTGGGGCTGCCGGGCGGCACGAAGCTGACGGAGGACGTGTTCCGCCGTGTCGAGGCGCCACACGCCGAAGCGTACAACGCCATCGAGCGCATCCCGCAGATCGACTTCGACCAGAACTTCATTGACGAGCTGACCGGCATCGGCAGCGGCAACCCACTGACCTCAACGCCGCCAGCAGTCACAGCTATGCAGGAAGACATCCTGCGCAATGCCGGCGCATCGGGCAAGAACCTGCGCATGAAGATCAGCGACCTGCGGCAGCAGGCTCGCGACAATCTGGCCACCGGCGCCGGTGAACAGGTCGCACCTCGCGATCGCACGCTGGGCAAGGCGCAGATCGCCGCGGCCAATGCCCTGGAAGGACTGCTGGAACGCAAGGTTCCGCCCGACATGCTCGATGCGTACCGCAAGGCGCGCCAGTCCTTCGCCGTGACCAACATGATGCGCCGCGCGCAGACGCTGGGCGAGCGCATCGACCCGCAGGTCATCGCCCGTGAGGCCGAGATCAACCCGGCCATCAACGGTCGCATGAAGATCGTCGCTGACCAGGCCGACCGCTACCCCAAGGTGTTCAGCGCCTCGGTGCCCGAGACGGGCAGCGACGCGCAGGGCATGCTGGCCCGGCTGGGATCCGGCGCGGCCGCAGGCGCCATGGGCGGCGGCGCGCTGTTCGGCCTGCCGGGCGCGGTGGGCGGCGCAGCGGCAGGCGTCGCCATCCCCTCGGTGGTGCGCAAGATCATGGGCCGCACGTCCCCGGCAGCCGACATCGAGGCGGCTGCCCCGACATTCTTCCAGCAGCCTATCCCGCGCACCGTGCGCCCGCCACCCGAGCCACAGGCCCCCGTGCCGCCCAGCGGCTTGTTCGCCGACGAGCTGGCGCCTCCGACGGCCATGACGATGCCGGCCGCCGGTCGCCCCGAGCCAGGCACGCTGCCGTTCAACCAACTGCTGGCTGACCAGATGGCCGGCGACCTGACGCTGGAGGGCGCATTGCCGCCTGCGCCGGCCCCGCGTGCCCCGGGCGGCCGTCCGCTGGACACCATCGACTTCGCGCCTCCCGTGCCTCCTGCGGCGCCCGGACAGGCCCTGCCGCCGTTGACGCAGGAGCAGCTGCGGCTGGCCCCAGAACAGCCCCTGAGCCTCGTGGATGAGCGCCCGCTGTCGATCGCCGCCATGCTCGATGAAAGCCTGCCGCTGGACGCCACAGGCGCCGGCCGTGGCATTCAGGGCAGCTTCGCCGACCAGCTGGGTCCGGTGGCCCCGCGGATGGATGAGCTGCTGTTCGAGGATCCGCGCGGCATGCCTACTCGCCCCCGTGGCGTCAGCGGCCCGCGCTCCGCGCAGCTGACCGACCCGCGCCTGCCGCGAGGCCTGGAGCTGGTGGACGACACGCCGCCCCCGCAGCCGATGTTCGGTCCAGGGGATGAGTTTCCGGGCCCGGCCGGCGGCAGCTTCTCGGAGCTGATCGGTGAGGCTGCACCGGCGCAGGATCTCATTGGCGATCGACTGTACCGCGGCGTGCCCGAGGGCATGGACCCCAACGCGCCGAACGAGCGTGGCTTCACCACATGGTCGAATCAGCGCGATGTGGCCAGCCAGTACGGCCCGAACATCGGGGAGACGCAGTTCGACCCGAGCACCAACGTGCATCTGGGGACGCTGGAGGATGCGCGCCAACTGCTGGGCTTGCCGCGCGAGGCGACGGCGCAGGACATCGCAGAAGCCGCCATGCGGCGCTTCATGGGCGCCAATCAGACGGCATCCTATGATCTGCCGCCTGAACTGGGAGGCACGCCGCGCGAGTTCATTCGCTTCGGCCCCCAGTAGTCATGGCACGCGTAAAGGTAAAAGTCGAGCGCGGCAACGGCCTGCAGCAAGTCGTCACCATCGACACGCAGGCCACGCGCGGCGCGAGGCTTGGCACCGATGTGTATCTGCCGGACGGAGAGGTTGCCACACCGCCGACTTTTCGTTCATGGCTGGGGCTGTCATCGACAAGCGGCGGCAGCTCCAGCAGCTCTGGCGGCCCATCGCTGTCTTCGGTTCTGACGACGAAGGGCGACCTGGTTACGCGCGATTCCCAGGTGCAGCGCCTGGGGATTGGGCCGGAAGGCCGATACCTGCGTTCTTCCAGCGGCTTGCCGGCATGGGCGCAAATTCAGTATTCGGAGATCAATGACACTCCGCCACAGATGCTGGTGCAGACCGATGCCAGCAAGGACTGGGATGCGGACGACTTCATAAAAGGATTGAACATCATCCGCGTCAGGTACGCCGGAGCGGCCACTGTTCGCTTGCCGACCACTCTTGCGGTTGGTAGGATCATAGCGGTAAAAGCCGAACTCGGCACAGCTCTTGTCACCACTTACGAGGCTTAGCGCATGAGCAACAATGACCCGAATTCACCCGAGTACGTGCCGACGCCGAAGCCCAAAGTGGCCGGCACCGTGCACCCGCTGGTGGCCGCTCATGCCACCAAACCGAAGAAGGCGCCGCGCGGCGTTGGCATCGTGTACGCCGCAGACGGCACGCCGCGCATTTCTGCCGACTGGGTGAACAACCTGTCGGCGGAGCACCGCAAGTGGGCAGAGCAGGATCTGCGAGCCCATGGGTACCAGCTCACCGCGGAAGGTGAAGTGCAGAAGCTCAATACGGAGGGTTCGCAGTAATGCCAGTTGTTGCAACAGCCGCACGCAACGCAGCGTGCAACGGCGTCGTCGATCTGATCGACGCTGGAAGCGGGGCAGGTGCCCTGGTCTTCCGCACAGCAGCCAGCGCCGAAGTGGCAACACTGCCCTTCAGTGATCCGGCTTTCGGCAACGCCTCCACCGGCGTGGCCACCGCGTCGGCGATCACCAGTGACACGAACGCAACGGGCGGCACCACGGATCGCGCGACGATGGAAGACTCGGACGCGAATGTCATCCTGACCGTTTCGGTCGGCACCAGCGGCGAGGACATCAACCTGTCCAGCGTTGTCATCGGTGCGGGGGACACGGTGAGCATGTCTTCGCTGACGGTGACGATGCCAGCCGGTACGCTGTAGCGCTGTAGGAACCGGAGTAACAAGGGGCGCCCATGGCCAAGACTCCCGTAGCCAAGGCGTTCCCGATGTACTTGTGGGCTGACGGCAGCTTTCAGTCCAGGCCGTCACCCTTCCCGTTGGCGATCTCAGCCAACGGGCGTCATCTGGTGGATGCCCAAGGCAATCCCTTCATCCTGTGGGGGGATACGCCGTGGTCTGCAGTGAACCAGATGACCACCGCGCAGATGGACGTGTACCTGGATGACCGGGCGGCCAAGGGCATCAACGCCTTGCTGTTCAATCTGCCAGACGAGAACTACTCCACCAACACCCCGACATACCGGAACGTCAACGGGGACGATCCGTTCGGCAACATGTCACC
>JACCDR012463551.1_pt1 | contig 18262 bp, 24 predicted proteins | sample 7446431 | NCBI WGS metagenome assembly JACCDR01 (sample SAMN15323443, study PRJNA562643) | freshwater metagenome | isolation source: river surface water | place: USA:Blue River Watershed | collected 2017-08-17
CCATCACCGAAGAAGGGGGCGGCGGTGGCGTGCAGAAGTTGCGGGGGCCCCTGCGCCCAGCGTCGAGGTGGCTTCGGAAGGGAATGCGCCTGAGCCGCAGGGCGCCTCCGCTCCTACTGCGCCGGAAAAGCCGGCGACGATGTTGGACGCCATCAATCAGGCGCTGGATGCTCCTGAAGCGGCTGGCCAGGCGCGCGACGAGAAGGGCCGTTTCGCCAAGACGGAAGCCGAGAAGGCGGCCGAACTGGCAGCGAAGCCGCCCGAAGCGAAGGTCGATCCGACGAAGCCCGCCAAGCCGGAGACGCCCGACGAACTGCTGCAGATGCCGGAGGGCCTGCAGCCGAAGGCGCAGCAACGCTTTCAGAAGCTCGTGGAGACCAACAAGGAGCTGGCCGCACGCGTCGAGCAGGCCGACCAGCAGACCAGCTACATCCGCGAGACGTTCCAGCAGCACGGCGTGAGCCGGCAGCAGTTCGAGCAAGCGGTCCAGTTTATCGGCGCGGTCAACTCCGGCGACCTGGAAAACGCGCTTCGGGTTCTGGATCAGCAGCGGGCGGAGATCGCGCTCGCTCTTGGCAAGCCGCTGCCCGGCGTGAACGTGCTCGAGGAACACCCGGATCTGCGCCAGGCTGTGGACGCGATGCAGATCACCGAGGCGCACGCGATGGAGATCGCCCGCGCTCGCCGCGCAGATCAAGTCGCGCAGCAGCAGCACCAGATGACGCAACAGCGTCAGGTCGAAGAGCAGCGCACGCAGCAGGCGGTCAACGCCGGACTGATGGAGATCGACAAATTCTGCAAGCAAGTGGCGCAGACGGACGTGGACTTCCCGGCCATCGAGGCGCTGCTTCTGCCTGAGATCAAGAACCTGATTTCTGGACTGCCTCCGACGCAGTGGAAGTCGGCCATCGAGACGCAATACCGGCTGCTCAAGCAGGCCGCTGCGGCTCGCGGGCCTTCCACCGTGTCGCAGACGGTCCTTCGCCCAACGGGCAGTGCTTCGCCGGCCGCACGGCCGCGCAGCTTGCACGAGGCGATGTGGGGGGCTCCGGCTCCCTAGCGCGTAACGCTGGCATCGCGCACCAGCACGGCCGGCGGGCCTGAACGCACGGCGTAAGCCCAATCGCCAAGGGCATGCAGACGGATAGCGGATTCGTCCCCGCGTGTTGTCGGCTTCGGCCGGCTTGAGTCATCACACACGGAGATCAACATGCCTTTTTCCGCACAAGACATCCAAGACGCCGGCAAGATCGGCCTGGATTTCTACCTGGCCGACAAGCCCGTCGACCAAATCGCGCTCGAGCGCCCGATCATGAAGGCCCTGATGGGCAAGAAGAAGTCGGCGCCCGGTGCCAAGCAGTTCGTGGTCGAGCAACTGCGCGCCCGCTACAGCTCGAACTTCCAGTGGTTCAACGGCTCGTCCATCGTGACGTACAACCGCCGGCAGACCGTCGAACAGGCCAACTTCGCATGGCGTTCGTGCCATGACGGCTTCGCGCTGGACGAGGACCGACTCGCTCAGAACGGCATCATCGTCACGGACGATCGCGGCCCCACGAAGGCCAGCGATTCCGAGAAGATCATGCTGACGAACCTGATCGAAGAGCAGGCCGAGGTGCTGCGCCTGGGCTTCCAGGAGCAGTTCAGCTACCAGCTGCATCTGGACGGCACGCAGTCGACCGACGCCATCGCCGGCCTCGACTCGCTGGTCTCGCTGGCGCCGACCTCCGGCACCGTGGGCGGCATCGACCGCGCGTCGGCCGCGAACGCTTACTGGCGCAACAACGTCTCGACCGGTCTGACCACGACCACTTCGACCGGCACCATCCTGAACCAGATGGAAGTGCAGTTCCGCCAGTGCGCCCGCAACGGTGGCCGCCCGGACCTGATCGTCGCCGGCTCGACCTTCATCGACGGCTACCGCAACTTCGTGCTGAACACCTTCGGCCGCATGGACTTCGGCCCGAGCAACACGAAGCGCGTCGAGGGCGGAACGTCGGTGCTGACCTTCCAGGGCACCGAGGTGCAGTGGTCGCCGGAGTTCCAAGAGTTGGACAGCCGCTATGCGCCGGCCACGCTGTGGGAGAAGCGCTGCTACTTCCTGAACACGCAGACGATCACGCTGCGCCCGCTGCAGGGTCACGACATGATCTCCCGGAAGCCGCCGCGGGCCTACGACCGCTACGAGTACTACTGGGGCCTGACCTGGCGCGGTGCTCTCACCATGAACCGCGCCAACGCCAACGCCGTCCTGGCGCTGACCTGACGTGACGAAGGGGCCGGCAATGACTGCAGCGCCGGCCCCTGTTTCCACTTGCAGTTGCCTGCGGTGGCCCGGCGGCGCCGCTTGCATTTCGGCCGGTTCGCCGGCCGCTTTTTGACCCGCCGGACACACAGGAGCCACAAATGGCCAGGACCGCCGCTTCCGAATCCATCGCGCCCAAGGTGCTTTCGCGCCGGGTGCTCGTCAACATCAAGCGCGACCAGACGACCGCGACTCCGCGCGTCGTGTGGCAGCACGAACTGCCCATCCTCGAGGCGATCTACGGCGAAGGGAACGTCCCCATCGTCGAGCCGGAGACGCTGGACGAGGGCTACACCGACAAGCCGTCGCGCGAACTGCTCATCTACAACAAGGAGCAGGACAAGATCCCGCGTCCGAGCGAGGCCAACGGCATCGACTTCGTCTTCATCGGCTCGCCGGCTGTCGAGTACGAGCGCCTGGTCGGCGCCTACGGCATGCACCCGGAAGTGCGGATGTCCTGGGTCGAGAACGTCTACGGCCGATTCCAGTCCGGCCGTTTCTCCGCCGTCATCGGCAAGCCGACGCTGGACGATCTGCCCGAGCCCCAGCTGCGCCAGCTGGTGAGCGACTACGGCGGCCCGGAAGTCGCCAAGAAGACCGAAGCCAAGGATCTGACGCGCGTCGCGGCGGAACTCGGCGTCGCCATCGACTGAGGGAGGCAGCATGCTGATCCTGATCGAAAAGGACTCCGCGACCAAGGTGCCGCGGGAAGTTGCCGACGCTGACGAGGCTCGCGCGTTTGAGCAGCAGGGCTTCGTCGTGCACGTCGTCAACGAGGACGGCAGCACCTCGCCGCTGGGCGGGGCGCCGCAGCCTGAGCCGGCCGAAGAGGCTCCCAAGACCAAGCGCCGCAAGGCTGAGGGCTGATCGTGGCATATCGGACCCTGGGCGAACTCCGCAGCCTGCTGCGAACCCGACTTGGATTCGGCGCTCAGGGCTCGTCCGGTGGCGCCAACCAGACGCTACTGGACAGTCTGCTGCAGAACGCTCAGGTTCAGCTGTACTGGCTGCAGGACTGGCGCCACCTGATCGCCTACGAAGACTTCACGACTGGAGTCGGCCAAACGCTGTACGACTTCCCGACCGACTGTGCGCAAGACCGCAGGCTGCTGCGGCTCGAGGTGAACTACGCGGGCGAGTGGTCGCAGCTTGGCGAGGGGATCACGACCTCGATGCGATCGACGGTCGACACGCGATCGGTCCCGGCACGCTACGAGCGCTTCGCACAAATCGAGATTTACCCGGAACCGGACGTCGCAACGTACACCCTCCGCGCCTGGTACGTGAAGGATCTGCTGCCGTTCTTCGACGATGCCGACCGCGCGACTCTGGACGACCAGATGATCCTGCTGCACGCCATCGCCAACGGCAAGGCGCACTACAGGCACCCTGACGCCAAGCTGTACGAGGGCCAGCTGAACACGCTGCTCGGCAGCATCCGCGGCCAGTCCTTCGGCTCGAATGGCGTCTACCGCCGCGGCAACGAGAGCGCCGTCGAACGAAAGCCGGCGGTGGTCGGGAGGGATGTCTGATGGATCTGGAATCCAAACTCGCGCAGGCCATTGCCGCCGCAGCCGCTGACAAGCCTCGCGGAGAACTGCTGACGGGCTTCCGCTCCAAGCACATGGGCGGCGGCGACTTCAACGAGCAGAACACCGGCCTCGGCTACCGCTCGCCCGATGGTTGGATGCTCGGCGCCTACCGCAACAGCATCGGCAAGCCGAGCGTCTACGTCGGCAAGGAGTTCGCCACGAACCTGCTCGGTGAGGGTGGAGACCATCGCCTCGACGCTGGCGTCATGCTCGGCGGCGTCACCGGCTACGGTCGGCCGGTCACTCCGGCGCTGCTGCCGGAGTTGATCTACCGCATGCCGCAGGGCCGCTCGCTGGCTGCCACAGTGGTCCCTCCGATCAAGGGAGTCGCGCCGGCCACGCTCGCCGTGCAGATGCGCAAGGCGTTCTAATGCCGGCCATCACCTACAGCGACTTCAGCGGCGGCGCAGATCGGCGCCTGTCGATCAACGTCCAAGACGCTTCGCGGCTGTGGACCCTGCGAAACGCGTACATCACCAGCGGGAAGAAGATCAAGAAGCGGCCTGGCCTGCGTCGACTCGCTGGCCGGCTGTCCGATGGGTCGTCCGTCTTTACTTTCGGGCTGACCTCGGTCAATGGCGTTCTGTCCGTGTTCAACGACGCCGGAGGCGCGCTCAGCGACCTGCCGGCCGATGTGACTCAGCAGACGCTTGGAATCCCGGTGCTAAGTGGTACGCCCGCAACGCTGCTGGATGTTCCATACGCGGTTGCCTTCCAAGGCTTCCTGTACATCGTTGCCAAGTGGACGCACCCGTCGACAGGGGCTTTCTACAAGCACCACTACCTTGACGGGTCGACCGGCATCGTCAGCGACTCGAACTGCCCGCACGGTCCAAGCATCACCGTGGCCGCCAGCCGCATCTTCTCAGACGGCGGCGCAGTGGTTCGCTACAGCAAGGCCGGAGACGCGTCGGACTGGACGGCTGCAAGTGACGCTGGCTTCTTGCCTGCTGCGCTGCAGCAGAACACCAACAGCACGGTGACAGCAGTAGGTGCGTTCAACGACGCGCTGACGATCTTCTTTGAAGAGTCGTCGCAGGTGTGGGACGTCGCAGTCGACCCGAGCGCCAACAAGATCAGAAAGCGCATCTCTGGGCTTGGCACAACCGCGCCGTACTCGCTGGCCAGCTTCTCGAACGACCTCGTGTTCCTGTCGCCGTTCGGCTTCCGGTCCATGTATGTCAGCAGCCAGACGGATCGAATCGACGATCTGGACGTCGGCTCGCCGATCGATTCGCTCGTGGTGCCAGACGTGGGAGTCGCTGACCCGGCAAGCGATCCGTCCAAGGTCATTGCGGCATGGATTCCGCAGCTCGGCCAGTACTGGGCGGTCTTCAACATGGGCACCTACAGCAAAGCGTGGGTGTACAGCTACTCCAAGGCTTCCAAGCTCGCGGCCTGGTCCGAGTACGTCTTCCCGACCGGGCTCATCATCAAGGGCATTGCTACCAAGTCGGGGAAGGTCTACCTCAGAACCGCGGATAGCCTCTACGAGCTGGCCGACGACCAGTACACCGACGACGGCACCGAGATTGAAGTCGAGGTGCAGATGGCGTTTCAGGATGCCCGCGCGCCTGGCGTGCTCAAGCAGTTCCACTCGGCAGACTTCGTGTTCTCCGGTCAATGGGACGTGTCGTACAAGTACGACCCGCGCGACCAGGCCAAGGAAACCGTGCCTCAGGCCATCTCAGGAGACACGCGTCCAGGCGACCTCGTTGCCGTCGAGGTGTGCGCGCCGGCCATCGCTCCTGTCTTCCGCCACGCTGCCGCCGAGTCTGCACAGATCGACGCCGTGACCATGTACTTCGACACGCTAGGGCTCATGGGCTGATGTTCCGCACGCTGTCACTCGCCGACGCGCTCACGGTATGCGCCGACATGCGCGAGCGGGACTGGCAGTGCGTGCGGGCCATCTGCGGCGACCTGTCGGCAGATGACTTCGCTTCTGACCGCTGGCGCACAGATGGTCCGGCGTGGACGTTCTTGCAGGACGGGGAGCCGACAGCGATCGGCGGCCTGTCGTTCTCGACGCAGTGGTCTGCGGTCTTCTGGATGGTCGCGCGCCCCCGGCTGACGCACCAATCATGGCGAAAACTCTTGCGCCATGCCCGCACAGTGCTCGCCAATGTTTGCGCCCCAGATCATCCACACTACCGGCACCGCGTCGAAGTGCAAACCCTTGCCGGCTGGCCGGAAGCCGATGCATTTGCCTCGCGCCTGGGCCTTCAGCTCGAGGGTCGGCGCTTCGCGGTCGGCCGCGGCGGCGAAAACGTGAATGTCTGGGTGAGGATCGGCGCACCGAAGGAGAAAGCATGGCAACCGGATACGTAGGCCCGAACGGGCAGTGGGTCGAGGTGGCAGATCAGCCGGCGGCGGCTGGCAGCTTCACGCCGATCACCATCACGGCGGGGGAGCAGGCCGCCCCGACTGCCGCGCAGCTGGCCAACATCTGGGCCACGTATCAACTCAACGTGTCGCCGTACACCCGCTATCGAAGCGACGGTGCGGCACTGGTGGCGGAGGGCTGACATGGGCGGCGGAGGCGGCGACGGCGGCTACAGTGCCCGCCAGGCCCAGATGGAGGCCGAGAAGCAGAAGGCGCGCGACGCGCTGAACCTGATGTTCGGCGTGTCCCCGTCTGGCTCCGTTGGCGCTGCCCCAACGAGAGAGCAGTTCACCAAGTCACCTCCGGGCCTCGGCATGATGACCGGCGGCGGATGGGCCGGGAACCGATGGCAGGACGAGCAGCCCGGCCAGGCTGTCCCGGTATTCGACGAAGCCGGGTTCAATGCTGCGATGGAGGCTTGGAAGAACCGGAGCACCGAGGCCGACAAGAACAAGGCCGGGCGCGACGCGCTGTATCAGGGCATCCGAGACAACGCCTTCACGGCCGGGAAGCGGGGCTTCGACGAGATGCGCGACAAGGCTTCTCGTGATCTTCGCTTCTCGCTGTTCGCTCAGGGGCTCAACGGCGGGTCGGTCGACATCGACGAGAACTCGCTGCTCGGCCGGACCTACGACAAGGGACTGCTTGACCTTGGGGCCAAGGCCGATGCCGCGAAGACCGAGTTCGCCAACTCCGATGAACAGACGCGACTCGGCCTACTTCAGTCGATCGATGCCGGCATGGATCAGGGGTCGGCGCTCAGCTCCGCACTGACGCAGATGAGGCTGAACAGCGACCGAGCTGCAGCGGCAGCGCAGGGCACGGCGCTGGACGACCTGTTCTCCAATGCTGGCCTGCTCTACACCAAGAGCAACGCAGCCCGAGGCCGCCAAGCAGCGGACGACTTCTTCTACAACCAGTTCCCGAGCTACCGCGCTTCATCGCGCGGAAACAGCGGGATCATCACTAGCACGAACTGAGGCAAGCATGGGACCGGAAGTCGCAGCAGCACTCGCCCTTGCAGGCACTGGCGCCCAGATGATCGGCGCCCGCCAGCAGCAGAAGCAACAGCGCCGAGTTCTCAATCGGGCGATGGAAGAAACCGACCGCACGCAGCGTCAAGCCACGACGCAAGTGATGGACGAGGCCAAGAAGTACACGCCAGAATCGCGCATGCAGGCCATGCAGGACGCCGAGCAGGCGGCCTACAGCCAGGCGCAATCGGACGTCGGCGGCGGTGCTGCGGCCAACATCCCGACCGCATCGGGCAACGTCTCGGCAGACTACCTCAAGGCGCAGGCTGACCGCGCGCTGTCCGAAGGCTCCCGCCTGACCTCGATCGCCCGGGAGGCCGCCAAGGTGCGCGCGCCGGGCAGCATGCAGAACGCCGAGGCACTGCGCCGCGCGTCCCTGACTGGCGACCTGGCAAGCCGCTGGTCGAAGAATCGCAACATGAGCGCCGCTGCGCAGCAGGACGCCGCCTCTGTCGAGGCGCCTTGGTACTCCGACCTTGGCAAGATCGCATCGGCGGTCGGCTCGGCTGCGCTGATGGCTCCCGGTGCTGGTCTCGCCGGATCTGCCGGAGTGACTGGCGCCAACGGAGCATTCCTCGGTGAAGGTGTCGCGTCCGGCATCGGCGCCTGGGATGCTGCTGGCGCCGCTTCTGTGCCGTGGTGGCAGCGTGCCGCGGCTGTCGCCCCTCGCATCCGATTCCAAGGCTGACCCATGGCTCAAGGCTCCCGCATCCTCTCCGCAGCGACTCCCGGCATGTCGCGGCTGGCCATGGCGCTGGCCGGCGGGGATGGCGCGTATCAGCAGGGTTACGATCAGCAGCTCGGCCTGCAGTCGAAACTGGCGCAGGCGATGGCCGCGGCTCGAGCAGCTGACGCCAACGCCGAAGAGTCTCTCGCCAAGGCCGCAAACGAACGCACCAAGACCGGGATGCTTCAGGGTCGCCCCGGGCTGGTGGAAGAACTTGTCGCCAACGCTGCCGGCACCGATGTCCCGCTCGTGCGCGACATCCGTAGCTTCGTCCAGACCGGCCAGCGGCAGCAGGTTCCGATGGGGCCGGAAACGGCAGAAGGAGCCATGGGCGTCGGCTCGCAGCAGTTCGATCCGGCCATTCAAAGCCGCGTTGCGCGCGAGCTGCAGCGCTTGGCCCCGGTGCTGATGAGCGGCGGAGACATCAAGGTCGACGACTGGGCGAAGGCGCTGAACCAGTACCGCGGGATGGATCTTGGCGAAGATGTGCTCGCTGGCCGGCGCACTGCTGCAGATGTCGGCCGCTCGCAGGCCGCCGTGGAAGCGAAGCCGCTGTACAACTCCGACGCGAACGGCGCCGTGCTCGACCTGTTCGGCGGGGCACTGAACACCGCCAATCCGATGGCGCAGGGCACGATCGCTCTTCGAGGTGCACAGGCAGGCCAGGCCAAGGCGGCAGCGGCAGAAAACTATGCTCAAGCAGGAGCGGCAGGGGCGCGTGCTCGCCAGATCAATGCCGAGATGGCTGACGGCGTGAACCGCTCCGGCCAGAAAGCGCCCACAGGCTACCGCTGGAACGGCGAAGTTCTGGAGCCGATCCCAGGCGGCCCTGCCGACCCCGCGACTAAGGGCGCCAAACTTGCCAAGCCGCCGACCGAGGGCCAAGCCAAGGCGCTGATCTTCGGCTCGCGCATGTCTGTTGCTGACGAGATCCTTGGCGAGCTTGACGGCAAGTATTCGATCAGCGGAGTCAACGCACTGCAGTCGGCGACGAACCTGCCGTTCGGCACCATGGTTGCGGGGCCGATGGTCAATTCGCAGATGTCGCCGGAGTCTCGCCAAGTCGCACAGGCGCAGCGCGACTTCATCAACGCCGTTCTGCGTCGAGAGTCTGGCGCCGTCATCAGCCCCGAAGAGTTCAAGAACGCCGCGCAGCAGTATTTCCCGCAGCCGAACGACGACGAACAGACCAAGCGCAACAAGGCGGCGAATCGGCGTGTAGCCATTGAAGGCATGAAGGCCGAGTTCGGCGAGCAGTCGGCGCCTGAGTACGAGCGCATCGTCAACCAGGCGCGCGAGGCGCGGAAACCGCCGGCAAGGGCTGGAGCCGCCAAGCCGACCGCATCTCCTGCTGGCGGCGCTCAACGAAACGTCGTCGTCGACTTCTGACCATGCCGTACAGCATCACGACCAAGGACGGGATCACGATCCAGAACATCCCGGACGACGAGCCGGCGGACTCGCCGCGCCTGAAGGAGCGCGTGGCGCAGATCCGATCGCAGATGAACCCGCAGCCGACCGACCAGCAGAAGACGCTGGCGTCGCTGCCGATGCGCTTCGCCAAAGGCATGAAGGACGGCATCGACGGCGCGGCACAGCTGCTGCGCTTCGGCGCTGAATACAGCCCGGCCAGCCTGCTGACAAAGGCCGCGACCGGCAAGACTGTCGGCGACATGGTCGACGCTGCCGCCAATGCGATCGGCGGCGAAGGCACGTTCCTAGGCGACGTTGCCGGCATCAAGGGCCAGAACCCGGAGCAGATGCGGCAAAGCATGGTCAATGCCAATGCCGAGTACGAGGAAGCGCGCAAGGCGACAGGTCAGGAAGGCGCCGACATTGCCCGTTTCGCAGGCAACATCGCTAGCCCTGCGAACATCCTGCCGACGAAGATGGTCCCTGGCGGCCCGATCACGGGCTCGGTGCGATCACTTGCTGCTCGAGGCGCCGTGGCTGGAGCCGCTGGCGCTGCCGTGCAGCCTGTGACCGGCGAGAACTACGCCGCCGAGAAGACCGGCCAGATGGCGCTTGGCGCGGCTGGTGGCGCAGTCCTGGCTCCGCTGCTGTCCAAGGCCGGGGAGTCCGCTGCGCGTGTGCTGCAGTCCTACCGCAGCCGCGGAACGGTCAACGTGACGCCGGAGGGGCTTCGCCAGCAGATCACCCGCCAGCTCGCCGCGGACGGCATCGACGCCGACCAGATCCCGCAGCACGTCTTCAAGCGTCTGCAGGACGACGTGACGGCAGCACTCGCCACCGGAAAGAAGCTGGACCCAGCCGCCGCGCTTCGTCAGCAGGACTTCCAGTCGCTTGGCCTGCCGGCGCTGCGTGGTCAAGTGACGCGCGACCCGATGCAGTGGCAGCGGGAGTTCAACCTGTCTGGCGTCGAGGACGTCGGAGAGCCGCTGCAGCAAGTCATGCAGGCGCAGTCTCGCGGCATCCAGGGCCGGCTGGACAGGGGCGCACGCGGCGCCATGGAGCGCTTCAACGCTGGTGAGCTGATCCGCGGCGAGCTGCAGGCCGCGAACCGCACGGCGGAGCAGAACGTCCGCGCAGCCTACGATGCCTTCCGCCAGTCGACCGGCCGCGAACTCGACGTGCCGCTGCAGGGCCTGGCGCAAGACTACGCAGCCACGTTGGACACCTTTGGAGAAGCCATTCCTGGCGCCGTCCGCAAGCAGTTCGAGGGCCTTGGACTGATGACCGGGAAGCAGATGAAGGGCCTGACAATCGAGCAGGCCGAGAAGCTGATCCAGACCATCAACGCCAACACCGACCCGGCGAACCGCGTCGCGTCGAACGCGCTCGGCCGTTTGCGGGCCTCGGTGCAGAACGCCATCGTCAACGCCGCCGATAACGCCCCGAGCGGTGCCGGCGCCGAGGCCGCCGCACTGGCCAAGGAAGCTCGAGCCATGGCTGCCGGCCGCTTCCAGACGATCGAGAGCACCCCGGCATTGCGGGCCGCCATCGACAACATGGAGCCGGACCAGTTCGTCCAGCGCTTCGTTATCGGCGGCAAGGTCAACGAGATCGAGCGCATGCAGCAGCTGCTTGGCCCGGAGGGTAAGGAGCAAGTCCGCGCGCAGATGATCGCCTATCTGCGCGACAAGGCTTTCGGCCCCAACGCGGCCGGCGACGGGAAGGCTGCTCAAGCCACGTTCAACCGCGAGCTGCAGCGCATCGGGCGCCCCAAGCTGGTTGCCATGCTTGGCGAGGAAGGCACCGACGAAATGATGCGGATCGGCCGCGTGCTGGCCTACATCAAGCAGACGCCGGAGGGTGCAACGCCCAACACGAGCGGGACTGGGCAGATGATGGCAAGCCTGCTCGGAAAGACTCGCGGCGTAAAGGGTCTTCCCTACGTGAACGACTGGATCGTCGAGCCGCTGGCGCGCTACGGGCAGCGCCAGGAAGTGCAGCAGGCGCTACGGGGTGCGCCGACAGAGGCGGCCGAGCTTGACCCCAAGATGGTACAGGCGCTGTCTGCGCTGTTCGCGCCTGCGCCGGTCGCGGCCGGCAGTGCGCTCGGCTATTCGATCCGATAGCCACCACACGGCAGACCAGAACGCCACGCCGAGCGGCGCGGCGATAGCTATCCATAGCGGATCACCCGTCTGCATGCCGCAAGTGTAGGCCAAACGTAGCGAAAAGACTTCCCCCTGGCGGGTGCAATGCCCGCCATGGCTCAACCTGTCCCCTACACCAGAAGCACCGCCTTTGCGGACGAGGAATCCTCGAACGTAGGCGGCAGGTCAACCGTCAGGACGGCGCGCGTCGATGCGGAGCTTGATGCGGTCGCGCTGACGCTGGACGAGACGCTAGCCAATCTGGCGCTGATCCAGCGAGACGACGGGAAGATTCGAGACGCCACGGTCGAACCGCACACGCTCAGCGCGGCAGTTCTGGCCATGCTGACGGCCTACGGCGCAACGCCTCGCGGGCCGTGGGTGACGCTGACGGCTTACGCCATCAAGGATCTTGTCCAGCAGTCCGGCAACACCTACATTTGCGTGACGGCTCACACGGCCGGCACATTTGCGACGGACCTGGCCGCCGGCAGATGGCTCCTGTTCTCGCTTGGGACGGCGATCGGTGCCGCTGCTGTCACGTTCACTCCGACGTCGAACATCGCGGCAACCGATGTCCAAGCCGCGATCAACGAGACCGACACCGAAAACAGGGCTCTGTCTGCCGCGGCTCAGGCGTCAGTCGCGACTCTGATCGCCGACCTCGCCAGCTCCACAGACGTGCTGAAGGGCGCCGCCCTGTCCGGCTTCGCGTACTCGCTGTCCTACGCACTCGGCACCGCCGGCTACGTCCTGCGGCGCATCGTCTTCGCCGAGGCGTTTGCGCAGGGTGGCGACTCGAGCAACGTGCAGGCATTCCAGCGCGCGGTCGACCACTGCGCCGGCCTGGGTGGCGGCGTCGTCATGACCCGCATGACCGCGATCAGCTTCGACGCGGCCTGCGTGCTCAAGACCAACGTCATCATTCAAGGCATGGGCCGCGGCAAGTCGGTCATCACCAAGACCGCGCACACGTTCCACGCCTTCACCGACAACAACACTTTGGCCGATGGCGCCGAGGTGCACGGCTTCACGATCCGCTGCTCAACCGCACCGACCACGGGGCAGACTGATCGCGCGGTGTTCATCGACGCCAACAGCACGACCGCGCGCTACAAGTTCACCGACCTGCTGTGCGAGAACATCTTCCGAGGCGTGAACGTACACCAGGCCGGGACCGTCGAGTATGACAACGTAGACGGCCTCGCGCTGCTCGACTCGACCGTCTACATCGGCGAAGTCACGGCGAACCGTACCGGCGCCGTCAAGATGGGCCGCTCGTTCTCCACGGCTTCGTTCACCGATGCGCCGGGTGGCGGTGGCGGCGTGATCGTGCTGGCCTACGTCGATGACGTGGCGCCGGGCTATTCCAAGTTCGTCAACTGCGGTCCTTCCTCTGGTGCAGTCAACCTCTACCACGGGCTCTACCTGCGCTGCTGCGGCAGCGCGGACGCCGGCTACGTCAAGGCCAGCGGGCACAAGCGAGGCGCTCCGCTGCACATCTTCGCCGACAACGCAGCGGGCGAGCCGAACTGCGGCGACACGGTCGCCACAGTCGTTTCCGATGGTGCGGCGAACTACGTCGGCGTCCGCGTGGACCGCTGCGACAAGTTCATCCTCCGGGCCGGTTCCAAGATCAGCGCATCGGCGCTTCAGGCTGGCTACTTCACGAACAGCGGCCCGATCACCATCGAGGCCGGGGTCCGGGCGCTGAACAACAACGGCGACGCGGTGACGTCAGCCGTGGGGTCGGCAGCGTGGCGGGTCAGCGCCTGTGCCGACTTCACTGCCGTGGGGGTCGTGATGATCGATGACACCTCGACCGCCGGCCAGTATGGGCAGGGCTGCGGCTTCGCGTTCGAGGGCGCCTGCGCGCGGTACACGGTCGACTCCTGCCAGATGGTGTTCCCTGCTGCGGCGACGGGCTACTACTTCATCAGCCACGAGTCCGGATCGACCGTCACCTATCCGCAGATCACCCACAACTACACCAGCGGCCCGCAGTCGTTCCTGAACGAAGGCGGCACGGTGGTACCGGCTGGGCAGGGCGTGATGCGTGGCAACACCCGCGACAGCGCCGCCAACTCCCCGCTGCTGAACGTCGAGCAGCTCCACCGCTGGCGCGTGCAAGACAACTGGAACCAAGGCGCCCGCTTCAACTACGAAAGCGACGGCAAAAACGTCCGCGCCTGGCTGACCAACTTCCCGAGCACCGACACATGGGTTCGGGATGACATCGTCTACCGGATCGATGCGACGGCCGCGGCTACTCCGGGCTGGCGCTGCACCGCGTCGGGCACTTCTGGAACCTGGAAGGCCGAGGCGAACTTGGCCGCTTGATCGAGAGGACACCCAATGATCGAACTTCTGATTGCCCTGATTGTCGGAGCCGCGGCCAACCGTGCCGGCGCCAAGTGGGTGCGCAGCCTGCCGGAAGACAGCCCCTTCAAGCGGCCCGGCGCCGTGATCTTCGGCGGTGGCGGGCCTGGTCCCGTCAAGCCGAAGTGAAGTCGCTGGCCGCGCTGTTCCTGGTCATCGCGATGACGCACATCGCGTATGACCCGCTGGCGATGCTGTTCGGCACGCCACAGGAGTGGTTCTACGTCCTGCGCGGCATTGAGGGCGCGACGGTCTTCGCTCTGCTGGCCAAGGCTCACGCCTCGCTGTTGTGGCTGGTCGTCTGCCTGTGGGGGGCGTTCGAGAACTCGCTTACCGCTGTGTGTGGTCTTGGCTACATGGCCAGCCAGGAGACCCCGGCCAAGTTCAGCGGCCTGTGCGACGCTCAGACCGGCCTTCCTCTTTCAGTGCTGACCGTAGCCATCGCGCTGGTGCTGGCGGCCTTCATCCAGGAGCGCGGTCATGCAGAGCGATGACGACATGAACACCAAGATCAGCCCGGAGCAGGATCGGATTGCGACCTACACCGCGCACAAGGTCGTCGATGCGCTGCTAACGGCTGCGACGGACGAAGAGAACGTCGAGCGGATCATGTCCGTCTGGGGTGGCGCGATCGACAAGACACTCGGCCGCGGGCTGCGTCGCATGCTGCTCTACGTCGGGATCGGCCTGGTTGCGATCGCGGCGGCGAAGTTCGGGCTGTGGGAGAAGTTGCTGAAATGAAGCACCTCGGCAAAGTGCAGGGCGCTCTGGCATTCGTCGTCGTGTGCGGCTTCTTCGGCTGCATCTGGCTGGTTGTCGAGCGGAAGGTCGACGGGACGATGCGCGATGCGCTGCTGATACTGATCGGGAACCTGGCGGGCGCCTTCATGGCAGTGGTCTCGTACTACTTTGGCAGCTCGAGCGGGTCAGCGCAGAAGAACCAGCTGTTGGCCGACAAGGGTGGCGAATGAACCTGTCTCCGCACTTCACCCTGGCCGAGCTGACTGTCAGCGAGACCGCCGCGCGCATGGGTCTCGACAACGACCCGCCGCCGGAGGTGATCGAGCGGCTGCGGCACACAGCGCTGGGTCTTGAGGCCGTTCGTGTTCGGCTGGGCGCGCCCATCATCGTGAGCAGCGGCTTTCGATCGCTGGAAGTGAATCGAGCGCTTGGCAGCAAAGACACCAGCGATCATCTTCGCGGCGACGCCGCCGACTTCATCTGCCCGGGTTTCGGTTCCCCGTCGACCATCGTCTCGGCGCTGAAAGATAGCGGCATCCAGTTCGACCAGCTGATTGAAGAGTTCGGCCGCTGGGTGCACATCAGCTTCGGGCCGCGGATGCGTGGCCAGGTGCTGCGGATCGACCGGAGCGGCACCAGGCCGTGGATGTGATGTGGGCAAACATCGGACTCTCATTGGCGCTTGCAGGCGGGCTGGCGGTTGCCGGCGCTGGGCTGTACCTCGAGGGCAAGAAGTCCGGACGGAACGAGCAGATTGCCAAGCAGGCCGCCATCGAGGAAGTCATTGACGAGGCAGTCCAGAAGGCCGGCATCGTTACCGCGCAGGCCATCAGCAAGATCGAGGTTAAGCATGTCACCCTACGCCAGCAGCTTGAACGCGAAGTGCTCACGCGCGAGGTTTTCCGCGACTGCCGCAGCGGCGATGTTGCTGTGCGGCTGCTCAACGACTCCCCGGGTATCGATGCCGAGCCAGCCAAGCCCGCTGGTGGTGGCGTCGTGCCCGCTGCTTCCGCGCCTCGCTGACGACTCGTTCGGGGCGTGGGTGCTGTGGGCGCAGGGAGCGGCCGGGCAATATGCAAAGTGCCGGGAGGCGGCGCTAGGTAGCCGCTGACGCTCACCACCAGAAGTCGCTACGCTGGCCAGGCAGCCGCTGGTAGCTCTTGCGCAGACCGGCCAGCACCTTCGACCAGCCGATGCGGTCTTTCCACGGTTTGCCATCGGCAACGGCGCGGTAGCAGTCCACGCGGTCGCTTCGGTACAGGTGCAGCGTGTGGGCGATCGGCTGACCGCTGTCGTAGTCGATGACTGTCACCTCGCGCCGCAGCTCGGGCAGATCAGGCATACGGCCTCGCGGCTCGCGCGCCATCGCCGCACGCTCGCGGCCACGCTTCATCGCCTCAATGCGACGGCGCTGTTCTGCTTGGCGTTTGTGGGATGGCTTGCGGTACATGCCGACCTTGCACGGTATGGCTAAAACTCGTTAGGCGTCACGAAAACGCTGTCTGGTCTTCGTGGAAAAGCTCCGGCTTGCCACGCAGCAGCGCTTCGGCGCGGATCAGCTTGGCATTGACCCGCAGCGATGCCAGCATTTCCGCTGCGCGTTCTTCGTTGCAGCCATTCGCCATCAGCCAACTCACAGCATGCACCGCGCCCTGCTGCACAAAGCACTGTGCAATCAGGCCCTCGTCAGGCATCTTGCGCAGCTCGCCCGCCAGTTCCGTGGGGCCGGTTCCGTTCTCTATCGTCGCCATCGTTTCCTCGCTTCCGGCGCCAGTGACGCCTAACTGTCGGTTCAAGCGGAGCGCCCACGGCGGGTGGCCGTGTCGCGCTCCGGGTAATGTTGCGGCGCCGTGGTCACCCGCTTAACCTGGCGTTAAGCCCTGTTCCACTTCCAATGGTTGCGGCCGTACACCACCCACAGCGCCGCGTTCATCGGCAGCAGGCCCCATGCGCCGGCACTCACGATCCACGCCAGCCACAGCGCCTGATTCACCAAGCCCACGGCCCATGCCTTCGGGTGCTTGTTGCCGGCCATAAGCGTCATCCATATCGTGATAGCGCTCAGTAGCCACGGCATGTATTGCTTAACCGCGTCCATCGAGTTGCTCCAGCATTCGATAAATTGCTTCAAGCCTTGCGGTGATTGCGTCAGTCTTGAATGTCAGCCGACGCAGCATCGCTTGTTCACGCCTCAGTTGTTCTACAGTCAAGTTCATCGTCATCCTCTACGGCCGCCAGGCCTAACCGTGCGCTGCAAGGGACCGAGCCCGGCAACGCTGTTGTCTATCGAATCACCGCGCAGGGCTCGGCCCCTGAGCTTGGCCGTTAGCAGGCAAAAGCATGTCGCCCTGCACCGCCGTATCGCCAGCGCCGATTTTTGCATCCTCGAACAGCCTGGGCTGTGCGTAGGCTTGCTCTATGCGGCGGCAGGCTATGTCAAAGTATTTCCGCTCGCGCTCGATTCCGACGAACTGCAAACCCATCCGGGCGCAGGCCACGCCAGTTGTTCCGCTGCCCATGAACGGGTCGCAAACGGTTTCAACATCGTCCGGGGCTTGCCGCATCGCCCACTCAATCACCTTCACGGGTTTTTGTGTCGGATGATCAAACCGCTCTTCGTTTCCTTCCCGCGCAAACCCATTCCAAAGGCACTCAATCCGCCTCACGGCCTTCGGCAAGTTCGTCCATGCCAGTTCGCAGTCGGCAAAATTCCCGTTGGTCTTTTTGTCCCAAACCAAGATGCAGCTTGTCGGCGGCAGTGCGTAGTAATTGCCGCCAAAAATAATCTGGTGCTGCGCCTTTGCCAGCATCAACCCAATCAGCCATTCCGGCGGGGCTTCGGTGTCCCACTCTGTTTGCTCATAGGTGCGCTTGGCTACTCTCCGGTGGCCGTGTCCAACAACAGTTCCGCTTGCTTTGTGGGCCGCAGCATCTGCGCCAATCCCATACGGCGGGTCGGTCATCAGCAAATCAACAGCAGGCAGCATCGGCAGCACTTCGCGGCAGTCTCCGAGGATCAATCTGCATTCACCGATGGTCACTTCTTCAAACATAGTCACTCCGTAGTTACGTTTTGCCTGCTAACCCAACGCTCAAGCGGGACGCGCCGCGATAAAGCCGCGTCGCGCCCCTTAGCTATGCGTTGGGCGTCACGCGGCACGCGAAGCGCTCTTGATCGTGCGGCGCGTCAGCCGGTTCACCTTGGCTTCCTTGATCGTGTCGGCCGGGCCATCGGGGCCGGGGAACAGCGCGCGGTAGGCGTCGCGGCCAGCGTAGGTCGCGGCCTGCCATCCGTCCTCGCCCTCCACCACCACGCGCACGGCCAACCCGCGCTCGATCAGGCAGTCTCTGCCGGTCTTGCTCGGTAGGTCGCCATCCCACAGCGGGCCGCGCTCCACCAGGGCAATCAGCGTATCCAGTTCAGCGCCTCTCATCGTTCGTCCTTTCGTGCCTTCGTTCACCAGCCGCCCAACCCTTCGCTCGACCGGACCGTTCCGGCCGGTCAGCTCAAACGTTAGGCGTCTTGCTGTCATCGAAG